>Ga0065721_10005247_pt1 | contig 15335 bp, 14 predicted proteins | sample Mesricmetagenome_FD_59108 | JGI IMG/M metagenome (GOLD analysis project Ga0065721, IMG submission 59108) | Mesophilic microbial community from rice straw/compost enrichment Sample: eDNA_1 v2 (version 2) | ecosystem: Engineered > Solid waste > Grass > Composting > Bioreactor | place: USA: Davis... | reverse complement strand
GGACGGGTGGTCGAACCCTGCGGGTTCTCGTCCCGTCAGCTGTTGACAGGGAACGGACGGTTTGGTTGGGGAAACGCGTCTTCCCTTCAGGAATGGGGTGACCGACGGGACTCGAACCCGCAACGGCCAGAACCACAATCTGGAGCTCTACCATTGAGCTACGGTCACCATTTTGCTCGCTCCGTGAGACGAAGAGCGCTCTTAAATCCGGTTTTTGGGAGGGTTTGTCAACGGGGAAAAAGTTCGCGGACAAAAAGAAGCGGCCTTTCCGGCTCTTCGCGAGCAGGAGGGCCGCGCTTTCTCGGGGGAAATCACGGCCGCCAGCGGAAGGTGGTTCCGGGATGGGTGATGATGGGCTGGGCGGGCAGGACCGGAGGCGGCACGCGATAAACGGGGGTCTGACCGTCGTAGTTCATGAGCGGGGAGACGGTGGTGAAGCCGGATCCATTCGAGGCGACCACGACGGAGGGGCCCCAAGGATAGAAAGCGGTGACCGGTGTCCACCAGCACGGCGAAAACGTGCGCCAGACCACGGGGCGACAGATGGGGGCGGGGCGGCAGACGGGAGCCGGACGGCAGGCGGGGCCCGCATTGACCGCCACGTGGATTTTCGGTCCGGCCAGAACGGCGCCGGCCGAGGCCAGAAGCGTGAGGAAAACGGCGACTTTCGTTTTCACGGCGGTGGGCTATGGTGAAGAAATCTCGATGAGCGCGAGGCGTTTGGCAACTGGCATTTTGGGGGTCCTGCTGGCCGTGGGCCTGGCGGGTTGCGCCTCCGTGAAGGACACGGCCATGTTTTACGTGGCCTATACGCCGAAAGTTTACCCTCCGAAACCGCCCAAGACCCCGATTCCGATCCTGGCCCGCATGCCAAAGGAGCCGCACAAGGTGATCGGAGCCCTGAAGTTCGAATCGGATCAGGGCTGGAAATTCATGCGGCGGAGCATGATTTACAATGCGCAGGTCAATGGAGCCGACGCCGTGGTGCTTGAAGGAACCACGGAACGTCGTCAGCTGGGCCTCTTGGAAGTGCCGCCGCAGATGGAGTGGGTGCCCGTTTCAAACTGGTACCGCGACAAAAAGGGCCGGGTCTGGGGAGGCACGTCGTGGATCCCGTTTTATCGTCCCGGATACGTCCAGCCGTATGTGCAGAAAATCATCGGCATTGACGCGAAAATGATTGTTCTTGAGTAATAGTCCCATGGGCCTCGATCTCGCGACCTACCAACGTCCCGTCATCCAGCCGCCGGATGGCAACAAGAAGGTGCTGCTGCACTCCTGCTGCGCGCCGTGTTCCGGCGAGGTGATGGAGGCCATGGCGGCGTCCGGGATCGATTTCACGATCTATTTTTACAACCCCAACATCCACCCGCGGGAGGAATACGAATTGCGCAAGTCGGAGAACATCCGGTTTGCGGAGAAGGCGGGCGTGCCGTTTGTGGATGCCGATTACGACACCGACAATTGGTTTGCGCGCGCGAAGGGGCTCGAATGGGAGCCGGAGCGCGGCGCCCGCTGCACGATGTGTTTTGACATGCGCTTTGAGCGGACGGCGCTCTACGCCTACGAAAACGGCTTTCCCGTCATCACGAGCTGCCTCGGGATTTCCCGCTGGAAAAACATGGCGCAGATCAACGACTGCGGGGTGCGGGCCGCCGCGAAATATCCGGGGGTCACCTACTGGACCTTCAACTGGCGCAAACAGGGCGGCGCTGCCCGCATGGTCGAGATCGCAAAACGGGAGAACTTTTACATGCAGGAATACTGCGGCTGCGTGTATTCGCTGCGCGATACGAACAAGTGGCGCGCCTCCAAGGGACGGCCCAAGATTGTCATCGGCCAGAAATATTACGGCACGGCCGACGACGCGGACTCGGCCTGCTGACGCTGCGCGGGGTTCCCGCTATTTCAGAAAGTTCTTTTGCGGGGCGAAATCGAGTTTCCGTCCGCTGGGTGACAGGATTTCCCGCAGGCGTTTTTCCGCCTCGAGCCGGGTTTCGGCCAGGATGGGGGAGTCGGAGAACTGACGCCGGGCCTGTTTTTCCAGCGCCTGGAAGGCCTGTTCACGGTCCGCGGCGGTGAGTTTGTTCCAGAGTCCGTCTTCGTCCCGCAGGATGCGCACGTTGCTCATGCCGATGGAGAGGATGCGCGGCGAGGGAAGACTGGTTTCGATCTGGTGGGTGACGGGGTCGATGTTGACGCGGAACGGCTCGGAAAGATCGAAGCCGGCGCGGGCGGTGAAGGTCGCCTCGACCTCGAAATTCTTGGTGCTGTGCAGCCAAGTCTGACTCCAGGCGTGGCGGACGACGGTCTTTTTTTCCAGGACGACCAGTTCGGTGACGGGTGTGCTGGCGTCGACGATCACGACGGAATTCACCCGCACCTCGGGGGTGATTTTGAGGGTGCGGTCGAAGGCGGCCGCGACGGTTTCGCCGAGGCGCCGGACGTCGTCGGTCACGCTTGCCGCGGTGCGCCAGGCCAGGAGGGCCGTGATGGCGAGGGTGACGAGGGCGGCGGCGATGAGGCTGCCGATGATGAGGAGGCAGCCCTGACGCCGTCCTTCCGGACTGTTCAATGGATCGTCGTCGGGCATTCGGGGAGGGCGCGGAGAAAGGCCCGGCCGTAGGGTTTGTTGAGAATGCGGCTGTCGAGAATCACAATCATGCCGGTGTCCGATTTCGTGCGGATGAGGCGTCCGACCCCCTGGCGCAGTTTCAGGATGGCCTCGGGCAGGGTGTATTCCTCGAAGGCGCGTCCGCCCTCCGCCTCGATGGCTTCGAGCCGGGCTTCGGTCAGCGGATGGTCGGGTGTGGCGAAAGGCAGGCGGGTGATGATGACGTTGGAAAGCGCCTCGCCGGGGACGTCCACCCCGCTCCAGAAGCTGTCCACGCCGAAAAGCACGCTGTGGGGATTTTCCCGGAATTCCTGCACCATGCGCAGGGCGGGCATGCCGCTGCCCTGGACGAGCAGCTGCCAGCCGCGTTTGGCGAAATGGGACTCGAGGGCCTGCGCGGCCGTGCGCATGGTCGTGTAGCTGGTGAAAAGCACAAAGGCGCGCGCCTGGCTCTGGTCGGCAAAGTGGGCGATCCATTTCTCCAGCGCCGCGTCGTAGCCGGGATCCTTCGGCTCGGGCATCCGTTTCACGATGTGGAGGGACATCTGTTTGCGGTAGTCAAACGGACTGCCGATCTGCACGGCATGCGCCCCGTCCGCGCCCACGCGGTCGCGGAAATACGACAGACTGGCGTTTCCCGTCGAAAGGGTGGCGCTGGTCATGACGGTGCAGGTGTTTTCCCGGAAGAGCATCCGGCGCAGGGTGCCGGCGAGGTCCACCGGGGCGGCGCGCAGACCGCAGAGCGGCTCGCGTTTGCCGAATTGCTCCACCCAGTAGACGTAGCCGTCGTGCTCGAGGCTGAGGAAATCGGTGATTGTGTGGCGCGCGTCGGTGAGGCGGCGGGCGGCATCCTGCAATTCCTTCTTGCGCGTGTCGTCGTCCACCTTGCCGGCCTCGATTTTGAGCAGTTCGGAAAGCCGGACCAGTTCGGTGACCAACTCGCCGGCATCCGCCAGGCCGGCTTCACGCACGCGGTATTCGCGTCCGCGACGGAAGGTGCATTTTTCCGCCACGGTTTCAAAAAAGGCGTCCGCCTTCGGCAGGGCATCGGCCACGGCCTTGCAGGCGGCGCCGTTTTTCAGGAGCTGGAAGAGTCCCTTCCGGGTGCGGGGATTGTAGAGCCGCTGCAGGGTGCGTCGCAGCCCGAGCTGGGACACCTCCAGTCCGATGTGTTTGGCCGCGACATCCTCGATGGTGTGGGCCTCGTCGAAAATGACGAAGTCGTTCGGGAAGAGCACCCCGCTTGAGCGCCCCTTCTGTTCCTCGACGCCGCCCAGCAGACTGAAAAACAGGGCGTGGTTGAGGACGATGACGTCGGCCGAAATGGCCCGCCGCCGCATGGCCTGGTAAAAACAGCGCGGGTTTTTGCCGCAGGTTTTTTGGGTGCACACATGGTCCTCGCTGCGCACCTCCTCCCAGACGGAGGGATCCGGTTGTTCGATGAAGTCGCTCAGCGAGCCGTCGCGCGTGGTGAAGCTCCATTCCCGGATGCGCTCCAGTTCGGACTGCTGCTCGGTGGTGAAAAGGTCGCCCGAGCCGGTCAGGGCGCGGTCCAAGCGCGTGCCGCAGAGAAAATTGTGCCGTCCCTTGAGCAGGGCCGCCTCGAATTCCACCGGCAGGAGTTTCTGGACGAGCGGGATATCCTTGTAGATGAGCTGCTCCTGCAGGGCGATGGTGTGGGTGGAAATGATCGCCTTGCGTTTGGTGCGGACGGCGTGCAGGGCGGCGGGGATCAGATAGGCGAGGGATTTGCCGACCCCGGTGCCGGCTTCGATCACGAGGTGGCTGCCGGTTTCGATGGCCCAGGCCACCTCGCGGGCCATCTTCTGCTGTTCGGGCCGGTATTCGTAATTGGCGGCCTTGGCCAGAAGACCGTCCGGGGAAAAGAGGCGGTGGATTTCGTCCTCAAACGGTCCCATCGGGGCGGAGTCGACCGCCGGCGGCCCCCCAAATTCCTCGCGCAGGGAGATCACGCGAAAACCGGGCGGGGTTGGAGGTTGGCGGGGGAACGACCCCGGCGGGAAAACGAATCAGCCGCCGGCGAGGGCCGCCCGCCGTCCAGGAGGGCGGGGAGAGGTTGGTTGACTGTATTCCGGTTGGCCATTACTGATTTACGCTCCTCGAAGATGAGAATACTCGACCGCTACGTGCTGCAAAAGTTTTTGCTGCCGTTCATTTACTGTTTTTTCGGCTTCATTGCCATCTGGTTCATTTTTGATCTGAGCGACAATCTGCAGGATTTTCTCCAGGGCAAGGCGGACTTTGCGGTGCTGCTGCGGTATTACAAGTCCCAGGTCCCCGAGATCATGGTGCTTTCGCTGCCGTTCTGTGCCCTCCTGGCGTTGCTGTACTCCCTGACGGCCATGTCACGCTCGAACGAGATCATTTCCATGCTGGGTGCCGGCCAGAGCGTGGTGAGGGTGTTGGTGCCGCTTTTTCTCGTCGGTGTTCTGCTCACCGGCATCTGCATGTATTTCAACTACGAAAGCGTTCCGCAGGCCGCGATGATCAAGAAGCAGATGCTTCGCGAAATCAAACGGGGCAAGGCCATCACCACCGGCCTGGCCGGGCATCTTTTCCGCAACCGTCAGGACCGCCGGACGTGGTACATCCGACGCATGACCGTGGAGGACAAGCGGCTTCTCGACATCCAGGTCCTCCAGGAGGACGAAAACCAGGACATCGTCAAAATCTGGTATGCCAACTCCGCCATCTACGAACCCACCACGGGCACCTGGAGCCTTGGACGCGGCAAGGTGGTGGAATTGGATGCGACGGGAAAGGTGACCAAGTCGGAGTTTTTCGACGATCTGGTCGTTTCCGGCTGGAGTGAAACCCCCTGGCGCATCAGCAGCTCGGTGATGGATCCCGACTATCTTTCGGTCAACGACCTGCGCGATTACCTGAAATTCAACTCCGACTTTCCGGACAAATGGCTGGCGCCCTACCGCACCCATCTGCATTACCGCTGGGCGTTGCCGTGGATCTGTTTCCTGGCCTTTCTGATCGCGGGACCGCTGGGCATCGTCTATTCGCGGCGCGGCATCCTCGGCGTGGTGGCCCTGGCCATCGGGCTTTTTGTGGTGCTCTTCCTTTCCAGCTATCTCTTCATCGCGCTGGGCAAGGGCAACCGGATTTCGCCGTTTGTGGCCGCGTGGGGCCCCCTGATTTTCTTCTTTTTGGTGGGGTTGGTCCTGCTGTGGTTCCGCTCGACGAATCGCGATCTTCCGAAAATCAAGCTCCCCTGGATGTCCTGACATGCAAAGCGATTGGGAAATCAAATCACGCGGCCACGTCTGCTCCCGGACCGGGAGGGAGTTCGTGGAGGGTGAATTTTTCTACACGCTGCTTTATCGCGAAGGTGACGGCTTCCGCCGCGAGGATCTTTGCGAGGAGGCCTGGAATGCGCGCAACGACAACGTGCAGCCCTTTTCGTTCTGGCGCTCGAAATACGAGCCGCCGGCTCCGCCTCCGCCCGAGCCGATGAAGAAGGACGATGCGGAAAGCCTGTTGCGCCGCCTTGTGGCCGGGCAGGACCCCGCCCACATCAACGCCCAGTACATCCTTGCGTTGATGCTGGAGCGGAAACGCGTCCTTCGTCCGGTGGAATCCCAGGACGACGACATTCTCGTTTACGAACACGTCCAGACCGGCGAGACCTTCGTCCTGAAAAATCCGCACCTCTCCATCGAGCGCATCCCCGAGGTGCAACGCGAGGTCAGCGAACTGCTGGCCGGCGGGATCGGCTGACGACGCGTCCGGTCAGTTTCACATCGGGTCCGATCCGCGTGTAAACCGGGTTTTCCAGCCGGACGGCCTCCGCAGGGCTTCCGGCGCCCCGTCCGCCCACCACGGGCACGGGCCCGCCGATGAGCAGCGGCGCGAGGTAAAAACAGACCTCGTCCACGAGCCCGCGATCGAACGCCTCCCCGAGCACCCGGGCGCCTCCTTCTATCAGCACGGTGGCCACGCCGCGCCGGCCGAGATCGGCCAGCACGTCACGCAGGCTGCGGTTTTGATAAACAAGGGTGCGGTCCCGAAATTCATCGGTGAAGATTCTGGCGTTGCGGGGGAGACGGCCCGATCGGGTCCAAACCACCCGCAGCGGTTGTTCGCGATGACGCACCCCGCGAATGGTCAGTTGCGGATTGTCCACCCGCACCGTTTCCCCGCCGACGAGAATCGCCTGCACGCGGCTGCGCAGGCGCATGGCGTCGCGGCGCGAGGCCGGACCGGTCAGCCAGCGCTGTTCCGGAGGCGAGTTGATCCGTCCGTCGAGGCTCATGCCGGCCTTGGCGATCACATGGGGCCGGCCGGTGGAAATCCATTTGTTCCAACCCGCATTGAGCGCGGTGCATTCGTCCGCCAGGACCCCCGCGGTGACGGCAATGCCGGCGTTTTCCAGAATGACGCGTCCGCGCCCCGCGTGGCGCGGATTCGGGTCGGTCGCACCGTAGACCACCCGCGCAAAGCCGGCGCGTTTTATGGCCTCGGTGCAGGGCGGCGTGCGTCCGTGGGTGGAACACGGTTCGAGCGTCACATAAAGCGTGGCTCCCTTCGTGTTTCGCGCGCGCGCGATGGCCTCGATTTCGGCATGCGGCCCGCCCGCCCTCCGGTGCCATCCGCGCGCAATCACGCGGTTGTTGCGAACGATCACCGCCCCCACCGCCGGATTGGGATGCGTGAAGCCGAGGCCCTTGGCGGCCTCCGCGAGGGCCAGTTGCATGAAGGTTTCGTCCACGGCGATGACGCTCGGAGTTTCGCGGGCGGCGTTCAATGGAAAAATCGGACCCCACCCGGGCCGGAAGCCCGCCGTCTGCGGGCCGGATACGGTGGTGGACTTTTCGGCCCTTTTGGGAAACATTCGGTGCCGTCATGTCGGCCCAGCGGAACGCCCAGCTCTTTCATGAACTGGCCCAACTGGCGCGCAGCGGGATGCCCGTTCTCCGGGCCCTCGAGATCGTGGCCCGCAATCCCGGACACCGCCTGGCACATTGCGCACGCCAGCTTTTGCAGGGTCTTCAGGTCTCCGGTTCGATCAGCGGAGCCTTCCGGGAGGCGAAGTTTCCCGAAAGCGATGCGGCCGTCATCGAAGCCGCCGAGGCCACCGGCCGGTTGGAGCAGGTTTACCTGGAGCTCGAGCAATATTATTCCCAGCTTGCCCAGTCCCGCCGGACCATCGTTGCCCGCTCGCTTTACCCCCTGGTGGTGCTGCACCTGGGGGTGTTCCTTCTCGCCATTCCCCAGGCCATTCTCGGCGGGGGATGGGCCGCCTATTGGAAAAGCGTTGTGCCGGTGCTCCTGGTCATTTATGCCGCGCTTTTCCTTCTGGGTCTGGCCTGGGTGGCGATCCGCAGGGCGGTGGCCCGCCGGGTGACCGCGGCCCGGTGTTTTCTGTCGGTTCCCGTTTTGGGCGGATTCCTGCAGGATTGGACCGCGTGGAAATTTGCCTCGGTTCTTTCGCTTTACGTCCGCGCGGGCGGGGGACTGCTCAAGGCCGTCGAGGCGGCGGGACGGGCCTGTGACAATGCCTCCCTCCGCCAGACCAGCCAGGGCGCCTTGGAATTGATTCGCGGGCAGGGCGTGGGATTGAGCGAGGCCTTCCGGCTGCGCGGCCCCCTGCCCGAGGTCCTGGACCGGGCTCTCGAAGTGGGGGAACATTCCGGACGCCTGGACGAGGAAACCCTCCGCGCCGCGGAGATCCTCAAGGGCCGCACCCTGGGGCGCTTGGAAACCCTGGGCGAATGGACGCCCAAAATCATCTACATCGCCGTGGTGCTTTTCGTCGGCTGGCGGATCATCTCCATGGCCACCGGCGTCGCAAGCTCGATCGAAGGCACTCTGAACTCGCTAGAGTGAGACATTATGTCTCTATTTTTGGCGACAGATTTTCGCGGGATTTTGAGACAATTTGTCACTTTTGTGGGGATTCGAGACTTTAGAGTTATCGTAACATGTTGATTGAAAATGTATTAAGAAAATCCCGCTCTCTGGCATGCTTTAGGCTGATGGATACCTGAGAAGCAAAGAAAGCGAGGTAACCACTATGAGCATTATCAGATACAAATCTCCCGAATTGACCCCTTGGACTCCGTTTGACCGTTGGTCGTCGTTGCGGGACTTCTTGGATTCCGCCTTTCAGCTGGCGGGCCCTGTCAGAGGTTCGTTCGGCTGGGCGCCGGCCATGGATGTCTATGAGGACGACGACAAGGTGACCGTCGAGCTTGAGCTCGCGGGAATGAAGAAGGAGGACTTTGATATTTCCCTGCACGACGATGTGCTGACCATTTCCGGTGAGCGCAAGTCGGAGAGCGAAAAGCGCGACGGAGAAAGCTTCCGGAGCGAACGCAGTTTCGGCTCGTTCAGCCGCAGCGTGACGCTGCCGGCGGCGGTCAAGTCCGACGAGGTGAAGGCGACCTACAAGGACGGTGTTCTGACGGTGACTCTGCCCAAGGCGGAGGAAGCCAAACCGCGGAAGATCCAGGTCGAAGTTCACTGAACCCCTGCGGTCCTGTCCGCCCGACGCGGACAGGGCCCTTCAAGACAACCTTTTTTCCTTTTCAAGACTATGAGCAATGCCATCGAAAAATCCCCGGCCACGGTGAGCCGGGTGGAATACACGACCCCACCGGTGAACCTGCATCAGGACGCCGAAGGCTACACGCTGGAGGTTGAGATGCCGGGTGTCGGCAAGGACGGCGTGGAGATTACCGCGGGGGACGGCAAGCTGGTCATCATCGGTCATCGCCAGACGACCGAGGGTTCCGGCAGGTTGATCTACCGTGAACGCAATCCGCGTGCCTTCCGCCGGGTTTTTGATCTCGATCCGAGCATCGACACCGGTTCGATCAACGCCCACATCGAACAGGGTCTTCTGACCGTCCATCTGCGCAAGGCCGAATCGGCCAAGCCGCGCAAGATCACGGTCTCCTGAGATTCAGGTTGGTTATTGGGGGGGATCCCGCTCCTCTCGCGAGGAGCGGGATTTTTTTTCTCCCGAATCAGGAAGCCGCTTCGGCGGGATGGCCGGACGCTGCCGTCTGCGTCTGGGGATGCGGGGCCAGCCGGCGGGCGCGCCGGACCGCAAGGGCCACAAAGACGAGTTCCGCCACCACAAAGGCGATGGCATAACCGAAGCCGCCCGAGCCGAAGCCATAGCTGTGGAGGCCCGCGCCGAGGACAAAATTGACGCCATACCACGCCATCAGCACGCTGAGAAAGCACAGCACGGCACCGACGGCCATGCCGAAGCCGCCCCATTTCCCGGCGATCCGTCCGTGGAGCAGAAACAGGTAGGCCAGCAGGGTGACAAGCGCCCAGGTTTCCTTGGGATCCCAATCCCAGAACCGGCCCCAGGAATAGTTGGCCCAGATTGCCCCGAGGATTGTGCCGATGGCCAGCAGAAGCACGCCGACCTGCAGCACGCGGTAGAGATAGTTGTAGAGTGCGGGGGAAGGCTTTTTGCCGGCCATCACCGTGCCCAGAGCGATGTGGCCGATGCCGAGGGCGAGCAGGAAGGCGGCGTAGCTCAGGGTGATGGTGGTGACATGGGTGGACAGCCAGAAGTTGTCGCGCAGGACGGGAACCAGAGGGTGGATGCCCGGATTGAGGGCGACCGGCTGGGTGTCGGCGAGAATCAGGGAAATGACCGCCACCGGAAGTGCGCCCAGGAGGAAGAACCTGCTGCGATAAATTGCTTCGAAAACGAGGGCGAAGAGCACCGTGCCGAAGGCGACCCAGATGACGGATTCGTACATGTTGGTCACCGGGGCCCGGCCGGAGATGATCGTGCGGGCCGCAAACCCGGCGATCTGGAGGGAGAGGCCCACGCCGGCGAGGGCCCAGGCGGCGAGGTATCCGCCCCGGGCGTTCCAGAGCAGGAGAACCACCGCCGCGGCGAGATAGAACTTCCACGCCCAGCCGAAGGGGTGGAATTTTTGGTACCAGGTTTCGATCCGAAGGAGGTTCGGTGAGGGCTGGAACTGCGGTTCGATGGCGGCGAGGGATTCCCGGAGCTGTCCGGCGGCACGATCAAATGCCGTCTGGTCCCCGGCGACAAAGGCGTCACGCAGGGCGGCCAGTTGCACCGGTGTGGCCGTGGTCCAGCTGCTCTCGGCGGAAGACGGATTGGCCACCACACGGAAGGCCGATCCCTTGAACAGGGTTTCGAATTCCGCCAGGCGCAGTCCGACGTCGGCGGCTTCCTTGGGCAGTCCGGCAAGACGCGGGGCGCCCGGACGGTTGCGCTGGGCCTGCGCCTCCGCCAGGAGGGAGGCCAGGCGGGTGTTGCCGGCCAGTTCGCGGTAGGAAAACAGTTTGCGCTCCGGGTCGAGACCCAGGGCCTCCTTGAGCGGTTTGTGGTTGACGAGCAGGATTTCCTTTTCGTCCCAGCCCTGCGGGGTCAGCCACAGCGAGGTGATGATGTCCATGGCCGGGCGTTCCCGGCCGTCGATTTTGACGGAGGTCCTGCCCGTGAGGCCGAGGAGGGATTCCTGGGCGAAAACAAGGTAGGGTTTCTTGCGTCCTCCCTCCTGCACGGGAATCGGCTCCAGAGCCGAAAAATCCAAGGCCCATGCGGTCGAGGACAGGCAGATGATGGCAAGGAGGAACCGCAACATGAGTCGATAAGGTGTCAGATAACGCCCGCGCTGCAAGCCCCTTTGCCGCGGGGCGGATTTTCGGGAACCGTCCGGGAATTCCTCCGCAGAGCGGGGGGCGGGGGATGATCCGGCGCCCCCCGTCAGACTCCGGGGAATCTCCGGCTTACACCGGGGCGACCTGCCTGGTCCAGCCCGAGAGGCGCTCGTAGGCGTCGGCGATGCCGAGCAGGCGCGCCTCGTCAAAGGCCTTGCCGAGGAACTGCAGGCCGACGGGCAGTTTGCTGCCGCCTTCCTCCACAAAGCCGCACGGCACGCTCAGTCCGCAGATGCCGGCCAGATTGGCGGCAATGGTGAAGATGTCCGCGAGGTACATCTTCAGCGGATCGTTGGTGCGCTCGCCGATCGGGAAGGCCACGTCCGGCGAGGTCGGACAGACAATGGCGTCCACCTTCTCGAAAGCCGCCTCGAAATCGCGGCGGATAAGCGTGCGGACCTTCTGTGCGCGCAGATAGTAGGCATCGTAATAGCCGCTCGAGAGCACATAGGTGCCCAGAATGATGCGGCGTTTGACCTCGCTGCCGAATCCCTCCTCGCGGGTGCGAAGGTAGAGGTCGAGGAGATCCTTTGGTGCGTCGGCGCGTTTGCCGTAGCGAACGCCGTCGAAGCGGGCCAGGTTGGCCGAGGCCTCGGCGGTGGCGATGATGTAATACACCGAAACGGCGTATTCCGTGTGCGGCAGGGAAATGTCGATGAGCTCCGCGCCGGCGTCGGCGCATTGTTTGATGGCCGCCTCCACCGTGGCGCGCACCTGGGGATTCATGCCGTCCACGAAATATTCCTTCGGAATGCCGAGCTTCACGCCCTTGAGATCGCGTCCCAACTGCGCCGTGAAATCCTCCACCGGCACGTCCAGCGAGGTCGAATCCATCGGGTCGCGTCCGGCAATGACATTCAGCAGAAGGGCGCAGTCGCGCGTGCTGCGGGCAAACGGTCCGATCTGGTCCAGCGAGGAGGCAAAGGCGACGAGGCCGTAGCGCGAGACGCGTCCGTAGCTCGGCTTGAGGCCGACGCAGCCGCAAAGCGCCGCCGGCTGACGGATGGATCCGCCGGTGTCCGAGCCGAGGGTGGCCGGCAGTTCACACGCCGCCACGGCGGCCGCGGACCCGCCGCTGGATCCCCCGGGAATCCGCGAGGTGTCCCACGGATTTTTGGTGGCCTGGTAGGCCGAGTTTTCCGTCGACGACCCCATGGCGAATTCGTCCATGTTCAGCCGGCCGTAGGGAATGGCTCCCGCGGCGCGCAGCTTGGTGATGACGGTGGCATCGTAGGGCGCCACATAGCCCTGCAGGATCTTCGAGGCGCAGGTGCAGGACTGACCCTTGACATTGATGACGTCCTTGATGCCGATCGGGATGCCGCCGAGCGGCAGGGAGACGTCGGCGTGTTCGGCGAGTTTCAGCGCCTCCTGGAAGTCGCGCGACAAAAAGGCCTGAATCTTCGGTTCGGCCGACTCGATGCGAAGTTCGAGCGTGCGCAGCAGGTCCACCGGACCGAATTTTTTGGAGCGGAATCCTTCCTGAATTTCCGAGATGGTGAGCTTGGCGAGGTCCATGTGTGAAAGAGGGCGTCACCGTCCGGCCCCGGATCGTTTTGCGGACGGAAATCCGTCCGGCCCGGATGCCCGGCGGTGTTCAGGTTTTATTCGACGACTTTGGGAACGATGACGAGGTTGTTGGCGGTGCGCGGGGCGATCTCCAGCGCCGCGGAGCGGGGCAGGCTGATGCCGGGGACGTCCTCGCGGACGACATTAAACACCGCCGAGGTGTGCGCGGTGGGCTCGACGTTGGTGACGTCGAGCTTCTTCAGATGCTCGATGTGTTCAAGCACGCGGCCGAGCTGGCCTTCAAATGTGGCGACCTCCTCGTCCGTGAGGGCGAGGCGGGCCAGCCGGGCGACATGGCGGACATTGAGGTCGGGACTGCTCATGGGTCAATGGAGAAGAAAAGGGGTTTTACTGGATTTCTTTGTTGGCAAAGAGCTGATTTTTAATCGGATGCAGATCGGTCGGGTTTTGCCGCAGGGCGTCGTTATTCCCCATCTGTCACCCCCGGGGCGGGGGCGAGGACCGGTTCACCAACCGGAAATTGGCGAAAATTCCGAATGTTCCAAATCTGTACCGTCATGAGTGCGGACCTTACTACATGAATGGGGAGAGAGGGGGCATCAAAAAAGTTCTCCCCGCGGAAACCGCCCGGGAAAACCGGCGGAATGGGACCGGGTGAAACGGAATCGGCCCGGCGACAGGAGCGCAGGCTGGTTCTCTCCTCAACGCGGGTCCGTATTCACGGAAGGGGATTCAAGAATGGACGGGAGGAGGGGGTGACAGTTGTTCACGGAGCCAGCCCGGACGGTCCGTGAGAAGGCCGTCCACGCCTGCGGCCATCAGTTCGCGGGCGCGCTCTGCAGAGTTGACGGTCCAGACATAAATGCCGATCCCATATGAGTGGGCTTGATCCACGAGTGACTTGTTGATCATCAAGCAGGTATTTTGCGGATTCAATCCATACAATCCTGCGGCGCGGGCTTTTTCCAGAAGCGGCAATAGATTTGTTTCGCGCTGATCTACCAGCCAGCAAGCACGGATATCGGGCAGCACACGCTTCGCATCGCATAACGTATCGAAATCGAAGCAATGAATTAGCAAGCGAGAAGATGCTACGCCCGAAGCATCCAAGATATCTCGCAGGGGAACCAGAATTTCCGATCCGCACTTGATCTCGATGATGGCCTGCTTGTCAGCCGGTATCGCCGACAAAACTTCTTCCAGTGCGGGCACGCGTGCACCTGAGAAGTCCGGATGTTTCCAGCTGCCCGCGTCAAGTTTCCGGAGGTCTGCAAATGTCCGCCCGGCAACAAGTCCTTGCACACCGGTTGTGCGGATGGTGTCGGCGTCGTGCATGAGAACGATCCTGCCGTCCCTTGTAAGGCGGATGTCAATCTCGACACCGTCTGCCCCCATTTCCCAGCCCAGGGCAATGGCTTCAGCGGTGTTTTCCGGTGCGTCGTGGGACGCGCCGCGATGGGCGAATATCAGAGGAAGTTTCATGGGATAAGTGGGAGGATGACAGGAAAGTTGGAGAATCTCTAAGGATCTGCGTCAAGGTGGGGAGATCCGGGACGATCAAATCGGGCTGATGCGAAGCAGCGACAGCCTGCTTCTCGTTGGTTTCGCCGGTGAGGATAAGTACGCCTGCTGCTCCGACATTGTGTGCCAAGGCCATGTCGGTATCGAGCCGATCGCCGACGACCACGATCTCTTGCGGATGGAGGTGGTATTGTTCCATCACCATGTTCAGGATGCAGGGATTCGGCTTGCCGACTATGATGTCCGGTTGCCGCCCGCACGCCGCCGCCAGAGCGGCGCACCACGCGCCGCAATCGAGCTGCAGTATCTCCGTTGTGTTGGTCGGGCAAGTCGTATCAGGATGCGTGGCCAGATAAGGCACCCCGCGGGCAATCCACCATGCGGCGCGTCCTAGCTGCTCCACCGCGTCTGAAAAACCTCCGCTCACAACCACGACCTCCGGGTCTCCTGCGTCGCCGTCCGGAGCAACGATCGATAACCCGCCTCGCGTAATTCCTCGGCGAAACTCGCCGAGCCAAGGATCAGCAGCCGCTTGGCCTCCGGCAGTTCTTGCCGGAGATGGTGCAGGATCGCATGAGCCGAGGTCCATAGTTGCTTCGCCGCGCGAACTCCCCCGGCGTCAAGTAGCCGAGCGAGCTGTGCGGACGGGATTCGTTGTATTCGACTCTCCAGCTTTCCAGGATGACCCGGGCTTCGCGCAGGCTGCNAAAAAGTGGAGCGTCCCCCAAAGGATTTGGACAGGTAACAAGGAAGTAAGCGTCACCCCAAGCGCCTTAGTCATAGACGTGGCTTCCGGGCGGTGTATTTGTCAGAGTTGTCGTAGCAGCTATGCTACGACGTCTACGCAACTTTCCGGATCTCTTGGATAGCGGCGGCCTTTTGGGCCTTCGCGTAGGCGCGGGGTGTGATCGTCGGGATCTGCCGGTTGGTCATTTCCGGAAGCCGGGTCAGCGCGTGACGCAGATAGGCATAAGGA
>Ga0065721_10051311_pt1 | contig 15342 bp, 13 predicted proteins | sample Mesricmetagenome_FD_59108 | JGI IMG/M metagenome (GOLD analysis project Ga0065721, IMG submission 59108) | Mesophilic microbial community from rice straw/compost enrichment Sample: eDNA_1 v2 (version 2) | ecosystem: Engineered > Solid waste > Grass > Composting > Bioreactor | place: USA: Davis... | reverse complement strand
CCGGGGCAGTTTCTGCGGACCCACTCGCCGGCCTGCCACGAGCCAGCTGAGCGGCCACGGCTCCGAGCGGCTGGCTGCGCGGGAAAAACCGAGCGGATGGGCACGGTTGCCGCTCGCGACGGCGGAACACGGCCTGCCTGCGAGTCCGGCGGGTAATGATAGCGCCGGCGCATGGAGGGCTTCCATGATCGGCCGGACGTATCACCTTTTCACACATGGCTGCGCCATGCGCTGTCGGGTTTGAGCCGAAGGCGTTTCCTGCAAGCCATCAGACGTCTTCGGCATGATACGGACGGCGCATGATCAGTTCCCGCATGAAGATGCACCTCAAAGGCAAGTCATTCTCGGACCATTTCGCGGGCACGTGGCCGTTACTGACCGCCTGCGTTCCAGAGACGAGCGGATGGCAATTGCTTCAAACTGCCTTGTGGGAAGCCCTCGGACGACGTCGGTATCAACCACCGTCATCAGTCATGGTGCGGAAGTCTGCTTCGTGCTGGAACACTGGTGGCGGCTGTCGTAGCCACTCCTCCAAGCTCCCTGGAACCGCTTCGCCAAGAGGGGATGGCTTCTCGGCCGACGGAACGATATCCGGTGTCCGGAGATCGGAATCCGCCCCCCTCTTGCTGAGCAAGGGTCTTTCCAAGGATCGGGTAACGCTCGGTACCTTGGGACGCACAATGCTCTTCGCCGGCAACGGCGGCTCGTGCGCGGACCGCACCGAACCCGGCTCATTAGGATCGAGCATAGCGCCCGGCCGCACCTCGCCATTTCCCTCGACCCGGGCGCTGTAACGGATACCCATGGAGGAGATGAACTCTCCCTCACCAGTCGGTCTGTCACGCTCGAATGAACCGACGTAGCGATGGCCGTTCGGAAAGGTCAAAGTCCCATGGCCCGAAGCACGGCCCCTGTGGTAGGTGCCAGTGAAAGTCCGCCCGTCCTCCCATTCAACACGGGTTTCCCCTTCCAGCCGGCCGTCTACGAAGGTCCCCTCCGCCCAACCGTATGGCTGGCCGTTGACGGTCCACTCCAGCACGCCGTCGCCATGGGCAAAGCCATTACGGCACGGCCCCGTCCAGCGGAAAGTCCGCCGAGCCTCCGGATCCGGGTCGCAGATGCGGTACCCGCTGATCAGATCGGACACCGTTTTTTCCGCTGCGGGGCTTGGGGCCGTGGCGCCTACCAACGCGACAAAGCCAAAGGCTACAGGCCAGACACGCATGATCGGATACTCCAGACTCACTCGCGTCGCTGGGAGAGAAAGCCTATTTCCACCCCCCACGCCTTTTCTGTGTCTCAGCTCACAGCTCACACCAATTTCGGGATTGCGTTGTTGCAAGGTTGGGCGGCCGGCCCTGAGCGGGCAAAAGCCAGCCTCTCTCAGCGGCAGGAGTGACAATGTGAAACGCGGTCGGGCAAGAGGGGTGCATGCAAAAGCAGACAGAACCGGCCGACCGATCGGTGACGGCGGCCAAAACGACCGCGTGTCCTCAGACCCTCCTTGTTCCGCCCGCCGGCTTGGTCGTCACGGCGGGCTTTTCATGTCCATCACCGCGGGAAGCGACCTCTCCGGACGCCGTATGCAGCCCATTTGGCTGTCAGCAATGTCCCCAGACGGGATGCTCCTCATCCCGTAGAGCCATCACGGCTGCTTTGGGTATGGGCAGCGTTGCCTGCGAGCATGCGGCAGCCCACGTAAGAGTGGTCGAGCACGGCGCTGGAGGGCGGGGCCATGCGAAGCATTCTGGTTCCCATCGAGGAAAGCGACGTTTTGCCGTCGGTGCTGCAGACCGCGGCGTTGACCGCCCGTGCGTGGGACAGCTACCTCGAGGGCTTGTATGTACGGAGCGTGTACGCGGGAACCATCCCGCTGATCGGGGGTGTTCCAGTCGTCATCGAGGAGCTCCGCCACGACGAATGGGAGGGGATACGCCGAGCCCACGCTCAGTTCGACGCGGTCATGCGGAAGATGAACATCCCCTTGGGGGAGGCCGCGGATCGCGGTGGCCTGGCCGCTCACTTCCGCGCGGAGGCGCCTCCCGGCGACGCGTTCGTGGCCGAGCACGCCCGCCTGTTTGACCTTACCGTACTTGGCCAGCCGGCCCGTGGTGACGCGGCACCGCGGCTGTCAACCGTGGAAGCCGTACTGTTCGAGAGCGGCCGGCCGCTGCTGCTGGCACCGCCGCTGCCGCCTGAGCGGTTGGGCGAGACCGTGGTGATCGCCTGGAACGGCAGCACCGAGACGGCCCGCACGCTGGCCTTCGCCCGTCCCATTCTGGAGCGAGCCCACTACGTCATCGTGCTGTCGGTGGAAGGCGGGATGGTCGATGGGCCGAGCGGAGAGGAGGTTGTCCGCTACCTGACCCGGACGGGTATCACCGCACGGGCCCGCCATGCGCCGCAGCATCATGGGACCGGCGAAACCATATTGGAGGAAACTCGGGAACTGGGAGGCGATCTCCTGATCAAGGGCGCGTATACGCAAAGCCGGCTGCGACAAATGATCTTCGGTGGCGCCACCCGCCACATTCTGGAAATGGCGCACGTGCCCGTGTTCATGGCGCATTAAAAGACACACGCGACATATCGACTTGGGTTTCTAGCCCGGTTTCGAGACCAGGACGCTACGGGCAACACTTCGGCGTCAAGCAAGGACCGGTGCGACGGCAGCCTGACGGTTTGCTGCACCGGCCCTTCTGTGACACGCCCAAGCAGCAAACCGTCAGGCTGCCGTCACCTCGATCCTCTCCTTGACCACTCCATCGACGACGTTCTTGAGGTGCTCGACATCGCACACCGTCACGTATCCGGCGTCATAGATGATAACGCCGCTGCGCACGAACGCCCGCATGGCCTTGTTGACGTATTCACGCGTCAGTCCCAGCCGCAGAGCGAGCGCGGACTGGTTGACCGGGTCGCGCAAACGTAGCCCATCGTCATTCCGCACGGCGTCGTGGACGAGGCCCAAAAGAGCGTGGGCGACCCGTTGCGCTCCATCCATGAAGAACATGCCTTCCATGTTCGCGCTCACGTAGCGGCACCGAGCCGCGAGAAGGGCGGCGAAATGGACGCAGAGCTTTGGGAGCGCTTCCAGATACTCCAGGAAGGCATTGCGCGGCACGAAGAACATCTCTGCGGTCGTGTGCGCGGTCACGGTGGCGGTGCGTTCCTTTCCGTCCATCACCGCGATGTCGCCGACGACAGCGCCCTGGCGAAGCACGTTGAGCAGCAACTGGTTGCCGCGGCGGTCATTGGCATAGACGCCGATCTCACCCTTGAGCACGACGTAGAGCCCATCGGGTTCGTCGCCGCAGGCGAACAGTACGTCGCCGCGCGTCTTTTTGACGAGATGACCGACCGCGACGAGAGCCGAGAGATCGGTTTCGCCAAGCGTTGAGAAAAGATCATTCTCACGAAGCGTGGCGATCTGGCGCTTGCTCAAGCGGGGCATCGGAATCCCTGTTGACGGGCGAACTCACGGGCAATGTTCGTACGCTAAAGCAATTTGGTTGAGTGAATGTGAACGGCTTCACACATCGCGTTCGCGCACCCAAGGCCCATGGCGTGGGGCTCGGCGGTGCTGGAGGCGATGGCGGCCCAAAGATGCCGCCGCAGTTTGGAACGGTCAGGCGTCAATGCTGACCGTCACCGTCAAGGTGCACCCTCGCCGCCGGCAGCCAACGGCCGCTCACACAGCGCGCCATGTTTTGGTCGTCGGTGACGCCACGGATGTGGACCGGCATCTTGACGATCCACCCTGGCGACGAGAGGGCATGCTCGTATTCGCACAGGTCCATCGCTGCCTGCGTGGAGGGCATGACGATGTTCTGAGCCACGAACTTCGGCACGGTATCGTCCGCCGCCGGGGCGGAAACGTCGGATGCCAGAGCATCAACCATGACCGGGAAAGAGACGAACATTGCGGCCATAAAGAAAAGGATGCGTCGGACCATCGATTTGTTTTTCCTGAAGAGCGGGCTTGGTTATTGGAACGGCCGGGTGAGCCCAGGCCGAAACCTTGCCCCTGGTGAAGGGGCAGGGGTGGTCTGGCGAAAGGACGGCCCAGGCTAGTGCAGCGACTCATTCAGAAGGTGCAGGCAGTCGGTCGAGTTTCGTGAAGATGGTTTGGGCGGGCTTGGTCCAGACGAAGGGCTTGGCGGCCTTGTTGTGCGCGCGGATGTAGCGGGTGATGGCGTCCTGGAGATCAGCAACGGATTTGAAGACGCCACGCCGGATGCTCCGTCGCGTGATGATCGAGAAGAAGCCCTCGACGGCGTTGATCCACGAGGCCGATTTGGGCGTGAAATGGAAGACCCAGCGCGGATGATCGGCCAGCCAGTCCAGCACCTTGGGGTGCTTGTGAGTGGCGTAATTATCGACGATGGCGTGGATCACCTTGCCCGCCGGGACGGCGCGTTCCACGGCGGTGAGGAACCTAATGAACTCCTTGTGGGTGTGCTTGGGCATGCAGCGTCCGACCACGGTGCCGTCCAGCGTGTTCAGCGCGGCGAAGAGGGTGGTGGTGCCGTTGCGTTTGTAGTCGTGCGTCATCGTCCCGCACTTGCCGGGCTTCAGTGGCAGGCCGGGCTGGGTGCGGTCGAGCGCCTGGATTTGGCTCTTCTCGTCGATGGACAGCACCACCGCGTGGCAGGGCGGATCCATGTAGAGCCCGACGATGTCCTCGACCTTGGTCGCGAACGCGGGATCGGTGGAGCGCTTGAAGGTGCGCAGGCGATGGGGCTGGAGGCGATTGGCCTCCCAGATACGCTGCACGGCGCGCAGGCTGATGCCGACCGCCTTGGCCATGGCCCGACCGGTCCAGTGCGTCACGGCGCCGGGTGGCTCCGAGCAGGTCAGGGCCAAAACCTTGGCGACAGTCGCCGTGGGCAGTGGGGCCTTGCCGGGTTTGCGCGTCTTGTCGCGCAACAGCCCGTCCACGCCCTGTTCAGCGTAACGCACCTGCCATCGCCACACCGCCGGACGGCTGACACCCGCGCGCCGGGCGACCTCCAGGACGGGCAGCCGTTCGGCCGAGAGCACGATGATGGTCGCCCGCTGCACATGCTTCTGCGGGCGGTTGCGGTCACCGAGGATTGCCGCCAAGCGCGCGCGATCCTCCGCTCCAACGATGACACTGACAGTCTGGGCCATGCCGACAGAATCGCACGTCGGCAGCCCGTTGTGAATCCTATGTCTGCGTCAGTGCACTAGGCGCCGGGCTGGGGTTTGGTTGCGCGTTCCTGAAGCAGGTCGATGGCTGTTCTGAACACGGCGATCCGCGGCGCGTTCATCGCCTGCTGCTGCTCGACGGTGCCCTCAAGCCGCGGGTCAGGCGTGAGGTTGGTAATTTCCACCCGGAGCAGGCCAATCGCCTTCTGGAACAGGGCGTTGCGATCACTGCCGTCTTTCAGGCTGGAGGCGTGGTCGTCGAACCGCGAGACCACCTCGCCAATCGCGTCCTGCTCCATGCTGGCGCCCTGCTGATGCTGGGTCGCCAACGCGCGCAGCGCGTTGAGATAAGGCTGAATAAATCCATCACTCATCGAGCGCTCCTTCGTGTTGATGCCATGCCGACGGCACCTGAAGGCGCCGCCGGCATGCCCCTCTCGATCAATGCGAAAGCATTGATAAGCCGGGTTTCACGTTTGGAAAATGATGGAAGCAATCATTTTCCGACCGTAGCAGTCTTGCGGCACCGGGGCTTGCTCAGCGCGTGAGCGAGTCCAGGGAAACAATGATGAGCAGGACGCCGCCGGCATCCTTGGCGTGGAGGATTTGGGCCTCGCCCGGGCGAAGCGTGAAAAGGTCGTTGTTGGAGAAGACATAGCGCCCACCTGGCGCAGGCCGGGTGATCTCCACCGCCGTGTGAATGGTTACATGTTCGCCCTCGACCAATGGGCTCAGCAGAACAGTGCCGGCACCAGCCGCTGTATTCCCCTTGAGGGTCTCCGAGCGTCGGGTCAACACCGCCCCCGTGGCCGCGAAAATAGGCCGCGCGCCCGATACGGCCGCAATCTTGTCCTCCAGCGCCGCGCGAGCGGGCCCGGGGACCTGGAGGATGCTGGTCTGCTGGAGGTTGCTCGCCCCGACGGCACGGACGGCCGCGAACAGGGCACCCAGATCAGTGTCCGGCGGCAGCTCGATAACGCGATACGTGATCGTTGCGCGCGGGCAGGTCGCGTCAGCGAGGCCCCGGGTCATCTCGGCGACGCCCCGCTGCGTGCTGTTCGGCCCGGTCACGGTCACGGTGCTGTCGGGCCGTGAAAAGACGAAGCGACCGTCGGCGCCGAACAGCTTCACTATGCCCGCCTGGGTTTCGGTCCATTGCTGGTCGGAGGAGTTGGTGCAGCCAAGCTTGTAGGTCCGTACCTGGTCGGCAGCGGCCGCCGGCAAAGAAAACAGGGCGAGAGCCATGAAGCCCGCAAGAACGCGCATGATTAGGCAAACTCCTCGTTGTCACGACGCCGCCCGGTGGTTTCGGTGCGGCGTGTTTCGGTTTCGATAAGGTCCAGAGCGAGCGGCACCGACACGGAATCGCCGCCTGGCAGACGCCACGGCTGCCCCGCCTCCTGCCCGGCCAAGGCCACGTCGCACCAGTCATGGCCCGCTTTGGCCGGCAGATGAACGGTGACGTGGCGCCCTGTGGCGATCAGACGGTCGGCCAAGGCGTCGGCCGAGCGTTGACCGCGGTGGTTCGTGTCGTTGTCCGCCCAGATGTCAACGTGGATGACGTCCGCCGGCGGCTCCCAGGCCTCCAGCAAAGCCCAACCCGTCGTCGCCCAGCAGGCGATCCCGGACAGCTGCCGGGCGGCGCCGGCCGTCTCCCAGCCCTCGGCGATGCCCAGACGGCCACAGTGCGGTCGGCCGAGCCGGATCGCGCCGCCGGCCATGCTCACCCCGGGGGGTAAGCGCAATGTCAGCTTCGGCAGGTCGCGGTTGCGGCGGCCGTCGGGGAGCAGAAAGGTCCGCTGCAGCGTGAGCAGTCGCCCATCCGGCGCGCGGAATGCGGCGAGCAGGCCCGGGTGGCGGCCGAGGCTGTTGCCGTCCTCGTCGGTGGCGTAGAGGAACGGGTGGAAGCGCAGATCGGGTTCGGCGAGCAACGGGCGCGGGCGCAGCCCGCGGCCCTGCAGGTAGCACCGGGCCAGGCCAGCGTCGGCGTGCGACAACGGCAGTGCCGCCGCGAACAAGCCGTGCAGCGCGCGCCAGGCCCGCGCCTCCTGCGCAGGGTCCGGCGCCGCCGGTTCGGCGATCACTGGGCGCGGCAGACTGGCCGAGCGCCGCGGCGGCGAAGCCCCGTCGAGAACCTGGCCCAGACGGCGCAGCACGTCGGTCGTGGACACGCCCCAAACCCAGGACAGCAAACCGATGCCATCGGATTTCTGGCCGCAGGAATTGCACACCCCGCCGCCGGTTCGGTCGGCGTCGGCGAACAACCGAAAGCCGTCGCCCCGCTCGCCGCGGCGGCTGCCGTGCACCGGGCAAGACACGTGGGCGGAGACCCGCCGCCGATGGGCGGTGACCGCGTGCTGGAGTTCCGGCGCGACCGCTTCGAACAGGCGCAGCCAGCCGCCTTGCTCCAGAATGGCCTGCTTGATCGTGGCGACGCTCACCGTTGGACGCTCAGGCCGCGCTTTTGGTGCCAGTGCCGGCGGTGAGAACCGGGCGCAAGACCGTCAGCAGGTCGGCGATCGACCGGCTCATCGCATTGACGGTGGCGGCGGTGTCCGCGGCAAGTCGCTCGACACGCGCCAAGCGGGTCTCCTCGTCCTCGCTGATGACCGCGGTCGGTATATCAGGAGACGGCATGGCGACCGCGAAGGGCGGCGTACGGTTCGCAATTTGCGGCAACGGCATCGCCGGCGCCCCAGCCGAGTCTTCGGCTACTGTACTGTCGTCAGAGGCCTGTCCTTCGGCCGCGTTCAATGCCCAGCCAAGCCATTTGGCGAGCTCCTCGTCGTTCGGCCGCATGCCCTGGGCAAGCCGCTGTTTTTGTCCTTCGTCCAGCCATTGAAGGGCTTTCCTGGCGCGCCCCGCGTCGCAAAGCAAAATTTCCGCCCGCTGCAAAAGCACATCTTGCCAATTCGGATTGCGCAGCAGCTGCGGCGGAGCGATGGTCGGCGCGGTGTCCGACCGGCTGTCGGTGCTTCGTCCGCCGGGCACGACGTGGTGGAGGAATCCTTGCCGCGGATCGGGAGAGCGCGCCGCGGATTTCCGGGGCGCCGCGGTTTTCGTTGCGCGCCCGTAAGTGTTTTTAATGTTTCTTACTGTTTCGGGCGGCACAGCCGCGCCGCTGTTTTTTGCTTCAGCGCCGCCCTTTTTGGAAGCCTCCGCCGCTGTTTCGACGGGGGCTGACGCTTGCACGCCGCCCTTTCCGCCCGTCTGGGCACCGCCAACGGCGGTCGTTGCGCCGCTGTTTGACACTCTCAGCAGCGTTGTGGAGCCGAAAAGAGCGGCCTGGGCGCCGCTGTTCGGCGACGACATGCCGCCCTTTTCCAGGTCGATGGTCGGTGCCGCGCCGCCGTTTTCAGGGGAAAGGGCGGCACCCGTGACGCTGTTTATGGTGGCGTAGAACTTGGCGCCCAGCCCATAGGCGGCGCCGATGCCGCTCTTTTCGACCGTCAGCGCCGCCGATCTCAGCCACTGTTTTGAAAATCGGTAATGCGTTGAACGGCCGGCACCGCCGCCCTTTCGGTCGATCTCCAGCACACCGGCCGTCACCAACCAGGCGAGCCCGCGCTGTACGGTTCGGCGATTGTTGAGCAAAGCCTCCGCCAGCGTCTTCACGCCAATCCAGCTGACCAGCTCGCCGCGTTGCGCGTGGATGTCCTCGTTCGTGCGCAGGAGCAGCATCAGGGCCATGCGACGATGCTGGTCGGTGATGCCGGGCACCAACAGCAAGGTTTCCTGGAAAACGCCGCGCAGACGATGAAAGGGCGAACCAGGTTCAGCGTCCTGGAGCGAAACGGCCCGCGTCATAATGGCCTCACGACGGCAAGGATGCCGTGCGCGCGGCGGGCGTTGGAAAGGTCCGATCCCTGGACGGAGGGTTGGCGGGAACGGGCGGCGGTGAACATGGTCGGATTCTCCCGATGGAGTCCGGCGGGCGACGGGCATAGGTTTCCCTTAGCGGACGAGAAAATCCGCTTGCTGACCCATGTTTCCCCTGCTAAGACCGCGCTTGGACGTTGCGGTTTGGTGAGCGTTGGGGGGTGTGGGCTACGGTCCTATCCTGTCGCGCCACCAAACCTTTTTTTTGGTCAAAGACCTTCTTGCGGTTGGGCGCGGCGCATTCGCCAGCTGTGAGATCGCATTTGGTCGAGACACCTCCAGACGCAATCCGGCTTTAAGCGATGTCGTCAGTCTCGGCTCGAAGACTCGTGCGCAAGTCATCGCACGCGCACGCAAGGTAACTCCGAACCAAACCGCCAAAACGATCCGCCCAAAACGCGGTCATTAAATTTCGCTACGAAATTTGGATCAAAGGCCTTGTTCCGTGCAAGGCCGTTCGTGTGCGGCTGAATCGTGTCGGGATTTGCCGGGAGGTGGTGAACACCTGAAATCAGCGGGGCAAACCGGCCGTTTTGCTGAGCCGAGCCGAGGGCGCACGAATCCGTGGCGCGACATCGCGCTTTTTTGTTGCTTTTTATCGCTGGGAACGTCATAGTCACGGGGCCAGTTTTTTGTGACTTATGACGCGACCAGCTTAGCTATAGAACGGCCTTCCGGTTCTCTTGGAGGGTCGTTTTCCTGTGTTCGCACAATGGCCGGCTCGGCCTTCCATGTAATCCCTTACTTCGCAACTTCATCCTACCGGAAAATGCCCGGATCTTCTCAAATTTGCAATGGTGGATCCGAAGCCGAAACCAGAGGTCACGAGCACCAGCATTTTTGCGGCCGATTCAAGCGATTCCGGCCGGAATAGCGGCGGTTCGGGATAAACAAAAAGCGTTTAAATTACTCTGTATAACGGGTTATGACTGACCATAAAGGGGTATGACTACCCGCCCGGCATTGCCACTAACGAGGTGCGACAATCTGTCGCACCCACTAGCATAACGGGTTATGCAGGCAGCGATACACCACGGCTAGCTGTGACGCTTGCGTGAGCTACTCGCGGCGACTCAGGCGCCGGCCGTGCAGCGGTGATCGGATCACACCGTAAAGCCGCAGCACCGGGTCGCGACGCGACGGACCTGCATCAGCTTGCCGACCAAGCGCTCGACGAGGTTCCGCCCCCGATAAGCCGTGCGGTCGAAGTCCGAAGTTCCGGGTTGGTCGGCGCGACTGGGGATGATTGGTACAATGCGCTTGCGGCGCAACGCCTCGAGCAGCCACGCGGCTGAGTAGGCTTTGTCGGCGATCAGGGCGCTCGGCTTCCAGCGCGGCTGTCCAGGTTTGCCGGTGCGCAGGGCGCCTTGCTCAAACAGGGGGCCGACGCCCAGCAGGTCGTGGCGCTCGCCACCGGTCAGATGCAGTGCCACCGGCCTCCCCTCGGCGTCGGCACGCAGATGCAGCTTGGTTGAGAAGCCGCCACGCGACAGCCCAAGCGCCTGCTCGCCCGACGCACGCCGCGCTCGGGCAGCATGGGAGTGGGCACGGATCACGCTGCTGTCGAGCAGGTGCACATCCCAATCCGCGTCCGGCGCCATGGCGCGCAGTTCCGCAACGATGCGGCCCCAGATCCGAGCAGCCGTCCAGCGTTGCAGACGGCGCCACGCGGTGCGCCAGTTCATCACATCCTCCGGCAGGTCGCGCCAGGGCGCCCCGGTGCGGGCCAGCCAGAGGACAGCTTCGAGAAAGCGCCGGGGATCGAGAGAGGGGCGCCCGGTCTTGGGCTTCTGGGGCGGCAGCAAGCGCAACAGCCGACGCCACATCGCGTCGGTCAACATGGTTCTGATCGGCACCCGGACCAAAATGCGATCAGATCAGGCCCTCGCACCCCCTTTTGGCGACAGGACCTAATTCAGAACAGCGTCGCACGGGACTCCCCTGCGGGCTGAATGGACCGCCTTTTGCCTCAGATTTTGCTTAAACACGGTGCGACCATCTTGAACGCCTTCAAGCCTTTGCAATAAAGTTAAAAGTGGGAAGTGAACATTGTGTTACCGGCTATTCTTTGGTCAAATGAGGACGGGAAGTCGAAATGGCTGATACATGTACGGAGGAATCAACAAGAGGTAAATTGATATGGTCGACATATCGCCGCACCGTCCAAGTAGAGACCATGTGAAGGCCTTTCAAAATCTTGTGAGTTGGGCCGAAAAGGTCGCCGCTTTTCAATATTCCATTTTAATAGCGACTGTTTACTTCGGCATCGGGCCGCGGATGCTCGGCACAGACAAATTAAACGTCCTCGGATTCGTTCTGACTAGAGATGAGTGGCCTGGGATATCAGTATTTATATTTATGGGATCCATGTACCACATGAATAGAATTCTGAAAAGCTGTGAGCTTCTGTTTGATGGTGGAGCGAGTCAGAGATACGATATGGCTGTTACATTAGTGCACTCGCCGTGGATTTTCAATCCTTTCACATGCGTCATTCGCAATGGGAAAGGCGGATTTGGGTATGCTCTTGCAATATTTTTATTTCATCTCTTGCTACTGATAATGGCTAAAGACCCTGCGCACCGAATTGCGCCGGGCGTAGAACTATGGATAGTTTGCTTCTTTATTGGAGCGCCATGCGTAATTCTCTGGGCGAAGCTAGGTGGTACAATTGAGCGGCTGCGGCGTGTTGCGACGGAAATTCTGTCTAATGCGGATTCGTAAGTAGAGCTACTTTAGCTTCGCACCTGGATATTAAGGATCGTCTAACAGAACCATTTCTGGAGTCAGCGCCAGTTGATGAAACTGGCACCGACTTGGTGGTAGGCAGTGGAGATGTCGGCGGAGTTCCTGTAGCGGACGGCAATGCGGCGGAAGTGGGCGAACGGGGCCAAAACACGCTCCACGCCCCAGCGGTGCCAGCCCAGGCGTTCGCTGCTTCCGACGCCACGCCTTGCGACGCGTGAAATGATCGCTTGGTTAAGCAGTACTCGTCGGCAGTGGGGAAGGTCATAGCCCTCGCCGGCGTGCGGTTCAATTGGGTGTGGTCGTCAGCGACCCGTACATTGCCGGACTACCAACACGGCATCGGCCAGATGAATCCTCAAGGCCGGCGGGCCGCTTTGGGCCCGGGACGAAGTCGAAATAACTACAGGAGGAACCCTTCTGTGCTGACCGCCTCATTTTCTAGTTCGGGAGCACTGCAATGTCATTGGAAGCCACAAAATCAAACATCATTCGTGAATTGTTCGTGCGTACCGCAGATGAAAATTACATCACGGCAAGATGGTGTGCGCTCAACAACTTCTATACCGATTTCCTTTGGCTATCACTTCACGCATTGGAAAAATACCTAAAAGCTGTGCTGCTTGCGAATGGACGTACAAGCAAAGTGGATGCCGCAGGACAACTGTACAAGCATGGCATTGACAGGCTGTACGCAGATGTTAAGGTTATTGCCGGTTCATTGCTGCCGGATCAGATGACGAAACCCGCCAGCCTCAACAATAGCTATTGGGTAGATCGGTCGGCTGTCGAGTTCATCGCGCACTTGTCGCGAAACGGGAATGCGGATAATCGCTATCTCCTCTACGGCTATGTCACACATAGTCAGGACTTGTATATGCTGGATCAGATAGTCTTCTCTGTACGACGCCTCATCTGCCCTCTTGATAATATCATTCCCTTTGGAAACGGCACAATATCAGCCACCATCACATTCCGCGAGGCACTTACAAAAAACCCTCAGTATTACGCCCGCATGTTCATGCCTCTCGACAATATAATCTTCTCTCCATCCCAAGCTTATGATACATTTTCAACTTCGGGTCCGTTCCGCAGGCTGTGGACCGCAGTGGTTCTCACAGTGCGGCACTGCTTTTGTGCGGCGGAAACAAGCGCAGGTGACGATGCGTCGCCACGGACTGCAGTCTTGAACGGGAATTGGGCATTTGCGCCGCCGGGATTTCCACATACTCCGCTCCGAGAAGGCAGTTCGGCACGAAATCCAGCCATTTTGCGTTACGTTCTTGAGCCGCTAGGAAGCACTGATCCACATCATGCAGCCGAGGGCATCAAGGTTGCAGAATGGCTGCTCGACAATGTTGTGATCCCTAAAGGTCCAGCGGGTGAACCAGGCCTGCAGGATCAGATCAAACAGGCAATCAAGGACGCTAAGACAAGGCTTGGCACCCGCTGACACGCGGGGCTCGGTGGCTTGCTGGAATGTTGAGGTGACTGTGCCGGCTCGACACAACGATTAATCAACTCTTTCATCTCAGAGGCGACGCACAGCTTGTGTATGTTAATGAGGTTTTCAGCTTCCATCCCCGCGCTTCGCCAGGTTCTGGTTGAGCGTGTTGATGCCAAGCGAGAGCTGGTTGATGCTGTCGAGCATGCGCGCCTGCTGCACCTGCTCGCGCGCGCCGCCGCTGCCGAAGGTGCTGGCCAGCGACTGCGCCGCACCGCCGAGGCCCGTGCGTCCCAGCGCCAGGCCGAGGGTTCGCCCGGCGGTGCCGGCCGCCCAGTCGGCGCTGTTGCGGCTCCAGCCCAACATCTTGGCCGCGGCGAACTGGCCGGCGCCGACCACCGTGGCGGCCGTTGCCGCGCTGTCGGACGCCCCGGACAGATTGGCAGCGATCTTTGGCGCCAGCAGGTGCAGCAACACCGACATCAGCCCGATCAGGAAGGCCGCCCAGTAGGACTTGGTGCAAACGAAATGGTCCGCGGAGCAGATTTTATCGGCGGCCATGGCCGACGCCGCTTCCGCCTGCGCCGCGGCGGCGTCGGTCACCTGCTTGTCGCATTCCTTGGCGATGGACCGCATCAACGCCTCATCCGCGAAAGGATTGCGCTTGGCGGCCAACTCCTGCTGAACTCTGTTGTTGAAGCACGTGTTGTTGCTCGTGCCGATGGCGTAGGCCTGGTACTTGGCGACGTTCCCGGCATATTTGCTCAGCACGAAGCCGGTAAACCCCATCGCCATGCCGGCGAAGACGATGGTCAGGGCGCCGGTCAGCAGAAACTTCAGGCCGGCCCAGACGATGCCGCGCGTGCTGTCGAAGACCATAAAGAGCATGATCACCGGCGCCGTGCCGCTGAGCGCGAGGAAATAGAACATCGCCTGAATCAGAAAGGCGCCGAACACACCGAGCACGAACAGATAGGGGAAGGCCAGAAGCCCCCAGGCGAAGATGTCGGCGAGACCCTTGATCGCGTCGAGGCCCGACAAGCGTGCCCAGTTTTCCGCGGCGGTGCGGACCGGGGTGAAGCCGACGCACTCCACGCCGGCCCACAAGGCCGCGTAGGTGCCGCCACCACCGGATGCCGCGGCCGGCAACGTGCAGACGTCCACGCCCTTGCCGATGATCGTCTGCGCCACGCTGAGACCGGTCGTCTGCATGCCGACGATGACGGTCTCGAAAAGCCAGGTCCCGCCACCGCGGCTCAGGAAGAAGCCGACGAAGGACAGGATGGCGAACAGCTTGAGCATGCGCTTCAGGATTTCCCGCGACGCCTCCTCGTAGAGCATGAACTGCAGCATCGTCCACACCACCAGGAAGGTGGCGAGCGTGCGCGCCAGAGCGTTGGACGGTCCGACCAGGGCGTCGAAGGATTTGCGCGCGAAGCCGCCGTTGCCGCTGCCGAAGGCCAGACCATAGAGGTCGGTGAACACGCCGCAGAACAGACAGGCGCTTTCCGGGTTCATGGCAATTCCTCCGGCGGCCGCGCGCACAGCGCGCGCAGTTGTTCATAGGGATCCGTAGGCGCCTCGGTGGTGAGCGCCGGCGCCGCAGCGTCCGGCGGCACAGTCGCCGCCGCTTGCGGGACCGGGTCCACTCCCAGCGCCTCGGCCGCGAAGCGGCTCGGGCGTCCGCGGTAGCACATCACGGCACGGCGGCGCGCCCGCGACAGCATGACGAAGCACACGCGCCGCTCGTCCTCGATCTGCGTCGGCGTGGCGGTGTCGCCGGGAAAGGCGCCGACGCTGAGGTCGAACAGATAGGCTTCATCCTCCTCCAGGCCCTTGGAGGCGTGCCCGGTCATGATGCGCACGCCGCCGTCGCGTGGCTCCAGCGCGTCCTCCACCGCATCCAGCCAAGCGGCGAGCGAGGGACGCCCGCGCGCACCGGAGAGCACGGCACGGCCGTCCGGCGTGCGGCCGATTGGCGTCTGGCGCAGCCGCACCCGGAGGCTGTCCCAGAAGGAGGCCAAGCGTTGCGCGACGTCCCCTCCCCCACCGTCGTCGCGCAGCGCCGCGAACGCGTCACGCAGCGCGTCGATGCGCTGACG
>Ga0065721_10008058_pt1 | contig 15346 bp, 15 predicted proteins | sample Mesricmetagenome_FD_59108 | JGI IMG/M metagenome (GOLD analysis project Ga0065721, IMG submission 59108) | Mesophilic microbial community from rice straw/compost enrichment Sample: eDNA_1 v2 (version 2) | ecosystem: Engineered > Solid waste > Grass > Composting > Bioreactor | place: USA: Davis... | reverse complement strand
CCGCGGCGCCGGTCACTTCCCAATCCAACCAAGGAGACAAGGCCATGGACATCCTGTCGGGCTACAAGACCTATATCATCGCTGCCTTCATGCTGCTCGCAGGGGTGCTGCAAGTACTCGGCATCGACCTGCCGGCGCTCGACGGCGGCTCGGCTGGCAGCCTCGTGCTCGAAGCGCTGGCGATTCTGTTCCTGCGCCGGGGCTTGAAAGGGGATATCGAGAAGGCGTGAGCGCAACATTGTGTATTGCAGGCACAGTCTGCCTCATTCATATCCCATTCAGTTTGCAGCCGCTATTGATCGGGTCATGAAAACGAAAGCCCCAAAACCTCCTGCCAACATTGCCATGGCGCTGGCGCTTGCACTTGCTCTGGCGGGTACCGGCACGACGCAGGCACAGGCCTGCCTCGACAAGCGTGAAATCCAGGAAGCGGTGTCTTCCGGCCAGATTCTCTCGCTCGATGCCGTGCTGGCTCAGGCGGGCGTGGACCCCAGCGCCGAAATTCTCAACGTGCAGGTGTGTGACGCGGGTGGCAGGCTGGTATATATTATCGGCGTGCTCAGTACCGATGGCCAGGCCCAGAACCTGACGCTGAGCGCTCAGTAAGCTGGACAGCCGAGTGGGGGCAACATGCGTGTTCTGGTTGTTGAGGACGATACCAACCTCAATCGACAGCTCAAGGAAGCCCTGACGGAGGCCGGCTATGCGGTCGATGTGGCCTTCGATGGCGAGGAAGGACACTTTCTGGGCGATACCGAACCCTATGACGCCATCATCCTCGACATCGGCCTGCCCCAGATGGACGGCCTTTCGGTGCTGGAGGAATGGCGCCGCGCCGGCCGCACGACCCCGGTGCTGCTGCTGACCGCGCGCGATCGCTGGAGCGACAAGGTGCAAGGGATCGATGCCGGGGCCGATGATTATGTCGCCAAGCCCTTCCACATGGAAGAAGTGCTGGCCCGGGTGCGGGCGCTGGTGCGCCGGGCTGCCGGACATGCCAGCAACGAGATCGTCTGCGGCTCGGTGCGCCTGGATGCCCGTTCGGGCAAGGTGACGGTGGATGGCCAGTCGGTGAAGCTGACCAGCCACGAATTGCGGCTGCTGAGCTATCTCATGCATCACAAGGGCAAGGTCATTTCCCGCACGGAGCTGACCGAGCACCTTTATGACCAGGATTTCGACCGCGACAGCAACACGATCGAAGTCTTTGTCGGCCGCCTGCGCAAGAAGCTGCCGGACGACTGCATCCAGACCGTGCGTGGTCTGGGTTACCAGATGGTCGGGGATTGAGCCGGTTTGATGCGGCGCAGGCCTGAACCAAAGACGCCCTGACATGCTGCGCAAGGGCTCCATCGCTGCGTCGCTGTTCTGGCTCTCGGCCGGCTGGCTGGTGCTCGCACTGGTGACCACCGGCATCCTGCTCACCGATCTCTATTCGCGCGCCCTTGACGCCACGCTGACCGAGACGCTCGATTTTCACGTCGAGAGCCTGGCCGGTGTGCTGCTCGACAGCGGCGATCCGCAATCCCCCGATGTCGCTCTGGCCGATCCGCGTTTCGAGCGCCCGCGCTCGGGCTGGTACTGGATTATCCGCAGCCTCGACGGTGACCTCGTCAACCTCTCCACGTCAGTGGTTGGTATCGACCTGCCCGGGGTTGGCGCGGCTGCCGATGCTTACGGGCGCAGCTCGGAAGTCATCGACGATGCCTTTGGGACGCAATTGCGCATGGTGGAGCGCACTGTGCGCTTGGGCGAGGATACCTATCGCATCACCGTGGCCGGCAATCTCACCGAAATTCTCAAGCTGGTGGCCGACTTCCGTGGTCAGGCCTTCATCGTCCTGGGCGCGGTCGGGGTGATGCTGGCGGCAATGAGNGCCTTTGTGGCCCGCATTGCCCTGCGACCGATATCGCGCCTGAGCCGGGCTGTNGAGGCGGTGCGCGAAGGCGATAGCGCCGAAGTGACGGGCACCTATCCNACCGAAATCGCGCCCCTGGCCGAGGAAGTGAACGAGCTTTTGCGCTCGAANACCCAGATTATCGAACGGGCGCGCAACCAGGTGGGCAACCTCGCCCATGGCCTCAAGACTCCGATCGCCGTCCTGCGCAACGAGGCGGCCGCCCGCAAAGGCGCTTTGGCCGATGTCGTCGCCTCGGAGACCGAGAAGATGAGCAACATGGTCTCGACCTATCTCGAGCGGGCGCGGCTGGCGGCGCGTACCTCGGTGGTGGGCAAGAAGGCCGATGCGACCATGATCATGCTGCGCCTCACCCGCGTGATGCGCAAAATCCACCCGCAGGTGACCATCGCCTTCCAGCGCCCTGACGCTTCGCTCCCCTGGTTCCGGGGCGATGAATCAGATCTTGAAGAAATGGCCGGCAATCTGCTCGAAAATGCCTGCAAATGGTCCAATGGGCAGGTTGGCGTGCGCCTGTCGTCCGAGCGTGGCAGCAAGGGCACCCAGCTGCTGATCAGGATCGATGACAATGGCCCCGGCCTGAGCGAAGCCGATGCGCAAAAAGTGTTGCGCCGCGGTGTCAGGTTGGACGAGAAGACTCCCGGCACCGGTCTGGGGCTGGATATCGTCAAGGAACTGGTCGATGTCTATGGCGGAAGCCTTGAACTGAAACGGTCGCAGCTGGGCGGGCTGCTCGTGGAGTTGAGGCTGCCAACAGCGCGGCTGGGCGGACTGGTGCGGCCCGGCTCGGGCTGACGAACTTTCGCCGCAATACGGCAACAATTACCAACTGACTGCATGCAGAGGCCAGACCAATGAATCGCTTTTCGACCCTCGCCCTCCCGCTTCTTGCTCTGGCCCTGGCCGGCTGTTCGAGCACTGGCACCGCCAATGTCGCCCAGGCGCCGGTCGCCGCCCAGCCGGTTATCGTCCAGCCCATGGTGCCCACCACCGCCCAGGCCGTCCAGACCGCGCGCCTGACCACCAGCATTGCCAACGGCTTTGTCGATCCTGCCGCGCTGGCCCTGATGACCGCCAAGGATTCGAACGAGGCCAACAGCGCCCAGTTCTATGCCCTGCAGTTCGGCCGCCCGGGCGCTCCGCGCCAGTGGGCCGGCGACAAGGGCACGACCGGCTCGATCGCGGTTGGCCCCTATGTGCGCGTGAACAACCTCGATTGCCGCGACTTCACTCACACGGTGAAGATCAACGGCACCGACTATGTCCGCAAGGGCACGGCCTGCCGCGAGCAGAACGGCAACTGGAACGTGGTGCAGGGCGCCGCCTGACCATCCTTTTGGTCTCGGGAAAAGGATTGTTTACCAGGGACCTATAGGGTCGTTTTCGACGCTGCCTGTAGCCCGAAGTATCCATGAACCAACCCGCCAAGAGCATAAACGCTTCTGCGCCCCAGCCGGCGCGGGCTGCTGCCCGCGCGGGTACTGCCGTCCGCAAGCCCTTTTGCGGACTGATCGACCCTATCCTCGTCAACGAACCGGTGCCCTTTACCCTGAGCGGCTCGGTGAGCATCGAGGCCGCGCAGGCGGCCTGGGTTTGGGTCGTGCGCGACATTTGCCCCAACCTGATTTCGGCAGAGGCCGTGACCAACGGCACATTCCGTGGCGCAGACCTCGAGCCGCTGATGCCCGAAGTGCTCTCGCGTATGAAGGCCGCGCTGCAAAAGGTGGACGGCGACATCGAATCCATGCGGCGCCTCAAGGCGCAGTTTGGCCGCGACAATGCCCGCGAGGAAATCGGCATCGTCATGGCGGCGCTGCGCGCCCGCGCCCTGCTGCCCAAGGCACAGGCGTTCGGCAAGGCCATCAATACCATGAGCGACGACGGGGCGCTGAGCTCGGCCCTGCAGGCCATGCCGTTGCAGGATCCGCAACTGGCAGCATTGCTGTTCCATGCCACCGTTGGCCTCGTGGCCAACCCCTCACGGCTTGTATCCACCGTGGTGAAGATTTCGGGCAATGCCACCGAGACTGCAATCGCCCGCAACGGCTTCAGCCCGCTGATCGAGGCGATTCTGGGCCAGGCCCAGAACCAGCTGCGTCATCTGCAACTGAGCGGCCCCTTTGCCGATATCGACCTTGTCTGCCGCAGCCTTGACCGTTTCCACCGTCTCGTCCGCTCGCTGAGCGGCTATATCGAGTTTGCCCGCGGCAGCCGCACGACCCAGATCCTGGGCACGATAACCAAGATGGTGTCCGACCGTGTCGAACCCCGGCTCAAGGAAGTGGTCACCGACCTCAACCAGGCCATGCGCCGTCCGCGCGAAGGCGCCGACCGTATCGACAACGATCGGCTGCTGGGCGCCATCAACGGCGTCTACCTGCTCTCGGCCGTGCGTGACAGCAGGGACTCGCTGGCACTGAACGCCGTTTTCGACCAGGCCTGGAGCCAGACCGGACAGGCGCTCGAACTGCATGTGCAGCGGAACCTGGAACTGCTTCGGCAGGACCCTTCCGACCCCAACACCGCCGCAAGGCTGGATGCGGCCATCAAGATGGCCGAAATCCGGTTCAACGCCGAATATGCCGACACCCTGAAGCGCGCCCGCGCCGCTGCGGAACGGCGGGGCTGATCAGGCCGCGAGAGCTTCGAAACGCACCTGCGTAAAGCCCTTGTCGCGCACCACGACCGGCAGGCGGGCTGTGGCCGCCCTGGCCGACAACAGCGCAAGCGGCCCGTGCTCATCGTGCCGCAAGACCACCCCGATCGAGACGCCAGGATGGTCATCGTCACTGGTGCGATAGATGAGGGCACCTGCTTCAAATACCCGGGGTTCCGGGGGCACCAGTCTGACCAGTCGCGCGTCAGCCCCATATCGGCCGCGCAGGAAGGTCGGTACCGTGGGGGACGCAGGCTCATCGTTTGCTTCATCGGCAGGCGCGTCCTGGCGCGGGGAGAGCGGCACCAGGGCAACCCGCTCCTGGGCCACGATGCCTGCGGCGGAAGCCGGGATGAGGCCCAGCTCGACCCCGGCGGCGACATCGCAGACGGCGAGGGGCTGCGGGGCTTCGGAGAGAACCAGGAGCCCCGTCTTGCGCCGCCGCCAAGGCAAGGGCCAATCCTTGCGCGGAGGGGCGGGGCGCTGCAGCATGCCTGCGCCGCCATCGAGGAATGACGGAGCGGTATTGTTCCGCACCGAGGCAATGCCGGGCGCGCCATCGGCGGATTCATAGATCGGATCGATGACCGGATCGTCGACGGCCCGCCGGGTGCGGCCTAGCAACTGGTCGACGGCATCGGCACCGCTCTGGATGCAGCCGCGCCGCGTGCGATAGCCCGCCGCGCTGCCGGCGAGCACGATGCCGTCACGGTCGCCAATTGCTTCCAGACGGCCATGATGGTGATGCCATTGGCTGGCGCCGCCCGCGACATGCCAGAGGGTCAGGTCGGGCTGCCAGCCGCCGCAAACAAGCAGTCTGTCGGCTAGGAGGGGCGGTACGTCATCGCGCTCGCCATGGACGGCGATGGTGCCGCCCGCCTTCACCGCCCTGGCGACAGCCGGCGTGGTGCCCGTAGACTGGACGATGCCGTAGGCGCGGGAAAACTCGATGAAGCGTGAGGCTGGAGCCGTGCGTGTGTCGAAGATGCGGCCGATCCTGATGCCGGCGTCACTGGCCAGCATGGCCAGCCGATAGGCAAAGCTGCTCGAAGTGGCCACCAGCGCCGATTGACCGGGCCAGACGCCATAGCGCGACGCCAGTTCATAGGCATCCAGCGTNCCCATCACCCCGGGCAGGCGGTTGCCGGCAAAGATNGGCAGCCGCTCCAGCGAACCGGTCGCCAGCACGATGCGGCTGGCGGCAATNTCGATGACACGGCCCTGGGACGTGCCCGAGACCGTCACCACCTGATGGGCACGCGCCAGACCGCTGCGAAGGGCGAAGACGCGCGTGGCTGGCAGGACTGTGATCGCATCGTTGGCCCAGACCTCGGCCGCCAGCCGGGTCATGCTCTCGTCGGGGCTGTCCTCGCCATCCTGCGTACCGAACAGGCCCGAATGTCCCCCCAGATACGGGCTGGCCTCGGCCAGAACCACCGCAAGGCCGGCCCGTGCACCGGCCAGAGCCGCAGCCAGGCCGGCAACGCCGCCACCGATGACCAGGAGATCGGCATCGTGGCCCGCCGTTCCGGCAATGCCGCGCCATGGCCGGTCGAGCGCGTGCGGATCGTCAAGCAGCAGGCCCAGGCTGCGCCCCGGCTGGAACAGGCGGGTCAGCGGGCCGGGACGCTTCACACCCAGCGTGACATATTCGGCGCCATCCTGCGCCAGCGTGCGGGCCATGGGCAGGGCGCGCTGCACGTCGTTGACCAGGCTTGCATGGCTGATGGCCGGCGTTGCGCGCGGCACAAGGCCGATGGGGCTGGAATTGCAGGTGCCCAGCGTATCGATGCCGGAGGCGAGCACAGCGCTCAGCACCGTATCGCCCGCAAATCCGGTGACGATGCGTCCATCGAGCCGGAAGCGCAGCGGCTTGTCGCGATCAAGGGCGCTTCCGCCAAAACCTTTGCCCGCACCGGCGGGAAGGCGGTTGATCTGTGCTTTCATTCCGCCACTCCCGGCCTGCCCGGCAGATATTCGTCAACAGCAGGCCCACGGCGGGGACGATTGACGAGCCGGGCCTCGAACCAGGCAGCTTCGCTGGCGCTGGCCTCGCCAGCCAGCCAGCGTGCCAGGGCAGGGGCAAAGAAGGCGCCAGCAGCACCAAACCCTGCCACGACATCGGCACCGACGCCGGCCACGCGCCCCACAGCGGGAGCCCCATCGGCCGTTCCCAGTGTCTGAAATCCCGTCTGGCCCGCCTGCTCGACCTGCCGATCCTGGCCCAGCAGGGTCTGGAGATGATCGGAAAATACGCTCAACTCACCCGGCCCAAAGGCGGCGATGCCCCCCTCGGCCTGCTGGGTCAACACGCTGCCGGAATTGAGTTCGAGCATGACATTGGCCGCCAGCGCCTGGGTGGGCGTGGTCAACACCGAGGCACATTGCCTGCGGTGAAAGAGGCTCGGCCATTGCCGCAGCGGCAGCCACGCCATGATGGCGTCGTCCTCGGCCAAGACGGCCTGACGCGCCGAAAAACTGGCTCCGCCGGAGACCACGGTGGCACTGCCATCGGTGGCAATCTCCACTCTCTGCGGGACGATGCGGCGTATGCCCAAGCGCTCCAGCCAGCGATCAATGCCGGTCTCGAGCACGGCGCGATTGATGCGGATGGCGTCGCGCATCACCACGCCCCGGCGGTCCGCCCCCAGAAGCGATGAGGGCACGGGATCGGCCGCCAGACCGAAGCCCTGCGCCATGTGGTGCACATGGGACAGCGCCTCGCCGTGAAACTGTCCGCGGGCAAAGAAAATGGGATCGACCCGGCCCCAGGCCATGCGTCCACCGATCCGCGTCAACAGGCGCGTTGTCTCGGGCAGGAGAGCGGTAAGCAGGGCCCAGCTCTCCGGCCGCGTGAGCGGGGCAACCGAAAGGTCGATGCCGCGCGGCAGGCGATAGCCTGCCTGGCTCTCACCGATCAGCACCACCCGATGGCCATGCTGGCTGGCAAGCAGGCTCGCCAGCAACTGCGGCAGCGGCGACGATCCGAAGACGGCGAAGTCGAATTCCGTGGCGCTCATATGGCGTTGCGGCTGGGCGCCACATGTCCCTGTGGCAATGCGTCCCGGCCTTCACGTCCAGTTTTGGTGGTTTTTCGCCGCATTCGGCTTATAGAGGACCATGCCTTGCCGCGTCTGGCAGACAAGCGTTTGGGGCCCATGATTTTCTGGTCGATCGTCATAGCAGTTACCGCCATTGCCTGCGTCGCATTGTTTTATGCGGGGGCTGGTCGCGCGGTCAACGCGCCGGGCAGCGAAATGCCCGATTCCAAAGATCATTTTCGGCTTCTGCTGGCGGGCATCGATGCCGATGAACAGGCCGGAAAGCTCGATGCCGCCCAGGCAGTCGCGGCGCGNGCCGAATTGGCGCGTGAATTGCTGCGCAGTCAGGCAGAGCCGGTTGTNCGCAGTGGTCATGAACTGGGTCGTGGGCCGCTTCTGGCNGGTATCGCTGCNATCGCGGCGCTCAGCCTGGGGATTTATGCCTTTCTGGGGCAGCCTGACCTGCCGGCCCAGCCGCTGGCNCAGCGCCCCGAATATGCGGCCCAGTCCATGNATCTNGCCGAGGCTGTGGCGCGGATCGAGGCAAGACTNGCGCAGGTGCCGGACGAATTGCGCGGCTGGCAGGTTGTTGCCCCGGCCTATATCGAGCTCGGCCGCTTCGGCGATGCGGCCAATGCCTATCGGCGGGTGATCGAACTGGCGGGCCCGACAGCGGATTTGCGCACCGATCTGGCCGAGGCGCTTCTGCTCGAGGCGGGCGACGCAGGTTCCGGTCCAGCCATGGAACAGTTGCGCGCCGCCGTGTCGGAGGATGCAGGCCACGTCCGCTCGCGGCTCTACCTGGCCGCAGAACTCATGCGCGCCGAGGAGTATGACGAGGCAGTGACCTACTGGCAGCAGGCCATAGACCTGGCCGAGGGTGACGAAGCATGGCTGCCGGCAGCCCGGCAGGGCCTGGCGGTAGCGCAGAACGATGGCGTCGACACGTCTGCCGAACAGCAGGCCGAAATGATTGCCGGCATGGTTGGCAGCCTCTCGGCGCGACTTTACGCGCAAGGCGGCAGCATTGAGGAATGGACGCAACTGGTGCAGTCCTATCTGGTGCTGGGTGACAAGGCCAATGCCCAGCGCGCCTTCGACGCCGCCGTAGACGCCTATCCTGCCGCGTTCGATCGCGGTGAACTCGATACGCTTGCGCTTGGCGCGGGCCTGACTCTGGACGGAGACAGCAAATGACCATGCCGGCGGGCGCAAAACGTCGCGGAATGAGCCGCAAGCAGAAGCGGCTGGCCATCATTGCCGGTTTGGCTGTGGTGGTGGCACTTGCTGCCGCACTGGTGCTGACGGCGCTGCGCGACCAGATCGTCTTTTTCTACGCTCCGGCGGACGTGATCGCGCGCGAAGTGCCGGTTGGACAGGCGATTCGGCTTGGCGGCCTCGTCAAGGAAGGTTCGTGGACCCGCGACGGCCAGCAAAACATCTTCGTCATCACCGACGGCGCAGAGGATATCGTGGCCCACTATGTGGGTATCCTGCCCGACCTGTTCCGCGAGGGGCAGGGGGTGGTGGCCGAAGGCCGCTTGGGACCGGATGGCCGGTTTGAGGCCACCAATGTGCTGGCCAAGCATGACGAGAACTACATCCCCAAGGAAGTGGTCGACGCGCTCAAGGCCCAGGGCGAATGGCGGCCCGAGGCGGCGCAATAATGGCGGGAGGTAAGCAATGAGCATCGAGCTCGGCCATTTCTCCCTCATCCTCGCCTTCGCGATAAGCCTGGTTGCGGCGCTGGGCGGCCTGCTGCTGTGGCGACGCGGCGAGCGGCTGACCGCCGTGCTGGCGCAGGCAGCAATCCTGCAATTCGTGCTGGTGGCAGTGGCATTTATCGCCCTGGTCCAGGCTTTCGTTTCCTCGGACTTCAGCGTGGCGCTTGCGGCGAACCATTCCCATTCGCTCAAACCCCTGATCTTCAAGATTTCGGGCGTCTGGGGCAATCATGAAGGGTCGATGCTGCTCTGGGTGCTGATCCTGGTGCTGTTCGGTGCACTGGTCGCGGCCTTTGGCAGGCGGCTTCCCGCCGACCTGGGAAACCTTGTCCTGGGCACGCAGAGCCTGCTGACCGCCGCCTTTGCCGGCTTCACGCTCTTTACCTCCAATCCCTTCGCCCGCATGGTGCCTGCGCCCCTCGAAGGCGCCGATCTCAATCCAGTGCTGCAGGATATCGGCCTCGCCATCCATCCGCCGCTGCTTTATGCCGGCTATGTCGGGTTCTCGATCTGCTTTTCCTTTGCCATCGCGGCGCTGATTTCGGGCCGCATCGATCAGGCCTGGGCGCGCTGGGTCCGTCCCTGGACCATGCTCAGCTGGACCTTCCTCACCCTCGGCATCGCCATGGGCTCGTACTGGGCCTATTACGAACTCGGCTGGGGCGGCTGGTGGTTCTGGGATCCGGTGGAGAACGCCAGCTTCATGCCCTGGCTGGCCGGCACGGCGCTGCTGCATTCGGCGCTGGTGATGGAAAAGCGCAATGCGCTCAAGATCTGGACGATCTTCCTCGCGATCATCACCTTTTCACTCTCTCTCCTGGGCACGTTCCTCGTGCGCTCGGGCATCCTGACCTCGGTCCATACCTTTGCCAGCGATCCCACGCGCGGCCTGGTAATCCTGTCCATCCTCGCCGTCCTGATCGGAGGGGCCTTTCTGCTCTTTGCCCTGCGCTCACCCGCGCTGCGCCAGGGCGGGCTGTTTGCGCCGATCAGCCGGGAAGGGGCCCTCATCCTCAACAACCTGTTTCTCGCCACGGCGGTGGGCGCAGTGCTGGTGGGTACGCTCTATCCCCTGCTGCTCGATGCGCTGACCGGCACGACAATTTCCGTGGGCGCACCATTTTTCAACCTGACCTTCGGCGCCCTCATGGTGCCCCTTCTGCTGGTGCTGCCTTTCGGCCCGCTGCTGGCCTGGAAGCGTGCCGATATGGTCGCGGCCGCACAGCGGCTGGCGGGATTTGCCGCGCTCGCCGTGTTTCTTGCCATCCTGATTTCGGCGCTGGGCGGGGTGTCCATTTCCATGGTGCCCATTGGCCTGCTGCTCGGCTTCTGGGTCGCGCTGGGCTCCATAGCCGAACTCATCGAGCGCAGCCGCCTCGGCCGCATCACACTGCGTGAGAGCCTGCGACGCCTGGCTGGCCTGCCACGCACCATCTGGTCGACCGCAATCGGACATCTGGGCCTGGGGCTTACCGTGCTCGGCATTGTCTCGGTTTCGGCCTGGGAAACCGAACTGGTGACCACGCTCAATCCCGGCGAAAGCACATCGCTTTCGGGCTATACGATTGCGTTTGACACATTCGAGCAGGTCGCGGGCGCCAACTTCGTTGCCGATACCGGCAACTTCACCGTCACCAGCCCCAGTGGCAGCACGGCCGTGCTGCATGCCGAGCGGCGCACCTATGTGGCTAGCGGCATGCCGACCACCGAAGCTGCGATCGGCACTTACGGCCTGTCCCAGCTCTACCTGCAACTGGGTGAGCCACTCGATGACACGCATGTCCTGCGGGTCTGGTACAAGCCCTATATACTGCTGATCTGGANCGGCGCCCTCGTCATGGCNGGCGCNGGCGTGCTGTCNCTGACCGACCGGCGGCTGCGTATCGGCGCACCGCAACGAGCCNGCAAGGCAGCGGCGGAGCAGTCCCAATGAACCTGCGCGCCACACTCCTGACGCTGCTCATGCTGGTGACGCCTATGGCCGTGGCGGTCGGGCCCGACGAGATTCTGCCCGACCCCGTGCTGGAGCAGAGGGCGCGCGAGATATCGGTCGGTCTGAGATGCCTCGTCTGCCAGAACCAGTCCATCGATGACAGCGATGCAGACCTCGCGCGTGACTTGCGCATCCTGGTGCGAGAGCGGCTCGTCGCGGGCGACAGCGATGCTGAGGTGGAGCAGTTTGTCGTGGACCGCTATGGTGAGTATGTGCTGCTCAATCCGCGCCTCGGGCTGCACACCATCCTGCTGTGGCTGGCTGCGCCCGTCCTGCTGCTGGTTGGCCTGGCAACGCTGTTCTTCGTTCGCCGGCGCAATGTCACTCAGGCGTCGATTGCGGCGCTTTCCGCCGAGGAGCAGGCGGCTCTGGATGCCCTGCGGGCCGAGGACGGGTCGCGCTAGCGGCCACAATCCCGCCAGCAACATTGCCAAGGTTTAATCTTCGCGCAACTTCATAGAAAGGCGCGACGTTCCATATGTATCACCACAAGCTGTTGAGAGCTGACGAAGGAGATACGTTCCCATGCGTTCGACTACACTTTCGCGCACCCGTCGCTGGTTGGGCGCGTCCGCGCTGGCCCTGATGGTCGGTGCTGGCGGCGTTTCCACCGCCTTTGTGCTTTCCAGTCAGTCGGCCAATGCCGAGATCAAGAATGCCGCGCAGATCGTCGTGCCCCAGACCAGCGTCCAGCAGGGCTTTGCCGATCTGGTCGAGGCCGTAAAGCCGGCCGTGGTTTCGATCCTCGTTGAGGCACAGGCGCCCGGACGCCAGGTTCAGGGCGGCGGTCGCAACTTCAATTTCGAATTCAACTTCCCCGACCTGCCCGAGGATCATCCGTTCCGCGATTTCTTCGACCAGTTTGGCGAGCGCAATGGACCCGGCGGCCCGGGTGGCCAGGGCCGTCCGCGCACGTTCATGGCTGCCGGCTCGGGCTTCATCGTCTCGGCTGACGGCTATGTGGTGACCAACAACCACGTTGTGGAGGACGCCACCAAGGTAACCGTGGTTTTCGACGACGGCTCCGAGCAGATCGCCGAGATCGTGGGTACCGACGAGCGCACCGACCTGGCCGTGCTCAAGATCGTAGGCGAAGACCTGCCCTTCGTGACCTTCGAGAACAGCGAAACGCCGAGCCGTGTCGGTGACTGGGTGGTTGCCGTGGGCAATCCGTTCGGTCTTGGCGGCACCGTGACCGTGGGCGTCATTTCCGGCGCCGGCCGCGATATCGGCGGTTCCAACTATGGCGACTTCCTGCAGATCGACGCGGCTGTGAACACCGGCAATTCGGGCGGTCCGGCCTTCAACGTCAATGGTGAAGTGGTGGGCGTCAACACCGCCATCTACTCGCCGACCGGCGGCAATGTGGGTATTGCTTTCGCCATTCCTGCCCGCACCGTCCAGCAGATCGTCAACCAGCTGATCAACGACGGCACCGTCACCCGCGGCTATCTGGGTGTGTCCATCCAGGACGTGAGCAAGGATATCGCCGACAGCGTCGGCCTGCCCAATGCCCGTGGCGCCATTGTCCGCGAGCCTACCGAAGATGGTCCGGCCGGCGCCGCTGGCGTCAAGTCGGGCGACATCATCATCAAGGTGGATGGCGAGCAGATCGACGATGCGCTCGACCTCAGCCGCACCATTGCCGGCAAGGCGCCCAACTCCACCGTCGAACTCACGATTTGGCGCGACGGCGGAGAAACCACCGTTTCGGTGACCCTGGAGCAGCTCGATGAATCGGCTACCGCGGTCACGCCGGACGAACCGACCCCTCCGCAGGCCGTGCCGGAAGCGGCGACCAGCCTGGGCATGACCCTGGTACCCAATGGTGACGGTTCGGGTGGTCTGCTGATCCAGAATGTCGACAGCGACAGCGACGCTGCACGCCGCGGCCTGTCCACCGGCGACGTGATCCTTGAAGTCGACAACCAGGCCGTTTCGACTCCTCGGGACTTCGACCGGGCCATTGCCGGCGTCCGGGACAAGGGTCTCAATACTGCCCTGATCAAGGTGGCGCGCAACGGTGAAGCCCGTTTCATCGGTCTGCCCATCAGCGAGTAAACCAATCGGGCCCCGGGGCAAAACTCCGGGGCTCAGTTTCCGTGCGGAGCGTCAGCCGTGAAAATCCTGCTTATCGAGGATGACCGCGAAGCGGCNAGCTACCTCATCCAGGCACTGGACGAGGCCGGCCACGTGACGCACCATGCTGCCGATGGNGANACCGGCTATGCGATGGCNACCGGCATGGACTACGANGTCCTCATTATCGACCGCATGCTGCCGCGCCGGGACGGACTGAGCATCGTGGAAAGCCTGCGCGCCGAGGGTGACAAGACCCCGGTGCTGATCCTGTCGGCTCTGGGAGACGGTTGACGATCGCGTCACTGGCCTGCGCGCCGGAGGCGACGACTACCTCACCAAGCCCTATGCCTTCACCGAGCTGCTCGCGCGCGTGGAAGTGCTTGCCCGCCGCTCGAGCCCGACCGAGGCGGCCACGAGCTACGCGGTAGGCGGACTGACATTGGACCGGCTCAGCCGCAAGGTGGAGCGTGACGGCGAAACCATCCTGCTCCAGCCGCGCGAATTCCGTCTGCTCGAATATCTCATGAAGCATGCCGGCAAGGTGGTGACGCGCACCATGCTGCTCGAAAATGTGTGGGACTATCATTTCGATCCCCAGACCAATGTCATCGACGTGCATATGTCCCGCCTGCGCGCCAAGATCGACAAGGGCCACGCCAACCCGCTGCTGCATACAGTGCGCGGCGCGGGCTACATGATCCGGGAGTAGGGCGTGAGCCGTTTCGCCCAGGTCTTGCGCACGTCGACGGTTCGCCTCACCGCGACCTTCATCGCCATCTTTATCATCTTTGCCATCCTGNTGATGGGCTTCATCGGCTGGCAGTCNAGCGTACAGATCCAGCGCCAGCAGACCGATGACATCGACCGGGAAATCCGGCTGTTCCAGCGCATCGAGGCCAATCAGGGCATTCGTGCGCTGGCCTTTGCCGTGAGCCGCCTGTCGACCCAACCGGGACCGGGCATCTACTTCCTNGGCGACGCTGCAGGCGTCTATCTGCTCGGCAATGTCACCGACGTGCCGGCCGAAGTCGTGATCTCGCCGGGCGTCTACAGCTTCGACTACGCCAGGCCCGGCCTGCTCGGCGATGACGACGCTGCCGGNCCNAGGCCACAGCGTCAGCGGGAGGGTGTCGCCGTGGTCCGCTCGGTCGAGCTCGCCAATGGCATGCGGCTTGTNGTCGGCCGCGACGTCGTGGAGCGCCGCGGCTATTCGGCCATCATTCTGCAGAGTTTNCTCGTGGGCGTGGTGGGTATCATNCTGTTCTCGCTGGTAGCGGGCGGGATCACCGCGCGCCGCGTCTTGAGACGCATCGACACCATTCAGCAGACCTCCAGCAAGATCATGTCGGGCAACCTTTCCGAGCGCGTGCCGGTCACCAGGCGCAACGATGAATTCGACGGTCTGGCGACCAACCTCAACGCCATGCTCGACCGCATCGAGCAGCTGCTGCAGGGTCTCAAGGAGGTCACCGACAACGTTGCCCACGACCTCAAGACGCCACTGACACGGCTGCGCAATCAGGCCGAAGCGGCCCTGCGCGACACGGCGAGCGCCGAGGCCCGGGAAAAGGCGCTGGAGACCGTCATTGCCGAAAGCGACCGGCTGATACGGACTTTCAATGCCCTTTTGATGATCGCCCGCGCCGAGGCCGGCGCACCCTCCGGTGCCCTTGCCGAAGTGGACCTCAGCGGCGTGGTCGCCGATCTCGTGGACCTCTATGGCCCCGTGGCCGAAGATCAGGACATCGCCATCGAAACCCATGTCGAGCCCGGGGTTTCGTTGCGGGCCAACCGGGAGCTTGTTGGCCAAGCCATCGTCAACCTGCTCGAAAATGCCATCAAATATGCCAGGCCCGAGGATGGCAGCGACACCGGGCGCATCACCGTGACCCTCAAGCGAGAAGCCCGGCAGGTTTCCATCATCGTCGCCGA
>Ga0065721_10051310_pt1 | contig 15348 bp, 13 predicted proteins | sample Mesricmetagenome_FD_59108 | JGI IMG/M metagenome (GOLD analysis project Ga0065721, IMG submission 59108) | Mesophilic microbial community from rice straw/compost enrichment Sample: eDNA_1 v2 (version 2) | ecosystem: Engineered > Solid waste > Grass > Composting > Bioreactor | place: USA: Davis... | reverse complement strand
TCGGCTGCCGCCGCGGCGGCCACGGCCACTTGGTAGTCCTGTGCGACAGCTCCGCCCGAAACGCCGACGGCGCCGATCAACCGGCCTTCGGCATCGCGGACCGGGATGCCGCCGGCGAAGACGATCAGTCCGCCGTTCGTCCGGTCGAAACCCGGCGAGGTGCCGCCCGGCTTGACAAAGTCGTAGAGCGCCTCGGTGTTGAACCCAAACAGGGCCGCGGTGCGCGCCTTGTTCATGGCGATGTCGGCCGAACCGAGCAGCGCGCCGTCCATCCGGGCGAAGGCCTTGAGGTTCGCGCCTTCGTCATAGACAGCGATGTTCATCGGGACGCCGATCTCGTCGGCTGTCTTGCGCGCTGCCGCGATCGCCGCATCGGCCTGAACTTGGGTGATACCCATGGTGCTGTTCCTTTCTCGCGAATGGGGCTCCGGCCGCGGCGGGGCGGGGGAGGGGGCGCCGCGGCCGGAGGTCAGCTCAGATCCGGTTTTCCCAGGCCTGGAGCTGATGCTGCTTGAGCATGTCCTCGATCACCTGCGGACAGACGTTGCGGAACTTGCCCTCGTCGGCCGGGACGATCTCGATCATCCGGTCGATCATTTCCTGCGGGTCCAGCCGGCCTTCGGGCGTGGCAAAGAAATCGTCGAAGCCCTTCCTGAGGTCGGCGCGCTTGGTGAAGTTCTTAGAGTCGTCGAGCCAGCGGAAGGGGTTGTCCGCCATCGTCTCGTTATAGCCGGTGTAATATGCGCCCGGATTGATCGTTTGGACCTTGATGCCATAGGCGGCCAGCTCCTGCTGCATGGCCTCGGCGAAGGCTTCGAGCGCGTGCTTGGTCGAGACATAGGTGCCCCAGTTGGCGGGTGTGAACAGGCCGCCCATCGAAGAGGTGAAGACCACCTTCTTGCCTTGGCTCTTGCCCTCGCGCACCCAGCGCTGGACCACGCCCTGAGTCAGCTCCAGCGGGAGGAACACGTTGTTCTCGTAATTGCGACGGACGATGTCGACCGGGATCTCCCATACCGGACCCGGCTCCCCGCGCCCGGCGTTGTTCCACAGGATGTCGAAGTCCCAGCTCTGCGCCTGCTTGATGTCCCACGGATCGTGGAGGTCGAGCCGCTCGACGCGGATGCGGTCGGCGAGGCCCAGCTCCGCCACTTCGCGGCGCAGCGCCGTCACCATCGGCGAGACCTCGCAGGTGGCGATGATGTCATGGCCGTTCCTGGCCATGCCGATGGCGGCTCCCTTGCCGAAGCCCGAGCCGGCGCCCGTGATGAGGATGGTCTTCTTCGTCATGGTCACACTCCGTTTTCCGAGGCGGGATTGCCGTCGACAGGAAGAGGGTAGGCGAAGCGTTCCGCCGGAGCCGTCGAGCGGTTGCGGCGATTGTCGCGAAGTTGCGGTAAACGAGACGGTTCTGGCAGTCTCACGGTGAATTTGAGCACCTTTCGAAAAAGGCGCTGGGAGTTCTCGGAAGCTCGCCGTCCGGCACGAGTGTCTCTTAGTCCGCGGCGAGCCGCACCCCCGCTCAGGTGGAACTCCACTCGCGAGCAGTTATCGAACGCGACCCCATACGAAGCGCTGGAGCCGACCAGCTATGTGGACCAGATGCGGACGCGCTCGTCAGGCGGAAGATAGAGACCCATATCTCGCGTGATGCCGAAGGCCTCGTACCACGCATCCATGTTGCGGACCGTGCCGTTGACCCGGAAGCGGGCGGGCGAGTGCGGAGCAGTGGCGAGATGGTTGCGCAACGCCGGTTCTCGCTGCGCACCGCGCCAGAGCTGCGCGAAGGCGAGGAAGAAGCGTTGCTCGCCGGTGAAGCCGCCGATCACCGGCGCTTCCGTGCCGCCGAGCGACAGGCGATAGGCACGATAGGCGAGCTCGAGACCCGCTAGGTCGGCGATATTCTCGCCGAGGGAAAGCCGCCCGTTGATGCGGACCGCTTCATCGTGGGCGAGCGGGCGATAGGCCTCGTACTGGGCAACGAGACCCTCGGTGAGCGCATCGAACTGGGCGCGATCTTCCAACTGCCACCAGTTCCGCAACGCGCCTGCACCGTCGTACTTCGCGCCCTGGTCGTCGAAGCCATGTCCGATCTCGTGCCCAATGATCGCACCGATCGCTCCGTAGTTGACGGCGGCATCGGCGGCGGGATCGAAGAACGGCGGCTGCAGGATGCCCGCGGGGAAGATGATTTGGTTCCGCTCCTCCCGGTAGGAGGCGTTGACGGTCTGGGGCAGGAACGGCCACTCGCTCCGGTCGACGCGCCGGCCGAGCCGGAGCAGCGCCTTGTGATGCTTCCAGCGGGCGGCGGCCATTTCGTTGGCAAGCGGATCGTCGGGCGCGATCGCCAGCCCCTCATAGGTCTCGGAGCGCGCGCCGTGACCAATCTGAATGTCGAACGCGGCAAGCTTGGCCAGCGCCTGCCCCTTGGTTTCCTCGCCCATCCACCTGCACCCGGCGATGCTCTCGCGCATGGCCGCCAGGACATTGCCGACCAGAGCCTCCAACTGCGTCTTGCTTTCCGGTGGGAAATGGCGGGCGACATAACGAGCGCCGAGAAGCTCGCCGAGCTGCGCCTCGACCGCCGCGAGCGCCCGTTTCCAGCGGGCCAGCGGTTCGGCGCGTCCGCGGATCAGGCGATCGTAGAGCGCATAGCGCGCATCGTCGATGGTGCTGCCCAGGACTTCCGCGTGCAGGTTGAGGAACTGGGCAGTGCAGTGCGCCTTGAGCACGGCGAGCGGCGTTTCGGCAAGAAGGCGCACGACGGCGGGCAATCCGCTGCCTTCTTGGCTCTCGTGCCCGGCGTGAGCTGCAGTTGCCTCTGGCGCCAATTGCCTGGCGATCAGCCTGTCGACCGAACCGAACCCGCTCGCCTGCAGCAGGGTCGCGAGCGGGAATGCGGGTGCCAGCGCGGCGAGGTCGGCGGGCGATATCGGAGTCCAGGCCAGATCAGGGTTGCGCAGCAACTCGCGCGTCCAGTGCAGCCCGGCAATCGTGCGCTCGAACTCTATGACCTGCCCGGCCATTGTCGCGTGATCGCGATGACCGGCCTCACTCAGGAGCAACGACAGATAAGCCCGGTAGGCCGACCGTATCGTGCGGCTTCTCTCGTCCTCGCCGAGATAGTAGTCGCGGCCAGGCAAACCCAAGGCGGCGGGGCCGAGTGAAACCGCGTAGGCTTGGGGATCTCGCGGGTCTGCCGTGACTCCCACGGACAGCAGCGGCACCAATCCGGGCTCTGCCGTGACAACCGCCAGTTGCTCCAGGCTGGCGGCGCCCTGGATCCGCTCCAGCCAGGGCCTCGCACGTTCAGGCGTAGCCGAAGCGAGCGTGCCCGCATCGAGAAATGCACGATAGGCGTCCACGAGGCGCTTCTCGTCGCTGCCTTGCGTCGGATCGGACGCGGCCAGATCCTCGATTAGAGTGCGCAGGCTGGCGCGATTACGTTCGACGAGCATCGTGAAATTGCTGATCGTCGTCAGCTCGGCAGGGATCGGGTTGGCTTCGATCCACTTGCCGTTGACGTACTCGAAGAAGTCGTCGCCCGGTTCCAGCTCCGGACAGAATCGGTCAGAATCAACTTCTAAGAGGCAGGAGCCGGTCGTGGACAGGCCCGATGCCGTGTCATTCCGCCGCCCTGCCGGTCCGGTAAAATCTCTCGCTGCCATCCTGCCGGTCACATCGATGTCCATCGCTTTCCCTGCATTCTCGCGCTTCCTGGCCGGCGAGGCAACCCAAGTCGCCGAAACGGGCAGGGGACCCACCAGAGAGAGAATCAGCAGCCTTGCGTTTCCTCGGGTTCGGCGTATCGTTTTCCGGACCGAGTCAATCAAAGGAGAGTCGGTATGACCTGGAAGAAACCGGAAGTAGAGGAAGTCGCGCTGGGTGCGGAGATCAACGCCTACGCCTGCGCAGACATCGACTGAACACTCCGTTCTCATGAAAGTGGTTATACTGGGGTCAGCCGCCGGCGGCGGCTTTCCTCAGTGGAATTCGAACGCCCCGGGTTGCCAGCGCGCCAGGGCAGGCGATCCAGCGGCGGAAGCTCGCACCCAGGCGAGCGTGGCGATCAGTGCCAACGGGCTGACCTGGTTCCTGCTGAACGCCTCCCCGGATCTGCGTCAGCAGCTTGAGCGCACGCCGGTGCTCCACCCGCGCGAGGGACTGCGCCATACACCCATAGGCGGGGTACTGCTGAGCGGCGGCGATGTCGACGTGATCGCCGGCTTGCTCACTATGCGCGAGCGGCAGCCTTTTACGGTCTACGCCAGCGAGCGCATTCATCAGGTCCTTGAGGATAATCCGATCTTCGAAGTGCTGGCGCGCGACGTGGTCACGCGCGAGGCAAGCGCTCTCGACCGGCCTTTCGCGCTGGGTGAAGGGCTGACGGCGACGTTCTTCGCGGTGCCGGGCAAGGTTCCACTTTATCTCGAGAACGGCGACGGACCACAGCCCATCGTCGAGGACGGCACTACAGTGGCGGTGGAAATCGCCAACGAGCGCGCGCGCATGCTCTACGTACCTGGCTGCGCCGCAATGTCCGACCGGCTCCGCGCGCGCCTTGCCGGCGCCGATCTGATCTTCTTCGACGGCACGCTGTGGCACGATGACGAGATGGTCCGCGCCGGCCTCAGCGCCAAGACAGGCCGGCGCATGGGGCACATGAGCCTCGGCGGTCCCGGCGGCACGATCGATGCGTTCCGCTCGATCGAGGTGGGCCGGAAGGTCATCATCCACATGAACAATTCCAACCCGGTCCTGCTTGCGGATTCGCCCGAGCGGGCGGAGGCGGAGGCGGCGGGATGGATCGTCGGAAGCGATGGAATGGAGTTCGAGCTGTGAGCACTGCCATTCGCACCCCGAGCGAGGCCGTGATGACCCCGGATCAGCTCGAGGCGGCCCTGCGTGCGATCGGCGCCGAGCGCTATCACATCCATCACCCGTTCCACCGCCTGCTGCACGACGGCAAGCTCTCGCGCGGGCAAGTGCAGGCCTGGGCGCTCAACCGCTATTACTACCAGGCGTCGATCCCGGCCAAGGACGCGATCCTGATGGCCCGCCTTCCTACCGCTGCCGAGCGGCGCGAGTGGCGCCGCCGGATCGAGGACCACGACGGGACTGCGGGCAAGGCCGGCGGGATCGAGCGCTGGCTGGTCCTCGCCGAAGGTGTCGGCCTTGATCGTGCGCTGGTGGAAAGTGCTTCGCAGATCCTTCCGGAGACGCGCTTCGCGGTCGACGCCTATGTCCATTTCGTGCGCGACCGGACGCTGCTGGAGGCGGTCGCCTCGTCGCTGACCGAGCTGTTCTCGCCGACGATCATCGCCGAGCGCGTTTCAGGCATGATCCGGAACTATGACTGGATCGGTCCGGAGACGCTCGCCTACTTCACCCCGCGCCTGACCCAGGCACCGCAGGACAGCGACTGGGCGCTCGCCTACGTCAAGCAGCACGCCGACACGCGCGAGAATCAGGAGGCGGTGCTCGCCGCCCTGCGCTTCAAATGCGACGTGCTCTGGTCGCAGCTCGACGGGCTCTACTACGCCTACGTTGCACCGGGGTTTGTTCCGCCGGGCGCTTTCGTTCCGCGGCAGGCTGCATGACAGACCTTGCCGCCGTCCCGAAGTTCCGCCGCGGGGTGAAGTTCCGCTACGATCAGGTGCGCGGCGCCTGGGTGCTGCTGGCGCCGGAACGGCTGCTCCTGCCCGACGAGATCGCGGTGGAGATTCTCAAGTTGGTCGACGGCGCCCGCTCGATCCAAGCCATCGTCGACGACCTCGCCGCGCGCTTCGACGCGCCGCGCGAGGTGATCGGGGCGGATGTCACCGAGGCGCTCGAGAACCTCGCCAACCGAGGCGTGATGCAGCTATGAGCCTTCCACCGCCACCAATGGGCCTGATCGCCGAGCTGACGCATCGCTGTCCGCTGCAATGCGCCTATTGCTCGAACCCGCTGGCGCTCGATCCACCGGCCAGCGAGCTGACGACCGAGGAATGGTTGCACGTGCTCGACCAGGCGGCCGCGCTCGGCGTTCTGCAGGCGCATTTCTCGGGCGGCGAGCCGATGGCGCGGCGCGATCTCGCCAGGCTGGTTGCGCAGGCCGCCGCGCGGGGGCTCTACACCAACATCATTACCTCGGGCGTGCTGCTGACCGACGCGGCGATGGCCGAGCTGCTCGCGGCCGGCATCGATCACATCCAGCTCAGCTTCCAGGATTCGCGCACCGCCGAGGCCGAGCGGATCGGCGGTTATCGCGGCGGGCATGCGAAGAAGCTCGAAGCCGCGCGGCGCATCCGCGAGGCTGATCTGCCGCTGACGGCCAATTTCGTGCTCCACAAGCAGAACGCCGAACGGGTCGAGGAGATGATCGCGCTCGGCGAGGAACTGCAGGCCGAGCGGATCGAGATCGCCCATACGCAATACTATGGCTGGGGGCTGCTCAACCGGAACGCCCTGCTGCCCAGCCTTGCGCAGCTCGAACATGTCACCGCCGCGGTCATGGCCGCGCGCGAGCGGCTCAAAGGCCGGATCGTGATCGACTACGTCGTGCCCGATTACTACGCGGCGCGGCCCAAGGCCTGCATGGGCGGGTGGGGCAATCGCTTGATCAACGTCTCGCCTTCGGGCAAGGCACTGCCGTGCCACGCGGCGGAGACGCTGCCCGGCTTCACGTTTCCTTCGGTACGCAGCGAGACCCTGGCTGCGATCTGGAACGAGAGCGAGGCCTTCCGCCGCTTCCGCGGCACCGAATGGATGCCGGACCTGTGCCGCACTTGCGACCGGCGCGAGATCGACTGGGGCGGCTGCCGCTGTCAGGCACTGGCGCTGGCCGGCGATGCCGCCGCCACCGACCCGGCCTGCGCCAAGTCGCCCGACCATGGGCTGCTCGCCGAAGCGGCTGCGGCGGCCGCGAACGCCCCGCTTGACCTCGTCCCGCGTCGCCTCCACGCGCAGGACGCATGACCGCACTGCGCACGCTCTACCCGCCCATTGAACCTTACGAGACCGGCACGCTCGACGTCGGCGACGGGCACGTGCTCTACTACGAGCGCAGCGGCACCAGGGGCGCCAAGCCGGCGGTGTTCCTCCACGGCGGCCCCGGCGGCGGCATTTCCGCCAAGCACCGCCAGCTGTTCGATCCTGCGCTCTACGACGTCCTGCTGTTCGACCAGCGCGGTTGCGGACGCTCGACGCCCCATGCCTCGCTTGAGGCCAACACGACCTGGCATCTCGTCGCCGACATGGAGCGACTGCGCGCAGCGATGGGAGTGGAGCGCTGGCTGGTCTTCGGCGGTTCGTGGGGCTCCACGCTCGCGCTCGCCTACGCGCAGACCCACCCAGAGCGCGTGAGCGAGCTGGTGCTGCGCGGCATCTTCATGGCGCGCAGGCAGGAACTCGACTGGTACTATCAGCATGGCGCCTCCGAGGTGTTCCCCGAGCTGTGGGAACATTTCATCGCACTGATCCCTCCAGCCGAGCGCGGCGACTTGCGCGGCTCCTATCACAAGCGCCTCACCGGCGCGGACGAGGCGGTACGCCTGGAAGCGGCGAAGGCTTGGTCGCTATGGGAGGGCAGCACCCTGACGCTGTTGCCCAACCCTGACGTGACCGCCGATTTCGAAGATCCGCACTTCGCGCTCGCCTTCGCGCGGATCGAGAACCACTATTTCATGCATGGCGCCTGGCTCGAGGAGAACCAGTTGCTGCGCAACGCCGGCAAGCTGCGCGGCATTCGCGGCACCATCGTGCATGGGCGCTACGACATGGTCTGCCCGGCGCGCACGGCGTTCGAGCTGCACCGGGCCTGGCCGGAGGCGGAGTTCCACTTGATCGACGGCGCAGGCCACGCATATATGGAGCCGGCGATACTGGATCGACTGATCCGTACGACCGACCAATACGCACAAGTCGTCAACGTGGCCGAGATTCGCTAAAGCCCAATCTGCTGTGCGCCATCGGCGTCACGCATGCGGATCACTCAGGAGGTGCTCGATCCGGATCGGCAAACTGCGCACACGCACGCCGGTCGCGTGGAAGACGGCGTTGGCGATCGCCGGCGCCATGCCGACCAGCGCGATCTCGCCGATTCCCTTCACGCCGAGCGGGTTGACGTGCGGATCCTCCTCTTCGACGAACAGTGCGTCAACCTGCCCGACATCGAGGTTCACCGGGACCAGGTAGTCCGCCATGTGCGCGTTGACCGGACGGCCGTCGCGCGGATCGAGCACGGTCTGCTCCATCAGCGCCATGCCGATGCCGCCGATCAATCCGCCGATGCACTGGCTCTTCGCCAGCCGCGGATTGACGATCCGCCCCGCGCCGTAGGCGCCGAGCGCTCGGCGCACGCGAATGATGCCGAGATCGGGATCGACCGCCACTTCGACGAACACCGCGCCGAACGCATGCATCGAGTAGCGCTCCGCCACGTCCGCGCTGCGCTGCGAGGTCGCGCGGCCTTCGATCGGACTGCCCAGGCTGGCGGCGATCGCACCGGGGCTCTGGCCCGCGGCCGCGTCGCCGCGACGATGGAGCCGGCCGTCGCGCCATTCGAGCTGGTCGACGGCTGCGCCGAACAGCGGCGAGCGCCGGTCCGCGACCGCGCGTGCAGCCGCTGCATCGCGTGCGGCGAGGCAAGCCTTGTGCACCGCCGATCCCACCGAGGCCATGGTCCAGGAGCCGCCGTGCGGCGGCGTCTGCGGGAAATCGGAACGGCCGAGGCTGAAACGCACTTGCTCGATGGGCACGCCCAGTGTCTCGGCGGCGACCTGCGTCATCGAGGTATAGGTGCCCGGCCCCATATCGCTCGCCGCCGCTTCGACTTCGACCAGCCCGTCGGGGCGCAGCCGCGCCAGTGCGTTCGCCGGCGCATGACCGGCGGGATAGCTGGCCGAGGCCATGCCCATGCCGACCAGCAGCCTGCCGTCGCGCATCGAGCGCGGTTCGGGCTCGCGCGCGTTCCAGCCGAAACGCTCGGCGCCCAGCGCATAGCATTGCATCAGCGATCGGCTGGAGAAGGGCTTGTCCTCGCCCTCGTCGATCTCGGGTTCGTTGCGCCGGCGCAGTTCGATCGGATCGATGCCGAGTTCGTACGACAGCTCGTCCATCGCACATTCGAGCGCGTGCATTCCGCTCGCCTCCCCCGGACCGCGCATGTACGTCGGCGTGCTCGTATCGAGCGGCGCCAGCCGATGGCGGGTGCGGACATTGGCGCAGCCATACATGAACGTCGATGTCGAGGTCAGCGCTTCGAGGAACTGCTCGTAGCGGCTCGTCTCGCCCAGCCCTTCGTGGATGATCGCGGTGAGCCGCCCTTCGCGTGTGGCGCCAAGCGCGATCCGTTGCGAGGTGCGCGGGCGGTGACCGGTGGTGAAGAACATCTGCTTGCGGCTGAGCACTAGCTTCACCGGCCGCCGGGCCATGCGCGCGGCAAGCGCCGCGACGGTCACATGCGGCCAGGTTCGCAGCGAGGTGCCGAAGGCGCCACCGATGAACGGGCAAATCACCTGCACCTGCTCCGCCTCGATCCCGAGGATCGCCGCGATCTCGGCCGCCTCGTTCACGACGAACTGGCTCTTGCTCCACAAGGTGAGCCGGTCACCCTGCCATTCGGCAACCGTGGCGTGCGGCTCCATCGGATTGTGGTTCTCGCGCGCCATCTCGTAGCGGACATCGAGACTCACCTCGGCGCGCGCGAGCGCCTTATCCGCATCGCCGCGCGCGCTGTCCGCCCGCACGCGCGTGCCGGGCCTGGTGGCGGCCTCGGGGACCGTCGGCACTGCCTCGGGCGAAGCGAGGTCGACCAGCGGCGCCTCCTCTGAATAGCGGATGCGCAGCGCTGCGGCGGCGCGCTCGGCCTCGTCAAGCGTCTCGGCCACGACCACGGCGACCGGTTGGCCGTGGAAGCGAACAGCATCGTCCTGGAAGACGTGCAGCCGCTCACCCACGGCCGGATCGATGCCGGCCTTGTGGGGACGATAGGCGAGACGCGGTGCGTTCAAATGACTGATCACCGCGACGACGCCCGGCACTGCCTGCGCAGCGGCCTGGTCGATCCCGGTGATACGTCCCCGTCCGATCGTCGCCGGGACGAGCACGGCATAGGCCTGGCCGGGCCGGTTGAAGTCGGCGGCATACCGCGCCGCGCCGGTAACCTTGGCGCGCCCGTCGATCCGCGCGAGCGGCTTGCCGATCACGTGTGCCGTCATGCCGTCCCTCCCGCCATCTCCAAGGCTCGCACGATCGTGCGCGGCAGCAGCTCGACCTTGTAGGCATTGTGCTCGCGGGGCGCGGCGCCCTCGGCGGCGAGCTGCGCCGCGGCTTCGAAGGACTCGCGACCCGCGCGCCTGCCGGCGAGCGCCGCTTCTACCGCACGCAACCGCCACGGCCGCGTGCCGACACCGCCCACGGCGACACGCGCCTCGCGCACCAGGTCGCCGGCGAGGTCGAGCGCCACCGCCGCGGACACTACGGCAAATTCGTACGAAGCCCGGTCGCGCACCTTGAGATAGCGAGCGCGGCGAGCATGGGCACCACCGGGCACCTGGACCTCGACGATCAATTCGCCCGGGCGGAGGGTGTGCTCGAGGTGCGGCGTGTCGCCCGGCAGGCGGTAAAGTTCCTCCACCGCAAAGCTTCGCTCTCCTTCGGGGCCCACCACGCGCATCGTCGCATCCAGCGCCACGAGCGCGACCGCAAGATCCGAAGGGTGCGTGGCGATGCAATACCCGCTCGTCCCTAGGACGGCATGACCGTGATTGATGCCGTGCAGCGCCGCGCAGCCCGATCCGGGATCGCGCTTGTTGCAGGCCGCGTCGCGCATCCGGAAATAGGGACAGCGCACCCGCTGGAGCAGGTTGCCGCCGATCGAGGCCATGTTGCGCAATTGGGGCGAGGCGCCCTCGACGAGCGCCTCGGCAATCAGCGGCTGGTGCCGGCGCACCTCCGGATGCGCTGCGACGTCGGACATGCGCGCTAGCGCACCGATCGCCAGCGCATCGCCGTCGGCACGGATGGCGGCGAGCGGCAGTGCATTGATGTCGACCAGGTGCTCCGGCCGTTCGACCTCCTCGCGCATCAGGTCGACCAATGTGGTTCCGCCGGCGATGTAGCGGCCGCCGTCCGCTCCAGCACGGACTGCTGCCTCAAGCGTGCGGACCTGCTCGAGCGTGAAGGGGATCATCCGCGCACCCTGCCCGCCTCGCCGATCGCGGCGACGATGCCGGGGTAGGCGGCGCAGCGACAGATGTTTCCACTCATCCATGCCCGTATCTCGTCGGGCGATCCCGCATGGCCCTCGGCGATGCAGGCGACCCCGGACATGATCTGCCCCGGGGTGCAGAAGCCGCACTGGAGCGCTTCGTGCTCGACGAAGGCGGCCTGGAGCGGATGCAGTTCGCCCTGGCTGGCGAGTCCCTCGATCGTGGTTATCTCCGCACCGTCGTACATCGCCGCGAGCGTGAGGCACGAGACGATCCGTCGTCCGTTGGCCAGAACCGTGCAGGCACCGCAGGCGCCCTGATTACAGCCCTTCTTGGTCCCGGTGAGGTCGAGCCGATCGCGAAGCACGTCGAGCAGCGACTGGCGCGGGTCCAGATCCAGCCGATGGGTCTCGCCGTTGGTCCGAAGCGTGACCTGCATCGTCTCACCCTTTCCGCCCTCGGCCGAACCTGGCTGAGCCGCCGAGGGGAGCGCCACGATCGAGGTCGCGCCCGCCAGCGCCAGCACGCCGCGCCGCGATAGCCGAAAGTCGTCGCTCTCCCGCTCGGAACCCGCCTTCTGCCTCCCGGTGTCGACCATCTGTGTCTCCTTGCATTGATGCTAGGCACTTGCGGTGCTCGATCGATCATTCCTCCAGAGGCAGACGCCCGATCACGTGTCTTGCGCTGCGTGCGCTAAGGAACGGCTGAGAAAGTCGTGGATGCGTGCTGCGATCTCGCCAGCATGCGTCTCGAGCGCGAAATGGCCGGTATCGAGCAGCTCGACTTCCGCCCGTGGAACGTCGCGCGCGAACGCCTCGGCGCCGGCGGGCGCAAAGAAGGGATCGTTCCTTCCCCATATCGCCAGGGTCGGCGGACGATGGGTGCGCAGCCACTGCTGGAAGCGCGGATAGAGCGCCAGATTGCTGCGATAGTCGAAGATCAGGTCGAGCATCGCTTCCCTCACACCGGGCCGCTCGAGCAGCAGCGCGTCGAGCGTATAGGACTCGGGCGCGACCCGTTGAACCTCACTCACGCCGTGAAGATACTGCCACCGGGTGCCCTCGAAGTGAAGCAGGGCGTCGGCCACCGCCTCCCGGTTCTCCGGAGACGGGTCTGCCCAATAGGCGCGCACGCCACCCCAGCTTTCGGTCAGTCCCTCTTCGTAGGCATTGCCGTTTTGCGAGATCAGTGCCGTGATCCGCTCGGGTCGCGCGGCCGCCATGCGCAGGCCGACCGGGGCACCGAAATCGAAGACGTAGAGCGCGAAACGCTCGAGACCCAGCGCATCGACGAACGCATCGATCGCCTTCGCGAGGCGATCGAAGGTGAACCCGTAGCTTGCCATGTCCGGCACCTCGGTGAAGCCGAAGCCGGGCAGGTCGGGCGCGATCAGGTGGTAGGCATGGCCGAGCCGCGCCATCAGCCCGCGGAACTGATGCGATCCGCTCGGGAAGCCGTGGAGCAGCAGCAGCGTCGGCGCGTCTGCCGGGCCGGTCTCGCGGTAAAACACCCGCGTGCCGTCGGCCTCGATCCAGCGATGGCGAACTTCCGGAGTGTCTACGACAGAGGCGTTGCTCATCTGATTGCTCCAGTCGAGGGTGCGGATGGACGAGGCGCGTGAACGGCGACCAGCAGGCCGGCGGAGAGCACGAGCAGACCGGCGACTTGCCACGGTGTCGGGATCTCGCCCGAAAGCGGGATACCGACCAGGATCGCTATGCCAGGCGCCAGCGCAGGAAACAGCGAGGCGCGGCCGGGCCCGAGATACTCGACAGTGCGGCTATAGGCGAACAGCGCGACGACGCCGGAGAGCACGCCCAGCATCACGGCCTGACCGAGCAGGATCGCCGGGTGGACAGCCGCCAGTTCCGACAGGCCGTGCCAGAAGAGATAGAGCGGGGAGTAGACCAGGCCCGAGAGGACGGAGACGACCGCAGTCGCGGCGAGCGCGGGCGCTTGCCAGCGGCGCTGGAAGACCGTGAACAGCGCCCACATCGTTCCCGCCGTGAAGAACAGGAGGTCGCCCTTCCAGACTTGCGATCCGCCGCCGAGCAATCCGGGGCCGGCGGTGATGGCGAGGCCGGCGACGATCACGACAAGCCCGACCGCCCGCCGGGCGCCTTGCGGCTCGCGCGCGATCAGCGCGGAAAGCACGATGCCCATCAGCGTCACCGCGCCGAGCTGGATGACGGCGCTGTGCGCCAGCGGGGCGAAGGCGAAACCCGATGCACCGGCGAGCACGAAGAGGGGCCCGGCAAGGAGCGCCAGCACCGATCCCTTCGCCCAACCGAGCCCCGCGAGCCGCAGCGGATCGTGCCGCAGCAGCCAGGGCAGCAGCAGGAGCCCCGCGATCGAATAGCGCAGAAGGGCGAGATCGGCGGCGTCCAGGCCCGCATCCGTGCCTTGATGCGTGACGGCGATGTAACCGCCCCAGATCAGCGCTGCGCCGAGCCCGTAGGCGATGCCGCGGTGCTCGCGCGTGCCGATCCTTGGTCGCTTCACCGGCGTTCGAGGGGCCAGACCGGCCTTGATCGAGGGGCAGGCCACGGTCAAAGCCGTACGATGACCGATTTGAGCTGCATGTATTCACCGATCGCCTGCAGCCCCTGCTCGCGACCGTAGCCGCTTGCCTTGAAGCCGCCCATCGGCGTCTGTACGAAACCGGCGCTGGACTCGTTGACGACGATCCGTCCTGCCTCGAGGCGCGCGGCAACGCGGTGCACGCGGCCGATGTCGCGGCTCCAGATGCCGGCGGAAAGCCCATAGTCGCTGTCATTGGCAAGGCGGATCGCGTCGGCTTCGTCGTCGAACGGGATCACCACCACCACGGGTCCGAAAATCTCCTCGCGCGCGAGCCGGTCGTGGTTGTCGACACCGGTGTAGACGGTGGGCTGGACGTACCAGCCGTCGCCGTAGTCGCCGCCCTTCAGCACGTGCCCGCCGATCGCGCAGGCGAGCCCTTCCTGTTCGGCTAGCGCGAAATACTCCTGGATCTTCTCGTACTGCGCCTTGGTCGTGATCGGGCCGGAAGTGGCATCCGGCCAGGGCCCGACACGCAGCTGCGCCACCGCGGCCACCAGCTTCTCGACGAAGGCATCATGGATGTTCCGCTGCACCAGCAGGCGCGTGCCCGCGGCGCACCACTGACCGCTGTTCCAGGTGAACGAGCGCGCCGATCCCGCCACGGCGGCTTCGACGTCGCAGTCGTCGAACACGATGTTCGCCGACTTGCCGCCGAGCTCCAGCGTGAGCGGCAGGATGCGCTCGGCGGCCAGCTTTCCCAGCTCGCGTCCGGCCCGCACGCTGCCGGTGAACGATATCTTGCCCACTGCCGGATGCGCCACCATCGCCGGGCCGATCACCTGGCCGCGGCCGACCACGACGTTGAACAGCCCCGGGGGCAGTCCCGCCTCGTCCACCGCCAGCCGCGCGAGCTCCACCAGCGATCCGGACGTGAACTCGGAGGGCTTGGCAACCACGCCGTTGCCGGCCGCCAGCGCGGCTGCGATCGCGCGCGCCGCCTGGTGGAGCGGAGCGTTCCACGGCAGGATGACGCCGATCACGCCGAAGGGGTCGCGCCGGGTATAGGCATGGTAGTCCGGGCCCTGGTTGATCAGCTCGCCGTCCATCGAGTTGACGATGCCGCCGTAGAATTCGAAAAACTCGGCGGTGAGATCGATCAATTCGGGCATTTCGCGCGCGGGCTTGCCCGTTTCCTCGCACTCTATCCGGCCGAGCTCCTCGCCGTTCGCGCGGATCGCGCGGCCCAGCTCGATCAGGCGGCGTCCGCGTTCCTGCGGCCGGACATCACGCCACGACAGAAATGCCTCTTGGGCGCTGGCAGCGGCACGGTTCAGCTCGCACGGGCCGCTCTGCGCGACCAGCTTCATGGGTGCGCCGGTGCGTGGATCGATCTTCTCGGCATAGAGCCCGCCGGAAGGCGCGACCATCTCGCCGGCGATGAAGCTGTCGACGCGGAGCAAGGTCGTGGAACCCGCCATGGCCATCTCCCTCATGCCACCGCCGGGTGGGATCGCGCAAAGTCGGTCGAAACCGAAACGGCGCGCCAGCTGGCGATGATCGCCGCATCGGCCGCATGCTTCGCCTCGATCGCGGCGACCGTGTCGCTGCCGAGCGGCAGCCGCACCGGCGG
>Ga0065721_10051309_pt1 | contig 15350 bp, 12 predicted proteins | sample Mesricmetagenome_FD_59108 | JGI IMG/M metagenome (GOLD analysis project Ga0065721, IMG submission 59108) | Mesophilic microbial community from rice straw/compost enrichment Sample: eDNA_1 v2 (version 2) | ecosystem: Engineered > Solid waste > Grass > Composting > Bioreactor | place: USA: Davis... | reverse complement strand
TTAAATGATTAATTCATTATTATTATTATTATTATTTGATCTTATTGGTTCTAATTCTCCTGATCTTCTCACTATATTATATAAATTTCTTATACCAATTACTGAATAAACTATTATAATTATTATGATAACAGCGATTGGTAATAAACTCATGATATTTAATGGATTAGTTAAATTATTACAGCTATTATCTTTACAATCTATTATTAATATTGTCAATGATAATACAAGTGAAACAACAAATAAACTTATATGTTTAATATATTGATCTGATTCATTAATATTTCCAACTTGATTATTATCTTCATTTATAACATTATTTTTATTATATAATATTTCATCGGATATTTCGTTAACAATTAATCGTTCCTTTAATTCTATAGTATTTTTCTCTTCTTGATCAGAAAAAACAGTAAACTCTCCATTAAATAAATATTGTGAAAAATATCTTAGTAATTCTAACAAGTGAAAAATGGAATAAATATTATAAGAAACCATTAATTTATCGGTAGTAAAAAATGCACCAAATAAGGTTAAATGAATTATTAACAAAAGACATACAGACCAAAAACATAAAATTTTAATATTTTTTAAAATTTTGATTATTCCAATAAAAATTCCAATTAAAACAATAGTATATTGGAATATTGAAAATATTAGTGTGAAATTAAATGTTATTGTTTTTTTTTCGGAAAATTGTTGACCAAAAACAAAATGACTTATGATTAAACAAATTAATGCAAAAAAAACAAAAGCACCACATAATATTCTCAATAACCCATGGTCCTTAGCAAAATTTTTTAACATGCATGACCACAAAAATAATGTAATAATTAGTGAAACATAAAATATTTTTTCTATAGCAGATGAACTCATTACTGCCAAATATAATGCTATTATTATTATAGACAATAGTATTAACATAATAGTTTTTCTGTTTTTTTTACTTCTTTCACTATTAAAATATCTAACCAAAATATTTACAATTGGAAAGTCCCAAACAAGATATTTTATGTCAATCGTTGATATATAATTACAAATACATGTACGATATGTTAAAGCATTAATTAGCCATGAAATAATTACAATACTTATTAATATATTAATAAAAATGGTTGCAATGGTAACTTCATTAATTCCCTTTTGCATGAAAATCATTATCATTGAATAAATATCAAATGGGGGAAATATGTTAAATGCTAAGCACACACATGGTACGAAAGTTAAATTTTCGTGACTAATAAAATTCGCAATATTATTCATAAAAAACAATATTATAATTATGAATGCTAATTCATTAGATAAATATATTATGTCTTCAGATAACGAATCATAATATGCCACCACATGAATTGATACTAATGTTAAAATTAAAGCTAATGTTTTATATCCTAACATATTTTCCACATTTTCAATTAATTCACATAACCTAGTTGTTCCATTATTAATATGATAATTTATTTCATTGATTATTACCCAAATATTAACTAGAAATATTACTGTTACAAAAATATATATTTGTGATTTTAATGCATATTCATTTATTTTATTATTTAAAATTGAACTTGTTGCTATTACTACAGTAAGAAACGTTATAATTTTAATAATACCAAGTAAACAAGTTTTTAAGCTCGCATTTCCATTAAAATTATATAATAATAGCAGGAGAATTATTATTATAAATAATATATTAACTATTAATCCTGTTTTATTTTGATGACCAAAAACAAAATTTATAATTATTTGTGTTAAATAATAAATACAACCAATATTAGATATGTACATTTTTGAAAAATAATCATTTATATTATTTACTATAGTTTCACAATAGATTAATCCCCACATAATATCATTTGCAATTGTAATTATGTGAAAAATTAATAGTTCTTCAATTAGTTCATATTGTGTCCAGTACAATATATTACTAATACAAGAACTTGCAGTTGAAAATATCAAACTCGAAAAATATAGTATTTCAATATTTCTTGTTCTTTCAATATTTCTTGTTTCCTGGATAAAACATATTATTAAACTAATTATAGATATTATTAATAACGTGTTATGTGCCAATACCAAATTATTTATTGATTTATACATAAACAACGAAGTGATGATTACTATCAATTCGGAACATAATGCACATAATATTGAATATTGTAAAAGCATGATAATAAAATATATTAAGATTTTATTATCAGTGGATGTTCAAAGTTATAGTTTTTTCAATTTTTTATTGTTAATTACTCATAATCTTTGGAAGACATAATATAAATCACTAATTTGCCATTTTTTATGATTTTTCTTTAAAAGAACTTCATTATTAAAAATATAAATATTTTAAAGACGTTAGCATCTAAAAATATTTAAAAACTACCATCTCGAAAAACAAATTAAATTATAATTTTGTTAATACGATAATGCATGTATAATTTTTAAAAGCACGATGACTTTTTTTTGTTTTTTTAAGGTTAATAATAATAAAAAACCAAAAAATATGAATTTTGTATAAAAAAATATTATATATGTGTTTTTTCTTCCGTCATGATATTTGTTGTGGCATCGTTTCTTACTATTTCAAGATTAAATGGTCCACACAAAAAAACTATTATAACTATTATGGAATAAATTGAACAAAGAACAAATAAACCAGCTGGTATTAAGGATATAGCGTATAACGGATTAGTCAAATTCCTACAATTATTATATTTGTATTCAAATGAAAATATTGCTAATGACAATCCAATAACGATATTAGTAAGAGAAATAATTTTGATACTTTCAATAAAGTTTTTACATTCGTCATTCAGATTTTGCAATTGATCATCCATATTAGAATTAGATGTGTCAGATGCAACATTACTAGTAATTGTTTGATTGTTTGTTATATTACCAGTCTCACTTAAAATTCCTGAGATATCTGTTTTGATTTTAGAATCATCATATAAATCGGATCTGATGTTGTTATTAATTAGTTCTCCTGCACTTTCATCAATTAATATATCATCTTTTGTATTTGTTAATATGTTTTCTTTGTTATCTCCACTTTCAGATTTTTTTTCATTTTCGACGGTTATACCATTTAATTCAATATAATTTTCCTGATTTTGTGTAGGTGAAACAACAGGATTACCAAAACTTATGAAATATGCTATCCATTCCAATAATTTGTAAAAGAGAATTGCAGCAGAAGTATAATATGAAATTAATAACTTCTCAGTAGTTGGACAAGCACCTAATAATACTAAATGTATAATTAATAATGAACATGTAAACCAAAAACCTATGATTTTTACATTACGGGTAATTCTTAATAATCCAATAATAAATCCAATAGTAACTAATACATATTCAATTATTGAAAATACAAATATAAAATTTATTTTTAAATTGGGCTCTATTATTTGATGACCAAAAATTAAATTATTCATGACAAAACAAGTTGTTGTTAAAATTATTAGGACTCCACATAAAAATTTTATTTTTTTAGTATTTTTTGTAACAGCTATTGATATTAAAAGACATAATATCAGTGAAAAAATTAATGAGTAATAAAATATCATTTCTTTAACTGAAGGAAAAGATATCAAAAATATTACTATAAAAATCGATAATGATGCTAATATTTTAAATAAGAAGATGTATTTTTTTACTTTTTTACTAGTGAAAAATCCAACAAGAGCATCAATACCTGCAAAACAAAACAAATAATAAATTACATTAAATGTTGATACAAAACAATCATGATCCGCACATTTTATTAAAGAATAAGTCATCAATATGACAATTAGAGTACCAATTAATACATTAATTGTAATAATTAATATATTGATTTCATTAATAACTTCGTAATTACATAACAGAATAATTGAATATATATCAAGTGCAATAAAGGTTAATACAAAAGGAGTCATTACAACTACTTTTTCATCATGATTGAATTGCCGATATCTAAGAAACAACATACCAAGACTTATTATCAACATAAACACTATTGTATTAGTAAGAAACACAATATTTTCAATTAATGAATCATAATATATAGCTAAATGAATTGATATTAATGTTAATAATAATTTTAATATTTTATATATTAAATCAAAATTATATTTTATTCTTTCAATTATTTCGTGCAAATAATTTACACCATAAATTATTTTTTTAATCACTTCACAAAAATTAATTATATTAAACACAACAGTAAATGTGTAAATTTGTGATTTAAATGAATTATGAATTATTCTATTGCTTAAAATTGAACTTATAGCTATTATATTAAAACAAAATGTCGTTGTTTCTTTTAAGAAAAAGCAAAATTCTTTATTTGATTCATTAGGCGGGTTTGATTCTATTATAACATTTGAAGAAATGACATAATTTATTATGGCACATATTGATATCATAAAAAATACAGCCAAAACTACTTCCAAATTATCTTTATAGGCAAAACGTATGTTAATAATTGTTTGTGCAAAAAAATAACTGGAACTAATCCAATATAGATATTTTTTTCCGAAAAAATCCTTAAAAATATCTGTTGTTGGAATGCAAAAGAGTAATGCCCATACTGCGTTATTTGCAATCATAAATGTGTAAATAACCAGTGATTCCATCAATTGTTCATATTGTGTCCAAAATATTATGTTTCCAATAATGCTGCCAACAATAGCAAATATTGCACCTAGCCAATATAATGTCACTATTTTCCAATTTCTTTCATGATTACTAACTTCATTAAAACCACATCTTATAATACATCCAGATGATATTAATATAAATATACTATATAACCATATTAAAGTATTATTAGGTGTAAACACAATTAGTGAAATGAAAATTATCATAAATTCTATAGATGAAGAACATAATATTAAAGATTGCAACAGCATGTGGTGGATCTAAATGTAACAAAATAATCAACTACTCCAATAATTTCATTATTTCAATTTTATTATAAAAAACTAATTAATTTATAGATCTCAATTTATTTTTTATTTTTAATAAAAATATTGAAAATATATTAAAACCAGAATTAACTTAGATTACATATATTGTCTATTCTTATATCGAAATTAACAAAGTCATACAGTATTAATAACAAAAACTATTATGTAATATGATATGCGTGTTATAACTTTATGATTGGTACTAAACACATGATTAATAGTGGACTAGTTAAATTACTACAGTTATTGTTTTTGCATTACAATAAAAATATTACCAACGATAATGCTAGTAAAATAAAACGCAAAACATAGAATCTTAAATCATTGTCAAATTTATCACAAGTAATATATTCATTTTCAGTATAATTTTCATTTCCAGCAAGTATAACATAATTATTTGTTACAATTTTATTTTCTGATTGTTCAGGTATAACAGTTGGATTTTCATGGAAATAATAATATACGTTTTTTCTTAATGATCCTAATAAAGTGATAATAGTAAAACCATAAAATATAATTACTAATATATTATTAGTGGGATATGCATCGAATTAAGTCGAGTGAATTATTAATAATAGTAGTAAAAATCAAAACCAAAAAATTTTAATATTATATATTACTATTCATAAAAATTATCGAACTTTTCAAAAATAAAGGTATTATCATTATGTTTCCAAATATTATGTTTAAACATATTTAAAACCTTTTATTGCCATTCTTATACAAATTTGCATTTAAGATCTTATATATTAAAAACAAATGTGTTTTTAGACGTTAGCATCTAAAAATATTTTATAATTATGGTCCTTAAATATTAAAAAAAATATGCGTCATTGAGGATGTTGCGTCTACAAATATTAAAAAGTTCGATAACTTTTCCTATTAGTAATAATATATTAATAATTCCAATAATTATTTCAAAAAAAACAATAAAGTATTGGAATTTTGAAAATATTGACATAAAGTTTATGACAAACAATTGTTCTTTCATTAATTGTTAATAAGTAAATCATTCATAACAAAAAGATATTAATGCAAAAAATATAAACATTTCACATAAAAATTCAAGTAATTTATTTCTCTTATTAATAAATGTAATTGACATACATAACCATGATATTTATGTAATAATTAGTGAAACATAAAATATTTTATCTTTAATAAACGAGTTACTATTGAATATATGCGAAAATATCATTGGTATTAGAGATAAAATGGTAATTATTCTTCCTTTATTATGTCTATCTTCTTCAAAATATTTAGCTAACATATTAATGGTCGAAAAATTCCACAAAAAAACATCTTCCGTCAATTTTTGATAAAATAAATATAATTAATATTAGCATATTTCATCACCACAAATTATTGACACGATAATTAAGAGACAAATTAATATATTAATTAATATTATTTCCATATTGACCTCCTTTATAATATTATGGCGGAACAATAAAACTATTGAGCATGTATTTGTTATAACAAATGACACTACAAAAGGACACATTGAGCAGCCACACCATTTTTTCCCATATTTTCCAATTTAAAACCAAAGGAATTAGAACTATTATTATAAATATGGTTATTATTATGTAACTAAATGCACATCTCTTAATGAATCATAATATATTGCCAAACGAAGTGATATTTCTACTAATAATAACTTTATTTTATATGTTAGATGCATACTTTCTTCTGCTTTTCCAAATATTTTACATAAATTATTTATTCCATTATAAATAATTTTGATTATTTTATAAATTATTAACAAAAAATTTAGTATATTAAATACCGATGTAAAAATATACATTTGTAATTTCAATGAATTACTATTTATTCTGTTGCCTAAAATTGAACTTGTGGCTACTACATTAAAGAAAAACGCTATCACTTTGATATAAGTAGAACAAACATCAAAAGCAGATTTAACAACTCGATGACACTGCCTATTCTATCTTACACAAATCCTAACAATAAGCTATAAAAAACAAATTTATTGCTAATTGCACATAATTTCTGAGACCAAAGATTATGTTTATAATTGATTGTATCAAAAAATAAATACAATTGGTTCATATACATATTCAATTTCTATATAACTTTCAAAAATATTTGTTATTGATATATAATAAAGCAATATCCAAGTTATGTTATTTATAATTACAATTATATGTACTATTAATAATTTCGTTAATTGTTCATATTGTGACCAATATATTACGTTACCAATACAACCAATATAGCACCCAAAAAAATATGGCGTTTTAATATTCCATTTTTTCTCATCACTAATTATCATTTCGCTGATGATGCATCTAAATAAATACAACATGGATAACGATGAGAATATAATATATGGTAGTATTAGATCATTTATAGGCCAATATATGATTATTAAAACGACGATTGCTATTGGTTGTAATGATATAGGAAAAAGTAGCAAATGCAGGAACAATATGATCAAATATGATATTTCACATAAAAATAGATTTACTAAGGTCTTAAATAATTTAAATTTTATTAATTAAATTTTTATAAAAAAATGGGAAGTACTAATTATACCAATGAGGATGAATTGGCTGATGTAATAATTATTTGTGGATTATAGGGAGGAGGTAGTTCTTGGTTTTCTTCTTCTGATTGTTCTGAATTTTCTGATTTTTTCGGACACAAATCAGAAAATCCACATAATTTAGACATAAAAAATAACAATAAATTTGCTAAACCTAATGAAAATATCAACATTGGTATGAAACTTAAGATATATAATGGATTATTTAAATTATCATGATTTTTATATTCAGTTGCAAAAGTTTTAAATGATAATATTATTATTATAGTATACGAGACAACAAATTTTATAATTTGGAATAACTTGTTGTGACTAAAACTGATTTCATCATCTTTTTTATTATCTTCTTCAATTATATTAGGATTATTATTACTATCATTATTAATAGAATTATCGACTAATTGAATGGAACTTTGATTTGATTCAATTGGAACGGGTGAGACAGAAGAATCACTTTTAAACACGAAAGGCGTTATTTTTCTTAATGATTCTAATAACACAATAATAGTAAAACCATAATATGATAATATTTTATTAGTTGTGAAATATGCTCCCATAAAAGTTAGATGAATTATTAAGAACGTGTATATGATCCAAAAAACCAAAATCCAAATGTTACGTAATACTTTTACTGCTCCAATAATAATTCCAAAAAGGGTAATAATATATTGGAATGATGCAAATATTGATATGAAATTTATAGTTATTTTTTGTGTTCTGGCAAATTCTTGACCAATAATTAAGTTAATCATGACATAACAAATTAAAATAAAAAGTATAAAAATTGCACATAACATTTTTAGTAATTTATTTTTTTTGTTGACAACATTCATTAACATAATAACCAATAACATAGATGAGATAATTAGAGAAACATAAAATATTATTTTTTTAGTTGATGAGTTTGTTATTGTTGAATAGAATGTAACCAATGCGATGAAAATGAGAATTATTTGCAAGAGTCTTTTTTGTTTGGCACAACTTTTCTTTGTTAAATATTCTACTAAAATATTAATGCAAGAAAATTCCCAAATAAATAATTTCAAATCAAGTTCTTTTATGTATTTTTCGCATTTTTTATATACTTTATCGCTCAAACAAAAGATAATACCATATATTGTTAAAATGGTGATTAACAAAACTAAAAATATGTTAATAATAACAATTACAATATTAATTTCGTCGATATTTTTACTGATACATAGGAAAACAATTGAACAAATATCAAGTATTATAAATACGACAAAAAAGATAATTATCCAAGATACTAACACTGATTCTTTATTAAAAGACAATTCCAAATTATATCTAAATTTGATCATTAAGAGAATTATTATAACCATAAAAATTACTATGGTACTTACAAATATTGGGTTTTTGGCTAATAAGTTGTAATATACTGCCATATGAATTGACATTAATGACAAAAATAATTTTAATATATCATATTGAATATTTAATTCATTTTGCATTTCTCTTATCAATTTATATAAATTAGTTGTTTTTTTGATTATATTAATAATTTTATTAATTACTGAGTAAGTATTAAGTAAATAATACGTGGTTACAAATGTGTATATTTGAATCTTTAATGCGTTTTGATTTATTCTATTACATAAAATTGAACTTATTACTATTATATTTAGAGAAAATGCTATTGGTTTGGTCAACCAACTTATGATTTGTAAAGGTTCAATTACATCATCAAGATCATTTTTTGAAATAAAATTATAGTTATAATAGATAATTATTATCAATATCATTATAATAAATATGATGTTGATAGCTAGTGCTAATTTATTATTATGATCATAAATTATGTTAATAATTGATTGTAACAGGAAATAGGTACCACAAATCAAATACGATATATTTTGTTCTTTTTTATTTATCATAATATTTTTTGTTGTCAAAATGAAATATAATGACCAAATTATATTATTTATAATTATAGTAATGTAGACAAGTAAAGATTTCATTAATTGTTCATATTGAGTCCATAGCAATATGTTTCCAATACAACCACTAATAATAGAAAATATTATACCCATCCAATATAATGTTATTATATTCCATTTTTTTTCTAGTTTTTTAACTTCATTAATAACATATCTACTAAAACATGTCAAAAATATTAGGGTTAAAATATTATATGCTATTGATAGTTTAGTATATCCATATATAAAAACGGATATAAAAAACCAGATAAATAACGCAATAAATTCCGCAGATAATGCGAAAAATATCAAATGTTGTAACTCCATTGTGACGAACTTGTTAATGTTTTGTAAAAAGAGTTGTTTAAAATAATATAATTTTCAATTTTTTATTATTTTTTTGAATTGGTATTTAAAAAAATAATACTTGTTAAGAAAACAAAATATAGACAATAATATTAAAATTTTATTATGATTTCAAATATTCATTTAGATATTGTGCTTGTGGCATCTCTTTAATATCAACATTATATTTTTCCATTAAATCTTTAATAATATATTTATCTCGATTAGTAACAAAATTAATTGCAACGCCTTTTTTTCCATATCTACCACTTCTCCCAATTCTATGTAAATAGCAATCTAAATCATTTGTTAATTCATAATTTATTACATAACCTACTTGTTCGACATCAATACCACGAGATAATAAATCAGTACTAATTAATACTCGATAGATGCCTGATCTAAATTGATTCATAATATTAGCTCTATCTATTGGTAATAGGCCACTATGTATCGTTTCGACAACATGATCTCGTTCGGCAAGTTTGTTTTTCAACCAATTGGCCCTTTCAATAGTATTAACATAAATAATACATTGTCCAATAGAAAGATTATTATATAAATCATCAAGTGTATCTAATTTATATTTATCTTGGCCAACATCAATGTAAAATTGATGTATTAAGTCCAAAGTTAATTTATCAGAATGGACTAATATTCTGACTGGATCAACTACAAAATTTTTTGTTATTTCTAAAGCTTCATCTGATAATGTGGCTGAAAATATACAAATTTGAGTCTTACTGTGTAAACTTTTAACGATTTTATGAGTTTGATCAATAAATTCTCTCCTCAATAATGCATCTGCTTCGTCAATACAAAAAATTTTAATTCTTTTGGAATCAAATGTTTTTCTTACTATCATGTCATTAATTCTTCCAGGTGTTCCTATTATTACCTGTGATGTTTTTATTTTATTTAGATTTTCCTCAATATTAACACCACCAGTACACAATACGGTTTCAATATTCATATATTTACTTAATTGTCTTATTACAAATGATATTTGTGTACTTAATTCTCTTGTATGTGAAAGGATGATTCCTTGTGGAAAATTTTTAGTTTCGTCAATTTGTTGTAATAAACCACATGTAAAAGCTCCTGTTTTACCAGTTCCTGATTGAGATTGTGCAATAATGTCTCTGCCAGAAATAATAATAGGAATACTTTCCTGTTGAATTTTCGATGGTTTATCAAAACCATATGCATATATACCTCTTAATAAATTTTCCTTTAAATTCATATCTTCGAAGGATTCACAAATTTTGTTTGGTTGTTTTCCAATTTTTTTCCCTTTGAAATCTACAGATTCGATTTTGTTCATAATACTTTCCCAATTATTTTCATAATTTAGGGATTTTAAACTTGTTAAAGGCTTCTTTTTCTTCTCTTCAGAAATTTCGGCAAAACTTTTTTGTTGTTTTACTTGATTATTTTTAGTAGATTCTTCCTTATGTTCATTCCCAGTATTTTTTGTTAAATTATTGTCTTCTTTTTGAACTGGTTTGTCATTTTCCTGATAGTTACTTTGATATTTATTTTTGGTTTGATATTTATCATAATATTTGTTCTGAATTTCGTCATTAAATTTATTATATTTTCTGTAATTCTTATCAAACCTATTATAATTATTTTTATAATAATTATTCCGATATTTATTTTGATAATTATTTTGATAATTATCTTTATAATTATCTTGATAATTATCTTGATAATTATCGTGATAATTATTTTTATGTCCAGATGAATATTTATTTTGATAACCATTATAATAATTATTTCTTCTATCTACCGAATTTGATTTACTGAAATTATCAGATTCAGTAAAATCATCACTTTTATTATTAAAATCGGTTGGATTCGATTTTCCCTTATTATTATACATACTATATTATATATATATATTGTATTTTATTTATATAGGTTGTAACGAATTATTTTTTTTTTTAGATATTTGCATTTATTTTTTCTCAGTCTCTATATTATCGTTACAAATATACTTTGAACTGATAGCATCTATTAATAAATTTTTTTCATTGTCATCTATAAGTTTTACATTATCATATTCTTTCAAATCCATAAATAAACTATCAGAATCATTCAATTTATAATTTGTTAAAGTATCTAAATATTCAATTTCATCATTTATGATATCATTGTCAATATCAGAATTATTTGAAATAATATTAAATATTTTTTTGTATTGATTAATTAAATCAATCAATATATTAATTTTATTAATTAATAAATAATTGTGACTTTTTAAAATAGAAATATTATTATAATAATATAATTGCTTCTCATTAAAAGACATTTGCCTAAATTGAGATTCTCTAATTATTTTAATTTTAATGTGGGTCAAATAATTAATACCAAAAAAATCAACAAGTAAAACTAAACGATTAATAATTTCTTCTGTAATGTTAAATTCATGTTCATTTCTAATGAAATCATCATCATATCTAAAATTCCCAATTAAAAATTGTTTTTCTATTCTGATGATGTTAGAATATGATTTTAAATATTTTTTTAAACTTTTAAATATATTCTCTAATTTATTAATATTTTCATCAAATATTAATTTCGTAAAGTCATCTAGACCAAGATTTACTAAAATTAAATTCCATAATTTCGAATCCTTATTTATTATCTTGAAAACATTTAATATATAGGTTTCTATAATTTTTTTTTCACATATTATTTTCAATATGGTTCCCGAACAAATTAAATTATAATTATATAATAAATTAATTATAAGTTTAATATTTTTAACTGATAAGATATTAAATTTAGTCTTTATCATTGTGTCGATAATTTTGACAAAAATAAATTCTTTTATTTGTTTGTTTAGTAATTTATAAATAAAAAAATTACAAATACTATTTAATTTTTCTTCATCATAATCACTAGTCAATATGTTATTTTTTACATTTTCAAAATCATTATTATTATAATATTCCAATAATTTATTCATTATAATATTCAAAGATAAAAAAAAATTATATTTCTAAGCCTTTTGATATATTGAATAATGCATCATTAATATCACATTCTATAACATAATATTCACTATGTTTTTCTATTAGTTTCCACTTTTCATTTTTTTTTAATAATGTTTCCCATTCACTAGGAGATATTGTTTGGACAAATCTTTTGTAACCCTTATCAATAAATTCATCAATTGATGTTCTTAATAACAAAAAAAATCCTTTGGGTAATTTTGGATCAATATTCGTTTCACCAAAATATACTATTTTATTTGCGATGTCACATGTATATTCTATTTCATTTTTACTAATATTGCACTTAAAAATTCTTTTTCTCATGGTTTAAATATATTTTAATATAGATTATAAAAATTCAAAATATTTAAATTTCATTTTTTTGTTAATACTATTTATTATGAATCGTATCAGAAAAATAGAAAATATATATCAGGTATTAATTACTCCTGTTCAAAAATATAATGCTGGATTCGAAATTTTAAGAGGTTCATTTAATGTTAATGATCAATATTTAACTAATTATACCATCATGGAATTTTCTACATTATATGAAGCACAAAACGAAGCTTCAAAATATCCTGATTTAGATTGGGATAGTCTCGTTTTGTTGCATCAGAATGTCTATATTGATCTAAAAAAATATATAAAAAACATATTGGACAAAAATAATTTTATTTATGAATATGAACCAAGAATTTCAACATCTGCTTCCCTAAAAAATATAATTTTTGATCGGGTTATGAAATATGGAAAAAGATTCGTTTTATCTTATAATATGAATGATATTATTTCTTTTAATATAATAAATCCTTGGTCATGTAATCTAGAGGAAATGTCATCAATACTTGAATCAAGTTCCCAATTAAAAATTATAAAAAAAATGAAAAGTAATAGTTTTATATCTCTGATTGGGAAAACAGATGTTGAAACAAACTACGAAATACGTTTATGGCCAACTTTATTATATAACTGGGCAAAATGGAATACTATGCATAATATTTGTGATAATGAAATTAGAATTAAATCTCTTAATAGATGTTTAGAAGCACAAAATTGTGTTGATGAAATATTATTAATTAGATGAAAATTTTAATTATAATAGATTTTTGTTTCGAATTATTTTATTAATTTATTAATAATAATTAAAAAAACCAAAAAAATGATTTTTTTCTTTATTAATTAGAGTGAAATTTGTATTATATTCTTTATTTATAAAAAACTTGAATTACATCAAAATATTTTTAATAGACATATTTTTAAAGTTAATAAAAAAGAACTTAAATAATTTCGAATCAATATCATTACTGATCCAAAATGCATCGAACTTTTTACATTTGTAGATGCAACATCCTCAATAACACATATTTTTTGTTAATAATATTTAAGGACCATAATTATAAAATGTTTTTAGATGCCAACGTTTAAAAACACATTTGTTTTTAATATATAAGATCTCAAATGCAAATTTGTATAAGAAATCACAATAAAAGGTTTTAAATGTGTCTAAACATAATGTTTGGAAACATAATGATAATATCTCTATTTTGAAAAAGTTCGATGATTTTTATGAATAGTAATATTTGATTATAAAAAAAATAAGTTGGTCATTTAGGAATTAATTAATTAATGATATAATTATAATCCTTTTGATAATATGATTAATAAAATAAATCCATCTATTTCCACATTACATAGATTTTATGTTTCGAAACCTTCGAAAACTAATATTGTTCGGAAATTATTATTATTCCTTTTGGTTTTGCACCCGTTCATAATATTTGGAGAATTAGAGATATTATAAAAAGAGATTGAGATAATGCTGAAATTAATAAATATTTCAATCAAGAATATGACAATAATTTTTTTCATGGGTACACACTTCCTGTAGTGAATGAATCTGATGATTCTTTTATCAAAAAAATAATTTTTAGCGATTTATTTGATGAACAAATTGAAATATCATATTTTAAGGAACTTTATGATTATGTTAAAAAAGTGAAAAAAAATTTAAAAATTAATTGGAAAAAATATATGAAATTTTTTCTTCTTTAATATTCATAAACAAAACGAATTAATTAGATATTTGAATTTAGATACCAAACTTTTTAAATCAAAGTTTGTTGTTGAAAAATAAACAATGGTTATCATATGACGGTTTATTACCTATGAATATATAATCATGCTAGATTTTTGACTTTAGTAAACATTTGTACGTTTTCAAGAAACGCGGATTATCATTAACAGGTCTTTGTGAAGGTGGATTTTCTCTGAGATTCCCTTGTTCTCTTATAAATATGATCAATAGTTCGGAAAATAATTATTATCCTCAATTAAAAGGTACAGGACACGTTTTACCAGAATGCAAAGGAATTATTCCATATTCTGCAAATTCTAATTTTCCATTTTGGGCTAATGTATATTTGAGGGAATCCATAGAAGATTTCGGAATCAAAACTAAAATATTATCTGATTAAGTTGAAATAATTTAAATTATTAAAAATAATTTTATTGATTTAATATATTATTTGTAAAATTATTACGTTAACAAAAT
>Ga0065721_10051306_pt1 | contig 15353 bp, 10 predicted proteins | sample Mesricmetagenome_FD_59108 | JGI IMG/M metagenome (GOLD analysis project Ga0065721, IMG submission 59108) | Mesophilic microbial community from rice straw/compost enrichment Sample: eDNA_1 v2 (version 2) | ecosystem: Engineered > Solid waste > Grass > Composting > Bioreactor | place: USA: Davis... | reverse complement strand
CCGCCGCCCCGCTTACTCCTCCTGAATCGTGAACATGTGGCGGCGCAGCATGGAGAACGTCATCCACTTCACATGGCCGTCGCACCACAGAGCGGAGAATCCGCCATTGTGCGTCGCGGACCAGTGGTCCGGCACGTTCGCGGGGCGCTCGTGGTCCCCGCCCTGCTGGCCTCCCTGACATTCGCCCGCATTATTCGTGTGCTCCCATGCGAAAAGGGTCTGCGACGGCTCCGGCACGGCGCTGTCTGCCTGACCCTGGGGCGAGGTCTCGGTGAACCCGAGCGGCTGCGCGTAGAAGCTGTCCCATGCGTTGATGACGTACCGGTCTTCGCCCGCCTGCGTTTCGCCGGGAAGGGGAGGGTACTCCCGCCGCGAAGGGCACAGTCGCACGCCATCGCTCTTGACGTACGGCTCCAGGAGGTAGGGCGTGCCGGGCGGGTCCACGGCGGCCGGGAGCCACTGCGGTACCGCGGGGAGGAGCGTCCCGTCTGTCTGGAGGGACGGGGATTCGCAGTGGTCGGGGTAGGCCGCGCTCCACACAGTGCAGTTGTACTTCGGGACGTACGTCTCGTCGTAGTCCTGCGCGTACAGTCGCACGGCCAGGCCGAGCTGTTTGAGGTTGCTCTGGCACGCCGCCTGGCGCGCCTTCTCCCGCGCGTTGGCGAACACGGGGAACAGGATCGCCGCCAGCACCGAGAGGATGGCGATCACCACCAGAAGTTCGATCAACGTGAATCCGGTGCGTCTCCAGTACGTCAGGGATGTCCGGGCCATGCGCCGTCTCCTTCCAAGAGTCCGTACGGGTCGCCGGGGCGGTGCCTTCCTTGCGCGACGCGCGCTTTCAGAAAGTGCTCTATCATTTCGACGCCGCGCCCTCGCCGCACCTGCAAACGGGGTCACATATGGTACCCTAAGAAGTAGGCTTGACCGCTTCATCCCTTCAGCCGGAGTCACCGACCGGGAGCGCCGCTGCTGCTGCGCGTAGGTGCTCAGGCGACACGTTCCTCCCTAATTGCGTACCGATGTCCACGCCGCCCAACGACATTTCCTGGACGCAAGATGCCCGCGAGACGGCAGCGGAGGGGAAGCAGGAGACGTCCGGCGCCGACGCGCGCCGGGAGCCTGAGGAACTCCGGGAGATATCTCGCCACGTTCGCATCCTCGCTCCGCCTGCGCCTACCGACCCGCGCTCCGAAATCGTCGTTACCTACCGTCTGCGGCACGCGCCCTCTGGTTACGAATACCTCTCCCCGACCATCGCCGCGCTCACGGGCTATACCGCCGACGAGGTGCGGCAGATGGGATTCGGGGAGTTGGTGCTGCGCACGGAAGGGCTTCAGGTGAGGGAGACGGGCACGGCCGAACCCACCGTCGGCGCATCGGGGACGGAGGCTCCCCCGCGTGTGCGCGACGTGCGGCTGGCCGAGCAGAAGGGCGAGATTGCCGCGTTTGGGGCCGACTACCTGGTGCGCACCCGCAGCGGCCGCCTCACCTGGATCGCCGACCGCTCCCGGCCGTGGCGGGACGAGAGCGGGGCTGTGATCGGCTCCCTGGGGGTGATGTACGACATCACCGCGCGCAAGGAGGCGCTCCGGGCGCTGCGGTACGACCGGGGGGTCCTGGACGCGCTGCTGGAGACCGTCGGGGCGCTGGTTGCGGTCCTCGATGTCGCAGGCCGGTTTGTGCGCGTCAACCGCGCCTGCGAGGCGCTGAGCGGCTACACCCAGGCGGAGTTGGAAGGGCAGCCCTTTTACGAGGTGTTCGCCGCGCCGGAGGAGCGCGAACGCACCCTCCAGGCGTTCCAGCAGTTGTGCCGCGAGCACCAACCCAAGCACGTCGAGACCAGTTGGCTCACCCGCAACGGCGAGCGGCGGTGGATCGTCTGGTCCAATAACGCGGTGACGGACGAATCCGGGCAGACAGCGTACGTTATCGCGACGGGCATCGACCTGACCGCCGAGCGTCGCACCCGCCAGGAGCGGGACCAGTTCTTCGACCTTTCCGACGACCTGCTGGCTCTGGTGTCTGCCGAAGGGGCGCTGCTCCGGACCAACCCCGCCTGGGAGCGCACCCTGGGCTTTTCCGCCGCCGAGTTCGCCGGGGCGGAGCCTATGGCGTTCGTCCACCCCGACGACCGCGAGGCGGCGCGCGCCTACATGCAGCAGGTCATGGAGGGCTTTCCGCCCGCGGGGCCCATCGAGATTCGGATGCGCCAGCGCTCCGGTCGCTACCGGTGGTTTGCCGGCAGCGCCGTGCGCCACCCGGAACTGCCGCACCTGTACGCCAGTGCGCGGGATGTCACCGATGCCCGCCGCATTGCCGCGCTCAACACCGCCGAGATCCAGATGCTGGAGACTCTGGCGGGCGGCGGCACCCTGGCGCAGGCGTTGGCCGCCCTGGCGCGCAACGTGGAGGCGCAGAGCCCGAACCCGCTCCGCACGGCGGTGCTGCTCGCCGAGAAGACGGAGAGCGGGGAGGGGGAGGTGCTGCGGGTCGCGGCGGCGCCCAGCCTGGCCGATGCCTACCGGCGGCCCGGGGCGGTCGTTGCGGGTGTCACCCCCTCGCGCCAGCCCATCGTGGTAGAGGATATCCGGACCGACCCGGGCTATACGCCCGAGGAGCGGTCGGTTCTGGAGAGCCTGGGCGTGAGAGCGTGCTGGACGCAGCCGGTGCTGTCGCCGGAAGGGGCGCTCCTGGGGGCGTTTGTCCTGTACCCGGATCGTCCCGGCGCGCCCAATCCCGCAGACGTCAGCTTGATGGAAGGCGCGGCGCGGCTGTGCGCGCTGGTAATCAACCGTGCGCGGGCCGATGAGGCTCTGGTACGCAGCGAGGAGCGGTACCGCTCCGTGGTCACCCGCTCCTCCGAGGGGATCTTCCTGGTGGATGCGGTAACCTGCCGTATCCTGGAGGCGAACCCGGCACTCCTGAGGACGTTGCGCTACAGCGCCGACGAGATCACGCAACTGACTCTGTACGACATCGTCTGGCACGACCGCGAGGAGATAGATCGCAACGTGCGCCGGGCGCGCCAGGAGGGGTTCCTGGCGATCGGGGAGCGGACGTATCGGCGCCGGGACGGCGGGCGCGTCATCATGGAGGTGAGCGGCAGCTACATGATGATGGGCGGGCGGGGTGTGCTCTGCGTCATCGCCCACGACCTGACCTCGCGGCACGAGTCCGAGCGCATGCTCCAGCACCTCCTCTCCGGTGCGAACTGCCTCCTGTGGTACGCCACGGTGCATGAGACGGGCGACCCGGCCCGTCCGTACCACTGGAACCTGAAGGTCTCCAGCGTGGACTCGGCCCAGAAATTCCTGCCTCTGGACGTCCCCCCGGGCGTCTCCTGGGAGGCCGCCTGGGGGGCGAGCCGCCCGGCGGAGGACCGGGAGATGATGGAGCGGGTCAGCACGGAGTCGCTGCGGGCCGGGCGCGAGCGCTACACTCAGGAGTTCCGATGTCGCGACCGCAACGGCGCCCTCCACTGGCTCCGCGAGGATGTCCGCCTCCTGCAGACCGGGTCGGGCCGCTGGAGCGCCTATGGTGTTTGCACCGACATCACCGACCGGCGCCGCGCCGAGGAGCAGATGGAGTGGCAAGTCTACCACGACGCGCTCACCCAACTACCCAATCGCGCGCTGTTTCGCCTGCGCCTGGACATCCTGCTGGGACGGCCAGACTATGCTCCCGCCGCCGTGCTGTTCCTGGACCTGGACCGCTTCAAGCACGTCAACGATACCCTCGGGCACGCCATCGGCGACCGGATGCTGGTGGAGACGGCGAAGCGGCTCCAGCGAGCGGTGCGGCCCGGTGACCTGGTGGGACGGCTCGGCGGCGACGAGTTCATTATCCTCCTACCGGAGATGGGTAGCCCAAAGAAGGCGGTGACGATGGCGCACAAGATACGGCGCGCCCTCGGACGACCAATGAAGATTGAGGGGCGCGAATTGTACGCCTCTGCGAGCATCGGTATCGCGATGTTCCCGCAGGATGGGCGCGATGCCGATACCCTGTTGAAGCACGCGGATGTGGCGATGTACCGGGCGAAGGAGGGCGGAGGCGACGACTGCCGCCTGTACACGGCAGCCATGAGCGCGACGACCCTGGAGCGGCTCACGATGGAGTCGGACCTGCGCCGGGCGCTCCAGCGCGGCGAGTTCGTGCTGTACTACCAGCCACAGCACGATCTGGTCTCCGGACGCCTGGTCGGGGTGGAGGCGCTGGTGCGGTGGAACCACCCGCGGCGCGGCCTGTTGCCGCCCGGCGAGTTCGTGCGCCTGGCCGAGGAGACCGGCCTTATCACAGGAATCGGGGAGTGGATACTGCGCGAGGCCTGCCGACAGGGTGCTGCCTGGGCGAACACGGGGCTCACGGTGCGGGTGAGCGTAAACCTCTCTGTGCGGCAGTTTGCGCAGCGCAACCTGTCTGCCCGGGTGGAGCGGGCGCTGCGCGACACCGGGTTCCCCGGCGCGCTGCTCGATCTGGAACTGACCGAGAGCGCCCTGCTGGAGTATGGGGGCGGGGCGCTGGAGATGCTGGAGTCCTTCAAGCGGCTCGGCCCGCGGCTGGTGGTGGATGACTTCGGGACCGGTTACTCATCGCTCCAGTACCTGCGCCAGTTCCCTCTGGACGTGCTGAAGGTGGATAAGTCCTTCGTGTTCGGGGTGGCGGAGGGCGAGAGCGACGCCGCCATCGTGCGTGCGGTGATCGACCTCGCGCATGCCCTGAAGATGGAGGTAATCGCTGAGGGCGTCGAAACCGAGGAGCAGAAGGAGCAGCTCCTCCGCCTCGGCTGCGACGTGGTGCAGGGCTACCTCCTCAGCGAGCCCGTGCCCGCCGAGGAGATGACCCTCATCCTCCGCTCGGCGCTCCGGTGACGGCTGTCGCGGCGCCCGCGGGCTTCCGGAAGATAGGGACGGCACGCAGGACGCCGTCGCGCGTGAGGTAGAGCGCCGCCGACAGGTCCGGCAGGAGCGCCACTCCCTCGCCGTCCGGCACGATAAGCACCCGGGCATCCGTCGCCGCTCCCGCATCCTCCCCCGGGTGTGGCTGCCGCTCCAGCCAGACAGCGCGCAGCGGCTCCCGGACTCCGGTCGCGTCGTCTTGAAGCATCCCATCCGATGCCCGCAGGCGTATTGGCTGCTGCGCCAGGTGGGCCGCCTGCCGTTCCTGCGCCGCCTTCGCGGCCTTCGGCTCGCCCGGCAGCGGCGTCAGGGCGCCGTTCTTCAGGTCCAGCGAGAAGTGAATGTACCGGCGGCGGTTCTGCGGTGGCGGCGTGCGTTCCCGCTTCGCCACAAAGACCGTGTCCGGCGTTTCGGAGAACTCCAGCGAGAGCGCGGCCCCCTTCGGGAGGGGGACCTCCGGGCCCGTCGTGCCGTCCTCGCGCAGCACCCGCAGGCTCGACTCCATCTCCTCGAAGTACGCGGCCCCTTCCGCGGTCGTCGGCACGGTCCTTTCGATAACCGCCAGCGGCTGGACCGGCGAAAAGTGGACGACGTCCTGGTCCGTCAGGGGCAAGGACCGCGCCGTCCCGCCCCGCGCGCCGACGAGAAGGACCAGGAACTCGCCCGGGACCATCTCACCGTCCGGTCCCTTTAATGGCGTGCCGTCTTCCCCGAGCGGGGCGAGTGCGAGTTGGACGGCGGCGGTGTCGGAGTCGCTCAGCCACTGCGCCTCCAGAACGCTCAGGCTCGTTCGGGCGTCCACCCGCCGCCGCCACACGACGGAGGTCCGCCCCGTGCGCCCGTTCCACAGAAGGACCTGAAACTCCCCGTCCGTGAACCGCTGCTGTTCCGGCTGCCCGCCGGGCGACAAGCGGTTTCGCGGCACCTCGCGCAGGAGGAGGGCATGGGGCCCGCGCGGTGCCGGCAGTACGGAGTGGACGCGGGGCCCCGTCACCTCCGCCGGTGCGCCGATCACGAAGGTCTCCCGGTCCGCCGCGAGGGTGCGGGTCGCCGCCGGGCGCGGCGGCTCTGCCACCTGCCGGTAGTCGGTATGCGCGCGGATCGGCGGGGGCAGAAGCAGCAGGCAGCATGCCGTCGTGGTTCCGAGGACCGCTGAGGATCTCCGTCTCACTTCGCGTCTTCCCACGTTACGTGACCGTCCACGTAGATCACGGCCCGTCCGCCAGGCCCTTCGAGATACCCCAGAACCGTGGCGGCCGGCTTCTCGATCTTGCCCATTGGTCCCCCGCCGGGAAGCACAAAGCGGAAGCCCGGCGCTCCTGTCGTGGGGTTGTTGAACACGTCGCTGCTCCGGAGGTACGGTGCGATGATGCCTTCTACGCCCGTCGCGGGGGGTAGCACCTCATCGTAGTCCATCGTGTACATCAGGACGCCGAGGGCAATCTGTTTGGCGTTCTGGAGCGTCTGCGCCTTCTGCGCCTCGCGCCGCGCTGTCAGGAAGGCGCCGGTCTCCATCCGCTCCAGCGGGACCGCCATCAGTGTGCCATCGCGGTTCAGGTAGAGCGCCGCGCCGCCGTCCGGCGTCAGCATAAGCGCCTCCCCATCCGGCGTTACCAGCGTCAGTTCGTCGCGTCGCACCGGCGCCCTGTCGCTCACGGGCTTTGTCGTGTCCGGAGGCGGCTGTGTCGGGGTGGGGGGCGCTCCGGCGGGTTGCGAGGAGGCATCGTTTCGCTCCAGCCACACGGCGTGGACCGTTTCCCGGGCACCCGAGCCGTCGGTCAGGGTGGCGGGACGGCCTACCAGGCGCACCGGAAGGTCGGCGATGCTCTGGAGCATCGCCTGTTTCGCGTTGGAAGCGTTCTCGGGTAGCTTGTCGAGGGCGGTAACGGCTCCGTCGGAAACGCGCACAGCGGCGTACCTCAGTGACCGTTCACCGGGCTTGCGGGGGAGACGGACGACCAGAGCGGAGGCGTCCGCGGTGAGGGCGCCGATCGGGGAGGCGCCCTCCGGCAGGGGAAGCGGGGAACTCACGCTGCCGTCAGCCCCCAGTACGCGGAACGACGACCAGGCGGTATTCCCGTCCTCGCTGTCAGGTGGACTGTCGCACAGCACGGCGAACGGCTGATCCGGAGCCATGATGCGGAGGCGCGCTACCGGGATAGGCAGGCGTGTCGCGGCGGTGGAACGGACGTTGACGACGTAATAGGCCGTCTCCGGTTCCGGAAGGTCCTCGCTGGAGTTGCCACCAGGGCTCGGGCCATCGAGGCGCTGCGTCCCGATACCCAGAAGAGCAGTGCCTGAACCAGGAAACCACTCGGGAATATCCACGTACACCGCCGTGCGGGCGTCCGCGCGTTTGCGCCACATTACGGAAACGCGCTGTGTGCGGCGGTTCCACAGGAGCACCTGTACCTCACCGTTATGAAACGGCCTGCCGCCAGACGCCTCCTCCGGGAGGGCGCCTTGCGGTTCGTCCGGTATCTCGCGCACGATCAGAGCGTAGGGGCCGTCCGGCATGGGGGAAACGGCCCGGATGCGCGGCCCGGCGAGCGCCTGCGCCTCGCCCAGCAGGAACGTCTCTGCTCCCGCAACCACAGCGCGGGCCGCCCGCCCGACGCTCATTGGCGGCGTCTGTCGCGCCGCCGAGGACGCCACCGCTGCGCCAAGAAGGGCCACTCCCACCGTCGCTGCTGCTATGTACACCCTCCACCAGGGTTCTCCCGCGTTCCGAATGCGCATTCCTCATTCCTCCGCACGGTTAACGGATTATACCCTCGGTGGGTTACGTAAAAATAAGGCCGCCTCTCCCACAAGGGGAGAGGCGGCCGGAGCGAGAGTGCGTGGCGGATTACTCGCTGATGCGGCTCTTCAGATCGTTGATGATCTGCTTGACACGGGCCACATCCGGGTCGTTCGGGGCGACCTGCACGAACTTCTCGAACGCCGCGAGCGCGCCCTTATACGGCTCCTCGTTGTTCGACGCCTGCGCCTTCTTCACCAGGGCAAAGCCCTTGTTGTAGTAGGCCGGGCCAAAGTCCGGCTTTGCGGCGATGGCCTTGTCGAAGTCGGCGATGGCCTTGTCGTAGTCCGCAACCGCCTGATCCGGCGTTGCGTCCTTCTTGCCGTCGCCCCGCTGGGAGTAGGCGGAGCCGCGGGTGGTCAGGTAGGACGGGTCATCCGGCTTTGCGGCGATGGCCTTGTCGAAGTCGGCGATGGCCTTGTCGTAGTTCTTCAGGCTGAAGTAGCTGAAGCCACGGTTCACCAGCGCCGCCGTGTCGTCCGGCTTGGCGGCCAGGTACTTGTCGTAGTCCGCAGCGGCCTTGTCGTACACCTTCTTGCTGAAGTAGGCGTAGGCGCGGCCATTGTAGGCGGCCGGGATGTCCGGCTTCGCCGCGATCACCTTGTCGTACGCCGCAATCGCCGCATCGGTCTTGCCGCTGGCGAGGTTGGCGGCCGCGAGGTTCAACTGTGCGTCCACATCGCCCGGCTTCGCCGCGAGGTACTTGGTGTAATCGGCGATGGCCTCCGCGTACTTCTTGCGGGTCATGTACAGGTCGCCGCGCGCCGCCAGCATCTCGACCGCGGTCGGCTTGGCGGTCAGGGCCTTGGTGTAGTCGGCCACGGCCTTGTCCAGGTTCGCTTCGCCGCCCATCGCAACGTACGCCTGGGCGCGGGCCTCATACGCCTCGATGTCGTCCGGCTTCAGAGCGATGACCTGGGTGTAGTCCGCTGCCGCCTTGTCGTACTGCTTGAGGTTGTAGTACGCGACGCCGCGGTTGAACAGCGCGACCGTGTCCTTCGGGTTCTTGGCGATGGCCCGGCTGTTGATCTCCACCGCAACCGTCGGGTCCGCGCCGACGCTGGCAATCTCCGCCTGGAGCGCCAGGGCCTGCGCATCGTCCGGGTTCAGCTTCAGGTAGGTCTCCAGGTCCGCCAGGGCGAGCTTGGTCTGCTTGGTAGCGTTGTAGGCCAGGGCGCGGTTCTTGTAGGCCGCGGCCGCCTCCGGCCCGTTCGGGTTGAGCGAGATGACCTTGGTGTAGTCCGCGATGGCCCGGTCGTACATCGCCGGGTTCTTGGTCGCCAGGTTGGCGTAGGCCACGGCGCGGGCGTTGTAGGCCGCCGCATCGTTCGGGCTGGCCGCGATCACCCGGTCGAAGTCGGCCGCCGCCTTCTCGTAGTCCTTGGACTCGGCGTAAGCCACGCCCCGGTTGTAGTGAGCGATGACCGCTCCCTGCGCGGGCGGGTTCTTGCCCAGGTACGCCGTGTAGTCGGCGATGGCCCCGGTCCAGTTCTTCTGCTGCATGTACAGCGCGGCGCGCTCGCCGAGGGCGGGCATGTTGCCCGGATCGACCGTCAGGATCTTGGCGAAGTCGGCCGCCGCCTGGTCGAACTGCTTCGTCTCCTTGAACGCCTGGGCGCGGAAGGTCAGCGCGGTGACATCGTTGGGCTTCTTGGTCAGGTACGCCGTGTAGTCGGCGATGGCCTTGGCGTAGTCCTTCTTGTTGATGTAGGCCGCGGCCCGGCCGAAGGTGCCGTCACCGTTGGGGTCATCCGGCTTGAGCGACAGGTACTTGGTGTAGTCGGCGATAGCGGCGTCGTAGTTCTTGGCGCCCATGTTCGCCTCGGCCCGGTTGAGGTGGCCGAACGGGTCATCGGGCTTGGCCGCGATGTACTTGGCGTAGTCCGCCAGCGCGCTGGCGTAGTCGCCCTTGTTGGTGTACGCCAGGCCCCGGTTCACATGCGCCAGCGGATCGCCGGGCTTGAGCGACAGGAGCTTGGTGTAGTCGGCGATGGCCGCGTCGTAGTTCTTCTGGCCGAAGTTGACGAGAGCGCGGGCGTTCAGGATCGCCACCATCTGCTCGTCCTTGACGTTCGGGAGCGCGGCGGCGGCGTTCAGGTCCTTGAGTGCGGACGCGTGGTCGTTCTTATCGCGATAGGCGAACGCCCGGTTGACGTAGGCGTCCACGATGCGCGGCTTGAGCCGGATGACCTCGTTGTAGTCGGCGATGGCCTTGTCGTACTGCTTGAGTTCGTAGTAAGCCAGCGCGCGGTTAAAGTAGGCGTCCGCGAAGTTCGCGCGTCCCTTAATCGCCTTGGTGTACGCATCGATAGCCGCCTGCATATCACCCTTGGTCTGAGCGTCGAACCCCTGGTTGTAGAGAGTGTCCGGGTCCTGAACGCCAAGAACGAGGCTGTAGAGAGAAGCGCCCGGCAGCAGCGGGTGGGCGTGAGCTGTGGCCGCTGCGATCCCGGAAAAAGAAAGGACCGCAAGGGCCAGAGAAACTGTTCGTGTCAGGGGTCTTCTATTCATATCAAATTAAAACTCCTCCGGGAGCTGTCGCGAGTGAGCGGGTGAACAGGCGCGCGCAGAAGCGCCACTACCGGGCGCGAGAACGCGCGGCACAAGCCGCCGATCGCTTACTGTGTTAGTGCGAATGCGCTCCAAACGGGCGCGCCGCCGTCGATGCCGATTTTACAGACGATGACTTCTCGGGAAAGGTCACCGAATTTTGCGGAAGCGTGCAGGCTACCCGGCGGACGTACATGCCGACTACCGCTATGCATACCCAAAAAACGGGCATCCAAGTCTCTGTAGGTCCCCGTATGTAATCGGCAGTTTGCTATCGGTTTTTCAGGTCGACGCGGGCGGAGCGTAAGACCCCGTCTTACCACTCCGTCACGGTGCCGTCCGCGGTGCGCCACACAGGATTACGCCAGCGGTGGCCGATTGCTGCCATCTCGGTCACCTTCTCCTCGTTGATCTCGATGCCGAGGCCGGGAGCGGTGGAGCGCAGCACGTATCCATTCTCGTAGCGGAACGTTCCTGCGTCCGTCAGGTAGTCCAGCACGTCCGACCCCTGGTTATAGTGAATTCCCAGGCTCTGCTCCTGAATCAGCGCATTCGGCGTACAGAAGTCGAGCTGCAGGCAGGCCGCGAGCGCGATGGGGCCGAGCGGACAGTGCGGCGCGAACGCCACATCGTACGCCTCTGCCATCGCCGCGATCTTGCGGCACTCCCAGATGCCCCCGGCGTGCGACAGGTCCGGCTGCAGGATGTCCGCCGCGCCGGAGGCGAGCAGCGGCTTGAAGTCCCAGCGCGAGAACATCCGCTCCCCGGTGGCGATGGGGATGGTGGTACTGCGCGCCAGTTCCACCAGCGCTTCGTTGTTTTCCGGCAGCACCGGCTCCTCGATGAACAGGGGGGAGTACGGCTCCAGCGCCCGCGCCAACTGCTTCGCCATACCCTTTCGGACCCGCCCGTGGAAGTCGATGCCGATTCCGAAGTCCTTACCCACGGCGGCGCGCACGGCAGCGAGGCGCTCGGCCGCGGCTTCCACCTGTACGGGAGTATCAATCCACTCCAACGCCCCTGTGGCGTTCATCTTGACAGCGGTGTACCCCTCGGATTGGCGCACCAGCGCCGCCTCGGCGACCTCGGACGGGTCATCCCCCCCGATCCAGGCGTAGACGCGCATCTTATCGCGCACGGGGCCGCCCATCAGGTCGTACACCGGAACGCCCAGCGCCTTGCCCTTGATGTCCCAGAGCGCCTGCTCAATGCCTGCAATCGCGCTCATAAGGATCGGCCCGCCCCGGTAGAAGCCCCCCCGGTACAGAGTCTGGAAGATGTCCTCGACCTGACGCGGGTCTTTGCCAATCAGGAAGTCGCTCATCTCCAGGACGGCAGCCTTGACCGTCTCCGCCTTCCCTTCGACAACCGGCTCCCCCCAACCATAGGTCCCGTCGTCGGTGCTGATCTTCAGAAACAGCCAGCGGGGCGGGACGGTGAACAGTTCAAAATGCGCGATCTTCATGTCCATCCGGTTCGTCGGGGGGAGAGTCTTTTCCTGTGTAGCGACCAGGGGGGGCAGCGCCGCCCCTGGTCGCTGTGCGGCCCTATCCCGCGCTGATCTGCTGGCGGATACGAGAGATGCGGTCGCCGCTCGACGGGTGCGTTTGGAAGAAGGTCACCACGCCCGAGCGCTTCCCCTCGATGCTCTGGAGCTTCTCGAAGAAGCGGATCATGCCGCGCGGGTCGTACCCGGTCCGCTGCATGTACTGGACTGCCTTCTTATCGGCCTCGAACTCGTCGTCGCGGCTGTAGTTGAGCATCACCAGGTTCGCTCCCAGGTTGAACCAGCCGCTCGTCTTGCTATTCCCGCGCGACAATAGGGAGCCCAGTAGGCCGGCGACAGTGGACTTTTCCATCTGCTCCTTCGCGTGGCGGGCATCGGTGTGCGCCACCTCATGGGCGATCACCCCTGCCAGGGCGGCCGTGTCGTTCCCAATGGCGTCCAGAAGCCCGGTATGCATATAGACGTAGCCGGGCACGGAGAAGGCGTTGATGGACTTCTCCTTGATGACCCGGAACTTCCACGGCAGGTTAGGTCGTCCGCTGACGGCCGCCATCTTGCGCCCGATCTGCTCCACCAGGCGCGCCCGGCTCGTTCCGGTCTCCAACTGATACTTGGCCTCGACCTCCCGTGCCGCCTGCTGGCCCAACTCCAGCTCCTGCTTTTCGCTCACCAGCTGGATTTGGACGGCAGCTGCCGCCGGGCGTGGGGCCACCGCCCCGGTGGTTACCGCCGTGACCGCTGCGCCCGTGGTCAGGATGCCGCACAGCGCGGCGGCCGTCGCCGCGCACCGGCCCTTGATCGCGTGGTTTCGGTTATTTCGGTTATAGGTTACGGACATGCTCTACTCCTGATTCTTCTCGTCTCTGACTGCGTCCGCTTCGCTGCCCCCGGGGCAGCGAAGCTCGATCTCCCTGATTCAGTCCTGGTTCAGTAACGATTTTCCGTACCCGCCCGTGACCCGAACCATGCCTGGGTACCCGCAACGACCCGGGGAGAGGCCGGCGTGTAAGGGAAATGCCGCCTGCTAGGTTTGCGCGCGGTCGCTTACAGGTAGGTCTAAGGGGAGCTAAGACGTTTCTCTCCGGAGGGACGAGGAGGATGACAATGGCTAATCAGAACCGAACGCGGGAAAATCCGCTTACCACTAGCGAGGGAACGGCCGAGGACGGCCGCGGACCGGCGGAGGAGCCGGCCCTCGCCGAAGGCTTTACGCTGACCGACGAGCGCAATGAGTTCCGCACCGACGACGCCCGCGACGCCTTTGCTGAGGCGTCCGCAGAGCAGGAGACCTACATGGACCCGCAGCCCGAGGACGAGGGGATGGGCGCCGGGATCGCGGGAGTGTCCGAGGCGTCGGATTATTCCCGCGATACGGAGGCGCTCAGCACCAGCAGCGTCGCCGTGGTCAACACCACCCCGAGTGGTTCGTCCAACGGCAGCTCTGAGAACGGCCAGAACAGTGGTCTGAAAGAGCAGGCGAAGCAGGCGACCACCAAGGTCCTCTCTCGGGCCGGCGAGACGCTGAAGTCCACTCTGGACTCCCAGAAGGGCAAGGCCGCGGAAGGGCTGACCTCCATCACAGAAGCCCTCCATCAGACCGGTGAAAGCCTGCGCAGCAGCGGTCAGGACCGTGTCGGGGAGTATGCGGAGACCTTCGCCTCGCAGGTGGACCGGTTCACCAACTATCTGCGGGATACGGACCTGGAGCAGATCCGTTACGAGGTCACCGACTACGCGCGGAAGAACCCGACGATGTTCCTCGGCGGGGCGTTCCTCCTGGGGGTCGCCATCTCGCGGTTCCTCAAGAGCAGCGAGAGCAACCGGAGCCGCAGCGCCTTCGTGGGCGCGACAAACGACACACCGGGGACGCTGGTAACGTCGTCGCCGGACCGGTACGCCGCCAACGAGTTCGCGTCCGCCCGGGCACTGTAACGTAAGGGGTGTACAGCAATGGCGACCGAGTTTACGACCGCCCGGGTAGCGCCCCTGCCGGACAGGCCTGCGCCGCCAGAGAAGAGTCTGGGGGAGCTCTTTGCCGACCTGGCGAAGGAGTCCTCTACCCTGGTGCGCCAGGAAGTCGCTCTGGCGAAGGCCGAGGTGACCAAGAAGGCGAAGAACGTCGGGGCGCACGCCGGCAAGATTGCGATCGGTGGGGCGCTGGCCTTCGCGGGGCTGATTGTCTTCCTCGCTGCGGTGACGCTCATTCTGGTGCAGGTGTTCGGCATGGCAGCCTGGGCCGCGTCGCTGCTGGTGGCTCTGATCACCCTGGGGGTGGGCGGATTCATGGCGATGAACGGTCTGAATGCGATCAAGGAGGCCGACCTGACCCCGCACGAGACCATCGATACCCTTAAGGAGGATGTCCAATGGACGAAAGAACAGGTCCGGTGATGCCGGGCGAAGTGACGCCCGTCCACTGGACGACCGAGGACGAGAGCGCCGTGGCGGCGCAAACGTCCGGTGAGGACGAGTTCGACCCGGAGATCGAGTCGGCACGGCTGGCGATCGAGGAGACCCGGGCCGAGATGACCGAGACAGTGGACGCCATCAAGGAGCGTCTCAGCCCCCACCGTCTGATGGAGGAGGCCAAGGACGCGGCCAAGGAGAAGGCGCAGGAGGCGCTCTCCAACACGGCCGACTCGATCCGAGGGGCGGTCCACAGCGTTACGGACAAGGTCAAGGGGACGGTTACCGACGTGGCACACTCTGCGTCGGAGTCGCTGGGGCCCACGGCCCAGGCGGCAGGCACGAAGCTGAAATCTACGGGGGAGATTATTGTGGAAACGATTCGCGTAAATCCGCTCGCCGCCGCCATCACCGGTATCGGACTGGGCTGGCTGCTGGTAAGCGCGGCGCAGCAGACGCAGCAGAAGAAGCGCTGGAGCACCGGCGCCTATGACACCGTGGACTACACACCGTCGTCTTACGACGCCACGGAATACGAGTCCTACGACGCCACACGAAGCCGCTCTGAAGGCGGCATTCGGGAGTCGCTCAGCCACGTCAGTGGCAAGGTGGGCGAAAAGGTCGGCAAAGTCGGCGAGAAGGTGGGGGAGGGCGCCCATCGGGTGAAGGAAGGCGCGCTGCACGCCGTGGATAGCGTCAAGGACAAGGCCCAGGGCGTTGCCACGACCACCCGCGAGAAGACGAGCGAGGCGGTCTCCAGCCTGGAGCACTTCGTCCATGAGCAGCCCCTGGCGGCTGGCGCGATCGCCGTCGTGGTGGGGGCGCTTGTTGGCCTGGCGCTGCCGGTGTCGGAGTCCGAAAACCGCCTCCTGGGCGGCCATCGCGACCGCCTGCTGGAGCAGGCCGGGGATGCCGCGCAGGATCTCCTCCATAAGGTGCAGAGCGTGGCTCAGGACACCATCGGCACCGCGAAGGAGACGTTCAAGGACGCTGCCAAGGAGACCATTGGTACCGCCAAAGACTCCCTGAAGGCGGAGGGCATCGGGATGTCGTCCGAGAGCGCGACGCCCGCGGCGGCCGCCATCTGACCGGAACGACACCGGAAAGGTAACCACACAACATGGACGGCCATCACACCGTTATGGCCGGCGACGACCGCGGCAGGGGCGCCTCCGAAAGGGGCGCCCCT
>Ga0065721_10051308_pt1 | contig 15354 bp, 13 predicted proteins | sample Mesricmetagenome_FD_59108 | JGI IMG/M metagenome (GOLD analysis project Ga0065721, IMG submission 59108) | Mesophilic microbial community from rice straw/compost enrichment Sample: eDNA_1 v2 (version 2) | ecosystem: Engineered > Solid waste > Grass > Composting > Bioreactor | place: USA: Davis... | reverse complement strand
GCACCCGCGGCTGCAGCATAATCGCCGCCGCCAAGTTCACGAGCTGCTTCTGCCCGCCGGACAGCTCATCCGTGCGTCTTCCGAGCAGCGGCTCCAGGCCGAAGAACCCGGCCATCTCCGCAAGCCGCCGACGCATCGCATCGCGCGGCAGGCCGAAGTTCTCCATGCCGAACGCGAGCTCATGCTCTACCGTATCCACAACGAGCTGCGTGTCCGGATGCTGCATCACCAGTCCAACCTGAGAGGCCAGCTCCCTAGCCGGCCAACCCTGCAGAGGTACGCCGCCGAGCGCGATCGAGCCGCTTATTCGTCCGCCTGGCGACACCTCCCGCTTCAGCAGCCGCAGCAGCGTCGATTTGCCGCTGCCCGACGGGCCGCATAGCACGACGAACTCACCAGGTTCAATCGCCAAGGAGACCGCGGAGATCGCCGAGCCAGCGGCATCCGGATAAGCGAAAGTTAATTGTTCGAGGCTAAGATGCGCCATGCTCTGCGATCCCTCCATTCCAAGCCTAGCGGCATAATTAGAAATCCAATATAGCTAACCATTGCCGCGACGTCTCCCGCAGACAACGTGAAGCTTCCTAGCCGAGGATAGATCTCCATGATCCCGTGGCCGCCGACCCACGCCGCAATGGCCCCGGCCGCGCAGAAGAGCAATCCGCCCAGCGTCCAGCCGTCCCGCGCTCGGAACCGGTAACCGAAGTACGAGCTCCGCGTGCCCGTTCCGTAGCCCCTCGCCTGCATCGAGTCGGCCGTCTGAAGCGCATCCTCCAGCGCCCACGCCAGCAGCGTGCTCACGATTCTCGCGCCGTTCTTAGCCCGAAATGCGAGCGAGCCTTCCACAACCGTCACGCCCCGCGTTCTCTGAACGAGCATCAGCTCCCCCATTTTTCGGCGAAGCCGCGGAACCAACCCGATTGCCATCATGGCGACGAGCGCCGACTTAGGCGAGATCCTCGCGAACAGGAACAGGAACTTCTGCTCCGTCATGACCAAGCGGTAGGAGACGAACAGCGTTAACACGAACAGGATCGACATCGCAAGCGTAACCCCGTAGACGACCGACTCCAACGTCAGCGGCATATCGCCCCAATACGTAATGACCGTCCGCCCCCTGTGAGACAGAAGCGGATTCGTTACCATGACCAGGATGAATCCGACGAGCATCGAAAGGCTCCACTTGCGCCACTCTCGCCCCCCGTCCAGATGGACGTTCACGAGGATGGCCGTCAACCAAGCCGCAGCGAGCAATACCGGATGAAACAGCAACATGCCGAAGGTTATCCCCCCGGCATAGTAGACGAGCACGACGACTGGATGCAGCGATCGGAAGCCGAAGCCTTCGCTCATGGCGCAGACTCCTCTCCGGACGCTGCCAGCTCGTCGCTATTCACATAGATCCACTCCAGCCGATCCCCCGGCCCAAGCTTATGCACGCCGGCCCCGATATCGGATACGACTCCGTTCACTCGGAATTTCCACCCGCTCGTCGGACCGTTGTCGAACTCGTACAGGCCGTCGATTCCTTCTATATAAGTCATCGCTCCGCTGCCTCGAATCTCGTAGGCTAACCGGTGCTCCTTAGCGACCCGCTTCAGCACCGACGCAGCGGTATCCCCTTCCTTCAGGTCCACCTGCTCGTTACCTACGATCGTGCCCCATTCTTCATTCCCGACGATGGAGAAGGTAATCTGCAGAGCGTCAGGCTCCGAGGGTCTAACCGGCGCTTCGACTTCCGGCTTCTTCTCGCCGCTGTCCGCCTTCGATGACGGCGCCGGGCTATCCACCTTCGGCGGCGTCTCAGCTTGCGGTGTCTCAACCGCAGGCGAAGGCGAAGCGGATGCGGCGGGAGAAGCGACTTCCGGTGGCATTGGCGCGGTCTCTTCTACTTCCGGCGCGGCTGGCGGCGACGATTCCGCGATGACGGGCGGGGACGACGGATTCTCCGCCTTGTTCGCGCCTTCGCCCGAACACCCCGCCAACACGACAATCACCACTAGAATCGCGACTAATCCTCGCAACGACTTCATCGCTTCTCCTCCTCCCCTTCATCCTACACTATGGTTCAGTCTTTTATTTCACGAGCTTCGCTACGAGAATGCGAGCGGCAATAACCGCCGCTTGCTCGCGCGTCAGCTTCGCTTTCGGCGAGAAGCTGCCTTCATACGCCGTCATCCACCCGCCGGCCATTGCCGCTTGGATCGAATCCAGCGCACCGGCGCTCGCTTTGTTCGCATCCTTCAAGGCGACCGTCTCCGAAGCCTTCAGCTTCAGCGCTCTAGTCAGCAGCATCGCCGCTTGCTCGCGGGTCAACGTTGCTTCCGGCGCGAACTGCGTCTTCGACACGCCGTTCACCAATCCAGCCTTAACCGCTGCCGCGATGTCTTGAGCGTACCAAGCCTTCGCAGACACATCCTTGAACGCCGCAGCCGAAGCCGAAGCACCATCCGCCTTCAGACCAAGCGCCCGTACGAGCGCCGATACGAACTCCGCGCGCGTAACGGCTTGCTGCGGTTTGAAGCTGGCTTTAGCATTGTCACCTACGCCTAGCATTACGCCGGACGCTCTTGCGATGCGTACCGACGCTTCCGCCCATGTCGCGACCGACTTGTCGTCAGAATAGCTTCCCGTTACCGCCAGCGGCTGCACGGTGCGTACGACGTTAGGCGCCGCACCTTCCGCGTATCCCGTAACCTCGAGCATATAAAAGCCTTCTTTCAGGCCTTTCAATACGGCTTTGCCGTTCTCATCGGTGACTGCCGTGCTGACGCCTGCCTTCACGGTGACGCCTGCAAGCGGCTGTTCCGCGTCGAAGCTGCCTGTCGTCCAGTTCCACGGACGGTTCTTAACCGTAACCGCAACGTCTTCACCCGGAATCGGCTCTACAGGGCTAACCGTCACAGGTTCCACCAGCTTTGTTGCATCCCCGCCATAATAGACGACCACTTCGTCTCCGTCTTCCAGCAGGTACGAATCGATACCTACGGAAGGATACACCCATGCGCCGCTGCGATGAACCGCGTAATACCAACCGTCGTAACCGCCGTATTTGGCATTGTCGTCTCCGCCGATCGAATCGATGATGCTGCCGAAATCCATTTGGTTCACATGGTATTCGACGCCTTTATCCTTCAGCAGAGCTTCTACCGCCTCAAGCGCAACGCCGCCGCTTGCCTGACCGGAAGCGACGACGCCCGTATCGCCTTCCACACGTACGCTTACCTGCTTCGTATAAGCTTCCACGACCAGCTTGGACTCCCAAGCGACATAAGCCGGAACCCTGCCGCTCGCGTACCCCGTCACCGCAACGGCCGCTTCGCCCTGCGATGTCAGCGTGAAGCTGGCCAAGCCTTGATCATCCGTAACCGCAGTCTGATTGCCAATCTTAACCGTCGCGTTCTCCGCAGGGCTTACGACGACTTGGCCGCTATCCCAATCGTACGTCTCTTTCTCGACCTTCACGGTCACCGGCTGATTCGCTCTCGGCTTCGCCGGCTCGAACGTCACCGAATGAATCAGCTGCGTGCCCATGTCACCATAGTAGACGTAGATTTGATCTCCGGCTTGAACCGGGAAAGTCGCCATACCTTCCATGACCACAACCCAAGCACCGTCGCGTTTAACCGCGAAGTTCCAGCCATCGTTGCCGCCTAGCTTACCGTTCTCCAATCCGGCCGCCGCGGTGAAGAACGGACCGTACACCGGATGCCGGTTAACCGTATATTCCGTACCCGTAGCCTTCAATACGTTCACGAGCGCCTCAAGCGCCGTCTTCCCCGTCGCCGACCCGCTGGCCAGCTTGCCGTCCAATCCGGTTACCGTAACCGAAGCTTTGCCTGCCGCTCCGGCTCCCGTGCCCGCGTACAACCCCGGAAGTCCGTCCATCCAGCGGTCCGCCGCCGTAAGGCCGAGCAGTGCGTAGAACGTAGCCATCGCATCCGCTTTACCTCCTGGCGTATGCGCGAACCGCCCGTCCGCCAATCGGAATTCCAGCAACCGCGCCAGCGGAGATACGCCGTTCTTCACGAACCGCACGTCGTTCACCGGATCGATGCCGAGCGAGGTCAGCGCAACCAGCACCTGTACCGAGCTTTCGCTCGATTCCGTCGGCTGGCCGAAGCCGCCCGTCGCGAGCTGAGCCGCGGACAGCCACGCCAGCGCCCCATCGATAGCTTCCTTAACCTCCGCGCGGTCTTGATAAGGCGCAAGCGCCGTCAGCACGATACCCGTTACGTCTACATCGCTCTTGCCGGGCGCCAGCGACCAGCCGCCTTCCGCGCTTCGATTGTCGACCAGCCACTTGATCAGCTTGTCGCGCGTCCAAGCGGCATCTTGGCCCGGCTCGTACCCAACCGCATCGAACGTAAGCAACGCGTACGCCGGCGCGTTCGGCCCTTGCGCCGTCATTTTCTCGAAGCTCGCGAGCTTCGCAAGCAAATTGATCTGTCCTGCACCGATGCTCGACGCGTCTCCGCCGCTTGCGTTAACCGCAAGGGCGACTCGAGCGAAGTCCGTGACTAAGCGAAGGCTCCCGTCCGCGACGCTCTTCTCCGCGACTTTCATATACCTGTCCGCGATCGGCATGCCCGAACGCGCCATCCCGAACGCGATCCAGTCGCCAGCCGGCTCCGACTGCCCCAATAACTGTTGCAGCTGACCCAATGCCTGCTCAACCTGCGCCTTCGTCGGCGCCGCCGCGGCTTCCTCCGCGTGCGCGCTGCCCGCGAACGCGCCTAATGCGCCTTGCAGCACGACCGCTAAGGCTAGCACCGCGCTCAACCATACTCGCATCAGCTTACTTTTGTCCCCGATTACCCTTGCTCCCAATCCGATCTCCTCCTCGACTCGCTCGGCCCTGCATCAAGCAAACTCTCGGCTTCCCTAATCCGTAACAATACAAAAAGCATCCCCCATAAGACCGAGGGATGCTTGCGTGAAGGCTACACATTGTTCCGCACGTTATCATGCGCGGACGGCCGTCGAACAGCCCGCGATGGACTACTCTACCTGCCTCGTGCTTCGCCGCTTTCGCCATGCCGCATGAATCTGCCAGCCGAGCGATCGCCGCGAATGCCGCCACACCTCCCCTATTCCTCGTAGGTTATCGGGTGTTTGTCGAAAACAGGCAGGTTTCCTGGCTCCTGGATCATCGCTTGCCGGGCCTTCCCGCTCGCGTCGATAGACGCTTGCAGTGGCTAATCCGGTTCGCTCCCCATGGACAGTGGCGGGACCGCGTCGGTTTTGCACCGAACTTCTCTATTAAGCTCTTGCGAGCACCTGTTTTCCGCCGAATTCACTTGTGATGCCATCTTATCATGCGAGCCTGGCACTGTCCATAAGCCCACGCTCGGTAATAAATGCTGAATCGCATTAGAAAATCTGGTTTCCCTCTAAAGCTTTGCCCGTAAGATGTCGATAAACCTATTATCGTGTCGCTTCAACCGCGCGATCTATTCATGTCTTTCTTTTATCCTTACATATATGGGGTGTACCATGAAAAACTCAACAATCTTGGGGTTAGCGATCGGTCTTGTGGCTCTCGTGTTCGGTATGTTTCTCAAAGGAGCGCCAATCGTCAGCCTCGTGAACAACCCGGCAGCGTACGTCATTATTTTCGTCGGTACTGCCGCTTCCATCCTCGTGGCGTTCCCTATGGCCGACCTGAAGAAAATTCCGAAGCTTCTCAAGATCACGTTCGCCGAGCCTAAGCTCTTGCCGCGCGAGCAGCTCATCTACATGTTCATGGAATGGGCAACCATCACCCGCCGCGAAGGCTTGCTGGCGCTCGAAGCGCGCGTCGAGGAAATTCAAGACGACTTCCTGAAGACCGGCATGCGCATGATCATCGACGGTAACGACCAAGACTTCGTCCGCGACGTCCTTCTCGAGGATATCTCCGCTACCGAAGATCGCCATCGGTCCGGCGCTCAGATTTTCTCCCAAGCGGGCATGTACGCACCGACGCTCGGGGTACTCGGCGCCGTTATCGGCCTGATCGCCGCGCTGCAGAACCTTGATGACATGAATAAGCTCGCCCACGCCGTAGCCGCGGCGTTCGTTGCGACATTGCTCGGTATATTCAGCGGTTACGTCTTGTGGCACCCGATCTCGAATAAGCTCAAGCGTCTGTCCAAGCGCGAGATCGATCTGAAGCTTATGATGGTCGAAGGCTTGCTGTCCATCCAATCCGGCGTATCCACGATCGCCATTCAACAGAAGTTAATGGTATTCCTGACTCCGACTGAGCGCCGAGCTTTCAATGAGAAGGAGGAAGGATCAAGTGAGCAGAAAACGGCATGAGCACCACGAAGAGCATGCGGACGAATCCTGGCTCCTTCCCTATTCCGACTTAATGACGCTGTTGCTCGCCTTGTTCATCGTTCTCTACTCGGTGAGCGCGGTGAATACGTCCAAGCTCGAGGAGCTTAGCAAAGCGTTCAAATCCGCTTTCAGCAGCGGAGTCAGCGTATTCGAGAACTCGTCGATTACCGACGACTCCGACCGCGTCCGCCGTTCCGAGGATTTAGGCACGCGCAGGGACAACACGAAGACGCGCGCCACGCTCCAGCAAGAGGAACAACAGCATCTTGAGCAATTGCAACAACAGCTCAACAAATACATTCAAGAGAACGGATTGTCCTCTCAGCTCGATACGCAGCTGAACCAGTCGCAGCTGCTGATCACGATCCGCGACAATGCGCTGTTCGCATCGGCCAGCGCGAACGTGAAGCCCGAGGCACAGAAGCTCGCCGCGGCGATCGCGCAGATGCTCGTCGGTTATCCCGATTACGAGATCCAGGTGTCCGGACATACCGACAACCAGCCGATCAACACGACGGAGTTCCCGTCCAACTGGGAGCTGAGCACGAAGCGCGCGACGAACTTCATGAAGATTCTGCTTCAGAATCCAGGGTTCGAACCGAAGCTGTTCAGTGCCACCGGCTACAGCGAGTATCGCCCGGTAGAGACGAACGACACGGTCGAAGGCCGCGCCAAGAACCGCCGCGTCGAAGTTTCGATCCTGCGGAAGTACGTCGAACCGGACGAGACGGGTACGAATCAAATTTCCGTACAAGATACCGTAGCAGCCGCAGCGCAATAAGGAACACTGAATAAGCCTTCAACCCACCCGAGTGGATTGAAGGCTTTTTAATGCCGCTATGAGCGAATTAATCCAAATCCACCGTCTTCTTGCCCGACAGCTCGATCGAACGCTTCACCAACATCGCCATCGCGTCGATGCTATGCGCCTTCGCCGCCTCGCTGATCGAGATGCAGCTTAGCTCCGTACATGCGAGAATGACGCACTGACATTCGCAGCGCTCGACCAAGTCGAAGATAATCGCCTCGAGCTTGTCCGGGCTCACGTTGTTATCCCGCTTCACGTCGTCGTAGATGATCCGCATGACTTCGGCTTGCATCGCGTCGTCGATGTCGTGGTACCGCATGCTGTACTTGGCGCATGTCTCGCGGTAGATGCCGCTGCGAAGCGTGCCGTTCGTCGCGAGCACGCCGATCTTGCTGCCCGCCTCGTACCGCCGAGCGATCTCCTGCAGCGTCTCGTCTACCATATGGATGATCGGGATGCTCGTCATCGCCTGCATATCTTGATAGAAGTAGTGCGAAGTGTTGCAAGGAATCGCGATGTTCGCGACGCCTACGTGCTCGAGCAGCCGAATGTCCTTCTCTACGGCGCTAAGGAAGCGATCCTTCTCGCCCGATAGAATCACTTCCGTCCGATCCGGCAGCGACGCATGGTTCAGCACGACCATATCGATATGGTCTTGATCCCGCACGGCCGCCGTGTGGTCGACGAGCTTATCCATGAAGACGGCGGTCGCTTTCGGTCCCATGCCGCCGATGATGCCTAACCGTTTTTGTTCCATAGCCTAACCTACTTTTCTGGGCGCCGATCTGAGCGAAGCTAATAAAGGCGCCTTATTTGCGGAGCAATAGCTCGCGGGCGATTGCCGCGCCGGGATCCATCCCTTGGCAGCCTGCCAGCAGCACCAAATCTCCTCGGCCGGCGCGGTTAAGCGCATGAGCGATCGCGTCCGGCAGCTCGTCGAACAGATTGACTTTGACGCCAGCGGCTCTCATCACTTCGAGGAACACCCGCTCTTCGTCATCCGACACTTTATCCTTAGCCGTCACGTGCGACACGCTCTTCGTCGCCGTAACCTCGTTAAGCTCCAGCCGTTTCAGCCATTCCACGATCGCTTCGGCGTTCTCGCGGTTTACCGTCACGCCTCTATCTCCGCGAATGGCGTACACGAGGTGCAGACGCTCGTAAGTCATGAACCGCAGCGTCTCGAGCGTCACGTTGATGTTGCCCGGATTGGCGAAGTGATCGTCCATGATCGAGAATTCGCCTTCGTGCACGAACTCGAATCGGCGCTCGACGCCTTTGAACTCCTGCAGCGTCTTCTGTATCGTCCCGGTGGACACGCCGCACAGCAGCGCGATAATCGTCGCCACCATCGAATTGTACACCGAATGAAGCCCCGGCACGCCTAGAGACACCTCGAACTCGCTCGGCGCGAATTCAACGCCGTTCACGCTGAACGGCTTCACGATCTCGAACTTGAAGCTCGCCCGGCCGGTGGAGAGGTCGAGACCCTTGCAATGAATATGCCCTTCTCTGCTCTTCACGCCGAAGGTGATCACTTGCGCCTGCGTCTCCCCGATCAACGACGCGGAATACGAATCGTCAAGATTAAGAATAGCCGCGGCATGAGCACCTGCATTCCGAACCAGGCTGGATTTCGCCTCGAAATACTTCTCGAACGAGCCGTGCGAGTCGATATGCTCGCGGCTCACGTTGTTCAACGTGACGATGTCGTAATCGACCTGCTCGACCCGATGCGTCTCGAGCGCGGCGGACGACACTTCCATGCATACATGGGATACGCCGCGATCTACCATCTGGCCTAGATAGGCTTGCAGATCAAGCGATTCCGGCGTCGTCAGCTCGGCCGGTATCGAGGTGTCGTCGATCTTGATGACGACGGTACCGATTAAGCCCGTCTTTAACCCGTGGTTCTCCAGCATGGCGTTAGCCATGTAGGAGGTTGTAGTCTTGCCGTTCGTCGCGGTAATGCCGATCATCTTCAGCTTGTCCGCAGGACGTCCATAGAACGCCGCGCCCAGCTGCGCCAGCGCGATGCGGCTGTTAGCCACGCGGATTTGCGGAATGTCGACGTCGTCTTGGAATCTCTCGACGATCGCCGCCACCGCGCCGTTCGCAGCCGCGCTCGCCAAATATTGATGCCCGTCTACTTTATAGCCGGTCACGCAGACGAACACGTTGCCCTCGGTTACTTTCTTGGAATGATAGGCGATTCCCGACACCTGTATATTGAATTCGCCGCGCGAATCTATCGTTGCAATCGATGCAAGAAGCTCCTTGAGAGATGCCATCTTCGCTTAACCCCTTCCTAGAACCTCTATCTTGCTGATCTCCGCATATACTTGCCCGCCAGGAGGCGCAGGAACGTGAAGTACGGCTTCGGATCGCTCCAGCTCCAGATCGCGTGCGCTTTGCGCTTGAAGAGCGATCGGAACACTTGTCCAAGCGTCAGCTGCTTCGTCTTCAGATACCCTCTGATCGCCAGCAGGTCCTCGTATGCATACCAGAACACGATGCCCGTATCCTTCTTAACGGCGGACGGAGGCAGCGGATTGCCGGTCAGCTCGCGGTAGGTGATATACGGAATGTTAAGTCCTGCTTTATAGATCAAGTTATTGAAATTCGTAATCCGGACGTTGATCTCGATCAGGTAGAACCGGCCGGTCTCCGCGTCCTTCTTGAATTCAATCTCAGCGAACCCCTTGAACCCGATCTTCTCGAGGAAGGGCGCCCCGATCTCGTACAGCTCGGGTACGTATCTCTGCCCCGTATAGACGGAAGCACCGAAGTTGATCGGATATTGGCGGTACTTCTGGGCGGTCATCCAATGCGCGACTTTGCCGTCTTGGTTCATGTACGCGTCGAACGTGTACATGTGGTCGTCGAAGCCCGGGATAATCCGCTGCACGATGACCTCGAGTCCCGCCGCATGGGCTTGTCCGACGGCGTTCAGCAGCTCCTGCCGATTCGCGACCTTGAACAGCTTCTTGCGGAATTTGGCGACGAACGCCGGGGAATCGGTAGGCTTGACGATACAAGGATAATGAATGCTCCGATCTACTTGCTCCAAGTAGTCTTCGTCGGTTACGCGAACGGTCTCCGGCGTCGGTACGCCGAGATCGCTCGCGATCTTCTGCAGCGTCTCCTTGTTCATCAGCTTCGTGTAGAGACCTTGCTCGGTCTGCGGGATGAGATAATATTCCTTAAGCTCATCTAGATGAGCATCGATGACCTCGACATAGTTATCATGACACGGAATAAGGACGGGCTTCGAACTTTGCTTAGCAGCGTATTCTTTCAGACAACGAATGAAACCTTCTTCGTCTTCCTTATAATAAGGAGCGATCAGCTTCTCGGAACAGTATTTGGAATGGAACGCGTACGTATTCTTGTCCGTGTAATCGACTCCGACCGTATGTACGCCTTGCTTGCCTAGACAGCGAATTGTGCTTAATCCGATATAATAGTTGCACCCTAGTATGACGGCCTTGTTGCTCACCATTAAGCACATCCCGATTGTATGATTCGGCTCGCAAGCGACCCGCGGAAGTTCTACAATATCCTACAAAAGTTCATCCCAATTTTACTTGATGAACCCGTATAATACAAGCTTCCGAGGGTATGGTAGAAGGCTCCTCGAGCCTGCCAAGAAGGCGAGAATGCGGCACCTTTATCCCTTCCCTTGCTCCTCCAATCGACGAAGCAATGACGCGAGCTCGCCCCAGGTGACTCTATGTTCGGGATGCGGCACTGGCGCCGGGAGAAGCCCCTTCCCCTTCAACCATAACATGTCTTCGCTGCTCATCTGCGACCAGTCCGACGCTTGCCCCCTCGCGACTCTGCCGCCGACCCGAAGCCGAATCTCCTCATCGCGCGCTTGCTCGAGCTCCTCCTCCGTCACCTGGAACACCTCTCCTTCTCCGCGCCATTCCTTCATATTGCGCCAGATCGCCGCGATGTCCTGACCGTACCGATCGCCTCGTTCCGACCATTTGCCGTTCAAGTCTTCCCAGCACGGCGCCTTGCCTCGCCATCCCGCTCGCCGAAGCAGTTCCTCGTCAGGAGAGGCATTTCGCAATCCGTTATCGGGAAGCGACTCTCCGCTGGCGAACGCATGGAGAATACGCATCAGACGGTCTACGGCTTGCTCGTCCGCCCACTGTTCGAGCATGAATGGCGCCCAAGAAGGACCGGATTGCGCTCTCGTCCACGCCCTCGTCTCATAGACCATCTGGCAGAAGACGACGTCTCCTCGCAGACCGTACCGCTGACCGACGCGCAAATATAGCTCGGCCAGCAACGGCGCTTTCGCGTTACGCCGTCTTAAGTAGGCATTCATCCGTTCCGCCGAGCACCTCGCCCGGCCGAGGATCGTGAGCTTGCCCGTCGGTTCCAGATCGGGATGCCGGCGAAACACCTGACTGACTAACGCCATCATCTGTCCTCCTCACTCACCTATAAAGTTGTCCTCTATTACTCTATTCCGCATACCGCGTCGGTTTGACCTTATTTTCCAACCTGTTACAATAAAATGGAGTTATTCACGTGCCGCATAATAAAATGTGCACAAATCTGTGGATAACGGCTAGGTTATCCACAGATTTGTGCACAGCATGTTAACAACGAATGCATGTTCGGTTGTGGGTAAGATTGAAAGGAGAATATCCGATGACAGAAGACGAACGTTGGATGCGCGAAGCGATCCAGCAAGCGCGTCTTGCCGAAGAGATAGGCGAAGTACCGATCGGCGCGGTTATCGTCAAGGACGGCGTCATCGTCGGCGCAGGACACAACTTGCGCGAGACGGAGCGCGATCCGACGGCCCACGCGGAGATGATCGCGATTAAGCAAGCCAGCGAAGCCATGCAAGCATGGCGGTTGCTCGGCTGCACGCTATATGTAACCTTAGAGCCTTGTCCAATGTGCGCGGGCGCCATTCTGCAGTCCAGAGTAGAGCGCGTCGTCTATGGGGCTTCCGATCCGAAAGCCGGCTGCGCGGGGACACTGATGGATCTATTGCAGGATACGCGGTTCAATCATGTGTCGCCTTGGGAATCGGGCGTGCTGCGCGAAGAGTGCTCAGCGCTGCTGACCGATTTCTTCAGACGCCTCAGAAGCCGATAGCATCGTAACCGCGGATAAACCCGCTGCGCGTCTGCCTTCCGCTTCTTCCTTGCGAATCCTTTGAAGTTGAACAATGAGTCGGTCCGCTTCTTCGCTGACAGCTACAATCTCGGGATCGGTCAAATTGCCTAGGTCGTTGGCCATTTCACACAATCGACGTTGCAGCAACTGGAGGCGATGGATCAATTGTGATGTCTCCATATGGGACTCCCGACCGCTCCTTTTCTTGTAAAATTCGTAAGCTTTCGTCATACATTGCTAGAATCATTAATCTCTAATCATTATAAGACAAAGTTTTTCAGAATTTTGTAGAAACCTGTCGATGATTTCCACTTTCTTCAACATATTTTCCGACATTTTTTGGGAAAATAGTACCATTAGCCAACTATATATCCGATATACGAGTAAACTTCTATCTATATGTTGGGAGATTGAAGCTATGACGGCGCGAATTTTATTGGTAGAAGACGACATATCGCTGCATCGCGGAATCCAGTTCACGCTGCAGCAGGAAGGCTTCGACGTCCACAGTGCCTACAGCTTGGAAGAAGCTCGGCAGCAGCTACGCGGCGAGGCGTTCGACCTCGTGCTGCTCGACGTTCACTTGCCCGACGGCAACGGCTTCGACTTCTGCGCGGAAATCCGCCGGACGAGCGACACTCCGCTCATCTTCCTGACGGCGAGCGATCAGGAGTTCGACATCGTCCACGGGCTCGACATCGGCGGAGACGACTACATCACGAAGCCGTTCCGGCTGCGCGAGTTTCTGTCTCGGGTGCATGCCGTGCTCAGGCGCAGATCGCCGGCCCCGAAGCGCGAGGACGATAAGGGAACGCTTGTATCCGAAGGATTAACCCTTCATCTAAGCGAGATGCGCCTGGAGAAGAACGGCCAGGACGTGCCGCTCAGCATGACGGAATTCCGGCTGCTCTCCTTGTTCATGACGCACCCGCGAGCCGTGCTCTCGAAGGATCAAATTATTCAGCACGTATGGCCTGACGGAGCTGAGGTGCTCGATGATAATACGGTCGCCGTCAATGTGCGCAGGCTTCGGGAGAAGCTCGAGGATAATCCCCAGCAGCCGCAGCGGATCGTCACGGTTCGGGGGGCGGGATACCGATGGAACGGATAAAGCATCCTAAGGTTAGCTTCTCGTCGATGTGGCGCAATACGCCGGTCCGGAGATTGGCTTGGGCGATGCTCGCGTTGACGATCATCGCTTGCTCCTCCTTGGCGCTGTACGCCGGCTGGGCAACGGAACGGCTCAAGCAACGCTGGCTGGACCAGGAGTATGCCATCGCCGGCGCTTTGTCGCGCGACAATCCCGAGCTCGCCAGCCAATGGGCGACGCTGCTCTCCAAGCCCCCGTCGGCGCAAGAGATCGAAGACGGCAGGCGCTGGCTGGAGCAGTATAGCGTAACACCCGAGCTATCCGCGAGATGGCTTCCCGTCCTCGACGATTTCCGATCCTGGAGCTTGACCCTCCTGATTCCCGCTGCCCTGCTCCTCTTGGCGCTGCTCTCCTGGTGGCTGTTCCGGGAATCCAGAAGCCAGCTCAAGACGCTTAGAGGCTTGGCCTATGCGCTGGACGACACGGTGAAGCACAATCTTCCGATGGCCGAACGTTACTACGGCGAAGGGGAGCTCGGCTTGCTGGCGAACGGCGTGCAAGAGCTGTCCCAGCGGCTTAGGGAGACGATCGATCAGTTGAATCGGGACAAGTCGTTCTTGAAGGATACGGTCGCGGACATCTCGCATCAATTAAAGACACCCCTAGCCTCCTTGATGATCTACATCGAGCTGCTCGCAAGCGGGAAGACCGATCCGGCGGATTCCGCGGAGTTCCTGGCGACGTGCCGGCGCGAGCTTGATCGCATGGAGTGGCTGATCTTAACGCTCCTGAAGCTGGCTCGCATCGAAGCCGACGCGCTGGAGCTTCAAGTCGTGCCTGCGCGGTTCTCGGATACGCTAAGCGCGAGCTTGCATGCCGTGGAACGGCTGGCAGAAGAATGCAAGGTTGCGATCGATCTGCGGGAGCATGAGCCGGACTTGCTCGTTCCCCATGACTCCCACTGGCTGTCCGAAGCGATCTCCAACGTGCTCAAGAACGCCGTCGAGATCAGCCCTTCCGGCAGTTGGATCACCGTGAGCTGGGAGCGTACGCCGATCTTCGTGCGGCTGAAGATCACCGATCAAGGACCGGGCATACCGGAGCAGCATCTCCCCCACATTTTCAAAAAATTTTATCGGACCTCGTCCGGAGGAAGCGGCGTCGGATTGGGGCTGCCGCTGGCCAAATCGATCGTCGAGAAGCACGGAGGCGTGCTGTCCGCGGGCAACCATCCCGAAGGCGGCGCCGTGTTCTACTTGACGCTCCCGCTTCAGCCTTTGCCCGCGAACGATCCGTCCAACCTTACAAAACTGTAATCTTGCGCCTCGTTCGCTTGTAAGGTTGCGCCGATATACTGGGTTCAACGTAAGGAGACCGCAGCGGAAGATATCCGCTTAAGCTCCTTGAATCCAATCTCGGGAGGAATCCATTCCCTTATGAACGTCATTACAGTTGATGGACTCAGCAAGTCCTACGGCAAAGGAAGCACGAAGGTAGATGCGCTGTCGGGCGTCTCCTTCTCCATTAAGCAAGGCGAATTCGTCGCCGTCGTCGGCGCGAGCGGCTCGGGCAAGAGCACGCTGCTGCATCTGCTCGGAGGCCTGGACCGTCCGACAAGCGGGCACGTCCACATCGACGGAGAAGATCTGTACGGGCTGAAGGAGAAGCAACGCGCCATCTTCCGCCGCCGCAAGATCGGCTTCATCTTCCAATCCTACAATCTCATTCCGGTGCTGAACGTCGAAGAGAATATTCGGCTGCCGCTGCTGCTCGACCACCGCGAGCCGGATAAAGCCTACGTTGCCGACCTCATCCGTACGCTCGGTCTTGAAGAGCGCCGCAAGCATCTGCCGTCCGAGCTGTCCGGCGGACAGCAGCAGCGCGTCGCGATCGGCCGCGCGCTGGCCTATCGTCCGGCTATCGTGCTGGCGGACGAACCGACCGGCAACCTGGACAGCGCGAACGGCCGCGAGGTGCTCGAGCTGCT
>Ga0065721_10051307_pt1 | contig 15356 bp, 16 predicted proteins | sample Mesricmetagenome_FD_59108 | JGI IMG/M metagenome (GOLD analysis project Ga0065721, IMG submission 59108) | Mesophilic microbial community from rice straw/compost enrichment Sample: eDNA_1 v2 (version 2) | ecosystem: Engineered > Solid waste > Grass > Composting > Bioreactor | place: USA: Davis... | reverse complement strand
AACACAACCCTGTCGCCCTGCGCATCAGGGAACTGGCCTCCGCCGAGGGAGTGAGTGATTTTTATCTCACTCCCGGCGAGCCGCTGGCCTACAAGTACAACGGGCAGTTGATCTTTGATCCGGAGATTTTCGAAATGGAGCTCCCTCCGGAGATCCCTCCGGGTCACCACGACAGCGCGATGGATCTCTTTGAGTTCCGTTTCCGTGTGAACCAGATGGTGACCCAGGGCAAGTTGCGCTGGGTGATGCGTCTGCTGCCGAGCAAGATCCCCCGGCCGCAGGACATCAAGGTGCCGCCGCCCGCGGTGAAGGCTTTTCTGGAGGCGCGATACGGGCTCTTCCTGGTTTGTGGTCCCACGGGAAGCGGCAAATCGACCACCATTGCCTCCATGGTGCTGCATCGGGCGAAGCGCCGCCGCGAACACGTGATTTCCTTCGAGGACCCCATCGAATTTGTCTATCCGGACGGTCTGCCCTCCCTGATTTCGCAGCGGGAAATGGGCAGCGACGAAATGGATTTCGGCAAGGCCCTGCGCGCCTCGCTGCGTCAGGCGCCGGACGTGATCATCATCGGTGAGATTCGTGACGGCGAAACGGCGGAGATTGCCCTCCAGGCCTCCGAAACCGGCCACGTGGTGGTGGCCTCGCTGCACACCTCGTCGGTGTCCCAAACGGTGCAGCGTTTTCTGAAGCTGATTCCTTCGGACCGCCTGGAAAACGCCCAGGAAACCCTGGCCGACATGCTGCGCCTGGTGGTGTGTCAGCGCCTGCTGCTTGATCAAAGGCAAAGCAAACGCTTCCCCATTCACGAAGTCATGCTACAATACGACGGCGTAATGAACATCATACGCCGCGGGGATTTCAAAAAGCTCGACCAGGAGCTGGAAACCGGCTGGAAGAAAGGCATGTTTAATTTTGCCAAGAGCGTGGAAATTCGCGCCTCGGAAGGTTTCGAGGCGTATGGCGGCAAAAAGTTGGTTGGCAATTCCTGGGAGGAAATTGAAGACTATCTCGAATCTCAGCAGGAAGTCACCCGATGAAAGGCGCCGATATTCTCTCCGTTCTGAACTTTTCCGCCTTCCGGCCTGAGCCGGATGACCCGAGCGCGGTGTGGCGCCGCCGGTTTCCGGGGGAACGCACGGTTTTGCTGAGCCTGAGCCGCTCCTCGGCTTCGTGGAGGGGCGTGCAGCGCAACGGCAAACTTGGCGAGGGGGACACGATGGCCGGTGAACTCAAGGACATTCTGAGCGAGCGTTCGTTCCAGATCAAGGAGCTGTCCGACCACGGCTGGTGTTCGGTTTCCCTGAACACGCGCTATGTGATCAGCCTGGAGGCCAATCTTTCCCGCCGCCCCGGCAGCGAGGAGATCATCAAAACCAATCCGCGCAGCGTGCTGGGTGCCCGGTATGAAAGGGGCAAACGTTATGCGGTGACCCACAATCCGGAGACGAATTCCAGCATCCTTCTCGCCTGTGACGAGGAGCACATCCGCAAGGTCGAGACCACCCTTCGTGAACCGGGCCTGCAGATCGGCCGGATTTGCTGCGGCACCTACATCCTGCTGCGGCATGCGCTCGCCCAGACCAACGTCACCAAGTCGGGTGAAAAACCGACCAGTTTTTTCTACGTGGTTTGCTGCCAGGGATCGGTCTGTGCCCTCGTGCAGGACAACGATCGGTGGACGGAACTGCGTTCGCGGACGGACGTCTACGAAGGCGCCCCCGGTCCCATCCTCGAACTGCTGACCCCCTTCAAGGCGCGGCTTCCCCAGGAGGCCGACATTGTCCTGATTTGTGACAATCCCATTCCCCAACTGCCCGAAAGCCTCTCGGCGCTCTTCGATGGCAAGAAGGTGGCGGACCTGACCCAGCCGGACCTGTTTTGGAACCTTCTTGCCCAGAATTGAATGCAAATCCACGCTCGATACATCGATGATTTCAAGACGGAGCGGAAAGACATCGCTCCGCCGTTGCCCGGTTATCTGCGGCTCGTTCCGATCTGCTTCTATCTGTCCGTGGTCGCCGCAATCCTGTTGAACGCCCTGTTTGCGGTGCAATGGAATCAGGCCAAGCAGGCCAAGGAGGCTTCCCTGAGGCAGAATCGCGAGTTGCAGTCCGAGTTGGACGGAATAAAACAACAGCGGCAGCAGCTGGAGACCGAAGCCAAGAAGGCGACCGATCTGGCGAACTGGGTGGAGGGGTCCCGTCCGCTTCAGCCCCTGATTGTGGATATTGCCCGCAGCATGGGGCAGGATTCCTCCATTGTGGAAATGCGCCTGGATCGCTCCCCGGACAATGCCTCCCAGATCCAGCTGAGTCTGCGCCTTCAGACCGTCAATCCCCGGCAGCTGGATCAGACCATTCAAACGATCACCAACGCCCGTTTTCGTGCCTACTCGCCGCAGCAGTCGATGGAGCGGGGCGAGGTGGAATACAAAGCGACGCTCTTCTGGCAGGATTCGTCGCGCGGCCAGCCTGAACCCTCCAACGTGCAATGAGTAAGAAACATCTGGCCTGTGTTGTTATCATCGTCCTGATCGTCGTTCTCGTACAGATCACACTCTCGATGAACAAACATCTGTTCCGAATGCGGGGGGAGGCGAGCAAGGCCAAAACCGAAGCCGCCAACACCTCGCTGCAGTTGGGAATCGAACGGGCGCAATATGCCGAGCTCGAAAAGTCCTCCAAATCGCTCATCGAATATCTCAATGTCTGGCAGCCGTATTTCCGCGCGGTGGATTCGGCGCAGAACGCGGAATTGAAAATCTCGCTGCGGATCAAGGAGGACAATCTGGTGAGTCTCAGTCAGAGATACGAGACGGTTTCCAATCCGGGGAACGCCTATCTTCCCTCGATTGTGAGGGCTCATCTGACCTTCGAGGACGACTACGTGCGCCTTCTGAACTGGCTGGGCCAAGTGGAGTCCCAGTTGCCCACGCTCCGGGTTTCGAATGTCCGACTTACCCGGGGAACCGGGGGAAATGATCTGAAGATGGAATTAACCCTCGAACAACCCTTGGTGAGGAACAAATGAAACGCCTTTTTCTCACCGCCTGCCTGTTTGCCCCCGTCGGATTGCCCGCCGCCTCTCCCGTCGGTCTGCTTCCCGAGGACAAGGTCCCCGTGGTCCTGACCGACGAGGAACGCAATCCCTTCGGCAAGCAGGCTACGAATGTGACGACGGCGGCCGTCGTCGCCGTTGACAATGAGGAGTTGCGGATCCGCTCGGCCCTGGAAAGTCTGCCCGTGTCGGGAATCACGGAGGGACGGACGGGACGAAAAGTGCTGCTCGGGGGAGTGACCCTGGAAGAGGGAAGCATCCTGCCGCCCGTCGTTGCCAACCAATCGGAAAAATTGCGGGTGGTTCAGATCACCCAAGACAAGGCAGAACTGGCTTTTCTCGAGGCGGACGGAAATCCCGGCATGAGGCGGATCATCATCGATTTGAATCTGACGCCCACGGTGCAATTCCGCGTCGTCAGGCCGGCCGGACCGGCGGCTCAGGGTGCATCCACCTTTGACGGTGTCCTAACCAAGGATGAAATTGGCGCCTCGCGATGACGGACCGTTTCGCGGTCTGAAAGCCTGGTTGGCCACTTCCCGGGCAAGGGGGTTTACCTTTGCCGAGATGCTGATCGCCATCGCGATTGCCAGCTTTATACTTATTGCCGCGGTGATGGCGTTTCAGGCCATCGGTCAGTTCCAGACCCAGCGGACAAGCCGGGAGGTCATCACATTCTCCGATTCGAGTGTGATGACAAACTTTTACGGGACAAACACCACGACGGTTTCCACCTGGACGGCCCCTTCCTACGGGTATCTGGCCCGGGTCGAACAACTGCGCGAGAAATATTACGAGGACGTTCAGAAATCCATCGCGATTTATTGCCTGCCGCGGGTGGGAAGAAGTTCCCTGCGCACGAGTTCGCTGCCGATTCCGGCGGGATACGAGATCGGAACGTATGACTATCGCAAACTTTCCACTCCGGAGGAGTTTCGCAAATTCCTTGTTGCTTCAGTGCCCTCCGTGGCCGGCGAATTTGCCACCAATGCCTTCCCGACGGGCGACGGTGTTCGGGGACGCAATCTGTCGGTGCTCATGTTGCGCAAGTCCTCATGGACCAATCTCAACCTGCATTGCATCTACGAGATCGACTTTGTGAGGCCGGACAGCCCGGGGGGCGTGTATGCGTCGGTGCGCCGCTATGAGGGGACAACCTTGACGCATTATTATGACACCTTTTATCCGGACATCGACGGCACGTCGGTGAATTCCGACTTTTTTTATGTCACGGCCTTTTTCAGCCGCACCAATGCTCCCGCTGCGGGATCGGTTGCCAATATTGCCGGATCACAACCCTTTTATCTTGTGTGGTTCCCCGACCCCGCCGCCATCACGCTGCCGGGTTCCTCCTCAAGCTATTCCAACTCCATGGCTGACCGGACGTCGCTGATGTTTGTCACGCCGATGTTTCCCTCCTTATGAACACACGGGATACTCGTCGGGCGGTTAGGAGGGGAACCACCCTCATCTTTGCGTTGGTGATTCTCGCCGTGACGGCGATGGTCCTGGGCGGGCTGGTCTTCACAATGGGGGCGCTCGTCAGGCACACGGTCGAATCGGAGACGGCGATGAGCCGGCGGCTGGAGCTTGAAAACAGCCGGGCACTGGCGGTGCAATTTGTGCGGGGAATGGTGCTTGCCTCCAATTCCACCACGGGGGTGACCAATACGGCGGTGACGGTCGGCGGGCATTACCTGGGGGGGCTCACGCTCACCAACGCAAACGGTCTGGCGTGGACCAATGCCGGCGCTCCCGCGGGGATGAATCCCTTTTCCCCGGCCGGAATCACCCGGGTGACATCCGGTGGGACGAGCTATTATTACCCCGGATTTTCAGGCACCCTTACCGGGGTACTCCCTTCCGGAACCAATCTGGTTGATTGGATATTTGAAGTCCGGACACGGACTCCGACGCTGGGGTATGATCTCGCGACTTATGTTGTGACGGCTACCAACGGCAACGTTTCCAGTGAGGCGGCGGTTGGCGCCACCAACGGTACCTATTACAGCGGAACCCTGGTGAACGGAGCTTTCCCTCCGGACATTCTGACGTCCGGCAGCACCTTTTACGCGCTGAGCCCTTCAGGGACCATCAATGTGTCCGGATCCTCCAGCACTTCGGAATACATGGTGTCGGGAGGCACCGTGACCCTTTATCTCAACGGTCTGAATCAGGCCCGCACCTTCCGGATTACCGGAACGTTGAAAACGTTGGTTTTTAACTATGACGGCAGTTCCCCGAATGTTCCGGGTTATCCCCTGAAGGTGATGGCGGTGGGGCTTGCGACTTCCTCCACGGTTGATTTGACCAAGGGGAGTGTAAGGCCGGTTTATTTGTTTTACGAAAACTCCCAGCCTGTCACCATCAGGCATACCAGTACTCCGCGGTTGACCATGGTTTTTTCCGGCAGCCAGCAGGCGACCATTGATGCAGGAACCATCCGGGGAGGTTTGATTCGCCGGGGGCCGGGAGGGAGTCTGGGGATCTCCGGCGGGACCCTGAGCATCTTGAGAGAAACGGATCCCGGAACGCTGGATGAAGTGGCCCTGCGAAGAGGGTGGGTGGAATCGTACCGCAATGATTAGGAAAGTGAACCACAACATTCCTTCATTGCGTGCCGACAGCCGGTCGGCCGGCCGTCGCGGATACACGCTGGTCGAAGCGCTCATTGCGGCGGTTATCGTGGCCATCGGAATCGGAGCGGCGGCGTTGCTGGCCATGACCATGATTTCCCAGCAGGAGGTCAGTGCCCAGGTGGTCAGGGCTCTCAATTATCAGGAGCAGGCGTGCCGAATGTATCAATTGGGCGTTGATCCGGCGATCATCACCAACTGGCTGCCCCGGGAGTCGGCGGTCGAATCGCTGACTTTCTCGACGAATTTGCAGTCGATATCGGGGGTGGGAAATGTGGAAATGGCGGTTTGCGAGATGGTGATTTCCCCGGGTTCCCGGTTTGGCGCCTCATCAGCCAGAACCAACACTCAGGCCGTCCTTCGTCCTAGCATTCGTTGAATTAAGTCCCTTATGCTGAAAAAAGTCCTTCTCACCAATGTTCACACCCTCAAGTCCATGGATGTGGTGGTGGACACGGACGATGATGCCAAAGCGATTCTCGGGGCGGGCAAGGCACCCAATGAGATTGCGACGGTGTCGGATATCACGGGACTGGACGAATCCATTCACCGGGCCACCAGCAAGCGCCCCACCGGCGACGAATTGGTGACGTTTTTTGCCGGATTTGCCCGCTGTCTGGAGCGCAATATTTCGACGATCAAAAGCCTGGAACTGCTCGCCAGCCGCATGAAGTCGCCGCGTTTCCGCGGCGCCATCGCGGAAATTGCCCACAACATTATGGCCGGGGACAAGCTGAGCGATTGCTTCGCGATGCACCCCGACTTGTTCAATGAAAATATCATCGCCCTGGTGCGCGCGGGCGAGGAGTCGGGTCAGATTTCCGCCGTTTTCGACCAGATCGCCAGAACCCAGGGCAAGGCGGAACGGGTGCTCAAGAAATTGCGGGCCGGCTTGATTTATCCGGCGATCGTTCTGGTTCTGGCCGTGGTGGTGACGATTGTCATGAGCTTCACGCTGGTGCCGGCCATTTCCAAACTCTACGCGGCCATGAATGTGGCGCTGCCGCTGGCGACCAAGATGATGATGGCGTTTTCCGATCTGTTGCTGCACAGGCCCTACATGGCGGCGTTGCCGATCATCGGTCTGGTGGTTTTCTTCCGTTACTGGTCGGCGATCTACCGCATTCCCTCGGTCCACATTGCCCTGACCCGCCTTCCGACGATCGGAAACATCATCCGGAAATCCGCCGCGATGATCAGCTTCCGATGCCTCGCCATGCTGTTGCAGGCCAACGTCCGGGTGGCCACGGCCTTGGAGATCGCGGCCAAGAGCGCCAACCACAAGGAGTTTGAGGACTTTTTCCTCACGGTGAAGAATCACATTGTCGAAGGGCTTTCCCTCTCCGAGGCCTTCCTCATGGAATCGCATCGTCTCGGTCCGGACGGACGCACGGTGGCCTCCGTCGTTCAGATGGCGGGCGAGACCGGAGGAATCAACGAGATGCTGGACGAAATCGCCACCGACTACGAGGAGGAGCTCGACATCATGGCCGGACAGATCGACAAGATCATCGAGCCGGTGATGCTGGTCGTGATGGGCTGCATTGTCGGTTTCCTCGTGTACGCCATCTACGGTCCGATTTTCAATTTGAGTAAGGTGATCCTGCCGAAAAAGAAGACTCCCGGACAGGCGGCCATTGTCCAGACGGTTCGTGGACTTTCTTAAGGGGACGGTTTATTCGAAGGCGCTGGTCATCTTCCTTGCGGCCGCTCTGGGCCTGCTGGGATCGGTGGTGGCTCTTTCGCAGTTCGTCATTCTGAGGGAACTGGCCGGAAGCGAGCGCCGTGAGATGCGCGCCATGGCCATGCGGTTTTCGCATGTGATGAGCCGGGAGGCCCGCCCTCTGGAATCCGGACTGGAGGAATGGGCGCGCATTCTCTCGCACTCCCCGGGGGCCGCCCGGAATCTGCTGACGCCCGAGAATCTCCGCCATTTGAACATGGACTTTGCGGCGATTTATGATTCCGCCGGTCGTCCCTCCCTGGTGCTGGTCGAACCCGGATTTTCCCGGATCCTGCCCCCTGACTCGAAGTTTTTTCAGGAGATGGCCGGAATGCTGGAAAAGGGAGGATCCTTGGGTTACGCGCCGGCCGGGGATCATTTGTGCCTGGTGGCCATCCGCCGGTTTCCCGATCACGCCCCGCATGCGGGAGCGGTGCTGGCCGGGCGGATTTTCGGACCCGATTCCTGGGGGTTTTTTGAAGGGTTGTTTTCCGCGGCGGTCAAATTCCACCATTTCGAAAACCTCGACACCGGCAGCTCCACCGGCCGGCATTTGCTCAATCTGCTCACCACCCAGGACGTCGTGGTGAATTCGGACCGGGACGATGAGATCGTCGGTTATGTTTTGATCAAGGGACTCAACAACCTGCCGCTGGGATATATCAGCATTTCCCAGCCCCGGCCGTTGCGGCAGGAGGGGCTGCGGGCCATTCAGGTGTTTCTCACGGGCATCTGCCTGGCGGGCGGAGGCCTCGTGCTGGTGGTCTGGTTTTTGCTGGATCGCACCATCCTGGCGCGCATCAAGGATCTGACAAAAAAACTGGAGGCGGAAAAGCGTTCGGGGCGCCTGCCGGTCAGATTGAATTTCCGGGGGGATGACGAACTGGGGGAACTGGCGCGGGGGATCGAGGACCTGGCGACCCTTTTGGAGAGCACCCAATTGCTTTATCGGACGGTGGTCGAAGACCAGACGGAATTGATCTGCCGCTTCGATTCGGATTTCCGGCTTTCTTTTGCCAACACGGTTTTCCGGCGGGTTTTCGGCCTGTCTGAAACCGCCGCCCTGCCGTTGCTGTCCGATCTGCTGACCGAGGAGGCATGGAAGGAATTTGAGGGGCAGTATGCCCAGCTCTCCCGGGGAAAACCGTTTGTCACCTACACCCATGAAATGCGGTTCGCCCCGGACGGTGCGCCGGTCTGGTTTCGCAGCACCCTGAGGCGAACCAGCACGCCGGAAGGGGGGAGTGCCGGGGGGCAGTGGGTACTTGCCGACATCACCGCGCAGGTGAATGCCCAGCGGAAAATGATCGAGTCGGAACGGCGATTCCGTCGTCTGTTCGAGACGGCCACGGAAGGCCTGCTGCTCGTGGAAGGGGCCACCCTCGTGGTGTCGGACATCAATCCCGGCCTGTGCCGCATGTTGATGGTGGCGGGATCGGAAGTTCTCGGCCGCCGGCTGGATCAACTGCCGGTCTTTGCCCCCTGTGTCGAACCGGTGAAGGCGTTTCTGCGTCAGGGTTCCGGAAGAACGCCGGGCATGGTGCGTGAATGCCGCCTGCCCCGGGGGGATGAAACGAGTGTCTTTGTCGAGTTGCGCTGCGGTGGATACGACGTGGACGGCGTGTCCATCGTGCAATTGTCGTTTCGCAACATCAGCGAGCGGGTACTCGGCGAGCAGGAACTGCGGCGCCTTTCCGCCAAGCTGCTGCGCCTGCAGGATGAGGAGCGCAGACGCATTGCGAGGGAATTGCACGACTCGACAGCGCAAAACCTCTCCGCGCTCGAAATGAACATGAGTCTCCTGGAACCCCTGGTGGAGCGCACCAATCCCTCGGCCATGCGGCTGGTGACCGAAACCCGGCAGATTGCCAGCGAATGTTCCAAGGAATTGCGGAATATTTCCTACCTGCTCCATCCTCCGCTGATCGACGAAGTGGGACTGGCCTTCGCCATCAAATGGTTTGCCGACGGTTTTTCCAAACGCACCGGAATTGTCACCCACGTGGAGATCGAAGAGGGATTTCCCCGACTCGGAGCGGACCTGGAGATGCCGCTCTTCCGGGTGGTGCAGGAGGCCATGACCAACATCTACCGGCACTCGGGGGCGGATCACGCCTGGGTGTGGTTGCGCATTCAGGACCGGATTCTCACCATGGAGATCCGGGACAACGGACGGGGATTTCGGGACGAGGCGATGCCGCCGGAGGGAAGCGAGTCGGGCACCCGGTTGGGAGTCGGTTTGACCGGGATGAAGGAACGCCTGGCCAACGTGGGGGGGACGCTCGAAATCGAAAGCTCGCCGCTGGGGGCCACGCTGACCATCCGGGTTCCTTTTTTCCCGGAGGAAACGGAAGGCGGGGCCGACGGGGAAAACCCGGATGGGGATGATGGGGTGATCTGACGGAACGGGTTCCGGGCGGGTCCCAGTGGGGTGGGGAGCGGTGTCAGCGCGGGGCCTTCGCGTTGTGCGAACGAAGCCCGTTGGAAGCTTGCACCCGGTGACGGAATTCTTTTTCCTGTATTCCATGGCGGAAATTCGCGTCATCATCGCCGACGACCATGAGATTGTGCGCCAGGGCGTCCGCAAACTCATCGAAAGTGAGAAGGACATGGAAGTTTGCGGGGAGGCGGTCAGCGGAAGGGATGCGGTGGAATTGACAACACGGCTGAACCCGGATGTCGCCATTCTCGACATCAGCATGCCCGGCCTCAACGGCATCGAGGCCACCCGTCAGATCCTGCGGGCCAATTCCAAGGTGCGGGTCTTGATGTTCACCATGCACGATGCGGAGCAACTGGTGCACGAGGTTTTCAGCGCGGGGGCCAAGGGATACCTTCTCAAATCCGATGCGGGGCGACACCTCATCTCCGCCGTTCGAACCGTCGCTTCGGGCTCCCATTATTTCAGTTCCCGGCTCTCGGAAGTGATTTTTGATGGGTTTCTGCGCCGGGATGTGCCCCATCGGCCCGCCGACAACCAGCAAAAACCCAGCGCGCGGGAACGGGAGATCATTCAGCTGCTCGCCGAGGGAAAAAGCAACAAGGAGGTCGCCTCCCTCCTTGGCATCAGCGTCAAAACCGCCGAGACCCACCGCGCCGCCGTCATGCGCAAACTCGGCCTCCATTCCATCAGCGAGCTGGTGCGTTACGCCATTCGTAACCACATTATTGAAGCCTAGTCACGCAACGTTGCGTAAATGATATACAGTTTTTCCCCCTTGAAGATTACGGGATGCTTCATTTTGCCTAAGGCGCGGCATTTCCTTAAAAATCGGCTCCGTTATGAAAAAACCTTCGCTCAAATCGTCGCTTCAAGGGGGCTTTAGCCTTGTGGAATTGCTCGTCGTGATCGCGGTGATCGCTATCATCGCCGCCATCGCCATTCCGAACATTGCGGGTATCACCGGGGCCGCCAATACGGCCAAGGCCCAACGCAATGCTCAGAACCTGGCTTCCACCTATAACGCGGCCATTGCTGCGGGATACACGGGAGCGGCTGGTCGGTCGGAAGCCATTACCGCCATTACCAACGGTATCGAAGTCCGGATTGGCAATACGACGAACTACTTCAAGGTTGATGGTCTGACCGCTCCGGAAGTGACCGAAGCCGAGTCGTATCTCAACTTCAACAGCACCAACAAAACGCTGGTTTACACCAACGCTACTGAGTAACCGGTCGCTTAGTTGAAATCCTGCGCGAGGCACCCTTGCGGGTGCCTCGCGTCGTACAGGGCCCAACGGCCTACAGGATATTCCCCCTGGAAATTACAGACATTCGGGAATTGCCTTGTTGATCGACTTTTAGTGCAATGGGATTCATGGTAGGAAACCGACATGGCAATGCTGTTTCGGGCTTCAGCCTTGTGGAATTGCTGGTCGTGATCGCGGTGATTGCCATCATTGCCGCCATTGCCATTCCCAACATCGCCCAAGTCACCCACTCGGCCCAAACGGCCAAAAACCTGCGCAACGCACAGACATTGGCCGGCACCTACAATGCGGCCATTGCCGCCGGGTTGGCGACCAATGCCGCCACGGATGTGGCAACGGCCGTTGAGCTGATTTCCGCGGGCACAAACATTCTCGTGGGCAATACCGTGCACTCCTTTTCCGTCGATGGGATCAGTGAAGAGGACAGGGTCCAGGCACAGACCTATTTGAGTTTCTCCAACGGAAGACTTGTCTATTCGGGGCCGTAAAGGAGCCTTTGGTCCCCGGATCGCTCCATTTTCATCCTTGCCCCTGTGGAACCCCCCGGATATCCTTCTTTCATGCTAGGGAAGCGGAACAGGCTGTGCCAAAATGGCTTCACCTTGATCGAAATGCTTCTGGTCGTCGCGGTCATTGGTATTTTGACCTCGCTGGTGATTGCCGCCATATCCAACTCTTCCGCGGATGCGCGACTGGTGATTGCCCGGCAGCAACAGGCGACCGTCCAAGAGGCGCTCAACGCCTGGATTGCCAGCACCAATCTGGCGGCGGCTAGGGCCGCCTACAACAGTGCCGGCGATGCCAGCGCAAAGATGAGTTTGATTCAAAAATATCTCAACACGAACGCCCGCTGGATGACGCAGGGATTGACCTACAACGGGGAGAGCCTGCAGACGGAAAACATGAAGTCGATCAATGTTTCGATGTCCTTTGGGGCGTGGACGACGTCCTCGGCCTATCCCGTCGTGACCTTGGAGGAGTAACCGCTGTTTCCGTGCGATTTTTCCTGTTTTCATGAAAACGACCCCATCCCGCAGTTCATCGGTTGCCGGTTTCTCGTTCGTGGAGGTTCTCGCGGCGATTGCCATCATCGGAATCATCACCTTCCTGGCGATCCCCAATCTCGTCCAGATCCGGCAGGATGGTGAGGACCGGCTGGCGGTGGCCCGGGCGGAGGCGCTCAACATGGCCATTGCGTCCTATATTCAGGCCAATGGCACGAATGCGGCTTGGACCGGCAATGCCACCAATGATTACGCCAATTTGAGGGGGTATCTGGCTTTTGCTCCGGCCACCTTCGGGGCCTACAAACCCGCCGGCTACAATTTTCACTGGCCCGGCAGCCTTGCCAACTTGAACTACTCCAACATGGTCTACGCGACGAGGGAAGGCAGCACCAACCGTCTGGAGTGACCTCGCCCGGCACAGTCCGTTCGCATGCCTGATTTGTTGACGTTGCCATCCGCCGGACGGGAAATTTTGGCAGAGAGGGCGTTTTCATTGACGGAGCTGCTGGTGGTGGTGGCCGTCTTGGCCATCCTGGCGGCGATCGGGATTTCCGTGATCACCGGAACCGTGGAGTCGTCCAAGGCCAACACGGCCGGCGCCAATCTGGAGATTCTGAACCGGGCGGTTCGCCACTATTCGCAGGCGGTCAGGGAGCTCACTGTCGCTCCCATGGACGGGATTTCCGACGAGACGGAGGTGGTTGCCGAATTGAAAATTGATGGTAGCGTGGATTCACGCCCCGGTTCGCCGTATCTGCAACCCACTTTGAAAATCACACCTTCCAATGATTCCTCCCGTTACCGGGCTTCCTGGAATGGGTATGAATTTCAACTCATCGAACCGGGAAAAAATGGAATCGGGATCGACCTCCTGGACATGCAATGACTGAGCGCGAATGGAATCGTTTGACCCGGGATTTCGCCGGGAGCGGCTATCGGGTGGAAAACATGCCCGGGGAAGGGGAGGAGCTGTATGCCGTGCTCGCCCAGGCCAACAACATCCCTGCGGATGAGGCGCACGAATGGCTGGCGGGGGTTTATGAGATGCTGCCCCTGGACCCGAGTCGGACCTCCTGCTCGACCAAGGCGGAGGCGCTCTTCCGGCGCATTGCCGTGCCGTGTGAAGCGGAGGAGCCCTGGATGCCGCTCGGCGAAATCGGGCCGCTTCTGATTTTTGCCCATTACAATCCCGCCTGCGCGGATTTCTGGCATGTGCCGGTCGATTTTGTCATTCCGGTGCTGATTCCGCGGGCCAAATACGACCTGCTTCGCAAGGACATCCTGGAGCGGTTGAGCTTCAAGCCGCTGGATCCCAGGGAGCCGCTGCGCCTGAAGCGCCCCGCCCCCCGCGCCGAGGGGTTGCGGAAGGTGCTGGACTGGCTTCTCGAGGAATATCCCTTTGACGATCCCGAAGCCCGTCAGCGGCTGGAAAAGGAGCGTGACCGGGTCGCCCCGGAGACTTCGGGCGATCTGATGGCCCTGAAAAAGATGCCCCGCCAGTTGGGGGTGGCGCTTTACAGTCTCTGCACCGGGGACCCCTGCTTTAATGCGGAATGCGCTCCGACGCAGACCCTCTTCCCGGAAACCATGCTCGAGAAGCATGCCGTTTATCCGATGTTCTGCGGGAAGAAGGTGGTTTATCTGCTTTCGACCGAGCGGAACAATTTTGCCTTCGAGGACGAATGGCTCTCCACCGGCCACGAAGCGTACGATTTCCGCACGGTCATCTGCGAGAAGGAATCCATCATGGCGGCCATCTCCCGGGACCGGGGCCGTGCGGCTGCGTCGAGCGTTTCGGTGCCCGAGGGCGAGCTGGTCATGTCCGATGTCGCCAATCTCGTCGAGATTGACCCGCAGGATGTCGCCCGGATCAATCCGAACAGCATCAATGCGACGCCGGAACAGGTGGTTCACTGGGTGCTGCACCGCGCCATCACCGGACGGGGCAGCGACCTGCACATCGAGAAATTTTACAACACCGCCCGCTTTCGCGCCCGCATCGACGGCGAGCTCAAGGTCATTCACTCCTGCCCGGAGGAAATGCTGGCGCGCTATGTCAGCCTGATCAAGAACTACGCGAACATGAGCCAGCGGCGGCAGGACGCGCAGGACGGCCGCTTTTCCCTCATGCTGGGCAAGCGCCGCGTGGATTGCCGTGTCTCCGCCATTCCCTGTCGCAAGGATCTGCAGAAGCTCACCATCCGCTTCCTCGACAAGCAGGACGGCGTCAAGAAGCTCAGTCAGCTCAATCTTTCGCCCCGCCAAAGCACGCTTTTCGCCGAGGCCATGGGGCGTGACCAGGGACTGATTTTGATCACGGGTCCGACCGGAAGCGGCAAGACGACCACGCTCTACGCCCTGCTCAACAGCATCAACAACGAAAACGTCAACATTCACACCGTCGAGGATCCGATCGAATACGAGATCGAGGGGCTGAATCAGACGCAGACGGATCCCCACAACAACATCAATTTCGCCGAAGGTCTGCGCCGCCTCATGCGTGCCGACCCCGACGTGATTCTCATCGGCGAATGCCGTGACGAGGAGACGGCGACGGCCGCGATCAATGCCGCGCTCACGGGCCACCTGGTGCTCACGACGCTGCATGCCAACGACTGTCTGCGGGCGGTGAGCCGTTTGATTGCCATGGGGGTGCCGCCTTATCTGCTGGCCGATTCCCTGGCGCTCACCCAGGCGCAACGTCTGGTGCGGCGCCTCTGCACCTATTGCAAAAAACCGGCCATCATCAGTCCCGAGGTGCGCGAAATCTTCCGCACCAACCGTATTCCCATCCCGCCGGAAGTCGAATTCATCTACAACCGGAGCGGCTGCCCGGAATGCAACGAAACGGGCTACATGGGGCGGCTGGCCCTGATGGAGCTCTGTGCGTCGGACAACGAACTGGCCGATTTGATTTCCCGGGTGGCCCCGCTCAGCGAGATGCGCCGCGTGGCGTTCCGCAGGGGCATGCTCACCCTGTATCAGGAGGGTTTGCAGCAGGTTCTCCTCGGCAACACCTCCCTCGAGGAAATCAGCTGCCTCAGCTATACGGCGCTTTCCGCAGCCGAAGGGGAGGAGGAAGAACCTCCCGCCGGGAAAATCGTCGGCATGCCCGTGGAGGCGGGACTGTCGCGGGATCTCGAGGCGGCGGCCGAACCCAAATAAGCGGCGCCCCGGAAAAGGGCGGATTTTTCGGATCCCCGGGCGGACGGTAGGTTT
>Ga0065721_10051305_pt1 | contig 15358 bp, 17 predicted proteins | sample Mesricmetagenome_FD_59108 | JGI IMG/M metagenome (GOLD analysis project Ga0065721, IMG submission 59108) | Mesophilic microbial community from rice straw/compost enrichment Sample: eDNA_1 v2 (version 2) | ecosystem: Engineered > Solid waste > Grass > Composting > Bioreactor | place: USA: Davis... | reverse complement strand
GCAGCCATTCGTCGGCCTGGGACCGGATCTCGCCGTAGTGGCGGGCGCCTACGGCCATCAGCCGCTCGCCCACGTTGGCGCCGGCCGACACGCCCATGCGCAGCCCGTCGCGCGGGTTCTGGTGGACGATGCCCCAGTCCGTGCGCATCAGCATGCGCCGCCGCGGCTCGCCCATGGCGTAGATGTCGGTCAGCCCTTCTTCGCGGGTGTCGTATTCCACGGTGCCGGAGGTCGGCTCCAGCCGCGCGGACAGGCAGCCCAGCAGCGTCGACTTGCCGGAACCGCTTTCGCCGACGATCCCCATCACCTCGCCCGGCCACAGTTCGAACGACACGTCGCGGCAGCCGACCCGGCTGCCGTACAGCCGCGTGACCCCCGTCGCCTTCAGAAGCGGCTTCATGAGCGGATTCATTCTGCGGCCTCCCGGCGCTGCTGGCGGTCGGCGCAATGGTCGGTGTCGGAGCAGACGTACATCCGCCCGCCCTTGTCGTCGGTCACGACCTCGTCCAGGAAGCTGTCGGAGGAACCGCAGAGCGCGCAGGCCTGGTCCCATGTCTGGACCTCGAAGGGATGGTCCTCGAAATCCAGGCTTTTCACGTCTGTGTAGGGCGGCACGGCGTAGATGCGCTTCTCGCGCCCGGCGCCGAACAGTTGGAGGGCTGGGTTCATGTGCATCTTGGGATTGTCGAACTTCGGAATCGGCGAGGGCCGCATCAGGTAGCGGCCGTTGACCAGGACGGGATAGTCGTAGGTGGTCGCGATGCGGCCGAACCGGGCGATGTCCTCGTACAGCTTCACGTGCATGGCGCCGTAGTCGGCCAGCGCGTGCATCTTGCGCGTTTCCGTCTCGCGCGGCTCCAGCCAGCGCAGCGGTTCCGGGATCGGCACCTGATAGACGAGGATCTGGCCTTCGCGCAGGGGCGTTTCGGGGATGCGGTGGCGGGTCTGGATCACCGTCGCCTCCGCCGTGCGCTCCGTCGTGGCGACGCCGGCCGTGCGGGCGAAGAAGCGGCGGATGGAAACGGCGTTGGTCGTGTCGTCCGCCCCCTGGTCGATCACCTTCAGCCGGTCGTCCGGCCCGATGACCGCGGCGGTCACTTGGATGCCGCCGGTGCCCCAGCCGTAGGGCAGCGGCATCTCGCGGCTGCCGAAGGGCACCTGATAACCGGGGATCGCCACCGCCTTCAGGATGGCGCGGCGGATCATCCGCTTGGTCTGCTCGTCGAGGTAGGCGAAGTTGTAGCCCTGGACCGTGGTCATTCGGCGGACTCCGGGATGGAATGGACGGCGCGCAGCCGCCGGATCAGCTCCAGTTCGGACTGGAAGTCCACGTAGTGCGGCAGCTTCAGGTGCTGGACGAAGCCCGATGCCTCCACGTTGTCGGAGTGGGCGAGCACGAATTCCTCGTCCTGGGCCGGGTTGTCGGCGTCCTCGCCCAGTTCCCCGGCGCGCAAGGACCGGTCCACCAGCGCCATCGCCATGGCCTTGCGCTCCCCCTTGCCGAAGGTCAGGCCGTAGCCGCGGGTGAACTGCGGCGGCATGTCCTTGGAGCCCTTGAACTGGTTGATCATCTGGCATTCGGTGACGGTGATCTCGCCGATCTCGATGGCAAAGCCCAGCTCCTCCGGCACGAACTCCACCGCCACATCGCCCATGCGGATCTCGCCGGCAAAGGGGTGCGTGTTGCCGTAGCCGCGCTGACCGGAGTAGGCGAGCGCCAGCAGGAATCCCTCGTCGCCGCGCGCCAGATTCTGAAGACGCAGGTCGCGCCCGGCGGGCAAGGTCAGCGGCTGCCGGGTCAGGTCGCCCGGTGGGTCCTCAGCGGCGGGCGGGTTGCGCTCGATCAGCCCTTCGTGGCCCAGCACGTCGGCAACGCGCGGCATGTCCGGCTCAAGCGGTTCCGAGGCGCTGACGGCGGGCTCGGGCTGGTTGCCCTCGGCCAGCGCGAAGTCCAGCAGGCGGTGGGTGTAGTCGTAGGTCGGCCCCAGCACCTGCCCGCCCGGCAGATCCTTGAAGGCGGCGCTGATGCGGCGGCGGATCGCCATGGCGGCGGTGTCCAGCGGTTCCGAACTGCCGAAGCGCAGCAGCGTGGTGCGGTAGGCGCGCAGCAGGAAGATGGCCTCCACCAGATCGCCCTGCGCCTGCTTGATCGCCAGCGCCGCGAGTTCGCGGTCGTGGATGGAGCCTTCGGTCATCACCCGGTCCACCGCGAGGCCAAGCTGGCCCATGATCTGGTCGAGCCCGAGGTTCGGCGTCGCGGGGTCGCCGCGCCGCTCCTCCGCCATCAGGCGGTGCGCGTTGTCGATGGCCTTTTCGCCACCCTTGACGGCCACATACATGGGATCAGGCCTCCAGCCGCGTGCTGCGCGGCAGGGCCGTCAGCCGGTCGCCGCAGGTGAAGATCAAATCGACGCCGCGCGGAAAGCCGGCGTGGTTGTCCGCTGCCCATCGACGAAAGCCGGGGGGCAGTCCCGCGGGTGCGATCCGGATGCGGTCGCGGATGCCGGGGCCGGCCAGGGTCAGCGGCTCCCCGCCCTCCAGCGCCGGAACCTGGACGATCAGGGTGGTGGAGCGGTCCGGATACTCGTCGCTGCCCGCCTTGAAGGCCGAAAGCGGCGGCATGGCCGCGGCGTCGGCGACGATGGCGAAGTCCGCCGCGGCGGCTTCGCTGGTCAGCGGGCAGCCGCAATGGAAGCGCAGGTGCTGCCGCACCGCGTCGGTGTCCGCCACCGGGTCCAGCCAGAGCCGGGTCTCGTAGTCGGCCAGCGCCAGGGCGATGGCGGTCGTCGCGGCGCCCAGCGGGGCCGGGGCCGGGATGGGAAGCGGCAGATCAAGGATGGTGCCCGGCCGCGCCATGGCGTCGAGCACGGCGCGGAACACCCGCTGGGAGTCCAGCACCGGGTCGGGCAAGCCGGGCAACAGAGTCGCGGGCTGCAAAGCAGTGATGGCGGTCACGTCAGTTCTCCCCGCGGACCATCGTGAAGAAATCGACACGGGTCGCCGCCGCCTCGCGGGCGGCCTTGTCCCGGCGGGCGGCGTGCAGGCCGGCCAGCCGCGCGATCTCCGGCTCCACCGCAGGGCGGTGCGCCGGGTCCTGCATCAGGGCGTCCAGCACGGCGGCGCGCTCCGCATGGTCGGTCCGCCGCCCGGCCACCCAGGCGTGCCCGACCGTGCCGTCGGCCAGACGGACGGAGCAGCGGGTCACGGTCATTTCGCCAAGGTTGAACGGGGCGCCGTCGCCGCCCGTGCGCCCGCGCACCATCACCAGCCCGGTTTCGGGCCGGCGCAGCAGGTCGTAGGCGGGGATGGGGCCGAGACGGGACCAGGACTGCGCGACATCGTCGGGGGCGGCCTTGGCCAACACCCCCATCCAGCGGCGCCGGTCCTCGATGGCGGAAGCGGGCATGGATCAATTCCTGATTTGTCTAGACGTCTATATCTCGTCGTGCCATATGTATGCGTGCTAATCGGGTTCCGACGCAAGGCTGGAAAGGTGAAGTTTCCATGACGGACCAGGATCTCGCCCGTGGCACGGGCACTGCGCTGTGGCGCCAGATCGCCGAACGGCTGGAACGGGACATCGTGTCCGGCAACCGCCAGCCGGGCGAACGCCTGCCCACCGAAATGCAGATGGCCGAGGAATTCGGCGTCAACCGCCACACACTTCGCCGTGCCGTCGCGGCCCTCGCGGAGCAGGGTTTGGTGCGGATCGAGCAGGGGCGCGGCACCTTCGTGCAGGAAAGCGTGATCGACTACCGCGTCAAGAAGCGGACCCGCTTTTCCGAGAACATGCTGGGCCACCGTCGGGAGCCGTCGGGCCGCATCCTGGCGATCCGGGAGGAACCGGCGGAGGACGCCGTCGCCAAGGCGCTGGAAATCCGCAAGGGAACCATGGTGATCGTGGTCGAACGGATCGGCGAGGTGGACGGGCGGCCGCTTAGCGTCGCCTCCCACTACTACCCCAAGGCGCGCTTCCCCACCCTGCCGGAGGTGATGCGCGACACCGGGTCGATCACCCAGACGATGGAACGGCTGGGGGTGGGCGACTACACCCGCAAGGTGACGAAGGTCACCGCCCGCACGGCCCGCGCCGCCGATGCCCGGTTGCTCCAGCAGTCGCCCAACAAGCCCATTCTGATGACCGAGGGCATCAACATCGACGCGACCGGGCGCCCGGTGGAATACAGCGTCGCCCGCTGGGCCTCCGACCGCGTGCAGATGGTGTTCGAGCCCGGCGCCTGATCGCGCGGCATTCATCAAAGCTTCATCACACGCCGCGCGCTGTTGGCGTTATGAGCGAGGCCCTTCCACACCAAAGAGGATCACGAGCGTTATGGACGGACGCCGGTTCGCGCTCTACTTCGCCCCGGAGGATGGGTCGGCCCTGGCCGAGTTCGGCTGGTGGTGGCTGGGACGCCGCCCCGACAGCCCGGCCCTGCCCCCCTTGCCGGGGGTCGGGCTCGCGCCCGGCCATCAGGCCGAACTGGTTGCGGACGCCCGCCGCTACGGCTTTCACGCCACGCTGAAGGCGCCGTTCCGGCTGGCGGAAGGAACGGACGAGGCCGAGTTGATGGACACCGCCGCGGACTTCGCCCGGCGCCGCAGGCCCTTCGTGGAACCGCCCTTCACGCTCCAGGACCTGCATGGCTTCCTGGCCCTACGGCCCCGGCAACCCTCCGCCGCCATCGACGCGCTGGCCGGCGATTGCGTCCAGGTCTTCGACCGCTTCCGCGCCCCGCCCACCGATGCGGAACGGCGGAAGCGCCTGGCCTCGCCCCTGTCCGAGCGGCAGAAGGAGCGGTACGAGCGCTGGGGCTACCCCTACGTCTTTGATGAATTCCGCTTCCACATGACGCTGACCCGGTCCCTGCGCGACGAGGAGCGTGACGAGGTTCGCGGCCTGCTCGACCGGCTGAGCGCGACCGTGCAGAAGGAACCGGTGGAGTTCCTGTCCCTGTGCCTGTTCGTGCAGGAATCGTTCGACGCGCCTTTCGTTTTGGCGGAGCGATTCCCCTTCCTTTGAGTGCGGTGGAATCTGATCCATGTCAAAGCGGCCGGTGGCCGAATCCAGGATATTGGGCGAACGTTTAATATCCCGGAGGCCACCATGGTCCACACCGCCCCCGCGCAGCACCAGGGCTGGTGCGCCAAGCTCGTCCGCGGTTGGCGCAACTTCCGCCAGCTCGACTCCCTGATGGCGCTGGATCCGCGCGACCGCAGCCGCATCCTGGCCGAGGTCGGCATCACGGAACAGGATCTGCCGTCGGTCATGCACGCCACCCACGTGCAGGACCTTCTCCCCGCCGCCATGGAACTCCATGGGATCGATGCGGAGGCGCTCGACCACGACCGGGCGGACCTGATGCACGACTTGCAGCGCGCCTGCGCCTGTTGCCGGAACACCCGCGCCTGCAAGACCCTGATCGCCGAGGGCGCTTCGCCGGAGCAGCACGCGCAGGTCTGCCCGAACGCGGCCACGCTGGAGACGCTGCGGTAAGCCGCAGCCCTCCCGCCTCCTTTCCAATCGGGCCCCTGCCCGACCGGGGCGCAAAGCCCCCACTCCCGACGTTCCGTCGATCGGAAAATCCGTCCCACTGGAAAACCGATTGACAGCGCGACGAGACCGCCATTAGCATCCCTGATAATTAATTGACCGTATAATAAAATCGGGAACGGCATCCGGAAAACGACGATGCCGCCCCGTTTCGGCCGATGCGCAGGCCCCTTCCGTCCTCACCGGACGGGGGCCGGCGTCGGACAGGGAATCGTCGATGGCAATCGTGAACAGGTCACCGTCGCAGCGGAGGGAGATATGAAGAGACTCGTTTTGGGCAGCCTGCTGACCGCAGGCATCGCGGCATCCGTTCCGGCGCAGGCGCAGGACACCGTTAAGATCGGCATGGTCGAGCCGCTCACCGGCTCGGTCGCCTACAACGGCAAGTCCGTGGTGGAAGGCGCCAAGCTGGCGGTCGAGGAAATGAACGCGGCCGGCGGCATCCTCGGCAAGAAGATCGAACTGATCATCGAGGACGGGCAGTGCACGCCGGCCAACTCCGTGAACGCCACGGAAAAGCTGGTCCAGAAGGACAAGGTGGCGGCCATCGTCGGCGCCTTCTGCAGCTCCGCCACCGCGGCCATCATGCCGGTCGCGCAGAAGTACAAGATTCCGCTCATCACCGGCGTGTCGTCGCAGGCCAGCCTGACGGAGCAGGGCAACCCCTACTTCTTCCGCGCCGCGGAGACGGACGCCCTGATGGCCCGCGCCTTCGCCAAGATCCTGGCCAACGACCTGAAGCTCAGCAAGGTCGCCTACATCGGCGTCAACGACGACTGGGGCCGCGGCGGCGTCGCGGAATTCTCCCGCGATCTGTCGGAACTGGGCGTGAAGACGGTCCTGACCGAGTATTTCGACCACGGCACCACCGACTTCTTCACGCTGCTGACCAAGCTGCGCGCGGCCAAGCCGGACGGCGTCTTCGTCGCCGCGGAAACGCAGGACGGTTCCATCCTGGTCAAGCAGATCCGTGAGATGGGCCTGGACGCCAAGGTGTTCGGCGTCGGTTCCTGGGCCACCGCCGACTTCATCAATCTGGCCGGCAAGGCGGCGGAAGGCATCCACGCCGCGGTGCCCTACGCCTCCAGCATGGAATCGCCGCGCAACCAGACCTTCGTGAAGAATTACGAGGCGAAGTACGGCGTGAAGCCGGGCAAGTACGGCGCGGCCGGCTACAACGCGCTGAACATCACCGCCCAGGCCATCGCGCGGGCGGGCGGCACCGACGCGGAAGCCATCCGCGCGGCCCTGTTCAAGACCCGCTACGTGGCGCCGAACGGCGTCTACCAGTTCACCAACAAGGGTCAGGCCTACGGCTTCGACGCGGTGCTGGTCCGTGTCGAGGGCGGCATGCCGAAGGTCATCGCCTCCACCCCCGTGGACGCGCCGAACTGATCGCCGGCCGGGTGGCTCCGGACCAGGGGCCACCCGATCCGCGCGCTGCATGATCCTCGCCAAACACGAGCGGGAACGCTATGGACCTCTTTTTGCAGTTCCTGACCAACGGGCTGGTCATGGGCGTGTTCTACGCGCTGTCCGCCCTTGGTCTGACGCTGATCTTCGGCCTGATGCGCGTGGTGAACTTCGCCCATGGCGAGTTCTACATGCTGGGCGGGGTGACCGGCTGGTTCGTCACTTCCTACCTCGGGCTCGATTTCTTCGCCGGGCTGGTCGTCGTGGCCGGCGTGATGGCGACCTTCGGCTGGCTGGTGGACCGTTTCCTGATCGAACGCGTTCGCGGCCAGGGGGAGGAGCCGGGCATCCTGCTGACCATCGGCCTGTCGATCTTCCTCGTCAACGTCACCCTTCTGGTGGTCGGTCCGGCGCCCATGAAGGTGGCCGGCGCCATGACCGAAGGGCCGCTGTTCTTCGGCCCCATCGCCGTCACCAAGCTGCGCCTGACGGCCGTGGTGGTCGGCATCCTCCTGATCGCCGGTGCGCACCTCATCATCCGCAAGACCCGGCTGGGTGCCGCCATGCGGGCGACCTTCCAGGACCCGATGGCGGCCAGCCTCGCCGGCATCCGCACCGGCAACGTCTACGCCGCGACCTTCGCGCTGGGCTGCACGCTGGCCGCGCTGTCCGGCATGCTGCTGGGCTCCATCTATTCGGCACAGGCGTCGGTGGGCGGCCTCATCAGCCTGAAAAGCTTCGTCGTGGTGATCCTGGGAGGCATGGGCAGCTTCGCCGGAGCCATCGCCGGCGGCCTGCTGCTGGGCGTGGCGGAGGCCATGTGGGGCGGCTACGTCGCCACCGGTATGGTGGACGTCATCGGCTTCGTCCTGGTCATCCTGATCCTGCTGTTCCGGCCCCAGGGCCTCTTCTCGATCCGTGCGGAGAGGGCGTGACATGACGTTGGAACGGAACATCATCCTGGCCTTCCTGGCGGCGGCGGCCCTGCTGCCGTTCCTGGTGACGGACCAGTATCTTCTGCACCTCGCCGTCATGGCGATGTTCTACGCCATCCTGGCGAACAGCCTGAACCTCGTGGTCGGCTACGTCGGCGAGTTCTCGCTGGGCCACACCGCCTTCCTCGGCGCCGGGGCCTACACGGCGGCCCTGCTGTCCACGAAGCTCGGCTTTCCGATGTGGGTCACGATCCCGCTGGCCGGCGTGATCTCCGCCGTCTTCGGCTGCTTCATCGGGGCGATCACGCTGCGGCTCCAGGGTCCCTACTTCGTGATCGTCACCCTGTCCTTCGCGGAGGTGCTGCGCATCGTCGCCAACAACTGGATCCCCGTGACCAACGGCCCCATGGGGCTGGCCGGCATCACCCAGCACGGCATCACCGACAAGGGCACCTTCTTCTACATCGTCCTCGGCTTGGCGGCGGTGGCGCTGTACCTCTCCTACCGCTTCGTCCATTCCAACACGGGCCGGGCGGCGGTCGCGGTGCGGGAAAACCGCTACGTGGCGCAGTCCATCGGCGTCGATCCGTTCGGCACGGCCATGCAGGCCTTCGTCCTGGGCGCCTTCCTGGCCGGCTTGGCCGGCGGCTTCTACGCCCACTACATCTCCTTCGTCGGGCCGGAGGTGTTCCAGTTCCCCTTCATGGTGACGATGATCATCATGGTCCTGCTGGGCGGCAAGGGAACGCTGATCGGGCCGCTGGCCGGCGCCGTCATCGTGACGCTGCTGGAGGAATACCTGCGCGAGATGCAGGAGCTGCGGCTGACCCTGTTCGGGCTGGTCGTCATGGCGGTCGTCCTGTTCCTGCCCAACGGCCTGATGGGCTTCATCGCGCAGCGCCGCGAGCAGCAGGGCGCCAAGCCCGCCGTCACCCCCTCGACCAGGGAGAAGACCGTATGAGTGCGGGCAATGCACAATCCCCGCTGCTGCGCGCCGATAATCTGACGATGACCTTCGGCGGCATCACGGCGGTGAAGGACTTCAGCTTCGACATCATGCCCGGCGAGACCGTCGGCCTGATCGGGCCCAACGGGGCGGGCAAGACCACCTGCTTCAACATGCTGACGGGCTTCTACGCCCCCACCAACGGGCAGGTGCACTTCAAGGGGCAGGAGATCACCAACCGCAAGCCCTACGCCATCGCGCGGCTGGGCCTCGTGCGCAGTTTCCAGAAGACCAACGTCATGAAGCGTCTGACGGTCTTCGAAAATGTGCTGACCGGGCACTACATGGCCGGCCGCCAGTCGCTGCTCGCCACCTTCTTCCCCGGCGAGCGGGTGCGGCGCGCGGAGAAGGAAGCGCGGGAGAGCGCCGCGGCCATCGTGGAGATGATGGGCCTGTCGCACCGCATGAACGCCCCGGCCAACCTGCTGTCCTGCGGCGAGCTGCGCCTGCTGGAGGTCGCCGTGGCCCTGGCCGCGAAGCCCAGCCTGCTGATGCTGGACGAGCCCGCCGCCGGCCTGAACAGCCACGAGGCCACGACCTTCGGCGCGGTGCTGAAGACGCTGGTCGGCCGCAGCATCGACTCGCTGCTGATCGTGGAGCACAACATGGAACTGGTCATGTCGGTGTCCGACCGGATCGTCGTCCTGAACTTCGGCCGCAAGCTGGCCGAGGGCAAGCCGGCGGAAATCCTGGAAAACCGGGAGGTCGCCGAGGCCTATCTTGGAAAGGCGGCCGCATGACGCTCCTGTCCGAATCCCCCTCCCCCGCCGTCGCCCCTGCGGAAGGCTCCCCCGTGCTGACGGTGGACGGCCTGCACGTTTCCTACGGCAGCACCGCCGCCCTGCACGGCGTGTCGCTGGAGGTCAAGGCCGGCGAAACGGTCGCCCTGATCGGCGCCAACGGTGCGGGCAAGAGCACCACGCTGCGCGCCATCTCCGGCCTGCTGAAGGCGCGGTCCGGCAGCATCACCTGGGAAGGCAAGTCCATCGCCAACCTCGCCCCGGACCGCATCGTGGCGGCGGGCATCGCCCACTGCCCGGAAGAACGGCACGTCTGGCCGAACATGACGGTTCAGGAGAACATCATGCTCGGCGCCTACCTCTGCCGCTCGCGGGACGAGGTGCAGCGCCGCGCCGGGATGGCCTTCCACCGATTCCCCCGTCTGCGCGAACGCGCGCGGCAGCTGGCCGGCACACTCAGCGGCGGCGAACAGCAGATGCTGGCCATCGCCCGCGCGCTGATGTCGGAACCGCGCCTGCTGATGCTGGACGAGCCGAGCCTCGGCCTCAGCCCGAAAATGGCCGACGAGGTGTTCGACGTGGTCCGCACCATCAACGCCCACGGCGTGACCGTGCTGCTGGTGGAACAGAACATCCACAACGCGTTGAGCGTCGCCAGCCGCGCCTACGTCGTGAAGACCGGCCGCATCGCGGCCAGCCGCCCGTCGGCGGAGCTGCGCAACGATCCCGATCTGCTGCGGGCCTATCTGGGCGGCTGAGCCGCCCTTGATGGCTCCATGAATTAAACGAACGGCTGATTAAATCAGGCCGATCTTCCGAGGTTAGGAGGCAACAGTGCGAAAGACTATGCGAATTGGCATCGTCGGCGGCGGCATCGGCGGCGTGGCGCTCGCGGGCAGCCTGCTCCAGCGCGGCTTCGAAGTCCGCCTGTTCGAGCGGGCGCCGGGCTTCGGCGAAATCGGCGCCGGCATCCAGATGACGCCCAACGCCGTGAAGGTCATCAAGTCGCTGGGGCTGCTCGACCAGATGCTGGCCGCCGGCTTCCTGCCGAAGGCCCTGGTCGGCCGCAATTGGCGCACGGCGCGGGAAAGCTTCCGCACGCCGCTGATCGACACCTGCCCAGTGCTGTACGACGCGCCCTTCATCCACATCCACCGCGCCGACCTGCACGCCATCCTGGCGTCGCTGGTGCCGGACAGCGTGGCGACCTTTGGCGCCAGCTGCACGGGCGTGCGGCAGGACAAGGACACCGCCGTCGCCACCTTCAACGACGGCACCGAGTTCGAGGCCGACCTGATCGTCGGCGCGGACGGCGTGCGCTCCGTCGTCCGGTCCGAGCTGTTCGGGCAGGAGGCGCCGCGCTTCACCGGCCACATGTGCTACCGCGCGGTCGTGCCGACCGACGGGGTGGTGGACTTCGTCAGCCCCGACGCGTCCTTCTGGTTCGGCCCGCACAGCCACGTCGTGACCTACTACGTGCGCGGCGGCAAGGCGGTGAACATCGTCGCGGTCGCCGAAACCAAGGAGTGGGTGGAGGAGTCCTGGAACGCCCCCAGCACCAAGGAAGAATTGCTGGGCGCCTTCCGCGGCTGGCACCGCAACGTCGAGACTCTCTTCAGCCGGGTGGATCAGGTCTACAAGTGGGGCCTGTTCGACCGCGACCCGATGACCAGCTGGTCCAAGGGCCGCATCACGCTGATGGGCGACGCCGCGCATCCCATGCTGCCCTTCCTGTCGCAGGGCGCCGCCATGGCCATCGAGGACGCCTATGTGCTGGCCGAATCCCTGAAGGGGCACGGCAGCGACCTCGCCTCGGCGCTGCGCGACTACGAGGCCGAGCGCCTGCCGCGCACCAGCCGCGTCCAGCTGGAAGCCCGCGAGCGCGGCCGGACCTATCACCTGCCGTCGCCGCTCGCCCAGGCCAAGCGCGACTTCGTCTACTGGCTGCGCGGCCTTTTCAACCCGCAGGCCACCGGCATCCAGGCCAACTGGGTCTACCAGTACGACGCCCGCGCCTTCCGCCCGAAAGTCTCCGCCAAGTCTGAGATGGCTGCTTAACTTAGGCAACCCCAGGTATCGCGAGGGCGCTTTCACCACAAAGACACAAAGGGCACAAAGACAATCACAAAGAAACCAGCTTCGATCAGACGCCCCGCCAATACAGAGGCGTCTTTGTGAAATTCTTTGTGCCTTTGTGTCTTTGTGGTGAATCCGACGCATTGCGACACCTTTCCGGCCAGCCGCAAAACGCTCGAAGAAGATCGACCATGACCAACAAGACCTATCGCATCGGCCAGATCGTCCCCAGCTCCAACACGACCATGGAGACGGAGATCCCGGCGATGCTGACCGCGCACGCGCTGGCGCACGGCACGCGCTTCACCTTCCATTCCAGCCGCATGCGGATGAAGACGGTGAAGAAGGAGGAACTGGCGGCCATGGACGGGGAGTCCGACCGCTGCGCCCTGGAACTGTCCGACGCCCGCGTCGACGTGCTGGGCTACGCCTGCCTCGTCGCCATCATGAGCATGGGCAAGGGCTATCACCGCGTGTCGCAGGAACGGCTGCATACCCGCACGGCGGAGAACGGCGGGGCCGCCCCGGTCATCACCAGCGCCGGGGCGCTGGTTGATGCGCTGCACGTGATCGGGGCGAAGAAGATCGCGCTGGTCGCCCCCTACATGAAGCCGCTGACCCAGCTCGTCGTCGATTACATCGAGCATGAGGGCGTGCAGGTCGTGGACTGGCGCGCGCTGGAGATCCCGGACAACCTGGAGGTCGGCCGTCACGACCCGGCCCGCCTGCCGCAGATCGTGGCCGGCATGGACACGGCGGGCGTGGATGCCGTCGTCCTGTCGGCCTGCGTGCAGATGCCCTCGCTGCCCTCCATCCCGCAGGTGGAGGCGATGACCGGCAAGCCGGTGGTGACCGCCGCCGTCGCGACGACCTACGCCATGCTGAAGGCGCTCGACCTGAAGACCTTCGTGCCGGGCGCCGGCGCGCTGCTGTCCGGCGCTTACTGAGGAAGGGCCAGGGCCATGACGAGCACCTATCAGTACGGCGCGAACGTCCGCGCCAACGGCATCCGCCAGCATTACCTGCGCTATGGGGGCAAGGGCCGCCCGGTCATCATCGTGCCGGGCATCACCAGCCCGGCCGTCACCTGGGGCTTTGTCGGGGAGCGGTTCGGCCGGACGTTCGACACCTACGTGCTGGACGTCCGCGGCCGGGGCCTGTCGGAAGCCTCCGACACGCTCGACTACGGCCTGGACGCGATGGCGGCCGATGTTGCGGCCTTCGCCCAGGCGCTGGGCCTGACCGACTATGCCCTGGTCGGCCATTCCATGGGCGCCCGCATCGGGCTGCGCGCGGTCAGCCGGCACGGCGCGACGCCGGCCCGGCTGGTGATGGTCGATCCGCCCGTGTCCGGGCCGGGGCGCCGCCCGTACCCGGCGCAGTTGCCCTGGTACGTGGATTCCATCCGCCTGATGACGCTGGGCGCCGACCTGGAGGCCATGCGTCCCTTCTGCCCGACCTGGACCGACGAACAGCTGCGCCTGCGGGCCGAATGGCTGCACACCTGCGACGAGCGGGCCATCGTCACCGCCTATGAGGCCTTCCAGACCGACGACATCCACGCCGACTTTCCGCGGCTTTCCTGCCCGGCCCTGCTGATGATGGCCGGCCGCGGCGGCGTGATCCTGCCGGAGGACGAGGCGGAGATCCGCGGCCTTCAGCCCGCCATCCAGACCGTCCGGGTGGGGAGCGCCGGACACATGATCCCCTGGGACGACGAGGAAGGCTTCTACCGCGCCTTCGGCGATTTTCTCGGCCAGCCTGTTTGACCGCATCCGGAAAGGGACCCAAGCCATGCCCGTCAGTGACGCCGATATGGTCCGCGCCTGGACCCATGTTCTGACCCTGTCGAAGCTGAAGCCGCAGGACGTGGTGACCGTGCTGACCAGCCAGAGCACGCACCCGCAGACCCTGCGCACCGCCCTGATCGCCGCCTCCAATCTTGGTGCACGCGTGAACCGTCTGGACCTGCCGCCGGTGAACGCAGAGCACGCGCACAGCCGCGACAGCCTCGCCTACCTCGGCACCACCCCGCTGACCGGCAACCGGGCGGCGATGGCGGCGCTGAAGGAAAGCGATCTGGTGCTGGACCTCATGACCCTGCTGTTCTCGCCGGAGCAGCAGGAAATCCTGGAAAGCGGCACCAAGATCCTGCTGGCCGTCGAACCGCCGGAAGTCCTCGTCCGCCTGCTGCCCAGCCTGGAGGACAAGGCCACGGTGGGCGAGGCCGCGGCCCTGCTGAAGGCCGCGAAGGAGATGCGCGTCACCTCCAAGGCCGGCACCGACCTGCGCCTGCCGATCGGGGAGTTCCCCGCCGTCCAGGAATACGGCTTCGTGGACGAGCCCGGACGCTGGGACCACTGGCCGAGCGGCTTCAGCTTCACCTTCCCCAACGAGGGGCAGGCGAGCGGCCGGATCGTGCTGGACAAGGGCGACATCCTGCTGCCGCAGAAGTCCTACCTGACCTCGCAGATCGAGATGACGGTGGAGAACGGCTATGTCACCGCCATCACCGGCGGCCTGGACGCCGACCTGCTGAACGACTACATGGACGCCTTCGACGATCCGGAGGCCTATGCCATCTCCCACGTGGGCTGGGGCACGCAGGCGCGGGCGCGCTGGTCGACGCTGAGCCTGTACGACCGCGAACAGACGCTGGGCATGGACGCGCGCGCCTTTGCCGGCAACTTCCTGTTCTCGCTCGGGCCGAACAACGAGGTCGGCGGATCGCGCATCACCGCCTGCCACATCGACATCCCCATGCGGAACTGCACCGTCAGCCTGGACGGCCGCGAGGTCGTCCGCGAGGGCAAGCTTCTGGCCCGAAAGGAACTGGCATGAGCGCCCCAGTGCAGAAGGATACGGAGCAAGAGGTCTACCAGCGCCAGGGCTTCGGCCGCGACCTGGGCATCCAGGGGCAGATCGGGCTGCTGATCGTCGATTTCGTCAACGGCTTCGCCGACCCGGCCGTGTTCGGCGGCGGCAACATCGCGCCGGCCATCGCCCGCACGGCGCAGGCGTTGGAGAAGGCCCGGTCGCGCGGCTGGAAGGTCGCGCACAGCCGGATCGTCTACGCCGACGACGGGTCGGATGGGAACATCTTCTCCATCAAGGTGCCCGGCATGCAGACGCTGACGGAGCACGCGCCGATCAGCGCCATCGTGCCGGAACTGACGCCGGTCCCCGGCGAGCTGGTGGTGCGCAAGAACGTCCCCTCCGCCTTCTTCGGCACCGGGCTGGCGCCGTGGCTGACCCAGCGGGGCGTGGAAACGCTTCTGATCGCGGGCGCCACGACGAGCGGCTGCGTGCGGGCCAGCGTCGTGGACGCCATGTGCTATGGCTTCCGCCCCGTCGTGATGGCCGATTGCGTGGGCGACCGCGCCATCGCGCCGCACGAGGCCAGCCTGTTCGACATCGCCCAGAAATACGGCGACGTTGTTCCCGCGGAACGTGTTCTCGCCCTATAAGGGTACGGCGGGATGGCCGGACGGCCATCCCGAAAACTGCTACAATGGCGGACTCGGTTAAGGCGCAGCGTAGACGATGAGCCAAGTGAAGACGAAAGCCCGGGACGTCGCGTCCCTTCCCGATGCCTCCGCCACGGAGCCGCGCCGGTCGGCGCCGCGGCGGCGGG
>Ga0065721_10051303_pt1 | contig 15358 bp, 15 predicted proteins | sample Mesricmetagenome_FD_59108 | JGI IMG/M metagenome (GOLD analysis project Ga0065721, IMG submission 59108) | Mesophilic microbial community from rice straw/compost enrichment Sample: eDNA_1 v2 (version 2) | ecosystem: Engineered > Solid waste > Grass > Composting > Bioreactor | place: USA: Davis... | reverse complement strand
GGTTGGAAATGGCCACAGCCACAGCGGCCACCGCCAGCATGGGGCGCAAACTGAATGCCGCTAGACTGGCCCCGCCGAGAAAGGCGCCGGCGATACCGATCCACACGCCGTAAAGTTTGGAGACAGTGGCTATGTCGGCCTTGGTGTAGCCCGAATCCAGATAGAAGGGTCCCGCCAGCACCCCGATCATCTGGTCAGGCAGTTTGAATAGCCCGACAAAAGCCAGCAGTGCCAGTGCCAGCCAGACGCCATTGCGCGCAAAGAAATCCTGAAACGGCTTGATGAAGGCCTCCCAGAGCTGGATCTGTCGGACCTCCAGGATCCGCTCTGCCGGCTCAGCGGACAATATGCCGGCCGCCAAAGGCAAAACCACGCAGGCGGCCATCGCCAGATAGGCGATGCGCCAGCCGGCCAGCTCCGCCAGATAAAGCGCCATGGCGCCCGAGAGTATCAGCGCGATCCTATAGCCGAGGGTATAAGTGGCCGCCAGTGCCGCCTGGGATTCCACCGGTGCTATCTCTATGCGATAGGCGTCGACCACTATGTCCTGGGTGGCGCCGGCGAATGCCGCCAGGGCGGTGAGCGCAATAAACAGCGGCAGAGAGGTGCTGGGGCCCACCATCGCCATGCCGGTCAGCGCGGCGATCAGCAGCAGCTGGGAAAACGCCAACCAGCCTTTGCGGCGCCCGAGAAAGGGCAGGGGATAGCGATCGATCAAGGGCGCCCACAGAAACTTCAGCACATAAAAAAAACTGGCATAACTCACCAGTCCTATGACGCTCAAGGCGATACCCGCATCCCTCAGCCAAGTGGACAAAGTGAGACCTACCAACAGAAATGGCAGGCCGGAACCGAAGCCGAGAAACAGCATGGTGATGGCGGAAGGGGTGCCGAAGGCGCGTTGGATACCGGCCCAGCCCTTGTAGGAATCGGAAGGATTGTCTGCGCTCATGAATGCACTCTGGAGGGGCGCCTCTCTTCCGGGCGCCATTGGAATTGCCGCAGGGAAATGCGGCCATCGCATACGGTTACGTTTTCGGCGGTCAGGCGCGCCACCTGTTCCCGAAACCCGGGGGAATCGGCGGGCAGGGAGATTCTGCCCTGGGCGTTGATCACCCTGTGCCAGGGCAAGTGGGTGCCCTCCGGCAATGCGCTCAGTGTCATGCCCACCAGGCGCGCCGCGCGCGGCAGCCCCGCCAGTTGCGCCACCTGGCCATAGGTGGCCACACAACCCTCAGGTATGGCCCGGAGTACCGCAAAAATTGCGGTGGCATTTGACATGGGGTGAACTTGCATTACTCTTTCGGCGTCTGATGGCTCCGGCGCCATGCTAACAGCTCCCCAGGGTGATGCAGAAGCGCATCCACTTCACCGCTACTCAACCTTTTTGCTTCGCGACTCAATGAAATCCTTAAGTTTTACTGTTGGGGCACTTCTTGCCGTATGTTGTAGCTTGTCCCAGGCGGGGATTCTGGTGCTCGACAATGGTGACCAATTGGCGGGAGAGCTCAAGGCCATCGAAGGGCCAGATCTGGTGTGGAAATCTGATGTGCTGGGGGAAATCCGCGTGACCAAGGCGCGGGTGGTGAATCTGCAGACCTCCGTGCCCTTGAAAATCCGCGGTCAGGACGATCCCTGCCATCTCCATCAAATGTCGGAAGGCCGGCTGCGCTTCCGCTGCGGGAGCAAGCGCAAGCGCTATTCGCTGTCGGGACTGAAGCATGTTGTGCCCTTCGACAATCACGCCACCCTCAATTACGCCTATGGCGGCAATCTGCGTTTGACCGGCTGGCGGCAGGACGGCAACACCAATACCGAGTATCTGGAATGGCTGACCGAAGTGCGCATGCGCCACGGGGATCTGCGCCATGACATGCGCTTTGTCCACAACAGCCAGCGCAATATCACCCGCGATTTCAATACAGGCACCACCAATAAAACCTACAACCGCCGCAGTCTCGGCAGCTACGCCCTCAGCTGGTACTTCGTGCCGCGCTGGTTCTGGGCCAATACCATCTCAGCGGAGCAGGACGACAACCGCAACATCCGCGAGGAATACCGGCTGTCATCCGGTATAGGGCATTCGCTCTGGGAAAGTGGCATCTCCACCCTGGATCTGGAAGGTGGTCTGCAGTACAACCGCACCTATCTGGCGGTCAACCCACCGGAAGACCAGCCGGACGCCTACACGGCCCTGCGTCTGGCCAGCAACTTCCGCTACAAGTTTCGCAGCGCCGCCGAGTTCTATAACAAGAACCAGTACAACTATTCCCTTGAACAGCCGGAGCCGGGCGAAAGTGCGCGCTGGGAGCTGCGCGCCGATTCCGGTATCAACTTCCCCATAGGATTCGGGATTTCGGCCAATATCAGCATGGAGTGGGTCTATATCAACCACGCCCGAGACCAGAATCCCAATGCCACGCGCCGCGATACCACCTACAGGATGGGTATCAACTACAGCTGGTAGCCTTGTATTCCGCGATCTCATCCCCATTGTGGCTGTTCGAGCCTGAACCGGGAGCACCCGTGCCTGTTTTGCTGATCTTCTTCATAGCGGTGCCCCTGCTGGAATTGGCGCTGCTGATTCTGGTGGGTGCATCCATAGGGGTGCTGCCGACGCTGGCCCTGGTGATCCTGACGGCGGTGATCGGTATTGCTCTGCTGCAGCGCCAGGGTTACGCGGCACTGGTGCGCGCCCGGGAGAAAATGGCTCAGGGGCGAGTTCCGGCGGAGGAAATGGCCGGAGGCGTTTTTCTCGCATTCGGCGGCCTGTTGCTGCTGATCCCGGGATTTATCAGCGATCTGATAGGGCTCTGCTTCCTGATTCCTGGAATCCGGCGTGTGCTGCTGGCGCAGCTGCTCAAACGCTTCGTGGTGGTTTCCGGCACCGGCAGCCCGGGGCGGGGTGAGGGGCAGGTCATAGAGGGCGAGTACGAGCGCGAATCCCGCCGCAACCTGGACCGTTGAATTTTTTTTGCAGCCGGGTGTTGAAATCAAAAAAACTGGTCCCATTTTCGGCTCAGACTTTTTTCCTGCCGGACCGGATAGTGCCGGTTGGCGGGGCTCCCTCTCTGGAGATGTCAAACTGCCCGTCCGCAAGCTGCGGGCGGGATGAAAATCTGCAACGCTACTTTTGGAGATAAACCTAATGAAAATCCGTCCTCTACACGATCGTGTTGTAGTTCGTCGCAAGGAAGAAGAGCAAAAAACCGCAGGTGGCATAGTGCTGCCCGGTTCCGCCAAGGAAAAGCCAAACCAGGGTGAAGTGGTCGCCGTAGGTTCCGGCCGCGTACTCGACAATGGCGACGTGCGTCCGGTCGATGTGAAAGTGGGTGACATAGTCGTATTCGGCAAATACGCCGGCAGCGACACCATCGAAGTGAATGGTGAAGAGCTCGTGATTCTCAGCGAGAGCGACATCAAAGCCGTTCTCCAATAATTTCTCCTCCGTTTATTTCAGCTCAATATTAGGAACAAAGTTATGGCAGCTAAAGTCGTTAAATTTGGTGATAGCGCCCGGCAAAAAATGCTGGCGGGTGTAAACGTTCTGGCAGACGCAGTAAAAGCCACCCTGGGTCCCAAGGGCCGCAACGTGGTACTGGACAAGTCATTTGGTGCTCCCACCGTAACCAAAGATGGTGTGTCTGTTGCGAAAGAGATCGAACTCAAAGACAAGTTCGAAAACATGGGCGCGCAGATGGTGAAAGAAGTTGCCTCCAAAGCTTCTGACGAGGCGGGCGACGGCACCACCACCGCAACCGTTCTGGCCCAGGCGATCGTCAACGAAGGTTTGAAATCCGTTGCCGCCGGCATGAACCCCATGGATCTGAAGCGCGGTATCGACAAAGCCGTTATCGCCGCTGTGGCTCATATCAAATCCATTGCCCAGCCCTGTGAAGACTCCAAGTCCATCGCTCAGGTAGGCACCATCTCCGCCAACAGCGACACCTCCATCGGCGCCATCATTGCTGAAGCCATGGAAAAAGTCGGTAAAGAAGGCGTTATCACTGTTGAAGAGGGCAGCGGCCTGGAAAACCAGCTGGACGTGGTGGAAGGTATGCAATTCGACCGCGGCTATCTGTCCCCCTACTTCATCAACAACCAGGACAGCATGAATGTGGAGCTCGAAGCCCCCTACATTCTGTTGGTCGACAAAAAGATCTCCAACATCCGCGAAATGCTGCCCGTACTGGAAGCCGTCGCCAAATCCGGCAAGCCGCTGGTGATCGTGGCTGAAGACGTGGAAGGCGAAGCTCTGGCTACTCTGGTGGTCAACAACATGCGCGGCATCGTCAAAGTTGCTGCCTGTAAAGCCCCCGGCTTTGGCGATCGCCGCAAAGCCATGCTGCAGGACATTGCGGTTCTGACGGGTGCCACTGTGATTTCCGAAGAAGTTGGCCTGGAACTCGAAGGTGCTTCTCTGGAGCACCTGGGTTCCGCCAAACGCGTCACCATGAACAAGGAAGCCACCACTATAGTGGACGGCGCTGGCGATCCCAAAGCGATCCAAGGTCGTGTTGCCCAGATCCGCGCTCAGATCGAAGAGACCACATCCGATTACGACCGTGAAAAACTGCAAGAGCGCGTGGCCAAACTGGCCGGCGGTGTTGCGGTGATCAAAGTGGGTGCCGCCACTGAAATCGAAATGAAAGAGAAGAAAGCCCGAGTTGAAGACGCCCTGCACGCCACCCGTGCGGCTGTTGAAGAAGGCGTGGTTCCCGGCGGCGGCACTGCGCTGATCCGCGCTGTGGCTGCAATTGCCGATCTGAAAGGCGACAACGAAGACCAGAACGCCGGTATCACCATCGCCCGTCGCGCCATGGAATCTCCGCTGCGTCAGATCGTTGCCAATGCCGGTGAAGAGCCCTCCGTCGTGGCCGAGCGCGTGCGCAACGGCAAAGGCAACTTCGGTTACAACGCTGCTACTGGCGAATATGGTGACATGCTGGAGATGGGTATCCTCGACCCTGCAAAAGTAACCCGCACTGCACTGCAGGCCGCTGGTTCTATCGCTGGTCTGATGATCACCACCGAAGCCATGATTGCCGACCTGCCGGAAGACAAGCCCGCTGCTGGCCACGACCACGGCGTACCTGGCATGGGCGGCATGATGTAAGTGTAAGCACCCGAGAAAACGGCCCGAAAGGGCCGTTTTTGTTTGGCTCCAATCAAACTCTGGGCCTGGAAATTCCCCTGTATTTAAGTATTCCGTGCAATAGCCCCTGGTGGCCCCAGCCTGTATACTTTCGCCCGTTTCTCCCATCCACCTGAATAGGAAGGAAATATCATGACTTTCGAATTGCCTCCTTTGCCCTATCCCAAAAACGCGCTCGCTCCTCATATTTCCGAAGAGACTCTGGAATATCACTACGGCAAACACCACAAAACTTATGTGGATAAATTGAACAGCCTGGTGCCAGGATCCGAATTCGAAGGCAAATCCCTTGAAGAGATCATCAAGAGTTCCACCGGTGGTGTATTCAACAACGCCGCACAGATCTGGAACCACACCTTCTATTGGCACTGCCTGAGCCCCAACGGTGGCGGTGAAGCCACTGGCGCTATTGGCGAGGCCATACGCACTGCGTTTGGATCCTTCGCGAAATTCAAAGAAGAGTTCACCAACTCTGCAATCAACAATTTCGGTTCATCCTGGACCTGGTTGGTGAAAAAAGCCGATGGCGGACTGGCGATAGTCAACACCAGCAATGCGGGAACACCCCTGACCGACAGCAGCGTCAAGCCTCTGCTGACAGTGGATCTCTGGGAGCATGCGTACTATATCGATTACCGCAATCTGCGTCCCAAATATATGGAAGCTTTCTGGGCTTTGGTGAACTGGGATTTCGTCAACCAGAATTTCGCCTAAGCACGTTCTTTTAACACCCGGAGGCTCTCGGCCTCCTTTTTTTTGTCCGGGACCCGCGTCAGCGCGTATGAAAAAGGAGATCGGCGGAAACTCGTCTATGTGGTTAGCCGTCTGAGTGTTTCTGAGCTAAATACATACGAATTGTTTTTCGCAATTGTCAGCAGGTGATTGAATGAGCGAACGTCGCGAGCCGACTATTTCCCCTTTGAATCTGGATAAGGAGGAGGTTGCGCGTCCGCGCGCGACCGCCGCAACGCCTCCGCCGAAAAGGACTGCGCCCCCACCGCCGCCGGTTTCCGGGCGCCCTGTGGTGGTGCGTTCCCGTCTGGCGCCACTGGCGTTTATTCTGGCTTTGGCTGCAGGCGGCTTTGCCGGATTCGTCTATTGGCAATTGCAATTGTCACAGCAGCAGGTGCAGAAGAACGCCGCCGCGCTCGCCGCCGCCGAGGCGCGCGTCGTGGAGCTGGAAAAGCGTCTGGCCCTGTCGGGCGATGAATCGAGCCAGTCCATCACCGCCTTGCAGGCCAATATCAAGGAGAACGCCTCTGAGATCCGCAAGCTCTGGGGCGTTTCCAATGACCGCAATCGCAAGGCCATAGCCCAGTTGGAAGAGCGCGCCACGGCCCTGGAAAAAAACCTGGGCGGAGTGGACGGTCGCATCAAATCCGCTGTGTCTGAATTGACCGGTGAATTGAAAGTGCTGAGCGATCTGGTGGAGGCGCAGCAGACGTCGATCCAATCCGCCGATCAGGCGGTCAAGAGCCAGGTCCAGAACCTGGCTGCGCTCACCAAAAAGCTGGAGCAGCTGGAACAATCGGATAATGATCTGCGCAAGAAAGTGCAGGCGCACGAGGAGGCCATCAAAGCGGTGGACGCCTTCCGTCTGCAGGTCAACCGCGAGCTGATCAGACTCAAAGGCGGCTGATCCGCCGCCGATTGCAATCCGGATTTGAAGACTTCCCCCTTCAATTTCTCCCAAAGATCCAACAACCCAAAGATTCAAGAACCCGAGAGAGTAGCACCATGGTCACGGTTATCCGGCAGGACGACATAATCGCCAGTGTGGAAGACGCCCTGCAATTTATTTCCTATTACCACCCCAAGGATTTCATCGACGCGGTCTATCAGGCCTATCTGAAAGAGGCCAACCCCGCCGCCAAGGATGCCATGGCGCAGATCCTTATCAACTCGCGCATGTGCGCCGAAGGCCACAGACCCATCTGCCAGGACACGGGCATAGTCACGGCTTTTGTTGAGGTGGGTATGGATGTGCGTATTGAGGGCACCATGTCCCTGGAGGACATGATCAACGAGGGGGTGCGCCGCGCTTACCGCAATGCCGACAATGTGCTGCGCGCCTCTATACTGGCCGATCCCGACGGCGCCCGCAAAAACACCGGCGACAACACCCCGGCGGTCATCCACTACAAGATAGTGCCGGGCAACACCATCGACATACACGTGGCTGCCAAAGGGGGGGGTTCTGAAGCCAAGTCCAAATTCGCCATGCTCAACCCCTCGGATTCAGTGGTGGATTGGGTGCTCAAGGTGGTTCCGGAGATGGGCGCCGGCTGGTGCCCACCGGGCATGTTGGGCATAGGCATAGGCGGCACGGCGGAAAAAGCCATGCTCTTGGCCAAGGAGGCGCTGCTGGATCCCATTGATATCCAGGAATTGCGCGAGCGCGGCGCCGCCAATCGCGCCGAGGCCCTGCGACTGGAGCTCTATGACAAGGTGAATGCCCTGGGTATAGGCGCCCAGGGGCTGGGTGGGTTGACCACAGTGCTGGATGTGAAGGTCAAGGATTTCCCCACCCACGCCGCCAACAAGGCGGTGGCGGTGATCCCCAATTGCGCGGCTACCCGTCACGCCCATTTCACGCTCGATGGCTCCGGGCCCGCGCTGCAGACGCCGCCCAGCCTGGACGACTGGCCGCAGATCACCTGGGAAGTGTCTTCCAGCACGCGCCGCGTCAACCTGGACACCATCACCCGGGAGGAGATCCAGACCTGGCGCCCCGGAGATACATTGCTGTTGTCCGGCAAACTGCTCACCGGTCGCGATGCCGCCCACAAGCGCATGGTGGACATGCTGGCCAAACGCGAGAAATTGCCGGTGGATTTCACCAACCGCTTCATCTACTACGTGGGCCCCGTGGACCCTGTGCGCGACGAGGTGGTCGGTCCCGCAGGTCCCACCACGGCCACCCGCATGGACAAATTCACCCGCACTGTGCTGGAGAAAACCGGCCTGATCGGCATGATCGGCAAATCCGAGCGGGGCCCGGCTGCCATAGAGGCGATCCGCGATCACAAGGCCGTCTATCTGATGGCGGTGGGCGGTGCGGCCTATCTGGTGTCCAAGGCCATAGTCGGCGCCAAGGTGTTGGCTTTCGCCGATCTCGGCATGGAAGCGATCTATGAGTTCGAGGTGCGGGACATGCCGGTGACGGTCGCCGTGGATTCCACGGGCGAATCCGTGCACCAGACAGGTCCGCGCATCTGGAAAGCGAAGATCGAAGAGAGTGTGATCAGCGTTAAATAAAAACTTACCTGGAGGCCCCACATGACCCAGCTCAGCCAAGAAACCTGCGAAGCCTGCCGTATGGGCGCCCCCTCTCTGACATCCGCCGAGTTGGCGGATCTGCGCCGGCAGATCCCCGCTTGGCGGGTGGTGGAAGAGGACGGTGTCAAAAAGCTGCGCCGGGAGTTCGCGTTTCAGACCTTCGCGGACGCCCTGGCATTCGCCAACCGTGTGGGGGAATTGGCGGAGGCGCACGATCACCATCCGACCCTGACGGTGGAGTGGGGCAAGACCACAGTGGTCTGGTGGACACATAAGATTCGCGGTCTGCATCGCAACGACGCCATACTGGCCGCCAAAACCGACGCTCTTATCAGCTGAGTCACGCGCTCTGCGTGATCCATGTCAATTTTGCTTAAAAATTACTCAGACTTTTGTCTGAGGTATGGGCGTGGGTGTTTATAATGGCGGCTCGTTTGCGCCTCTAAAAAGAAGATGCGGTTTGAGCAGAGGTTAGCCGTGGGGCTGAGACTGTTCACCGTGCGGGATAACCATGACGCGACTGCAAGATCTGAACATCAGCGCAAAGCTGACCCTGATCACTGTGGCTTCTGCCACGGTCGCGCTCGTATGTGTGTTGGCGGCATTCGTGGTTCAGGACCTGCGCTTGGTCAAACGCATCAAGGCGGAGCAGGTGGAAACGCAGCTCTCCATTCTCTCCGGCAATCTCGCCAATGCCCTGGTACAGAACGACCTGCACACGGTCGACTATCTGCTCAAAAACGGCACCAGCGCCCACGGCATAGTGGCCGCCACGGTTTATGACCGCAACGGCGAGCCGCTCTCCCAATACCCTGTGGTGGCCGGCAAGCTTACGCCTCTGCCGAATCCGGAGGGCTTCGAATTTTCCACGGCCACCTTCAAACGGCCCATTTCCTGGCGCGGCCACGAGGTGGGTCAGTTGGAAGTGCAGGTCAGCTACGCCGATATCAAACTGCGCAGCGTCTATATGGGCGCCTATTCCGCGCTCGCCTTTCTATTCGCCATAGTCATAGCGGCCCTGGTCGCCTGGCTGGTGCAGAAGATAGTGTCCGAACCTCTGCTCAAGCTGCACCGGTTGTCGCGGGATGTGATGGAGACCGGCAACTACAGTCTGCGGGTGGATGTGCACAGCCGCGATGAATTGGGGCAGTTGGGAGAGGCTTTCAACCAGATGCTCACCCAGATCGAGCAGCGCGACCTGATGATGGAGCGCCAGGTGAGCCAGCGCACCCGCGAGCTGCAGAAGCTGGCGGAGGAATTCCGCTACCGCGCCTTGCACGATCCGCTCACCGGTCTGCCCAACCGCGCCCTGCTCAATGAGGAATTCAATCGCGCCGCCGCCCACGCGCGCCGCGCCGGCAAGCAGTTCGCAGTGCTGCTGCTGGACCTGGACAACTTCAAGCTCATCAACGACGGCTGCGGCCACGAGGTGGGAGACGAGCTGCTGAAATTGGCGGCCAACCGCATACGCGCGGCCCTGCGCGGGGAGGATATCGTCTGCCGGGTTGGTGGCGACGAATTCATAGTGCTGGTGGAGGGTGTATTGAATCCCCAGCAGATCGAATCCGTGGGTCAGAGTCTGCTGCAGGCCCTGCAGACCGAATTCTGGATCGGCGGCCGCCCCCACAATGTCGGGGTCAGCATAGGCGCGAGCTTTTTCCCGCAGCATGGATTGGATCTCAACGAGCTCAAGCGCAATGCCGATATCGCCATGTATCACGCCAAGGAGACGGGCAAGAACTGCCTGGTGATCTACGACCCCTCCCTGGGCAAGGCCAACCTCAACAAGCTCGCTCTGCAGAGCGATTTGAAAAATGCCGTTCCCCGCCGCGAGCTGGAGTTGTACTTCCAGCCCCAGGTGAATGTGCTGGGCAATCGTTTGGCGGGGTGCGAAGCCCTGGTGCGCTGGCGCCATCAGAAGCACGGTTTGTTGCTGCCGGGAGAGTTTCTGCCCTTCGCCGAGGAGAACGGCGCTGTGCGGCAGATCGACTACCAGGTGCTGCGCGAGTCCTGCCGCCAGTGCCAGAAGTGGCGCCTGGACTTGGGTCTGGAAATCCCTGTCTCAGTGAACATCGCCAATTTGCATTTCCAGAGTCTGGATCTGGTGGAGGAGGTGCGCACGGTGCTGCGCGAAACCCAGTTGCCACCTTCCATGCTGACCTTGGAATTTCCGGAAACTGTGTTGCTGGACGATTCCAGCATCGCCCAGGAGGTGGTCACAGCCCTGCGGCGCATGGGGGTGAGAGTGACTCTGGATGGCTTCGGCGCCGGGCTTTGTGCGGTTTCCCATCTGCACACCATGCATCTGGACAACATCAAGCTCGACCACTCCCTCTACCGCGCCATCGCCCGCGACCCGGACGAGCGCCGCCTGACCCGGGGCCTGTTGGCTTTCTCCCGGGAATTGGGAGTGAACCTGATCGCCGAGGGGGTGGAGCAGGAGGAGCAGGTGGAAGCGCTGCGGACTCTGGGCTGCGCGGTCATTCAGGGGCACGCCTTCTCCAAGCCCCTGCCGCAGAGCGACTTCCTGGAGTGGGTGCGGCAATTTCAGCGCAGTGAATCGGAAATCGATGTGGAGGTCAGCTGATCGTGGCCGTGATACTTCAATTCAAACGCCCTTCGCCCATGGAAAAACACAAGGGCAAAACCCTCTGTCGCGAGGGTTTCCACAAATGGAAAGTGGTGACAGAGAAACAGTTCGACGTGAAGCAGGGAAAGCTGGTTACGGTTTATGAATGCGCCCGCTGCGGCAAGCGCAAAGTGGAAGCCCACTGATTCAGCGGAGGGAAACGCCGCCCGCCGGCAATACCTGTCCGTCATAGACCGCTTTGCCATCGCGCAACACCAGCCTGCCTTCCGCAAACCAGCGCACCGCCAGCGGATAGATCTTGTGTTCCTGCACCAGCACCCGCTTCGCCAGGATTTCCTCTGTATCGCCGGGCTCTATGGGTACCACCGCCTGGATCACCGCCGGGCCGCCATCCAGTTCCGGGGTGACGAAATGCACTGTGGCGCCGTGGGTCTTGTCGCCGGCCTCTAAGGCGCGGCGGTGGGTGTGCAGGCCTGGGTAGAGAGGCAACAGGGAAGGGTGGATGTTGAGCATACGGCCCAGGTAGTGGATGACGAATTCAGGGGTGAGTATGCGCATAAAGCCGGCCAGCACCACCAGGTCGGGGCTGTACCCGTCGATCAATTCCCGTAGGGCCGCGTCGAAGGCTTCGCGGCTGGAGAATGACCGGTGGTCCAGCACATCTGTGGCTATGCCGCTGTTCTGCGCCCGCGTCAGGCCGTAGGCCTCCGCCTTGTTGCTGATCACCGCCACCACGTCGGCGGGGTAATCCGGTTGTGCGCAGGCATCGATCAGCGCCTGCAGATTGCTGCCGCTGCCTGAAATCAGAACCACTACACGAATTTTTTGCATGTCGGATCAGCGCACTTCCACGAACGGCTCTTGCGCTTCCGCAGACTCCACCCGACCTATGGTGTAGACCGTTTCTCCCTCTGCTTCCAGGGCTGCGCGCACTGCCGCTGCGCTGTCTTGCGGTACGCATACCACCATGCCTATGCCGCAGTTGAAGGTGCGGTACATTTCCTGGGGCGCCACATTGCCCTGGGCCTGCAGCCAGGCGAACACTTCCGGCAATTGCCAGCTGTTCTTGTCGATCACCGCCTTGGTGTGGTCGGGCAGTACGCGGGGAATATTTTCCAGCAGACCGCCGCCGGTGATATGGGCCAGGGCATGGATGGGATGGGTTTTCAGCACCTGCAGCAGGGGTTTGACATAGATGCGTGTGGGCTCGAGCAGCGCCTCTGCCAGGGTGCGGTCGCCTATGGGCTGGCCCAGGTCCGCCTTGCTGACTTCGATGATTTTGCGGATCAGGGAATAGCCGTTGGAGTGCGGGCCGCTGGAGGCGAGACCCAGCAGCACATCGCCGGGTTTGACCAGACTGCCGTCGATGATTTTGGATTTCTCCACTATGCCCACGCAGAAGCCGGCCAGATCGTAATCCTCGCCTTCGTACATGCCGGGCATTTCGGCGGTCTCACCGCCCACCAGGGCGCAGCCGGAAATTTCGCAGCCGCGGCCTATGCCGTGGATCACCTGGGCCGCCGTCTCCACGTCGAGCTTGCCGGTGGCGTAGTAGTCGAGGAAAAACAGAGGCTCAGCGCCGCCGACCACCAGATCGTTCACGCACATGGCCACCAGATCTATGCCGATGGTGTCGTGTTTTTTCAGCTGCATGGCCAGGCGCAGTTTGGTGCCCACGCCGTCGGTGCCGGAGACCAGTACCGGCTCCTTATAGTCCTTGGGGAGTTCGAACAGAGCGCCAAATCCCCCGAGTCCGGCCAGCACTTCCGGGCGGCGGGTGCGCTGGGCAACGGGTTTGATGCGGTCCACCAGGCGCTCGCCCGCGTCTATGTCCACACCCGCATCTTTATAGCTCAGGGATTGTTTATCACTCATAACAGCACCTTCTCTCACAGCCAGCCGCGCCGAAAAAGCGGGCATTCTACCAGCATTGCCACCGGCTGAGGCGAGGGGATATGGCGGGATGGCAATACAGAGGAAAACAGCGGATAAAACCGCATTTTCTGCGGCTTTTAGGATCAGGGTGGGCTTGTTACAATCGCGCGCTCGCCCACGCCCTCAGGTTTCTCCCATGATCCAGCGCAGGTCCCACGCATGATTCAATCCCAGTGGCAAGAGTTTCTGGTTCTGCGGCGACAGTTTCTCGGGGCGAGCCTCATCGCACTGTTCGCCTTCATTTCCATCCCTGTCTTCGCTCAGACTGATCGCTATTACAGCGCATCTGTGCCTGTGGCCTCCCAGTCTGCACGGGAACGGGAGCGCGCCGCTGGAGTGGGGTTGCGGGAAGTGCTGGTGCGTATTTCCGGCGTAGAGGATCTGGATCAATATCCCGACGCTGTCAGCGCGCTCAGCCGTGCCAGCAGTCATCTTGAGCAGTATTCCTATGAGCGGGTGCGCGGTGCCACGGGGCGCATGACAGAGCATCTGGCCATGACCTTCTCGCCGGCCGCAGTGGAAAGAATACTGCGCAGCGCAGGTCTGCCCTATTGGCCGGTGCAGCGCCCGGATGCCTTGGTATGGTTGGTGGAGGACGATATCACCGAGGGCAAACGCCTGGTCAATGACACGGGCAGCCCGATACTGCAGGGGTTGTTCTCTGCCAGTCAGAAGCGCGGTCTGCCGCTGTTGTTACCGCTGCTGGATCTGGAAGATCAGCTGGCCATAAGCGCGGAACAAGTGTGGAATCTGGATCAGGAAACCGTGCTGGCCGCGTCCGAGCGCTATAACGCAGATACCGTGTTGATCGGCCGCTATAGCCGCACCTCCACTGGCCAATGGTGGACCAGCTGGCAGTTTTTCCACCGCGGCGACGGCCGCAATTTCGATCTGCGCGGTGAGGACGGCGTGGTGGTGGGTCAGCAGGCCCTGGCACCTCTGGCCAATTATCTGGCCGGACTCTACGCCCTCAAAGCCAATCCCGAGAGCGCCTCCCGCCTCTACGTGCAGGTGAGCCCGGTGAACGATTTCGGCAACTACCGCAAAACCCTGGATTACCTGCACAAGCTTCCGGTGGTGACCTCCTACAGTCTGCTAGCGGTCACAGGCGAAAGTCTATTGTTCAGCTTTGAACTCAATGGCACTTTCGATCAGTTGAAAAATGCCCTGTCGCTGGACGGCAAGATGCGTCCGCAGTACAGCGGCGACCCCAATGCACCCTGGTTGGCACTTCCCGGCGGCAGCGCTGATCAGCCGTGGCGGCTGGAATGGATAGGACGCTGAGGAGTTTTGCTTGCCAGATTCCCCCTTGCAGTTGAGCCTGGGAATTTCCCTTAAGGACGACGCCACCTTCGGCAATTTCTATGCGGCGGAGGGCAACGCCCTGGCGGTGCACGCCCTGCGGGAATTCAGTGCCGGCCGCGGGGAGGGCAATCTACTCTTGTGGAGCAACCGCGGCGCAGGACTGACGCATCTATTGCAGGCCTGCTGCCACGCAGCCTTTGAGCAGAATCTCAGCGTGCAATATCTGCCGCTGCGCGAGCTGGTGGGTTACGCACCGGAAGATGTGTGTGAAGGGCTGGATAAGGTCAGCCTCGTCTGCTTGGACAGCGTCGACGAAATCTGCGGCCGCCGCCACTGGGAGCAGGCGCTCTTTCATCTCTACAACCGGTTGCGCGACGCCGGCCACCGCTTGCTGCTCGCCTCCCACACCAGCCCCGCCGCCCTGCCGCTGGTGCTACCGGATTTGAAATCCCGCTGGCTCGGCAGCGTGATCTACCACATACACGAACTGAACGACCAGGAAAAAGCCCAGGCACTGCAACTGCGCGCCAAAGGCCGCGGCATGGAAATGCCGGACGAAGTGGCCAGATACATCCTCAGCCGCGCCCCCCGCGACACCAACGATCTCTTCAACCTGCTCAATCGCCTGGACGACGCCTCCCTGCAACGCCAACGCAAACTGACCGTGCCCTTTGTGCGGGAGGTTTTGGGGTTTTGAGGCGGCATTCAGTAGTCATAGCCTATGGCTAGCGGCTATTCTTGCTGCAGAGTGTGCTAACAAACGGACAGTTTGGATTTGCCTCTCTGGTTAGTGGCTCAATCGCGATCTGAGAAACCAACAATAACAGGCAACAGGATGACCGATCTCTTTTTCAAGCAACCTATCCTTAACTCGCCCTACGAGTACCCCAGCCGCCATTGGGAATTGGACAAGGACGGCCAGCCAACGCAAAAAATCGTTGATCGCCGCCGCGGGGCAGACTTCATCACGCCCATACCCAAACCCCGCAAACGCAAAGGCCAGCAGGGTCTGATTTTTGATGAAGGTAAGGGGCTCAGCACCCAGGAACAGCAATACGACCACACCGCCATCATCAATGCGGTTCGCATGGAGG
>Ga0065721_10005216_pt1 | contig 15358 bp, 11 predicted proteins | sample Mesricmetagenome_FD_59108 | JGI IMG/M metagenome (GOLD analysis project Ga0065721, IMG submission 59108) | Mesophilic microbial community from rice straw/compost enrichment Sample: eDNA_1 v2 (version 2) | ecosystem: Engineered > Solid waste > Grass > Composting > Bioreactor | place: USA: Davis... | reverse complement strand
GTTGGGTTCGAGGTTTTTATCCGCCCAGAACAGGCGGTGGGGCACCGGCCGGCCGAAGCCCAATTGGCGGGCCGCCGCCAGCGCCTGCCAGGTGTAGTTCTGCGCCTGTTCCACAGCCGCTTGCACCGGACAATCGTGGGCGCGCAGAGCCGCGATCGCCGCCGCCAAGGTACTGGTGGCGCCGTGGCAGGTAGGCGGAGTCTGTTCCCATTCGTAATGCTTGATTACGCCACTGCTGCCGTACAGCCCGGTGGTCGCGCGGTTTTCCTTGGCCAGTGACTGGGTCAGCAATAAATGGCGGCAGCCTTTACTGGTGATCGCCTGGGCGGTGGCGTCTATGGTGTCCGCTTCCTTGGCGATGATGTGCGCTTCGTTGAGGGAAATGACCGCCACTTCGCACAGTGGCAGCAGCAATGTCGTGATGGCGGAGGGCAAATCCGCCTGCTCGATAAGGTCCTTATCCCAGAGGCAGAACGCGGGGTGGATGATCAGCGGCAGATGCGGATAGTCCTGCAGAATGGAGTGGATCGCCTCGACGTTGGCAACGGAGCCGGCAAAACCCACTTTCACCGCCTGCACCGGCATGTCTTCGAGAATAGAGCGCGCCTGTTCGATGACCAGGGTGGTTTCCACCGGAATCGCTTCGTTGTTTTCCGCCGTGGCAGTGGCGCAGAGCGCGGTGGCGACGGGAGCGCAGTGACACCCCATGCTGGCGACGGATTCTATATCCGCCTGCAGACCGCCTCCGCCGGAGGGGTCGAGGGCGGAGAAACACAATACAACGGGAGGGTTGGAATTCTGCATGTCACACGCTCCTCATTATTCGTTTGGTCAGGCGGGCATTTTGGTCACGACCAAAAACACTATGGCGATCAGGAACAACACCGGGATTTCATTGAACACGCGAAAGAATTTATGACTCGGAACCGGCTTGTCTTGAGCGAATTTGCGCACATAGGCGCCGCACATATGATGGTAGCCGATCAGACAAATCACCAGCCCAGCTTTGATCCAGAACCAGGTGCTGGAGCCGTAGTAAGACCAGTAGAGGTGCGCCATCCAGGCGCCGAAGATTATGGTGGCCACCATAGCTGGCGTGCCAATGGCCCGGTACAGTTTGCGCTCCATAATCTTGAAGCGCTCACGGCCGGCGGCGTCTTCTGTCATGGAGTGATAGACGAACAGGCGAGGCAAGTAGAAGAGCATGGCAAACCAACTGACGACGGCGATGATATGCAGTGATTTGACGACCAGTGGCAGCATGTGTCAGGCACCTTGTCCGGGAATAAAAAGAAGACGATTAAATCCGGTAAAAGTTTTTAATTGCGTCCTCCGTGACAATTCCCCGCACCGATATTGTTAACAGGTTATGTTGGTGCGGCACATAGAGCGCCTCGGCCTGGGACGAGCGCATGGCTTCAAGCGCGTCCCACAGACTGGCGGTTTCATGGATCGGCGAGAGTAACAGACGGCGTGCGGGGATGGCCAGCAGATCTATGTTTCGCTCCAGGCTCAGCACCTCCACCGGTGCATTTTCCAAATAGGTGGCCAGATCCGCCGCGCGCATGGCGGTTTTATCGCGGGTTTGATCGTCCTTGGCTCCGAACACCAGCCAGTCCGGTTGGCTCGCCAGCAGCTTTTTCGCCTGGTCATAATCCAGCTGGCGCTGGGCGTGGAGCAGATTGGTATTGAGCACATTGGCAATACCGGTTTTTTTCAGCACCTGCAGCGCCGGGCGGAAGTCCAGACTCCTGCCGGTAGCGTGCAGCTGCTCCATAAAAACACCCTGGTAGTGGAACAGGTTGCGGGTGATCAGGCAGGCGATCACGATTACCAGCATGGAAGGGAAAATCATATGCGGGTTGTAGGTCAGCTCTAGAGCCGCGACCAACGCCGCCATGGGCGCGTTGAGTGCTGCCGCCATCATGCCCGCCATCCCGATGATCACGTAAAACCCCGGGTCAGCGATCGCCGTTGGATAAAGTCCTTGCGCAATGACACCCACCGCGCCGCCGAGGCAGGCGCCGATGATCAAGGTCGGGCCGATAATCCCGCCGGGCACACCCAATGCGATCACCGCGGCGCTGCTCANCAGTTTGGCGATGCCCACNATCAACAGAGTGCGCGCAGCCAGTTCGCCATCCACNGCTGCATCTAGAGTGTCATAGCCNAAACCCATGATTTCCGGCACCGGCCACGCGATTGCGGCNGTGAGCAGGATGGCGAGCAAGAGGCGAACGACGAGCGGCCAGTGCAAGACGCGGAGAGTGTGCACATGGACCGCGATAAAGCAGGCGCCGGCGCAGGCGATCACCAGTCCGAGCACCAGCATCAGCGGCAATTCCCACAGGGTTTGCATCTGGCTCTGCAGTTCTATCTGCAGCAGCGGCGTACCGCCAAACACCAGCTGCGCTATGGCGGCGCCGCTGAAAGAAGCCAGAATCACCGGCACAAAACCCACCAGGGTGTACTCCATCAAAATCACTTCCATAGCGAAAATCACCCCAGCCAAGGGGGTGTTAAAGGAAGCGGAGATGGCGGAGGCGACGCCGCAGCCGATCAGGGTATAGCGGCTGTTATTGGGCAAATTGAGCCAGCGGGCGCAGCGGCTGGCGACCCCGGCGCCGAGATGCACCGCCGGCCCTTCGCGGCCTACCGATTGGCCGCTGATCACGCTGATCACCCCACCGAGAAATTGCACATACCAGTTGGTGGCGGGCAGATGGCCTTGATAGTTATAAAGGCGGTCGAGCACATGGCCAACGCTGACTTGGCGATTGCCCTTGCCCACCAGCAGCAGTAACAGCAAAAGGCCAATCCCGCCGGCGCCGAGAAACCACCAGCGCTGGGTCAGCGACAGCAGCTCAAAACTCTCCGCGCCTGCAGGCAAAAGAAAGCCCAAGGGAAATTCAATGCACAGGCGAAATAACGCGATAACCACCCCGGCAGCGAGACCCACCAGCAAGCCCAAAAAAGTCAACTGGGGGAGGGCGTCGATGTAAGAGATGGAGTAGCGGAACTGGTGGAAAGCACTGCGCAGGCGCTGGTGGTACTTGGATCTGGAGGGTTCCGCCGAGTCTTTCATAAATGGGTGAGTCCGTGAGCCAACTTCAGTTTTCCCGGAAAGGCCATTACCATACGCCCCCTTGGGGCGCGATTCTACAGAGTGTTGGCGTCGCAATCGCAGCTGCGGTTGTTGCCGTGGTGGTAGTTACTGACCGATTGTGGAGGTGATGGTGATTCGAGTAGGTATCGTCGGCGGGACCGGCTACACAGGTGCGGAATTGTTGCGCTTATTGGCGAGACATCCGGACGCGCGGGTCGAGGTCATCACTTCCCGCGGCGAAGAGGGCAAAAAAGCGGCGGACCTGTTTCCCAATCTGCGCGGCCACTGCGATCTCGCCTTTAGCGCTCCCGACCCCCAACGCCTGCTGGAATGCGACGTCATTTTCTTCGCCACACCTCACGGCGTTGCCCAATCATTGGTACCCGAACTTCTCCAGGCCGGCGCGCGCATTGTCGATCTCTCTGCGGATTTCCGTATCCGCGACACCGCGCTATGGGAGAAATGGTACGGCCAGCCCCACCAGGCACCGGCTCTGGCGCAGGAAGCCGTTTACGGCCTACCAGAAGTTAACCGCGACCGGATCCGCGACGCCCGCCTGATCGCCTGCCCCGGCTGTTATCCCACATCTGTGCAACTGGGCTTCTTACCTTTGCTGGAGCAGGGGTTGGTGGACCCCACCCGGCTGATCGCCAACTCCGCCTCCGGCGTCAGTGGTGCCGGTCGGCAGGCTAAAGTTGACATGTTATTTGCCGAAATCACGGATAGCTTCAAAGCTTATGGTGTTAAAGGGCATCGCCATTTGCCGGAGATCGAGCAGGGCCTGCGCGATATTCAGCAGGGGCGCGGTGAGCCGGCGCAACTGACGTTTGTGCCGCATTTGCTGCCCATCGGCCGTGGCATCCATTCGACACTTTACGCAACACTGTTGCGCACCGACGTGGATCTGCAGGCGCTGTACGAAGAGCGTTTCCGCGACGAGCCGTTTGTAGACGTTCTGCCGACGGGAAGCGTGCCGGAGACCCGCTCCGTGCGCGGCACCAACATCTGCCGGCTGGCAGTGGTGCGGCCACAGAATCGCGACACGGCGGTGGTGTTGGTGGCGGAGGACAACCTCACCAAGGGTGCTTCCGGCCAGGCAATACAGTGTATGAACATCATGTTCGGCTTTGCCGAAACCGCAGGACTCGAGACTCCAGCATTTCTGTAATGGCGCATTTCAAAACCCATCAATCATGCCGGCGGCGACTAGCGACTGAAGGTTAAACGGACATACTCATGGCGGTAGTCAAAGGCAGCAAAGTCTATCAATGGTCGGTGGTGAAAAGCCGGCCACACACGCGCATATGGCACGTGGCAATCCTGTGTGCACTGGTTGCAGTGGCCGTCATTACCGCGTTTATGCTGGGCCAGCACCTAGCGGTCGGCGCGGACGGCCGAGCATTGCAAGAACTCGCCTCGACCCGGGCGGAACTGGAAGAAGTCCGCAAAGCCGAGCAGCTGCTGCGTCAGCAGCGGGAAAACGCCAAGTTGGGCGCCGAGGTGGATCGCAAATCCCTCGAAGACGTGCGCCAGGAGGTCATCGATCTGCGGGCTGCCATTGCCAATTTGAAAGAAGAAAACCAGTTCTACCGCAATTTGATGTCGCCGGAGGGCAACACCCGCGGGCTCAGTTTCGGTCCTGTTGAAATCTTGCAGACCGAGCGGCCGCGCACCTTTCGCTACAAAGTGGTAGTACAGCAGCTGGCCGCGCGGCACGAAGTGCTGACCGGCACACTCCGCTTCAACGTGGTCGGCCGTCAGGACGGTGATGCCAAGGTGCTGGCCTTGAAAGACATATCTTCAAGCGTCGATAACAATAATATTCAGCTGCGTTTCAAATACTTCCAGAACATCGAAGGTGAGCTGGTGCTGCCGGACGGTTTTGAGCCAGAGCGAATCGAGCTGGAGGCGCGCCCCTCGGGCAGCAGCGCCACTGCGGTGGAAAAGCGTCTATCCTGGCTTGTGCAGAGTGCCTGAACGTTTCTATCGGATTTTTCTTAGGAGTCTCATATCATGGGGTCCAACCACACCCTCATATCCAAAGGCACCCGTATTGTCGGCGATGTGCACTTTACCGGCGAGCTGAATGTTGAAGGCCAGCTGGTCGGCAATATAATTGCCGACAACAATTCCGAGCTGTTGATCAGCCAGTCCGGCCGCATCGAGGGACAAATCCAAGCGCCTAAGGTCATAGTTCGCGGTTTGGTACAGGGTGATATCCGTTGTACCAAGCACCTGGAGCTCGGCGCGACAGCAGTGGTAAACGGCAATGTGTTTTACACGTTGATCGAAATGGTCAAAGGTTCCCAGGTCAATGGCAGCCTGGTTTACGTCAACGAAGCGGAAGGTAAAAAGAAAGCGGCGGGATCGGCCTGAGCGGTTGATCCTTCGAATTCTTGAGAGGCAGTTATGTCAGTTGCGCAATCCTATACCCCAACTCCTATTCAGATCAGCCCGAACGCTGTGGCAAAAGTTCGGTCCCTGCTCGAAGAAGAGGGCAATCCCGATCTGAAACTGCGGGTGTATGTGACCGGTGGCGGCTGCTCCGGTTTCCAATACGGCTTTTCTTTTGATGAAGAGTTGGAAGATGACGATACCCGTATTGAAAAGGACGGCATCACGGTAGTGGTGGATCCTATGAGCTATCCCTATCTCGTCGGCTCGCGGCTCGATTACCAGGAAGGGCTGCAGGGATCAAAATTCACTGTGGAAAATCCCAACGCCAGCAGCACTTGCGGCTGCGGCTCTTCCTTTTCAATCTAACTTTTTCAGCTCCCGGATCTTGCTGTCCCGGGGTAGATTCCCCCCAGAATTACTTCGCGTTCCGCACCTGTCACCGTCGTGATGTTCCCTGCAAGGTTGTTGAGCGTGCGCATGGCGAGCCAGGCAAATGCAGCCGCTTCAACATAACTCGCAGGGATACCGAATTCATCGGTGGTATGAATTGATTGCTGCGGTAAAAGCTCGCGCAGACGCTTCATTAACGCCCCATTCTTCGAACCGCCGCCGCATACCAGAACATCAGCGACATCGCCCAAATCGTTGATTTGATCAGTAATTGATCGCGCCGTCAGCTCCAGCAGAGTTGCTTGCACATCCTGTTGCGCAATGCCCGGAAATGTCTGTAACACCTCCTGTAGCCAGGCCAGACTGAATTCTTCGCGCCCGGTACTTTTGGGTGCCGGCAGGGAAAAATAAGGATGGGCATAAAGTTGATCGAACAGATCCGGGATGACAGTACCGCTCGCAGCCCAAACGCCATCCCGGTCAATCGTTTCGCCCATGCAGTGGAAAATCCACGCGTCCATAAGGCCATTGCCCGGGCCGGTATCGTAGCCGCGCACGCAACTTTTAGCGTGGAGTACGGTGATATTGGCAATGCCGCCGAGATTCAGTACCACTCTGGATCGCTGCGCATCGGCAAATACCGCCTGATGAAAAGCCGGCACCAGCGGCGCACCCTGGCCTCCCGCCACCATGTCGCGACGGCGAAAATCCGCCACAGTGGTAATGCCGGTGATTTCTGCGATGGTGTTGGGGTCGCCGATCTGCAAGGTGAAACCGCAGCCGTTATTCAGCCGCGGGCGGTGGCGAATGGTTTGCCCGTGACTGCCAATCGCGGTGATATCGCTGGCGGAATGCCCGGTGGCGTGTAACATCTGTAAAACCGCGTCCGCAAAGAGACCGCCTAATTCGCGGTCGAGGGCGCCCATACGATCGATTTCATCACTTCCCGAGGTAAACAAACTGAGGATTTGCTGGCGGACGTGTGAGGGAAGTGGGAATTGGATGGCCTGCAGAACTTGGCAATCCTTGCCGTCGAGTAGCACTAGCGCCGCATCTATCGCGTCTGCGCTGGTGCCTGACATCAGCCCGATATAGAGCGGCACGGGCTAGAGCTTATTGGTGTTGGTGGTATTGCTTGCCAGGGTAGTGGTCTGACCAAGTTGGGCAATCAGTGGTTGCGTCTGCGCATAGAACCGCTGCAGCTCACTGTTTTCAATGGACACCACCTTGGGCAGCTTCTGCAGAATTGTGCGTGGATCGCGGTGCACGCCGTCGAGCAGGAATTCGTAATGCAAATGCGGCGCGGTGGAATATCCAGTGGAACCGACAGTGCCGATTACCTGACCTTGGCGGATGCGGGTGCCGACCTTCACCGCACGTTTGTGCAGGTGGAGATATTTGGTCTGCACATCAGAGCCGTGCTGGATCACCACATAGTTGCCGTTGGCCTCGGTATAACTGGAGGCGATCACCTTGCCATCGCCAGCAGCCCAAACCGGCGTGCCGCGGTCGGCCGCATAATCGATGCCGCGATGCGGACGGACCGTTTTGGTGATGGGGTGGAGACGGCGGGGATTGAAGTTGGAACTGATACGGCGGAAATCGAGGGGCGCGCGCAGAAATGCTTTGCGCATGGCTTTACCGGTGGGCGAGTAATATTGCGCTTCGCCGTTGCGGTCGATGTAGCGCACCGCCTGCAGGGTGGTGCCCTGGTTGGTAAATTCCGCGGCCAGAATTGCGCCTGAACCTAAACGCTTCCCATCCAAAAACTTCTCTTCGTAGAGAATTCGGAAGCTGTCGCCCTTGCGAATATCCAACGCGAAGTCCACGTCCCAACCGAAAATCGCGGCAAGGGACATAATGAGATCTTCATCCAGACCGGCGTCCATCCCCGCTTTGTACAGCGATGAATTGATAACCCCAGTGCGCACCGCCTGCTTGATGTCCGGCTTTTTCTCCATGCGCGAGTATTCAAAACCGCCAGCTTCAGTGGCGGTAAACATTTCGCTGTGCAAGGGATCGATATGGTGGGTCAACGATTGGAGCTTGCCGTCGTCATTGATGCTGAAGACCAGTTTATGGCCTGGATAGAGCTTGGCGAGCTTTTTAGCTTCGTGGCCGGAATTGACCAGGCTGTACATGTCTTTGTCAGTCAGGCCGGCGCGTTTGAAAAGGGTGGATAAAGTATCGCCGTTCTTAACCGTCAACTCGGTTGCATTCACGAGCGGCGTGTCCAGCTCCAATTCCAATTCTAAATTTGGCCAGGCAATCTCTGCGGCGGGAAGGCTGTGCTCAAGCTTGGGCAGTTCCAGAGAAAGGGTATGACGGCGCGTTTCGTTTTTACCGGAAGGCAGGGTCGCAGCGACAACCAAAGCGGAGATCAAGCCGCCTGCCAGAAAAATATGTGCCTTGGGAAAAAAGGACAGTATGCCCGCGGATTCACCTGGGACTGATCTCTTGGGGATTTCAATAGGTTCCATCGGACAAATTAATTACAAATTGAAGAGAAAAAGACTCATTGTTTATAACAGAAAAACTGGGGTTAAGCACCCTGACTCCGGGATTTATGCCAAATAAATACAATAGTTTATGTTGCGGCTTGTGTTTATAGATTCTTTCGGTATCTTTGGCGGATTTTTACTCCCAAAAAGAAATCAGCGTTAAGGCGAACCTTATGTCGGTCGATAATGGACTCCTCAATGATCTTCAAAACCGCGGTTTGATTGCCCAAATGACAGGCGATCAGCAACTGTATGAGCATCTATCGGCTGCTCGCACTGTTTATTGCGGCTTCGATCCGACAGCAGATAGTCTACATATTGGCCATTTAGTTCCATTACTCATGTTGCGGCGTTTTCAATTGGCCGGTCATAAACCCATCGCGCTAGTTGGGGGTGCTACGGGTTTGATTGGCGACCCCAGCTTCAAAGCGCAAGAACGCAAGCTCAATACACCCGAAATTGTCGGCCAGTGGGTTGAGAAGCTGAAGGCGCAAGTTTCAAGATTTATAGAGTTCGGCGACAAGGACAATTCGGCGCAGGTGGTGAATAACCTGGATTGGGCCGGACAGATCAATGTATTGGACTTTCTGCGCGATATCGGCAAGCACTTTTCCGTTAACAACATGATCAACAAGGAGTCGGTCAAGCAGAGACTGGAGCGGGAAGGCGCTGGTCTATCCTTTACCGAATTCACCTACATGCTGCTGCAGTCATACGACTTTGCCGAGCTCTATCATCAACATGGTTGCACCGTGCAGATCGGTGGTTCTGACCAATGGGGAAATATTACCGGTGGCACCGATTTGACGCGCCGGTTGTACGGCGGACAGGTTTTCGGTTTAACCGTGCCGTTGGTGACCAAAGCTGACGGCACCAAGTTTGGTAAAACCGAGTCCGGCGCTGTATGGCTCGATGCGTCCAAAACATCTCCTTACGCGTTCTATCAGTTTTGGCTCAACGCAGCGGATGCCGACGTTTACAAGTTTCTGCGCTACTTCACTTTTTTGAGTGTTGAGCAGATCGCGCAAATTGAAGCGAGCGATAAAGCGTCTGGAACAAAACCCGAAGCGCAGCGAATCCTGGCCGATGAAGTGACCAACCTGATCCACGGTGAAGCCGGCTTAACTGCGGCGAAACGTATCACCGAAGCTTTGTTCTCGGGAGATTTAGCGGCTCTTTCCGAGAGCGATCTGGAGCAACTCAAACAAGATGGTGTTCCTTATACAAGGCTGACTAGGGCTGAATTTACCGATCGCACTCTGACACAGGTATTGACGGATGCCGGCATGGCCTCATCCGGCAAACAAATAAAGGATGCGTTGGCTCGCGGTGCGGTGCAGATCAACCAAGCGGTAATCTCTCAAGAAGAAAATACCAATCCAGCAGGATGTTTTGCTGTTGAGCGTGCTAGATATGCCCGTTTCTACCTCACCAAAATGGGCAAAAAGACTTATCACCTATTTGAAGTCGCATAACATCCATTGCGGAAGTGGTTGTTTTTTAGTCAGATCGATGTTTTTACTCTTACCAATATCGTAATTAATTTAATATTTTTAATAACAATAAGCTCTATAAATAAAGATCATGACGTTATAAGGCAAAACAAAGCGACAAATGGGTTGTTGTTTATTTGACCCTATGCTTGTTTTTTCCTATGCTACGCTGCCTAAAAAAACAGATAAAACCTAATAATTAGTCCATCAACGTTCTGGGGTCACATATGACTACTCGCGAAATTGAAGCCAGTCGTTCCAAACTCGTCTTCAAAAAATCCACTCTCGCCGTATGTATTGCCGCGCTGACGGCGGCACAAGCCTACGGCCAAAACACCACGACGGAAGAGCCGACAGCGTTGGAAGAGGTTGTGGTGTATGGAATAAAGCAAAGTCTGCAGAATGCGCAAGACATAAAGCGTGATGCTGCTACTGTAAAAGATGTTGTCACGGCGAGCGACATTGGAGCGTTGCCGGATAAATCAGTAGTGGAGGCCATCTCTCGTGTTCCAGGTGTGGCGATTGAGCGGTTCGCTGCTTCAGACGACCCAGACCACTTTTCCGTTGAAGGCAGTGGTGCGGTGGTGCGCGGCTTGAATCGCGTAAGAAGTGAGTTTAATGGTCGCGATACATTCAGTGCCACCAGATCATCTGGGCTTAATTTTTCGGACGTCCCTGCTGAATTAATGGGTGGCGTTGAGGTGGTAAAAAACCTGACTGCGGATATGGTTGAGGGGGGGGTGGCGGGAACTATTAATCTCATTACTCGAAAACCATTTGATAGCGAGGGCATGCAGGCTGGCGGCACCGTCAAATATACATACGGTGATCGTATCGGTGAGGGGAATCCTGATTTCTCCGGTATCTTCAGTAATCGTTGGGATACCGATATTGGCGAATTCGGTTTTCTTATCAATGCTTCTGTATCGACTTTCGCTGCTCAGAGTGAAGGTGTCCAGTTATTTCCTTGGTATGAGCGTAGTACCCGCGGCTACGTTTATGATGAAAATGGCAATGCTGTTTTGGAGCCTTGCCCCGCATGGGCATACCCGGATAATTGCCTTGATACAAATGATGATGGTGTTCTGGACAGCTTTCCTTGGGGCTCATTCCCCAATGCGGTCGATAATAGCTTAGGTATTGGCAGACCGTTGGCTGGCGCTGATCCGAATGCAATTTATACACTGCCGGCGGCTGTAGCGCTGCGGCTACAGGAGAACGAGCGTGACCGTACGGGGATTGCTACCTCGCTACAATGGGCGAATCCAAGTGACACTGTTTTAGTGACAGCTGAATTTATTCGTTCGAAGTCCGAGTTGGCTTGGAATGAGCGTTTTATAGAGTACGCGGATGAGCCTTTTGATCCTGTCACGTGGAACCGATTTGGCTTTCAGGAAGATCCCGAAAATCCAGCTAGGTCTTCGTTTGATTATAGCTTTGATTCAACCGGGCGATTTACGCATGGAATTCTGTCGGGTGTGCCATATGTCAGCGGATCTCGTTTAAGAAAAGAAACTAGCACCATTAATGATGCTAGCCTTAACATAGTGCTGAAACCAAACGACAATTTGAAGGTGACTGCGGATCTGCAATATATTAAAGCAGAAGCTTCAATATATGATTTTACCATTCATGGTATTAGCTCGACAGAAATGGACAACGCGTTGTTGCCAAGCGTGTATGTCGATCTGAGAGGAAGTGTACCGTTTGTGGAATTCATGTCTCCGACTGGTTACGCAGATAGCTTCTCCAATCCTGGCTACACAATCCTGCGATCTGCCATGGATCACATATCGGATAACGATGGCGATGCAATCGCATTTGCTTCGGATGTGGAATATTCCTTTGACGAGGGATGGATCAGCTCTATTAAAGGTGGTTTCCGTATAAGCGATAAAACCCAGGAACGAAGAGAGTCGGATTATAACTGGGGAAATATTTCTCAGGAGTGGGCAGATAATCGCGAGAGCTTTGGTGAAAATCCTGAATTTGGAGAGCTATTTACCTTTGATTCCGATTTTAGCAATGGGTCGGCTTTAGGGGGGAATAGAACTTTCTGGTTCCCCAAAGCAGACATGCTGCACAGCCCGCAAGTGTTTTTTGATCGTATATGGGATAATAGTAGCGGTGATCGCATTCATGCAGAAGGTGGTGCAGACATGTGGTACCCGTTGACGGATCCGCGTCGCAATTTGGGTGCTCCGGAAAATAATCCTATCCCTGGGACGCCATTTTTGCCCTCCGAGATTTTTGAGATCAATGAAAAGCGGAATGCGGTTTATGCGATGCTGAATTTCGCGAATGAAGATTTTAGTATCCCCGTGCGTGGTAATTTTGGTATTCGCTACGTGAGCTACGATCTGGAATCCAATGGCTCTTTTGTTGTCGAGCCAGTACCTGCTGAATATCTTGTATCGGATAACTGGGCGGGTGGCTCTGTAGAAATACCTGCAGAAGACATTGCGTTGTTAGAGGCTACGTCCGCAGGTCGTGAAACTATAAAGTCTGATTTTGATAAAATTTTGCCTTCCTTCAATATTGGGCTTGAAGTCACTGAAGACATTATTGTGCGGTTTGCTGCGTCGCAAAGCATATGGTTGCCAGACCTTGAAAATGCTCGGTATAACTATGTTCTCAGTAAGCAGGTGCAGGTAAGTGAGGCGCGTCCTGACACAGAAGGCCCCGACTATGCGAACTATGAAGGTTTTTATTACAAGGCCAGTGATGTAGGCAATCCGTTACTGCAGCCGGAAGTGGCGACAAATTTGGATTTGACTGCAGAATGGTATTTCGCAGATGTTGGTTCTTTGACGCTAAGTTTGTTCCATAAAAATATAGAAGATCTACATCGTCGGGTTGCGGTGCTTTCTACCTATAATGATAAGCCGTTTGTGTACAGCACCATCGATAACGTAGGCGAGGCCACTATTAAAGGGTTTGAAGTCGCGTACCAGCAGACGTTTGATTTCTTTCCCGAGCCCTTTAACGGAATTGGAGTGCAGGCAAACTACACTTATATAGACGCTGAGCAAAAAGCAAGCAATGTTGCGGCTGGCGATGCGGCTGATCAAGTTTTCCGATGGTTCGATAATTTGCCTCTGGAAGGTTTGTCAAAAGACACTGCGAACTTTGTTCTTTTCTATGAGAATGATCTTTTTAGTACACGTCTGGCGTATAATTGGAGATCTAAGTACCTGCTTAATTCTCGTGACGTAATATCTTATTCGCCCATATATAACATGTCAGGCGGGCAGCTTGATTTTTCGTTTCGATATAATATCGCCGATAATTTGAAGCTAGGCTTTGAGGCGAATAACCTCACAGATGAGGTCACTGAAACGCACATTCAGTTTAATCAGGCTGGTGTGTTAACTCCTAGGTCATACTTTATGAACGATCGTCGATATACGTTGGTATTGTCGGCATCATTCTAATGTAGGACTGTTGTGAAAAAGCGCACAAGCTTCGCTTGTGCGCTTTTTTTTTGCGTGAGCATAATTGTTATGAAGGATCGGACTTTGCGCGGGAATAGGACGAATGGTTTTTGGCTTATGGTTGCGGCGGGGTTGAACAACGTGAAAGACGATCGAGCTAATCGAATCAAAGATATTGTCATAGTGGGTGGGGGTACTGCCGGCTGGATGACAGCGGCGGCATTAGCTCAAGTCCTGCGTCACGCTGGCATCAAGATTACATTGGTGGAATCCGAAGCTATTAGTACCGTTGGGGTGGGAGAGGCAACGATCCCAGCGATTCGGCAATTTAATAGCGTGCTGGCGCTTAATGAAGATGAATTTATTAGGCAAACAGGAGGAACTTTTAAGCTTGGGATTCAATTTGTTGATTGGTATAAAAAGAACCACAGTTACTATCATCCGTTTGGAAATATCGGCACTCGTATTGAGCGAATAGCATTTCAGCATTATTGGCAAAGACTATTTAATGCGGGCAAAACCTATCCATTGGAAAACTTCTCGTTGAACATCCAGGCTTGTGAAAACAATAAATTTATTCGGCCGATCAAGATGTCCAATTCTCCTTTAGCAGAAATTACCTATGCATTTCATTTTGATGCAGGGCTCTACGCTCGATATTTGAGAGGATATGCTGAGAAGAACGGTGCGGTGAGAATAGAGGGGTTGATAGATGGAGTTAATCTGCGCGCAGTAGATGGATTTATTGAAAGCGTTCACCTTGCGACAGGAGAAACTGTTGCAGGTGATCTGTTTATTGATTGCTCAGGATTTCGCGGGTTATTGATTGGGCAATGGCTTGGAACTGCTTATGAAGATTGGAGCAATTTTTTGCCTTGTGATAGTGCCGTTGCTGTCGCCAGTTCCCGCCTTGATCCATTGCCTCCATATACACGGGCTACCGCAAAAGAGGCTGGCTGGCAATGGCGTATCCCATTGCAGCATCGCACCGGTAATGGATACGTATACTCGTCGAAGTATGTTTCCGACGAGCGAGCTTTGGAAACATTGCTTTCCGGCATTGAAGAGCCTTTGCTTGGTGAGCCTCGCGTGCTTCGCTTTAAGGCTGGTCGAAGGGAGAAAATGTGGAATAAAAACTGTGTGGCTATAGGGTTGTCAAGTGGGTTTTTGGAGCCGTTGGAATCTACCAGTATTCACTTGGTGCAGGGCGCGATCTCAAAATTACTGGATCTGTTTCCCACTGCCGAATGTCATCCTACGATTGTAGATAAATTTAATGAGCAGTTGGCATATGAATATGAGACGATTCGTGACTTCTTGATTCTGCATTACAATGCGACTCTTCGTGATGATTCAGGTTTTTGGAATTACTGTCGGCATATGGAAATTCCAAAAGCGCTGTCAGATAAAATCAACTTATATCGATATTCAGGTAGAGTTTATCGCGATAATTACGAATCTTTTGGTGGTTTAAGTTGGCTGGCTGTGATGCGAGGTCAAGGTATTTTGACGAAGGCATATAATCCCGTTGCGGACCATTTGCCCATGGAAAAATTGATCACGCAAATGGAAGGCATCAAGTCAGTCATTGATAGTTCATGTCGGTCTATGCCTTTGCACGAAGAATACATTGGAAGAAATTGTCGAGCGGATTGGCTGTTGTAATAAAAAGCGTTCGGATTTCGTGTTGAGGCACACCTTGTCAGTGCATGTAAAAATAGTGCTTATTAGAGGTCGACGAGTTTGTTGATGGAGTGGTAATCGAGAGCAGCGGAGATCTGGCTGATATTTTTGTAGGTGGCATTAGAAAAAGCTTGCACACATCTTCGATCTCCGTATAATGCGCCTCCTCAGCAGCGGTCACGGACCGAAGCTGAAGTCCTCGCCAGCCGAGGTAAGGTTTTTTAACAATTAGTCAAGCAAAGCGTGTGGGCGCTTGTGGTTGGGTGAATTAAGAAATATCGACCATAAGTGACCATCAATTCAAGCTTAGTAATAACGCGAATAGGTAGTCAGTGGTTTGAGCAAGATTAGAGC
>Ga0065721_10005321_pt1 | contig 15359 bp, 20 predicted proteins | sample Mesricmetagenome_FD_59108 | JGI IMG/M metagenome (GOLD analysis project Ga0065721, IMG submission 59108) | Mesophilic microbial community from rice straw/compost enrichment Sample: eDNA_1 v2 (version 2) | ecosystem: Engineered > Solid waste > Grass > Composting > Bioreactor | place: USA: Davis... | reverse complement strand
GGCCCGCCTCTACAAAAGCAGATTGCGTTTCGTCAGTTGAATGATCGGACGAGACTTCCGACCAAGAGATTCCAGCCGTCGATCAGCACGAAGAACAGGATCTTGAACGGAAGCGAAATCGACACCGGCGGCAGCATCATCATACCCATTGCCATGGTGATGGTGGCGACGATCAGGTCGATGACGAGGAACGGCAGGACGATGAGGAAGCCGATCTCGAAGCCGCGGCGGATCTCGGAAATCATGAAGGCCGGCACGAGCACGCGCAGGTCCGGCACGCCGTCGACCGCCGCCGTCTGGCCGCGTTCCGACGCGATGTCGGCAAACAGCTTGAGGTCCTTGTCACGCGTATTGGCCATCATGAAGTCGCGGAAGGGAACCGCGATGCGCTGCAGCGCCTCGGCTTCGGTGATCTCTTCCCTGAGCAGCGGCTGCGCCCCGTCCTGCCAGGCGCGTTCCAGCGTCGGCGACATGACGAAGAAGGTCATGAACAGCGCCAGACTGGTCAGAATCATGTTCGACGGCGTGGTGGCGAGCCCCATGCCGGAGCGAAGGATCGAAAAGGCGATGATGAAGCGCGGGAAGCTCGTCACCATCACCAGGATGCCCGGCGCGATCGACAGAATCGTCAGCAGGCCAAAGGTGCGGATGATCCAGCTTGCCACCGAACCGCTGATCGGCGTGCTCAGGATGTCGGCGGTGGTCGTCTGCGCGAAGGCGACGTTCGTCGCGCTGAATGCGAGACCCGCCAGGGCCAGCAGCGCAACGGATGTGAGCCGGCGGTTCCTCATTCGACCACAAAAGTCCTGAACATGATATTCGACACCTTGCCTTCCGAGATGAGATCGGCCCGCTCCTCGAGATCCTCCTTGAGATACTGGAAGCCGCGCGGACCCTCGAGCTGCTGAAGGCTCACGCTGCGCAGATAGACCATGATGTCCTGGTGAATCGTCTCGGCGAGCTTGACCTCGGGCTTGTCCTTGAAGAGTAAGGCCACTTCAAGGCGCACCCAGGTATCCGTCGGATAGGCGAGATTGGTCGTGATCGGCTCGAGCTGGACGACGCCGTTTTCCTGCGTGGAGATCTTTGGCAGCGGTTCGCCGTACTTCTTCGCTTCCTCGGTCTTCGGCTCGGGCTTGGGTGCCACTGCGGGCGCCAGGAAGCTGCCCAGGAACCAGCCGCCAGCGGCGGCCACGGCCGTCACGCCGGCAACGGCCGCGATGGTCAGGATCATTCCGGAGCGCTTCTTCTTCTGTGGCGCGGCTTCGATGAGATCAACCATGTCGGACGTTCCGTTTCATATCAGATGTGGGCCGCTTCCCGCCTCAGAGAGGAGAGAAGACATCCACCAGTTGCTGGCCGACGGGCGGGTTCTGGATTTCCGACAGGCGGCCGCGGCCACCATAGGAAATGCGCGCCTCGGCGATCTTCTCGTAGGAAACCTTGTTGTCGGCATTGACGTCCTGCGGACGCACGATGCCGGCGAGGTTGAGCACGCGGAGCTCCTGGTTCACGCGGACTTCCTGCGAGCCGCTGACCAGAAGATTGCCGTTCGGCATCGTGCCGGTCACCACCACGGCGAGCTGCAGCTGCAGCTTTTCCTTGCGCTGGATCGAACCGTCGCCCTTGGTTTCGGTCTTCGAGCCCTGCGCAATGTCGGCGCTGAGCCCGATCGAGTTGTGAGTGTCGTCGCCGTTCAGCCCGAAGGTCTTGCTCCAGGAGCTCTGGCGGCTACGGTCGGTCGTGTTGTCGAACGACGCCTGGTCGTCGATGTTGATGACCACGGTGAGAATGTCGCCGACCTTGAGCGCGCGCGCGTCCTTGAAGAGCGCGGACTTCGAATCGTTCCACAGCGAGTAACCCGTCGCCACGTCCTGCGGCTGCTTCGGATAAAGCGCTACCTCATTGGTCCTGGTATATTGCAGCCCAGTGCCGACCGGACTCATGGACGGGGCCCTGCCCACCTCCTTCAGCGTCGGCGAGCCGCACCCTGCCAGGAGCGAAGTGGCCACCAGGGCCGCAAACTTCAAATTCATGATGGGTTCCTCGACGTGTTGCGATCGCCGGCCGCCGACATGATCGCGGTGACCATGGCTGCCTTCTTCGCCTCCATCTCGGCGAGGATCAGGCTGGACTGGCTGGGCTTCAGGCGCATGATGATGGCCGAAGCGAGATAGGGATCGAGCTCCTGGAGCTGGCTGGCCGCCGCATCCGGCTTCATCTTCTTGTAGATGTCGGCGAGACCGGATTCCGCCTGCTTCAGGAACTCGTTGCGCTTCTTGAGCCAGCCCTCATATTCCGCCTTGCGCGCCTCGAGCACCGAGATGCGCTCGTCGACTTCCTTCTGGAGCTTCTCCAGCTCCTCCTTCTGCAGCTGGTAACGCTGGTCGCGGGCGGCATCCGCAATGTTCGAGCAGAAGGTTCTGATTTCGTCCCGTGCGGACTTGACCTGCGGCTTCGGCTCGTCTTCGGCGAGCGCGCCCGAGATCGGTGCGACAAAGAGACCGAGAAGAAGGCCCAATCCTGCAAATCTGTACGCGTTCCTGCTCATTCGATCATCCTTATTGCAAGACGAGTTCGGCCTGGAGCGCACCGGCGGACTTGATGCCCTGGAGGATCGCGATGATGCCGTCCGGCTTCACCCCGATGCTGTTCAATCCTGAGACGAGTGTCTGAAGGTCGGAACCCTTGAGGATGGCGACCTTGGAGTTCGCCGCCTGGGCAACGATGTCGGTCGACGGCTGCACCGCGGTCACGCCGTCGCTGAACGCTTCGGGCTGCACGATCGTGGGGTTCTCGGTCACCTGCACCGTCAGCGTGCCATAGCTGACCGCCACGTCCGAAATCTTCACGTCGGCACCGATGACGATGGTGCCCGTACGCTCGTTGATGACGACCTTGGCCGGCGTGTCGGTATCGATCACCAGATTTTCGATTTCCGCCATCAGCCGCGCGAGATCGGCGCGGCGCGGCTTTTCAACCGTTACTTCCTGTGAATCGTTCACCGCCGCGATCGGACCGCCATAGGCTGTGCGTGCAAACGTGTTGATCGTGTCGGCCATGCGCACGGCAGTCGAGAAATCCGGGTTGCGCAACTGCAGCACCAGATTGACCGAATCCTTGAAGCGCGACGGCAGCGGCCGCTCGATGATTGCGCCGTTCGGCACGCGGCCGGAGGTGGTGACGCCCTGGGTGAGCTGGGCCGCGTCGCCGGCCGCCTGGAAGCCGGAGACCACGACCGCACCCTGTGCGACGGCATAGATCTGCCCGTCGGCACCCGAAAGCGAGGTCATGACCAGCGTGCCGCCGCGCAGCGAGGTCGCATCACCCAGTGAGCTGACGGTGACGTCCATGCGGCTGCCGGGGCTCGCAAATGGCGGCAGGGTCGCGGTGACCATCACGGCCGCGATGTTCTTCGCCCGGCTTTCGCCGCCCTGCGTCGAGATGCCGAGATTCTGCAGCATCGCGCGCAGCGACTGCTCGGTGAAGGGCGAGGACCGAAGGCTGTCGCCCGTGCCCTGCAGGCCAACGACGAGGCCATAGCCGATGAGCTGGTTGTCACGGCCCGCCTGAAGCGAAGCGACATCCTTGATGCGCGCCTGCGAGCCCGCCTCCGCGAAGGAGGGAGCAGCCACAGCGATCGCAAACGCGGCCAGGATGGAAAGAAGTCTTCTCATTTCTGCGCCACCAGAACAGAGCCGTCCGCCATCACGGTGCCGGAGATGATCACGCCGGTATCGGTGTTGCGGACCTTGATGAGTGCGCCAGCGGTGGCGTCGGAGAGCGGCGTGCCGGCAGCGGTGATCCGCAGGCCGCCATTTGCGTAGACGAGGACCACCTTGTCCCCTCTCCTTACCGTCCATTGCTCGCGCAGTGCCGAAAGCATGATGGTGCGGCCCGGAAGCAGCGTCTTGGTCGTGACCTTCCCCTCGACCTCGTGAAGCGAGCGGGCATAGCCCTCGACCAGGTTGGGATTGGTCACATCGACCACATTGACCTGCTCGGCCGAGATTTCCTGCCCCGGATAGATGATGGTCTTGGGGACGACGGCCGTACCCAGCTCGCCCGCCAGTGCCGGGCCCGACATGAGCGCGAGGGCGGCGGCAACCATTGCAACCGGCATCCTCGGAATTTTCGCAAAGCCAAACATCATGTTTGCCTGCCTTTCGTTATCTCATGTTCTTGGAGACCGTGGCTGCCATCTCGTCAGCGGTGGTGATCACCTTGGAATTCATCTCGTAGGCACGCTGGGCCGAGATCAGCTCGGTGATTTCCTTCACCGGATCGACGTTGGAGCCTTCCAGGTAGCCCTGCTGCAGGGTGCCGTAAGCCGGATCACCGGGCACGCCGACGATCGCCGCACCGGAAGCCTCGGTTTCCTGGAACAGGTTGTCACCCAGTTCCCTGAGGCCGGCCTCGTTGACGAAGTTCACCAGCTGCAGCTGGCCGAGTTCGGTCAGCTCCGTTTCGTTGCCGATCTTCGCGAAGATCTGGCCGGACTTGTTGATGGTGATTTCCGTCGCATCCGCCGGAATGGTGATGTTCGGGATCACGCGATTGCCGTCCAGCGTGACGAGCTCGCCGTTCTCGTTCTTGTTGAAGGCGCCGTCACGCGTATAGAGCGTCGTGCCATCGGCTGCCTGGATCTGGAAGAAACCGCGGCCCATGATGGCGACGTCCAGCGGATTGCCGGTATTGGTCAGGTCGCCCTGGGTGTGCAGGTTGCGTACCGCAGCGAGCTTGACGCCGAGGCCGATATTGACGCCTTCCGGCACGATCGACTGGTTGGCCTGGTTCGGCGCACCTGCCGCCCGCTCCATCTGGTAGATGAGGTCGGTGAACTCGGCGCGGGCGCGCTTGTAGCCCGTCGTGTTGATGTTGGCGATGTTGTTGGCGATGACTTCGAGATTGGTCTGCTGGGCATCCATCCCGGTCGCGGCAATGGCTAGGGCTCTCATTGGGCTATCCTCAGATCGGCATCTTTACGACTTCGAGATAGGCCGAGACGATCTTGTCCCGGAACGCCATCGCGGTCTGCAGTGTCTGGTCGGCGGTCATGACGGCTTCGACGACCTCACGCACGCCGGCCTTGCCGAGGATGCCGTCGATCGACTTCTGTTCGGCCGTCTTGAGGTTGTCGACGAAGGTGTTGCCGAGATTGCTGACAAAACTGGTGAATTCCGCACCAGTCGCATGGGCGCCGAGCGCCTGGTGTGCGGTGCCGGCTTCGCCCGCCTTGCGGAGCTCGGAAGCGAGCGAGAGCGAGTTGAGCGGGGCGATAGCTTCTATCATTGTGACGACCTCAGGAGATCAATGGTGGCCGAGATGAGATCGCGCGACTGGCGGATCGATTGCAGGTTCGCCTCGTAGGAGCGATTGGCTTCACGCATGTCGGCCATTTCGACGAGGACATTCACGTTCGGGTACTTGACGATGCCGTTCGCGTCGGCGGCCGGGTTGCCGGGATCATGCTCCTCGATGAACGGCGTGCGGTCGACGCCGATGCGCTTGATCTCCACAGTCGCAATACCGGTCGTGCGGTCGAGGACGTCGGTGAAGGAGATCGTCTTGCGACGATACGGATCCGCACCGGGCACGTCCGCGGTGGAACGCGCATTGGCGAGGTTCTCGGAAACGACACGCAGGCGCGCCGACTGCGCCGAAAGACCTGCGGCCGAAATCTTGAGCGAAGCGCTAAGGGGATCCATGGTCAAAACTTCCGAACGGTGTTCAGTATCATCTTGTTGAAGGCTCTCACGACGCTCACGTTGAGGTCGTAGTCGCGCTTGACCATCCCCTCCTTCATCAGCTCGGTGGGAAGGTCGACGGAATTGCCGGAAATCTGCGGGTCCGCGCCCTTGTCCACCCCCGAGTTGACGACGTAGGTCTCGCCCGGCGCATCACGGAAATGCATCGGATGGGTGGCCGACAGGGAGATGTTCGTGTTGTTGAGGACCGTTTCGAACGGCTTCACATCGAGGGCGCGGAAGCCCGGAGTGTTCGCGTTGGCGATATTGCCAGACACCACCGACTGGCGGACCTGGAGCCATTCCGCCTGGCGCGACGCCAATTCAAAGAGTTGAATGGGGTGCATCTGGATTCTCCGTCTTCATGACCGAACTTCGTCTTCATGACCGTTTCGACCCTACGGAGATAATCTTGCGCGGGACTTGTCCTACTGGCGCTTTCCGCCCGCGTCGTAGACATCGCCCTTGTCGGTGACGATGACCCACTGGCCATCGCGCTGCTCGAGCGCGGCAACCTTCGACTGATCCGGCAGTACCGAACCCGGAGCGACGATGAATACACCGGTTTCGGACTCTATCAGCGCCTTGCCCTGCGAGACGTGCAGCAGCTGGAAATCGACCGGCTGGAACGGGAACGGCTGCGCCTCCGCGAAGGCGGCGGTAATGTTTCCCTTGCTGTCCTCGTCGCTGATCGCGCCGGTGATGACGTTCTCGAAATCCGGCAGGTTGTCGTTGGGATTCCGATTGGCCACCGCACTCGGCGACACCGACACGACGGGCCGGCCGGACCAGTCCGGAAGCAGGCGCGTAAGCGTCTGCGCGGTGATGTCGAGGCGGAATTTTTCCTCTTTGAAGATGACGTACCAGGGGAAATAGGCGGCAGCGACGGCCAGAGCCGCGCCCGAATAGCCGATCACGCGATCCGACGTCCAGAATCGCCGCTTGCCCATGCGCTGCTGCAGTCCTTTCTTCTTGTGGTTCTTTTCGTCAGCCATGTTACCTCGGTCGCGCGATCATGCCCGGCTGTGCCTGCGGGCTGTTCGCGTTCTTCAGGGCGGTTGCCAGGTCGGCGAAGGCGTCACGCGCAGACTTCTCGTGCGGCGTCTGCTTCAGCACCTCGTAGATGAAGGGCACCTGCTTGACCGCCATGTCGAGATCCGGATCGGCACCGGGACGGTAACCGCCGATGAGGCGCAGATCCTTGGTTTCCTCGTAGCGGTGAATGAGCGTCTTGAGCCGCGACACCAGCTTCTCCTCTTCCTGCGTCCAGGCCTTGCGAGCCAGACGCGAAACCGAAGCAAGCGGGTCGATCGGCGGATAGCGCCCCTCTTCCGCAAGCGAGCGGTCGAGCACGATGTGGCCGTCGAGAATGCCGCGGACGGAGTCCGCCACGGGGTCGTTGTGATTGTCGCCGTCCACCAGGATCGAGATGATCGCGGTGATGCTGCCCGTGCCCTCCGGCCCCGGCCCTGCCCGCTCCAGCAGCTTGGGCATTTCGGTGAACACCGATGCCGGATAGCCGCGGGCAACCGGCGGCTCACCGGAAGCGGTCGCGACCTCGCGGATGGCATGTGCGAAGCGGGTGACGCTGTCGACGATGAGCAGCACGTTCTGCCCGGCGTCGCGGAAATGTTCGGCGATGGTAACGGCCGAGAGCGGCGCCATCTTGCGCAGCATCGGGCTTTCGTCCGAGGTCGCGACGACGGCCACGCACTTCTTGATGTTGTCGCCGAGCGTGTCCTCGATGAATTCGCGCACTTCGCGGCCGCGTTCGCCGACCAGCCCGATAACCACCTTGTCGAAGGCATCGGCACGCGCGAGCATCGAGAGCAGCGTCGACTTGCCGACGCCGGAGCCTGCGAAGATGCCAAGCCTCTGGCCGAGGCAGAGCGGCGCGAAGATGTCGATGGCGCGCACGCCGGTGCGGAAGCCCTTGGTCACGCGCTGGCGTGTCATCGAGGGCGGAGCGGTATTGGAAATCGGACGCGCCCTGGTGCCCTGCTTCAACGGCCCCAGGCCGTCGATCGGTTCGCCGAGCGAGTTGATCGTGCGGCCGCACCAGCTGTCGTCCGGCGAAAGCCGGAAGGCGCCGCGGCGCAGCACGAGATCGCCGATGCCGATCGGCTCGCCCGGCTCGAGCGGGCAGACATAGGCAACGTCGGGCTCGACGCGCACAACTTCGCCGAGATGCTCCCCCGTCTCGCTCTGGTGGGAGACGAAATCGCCGAGCCGCACATGGCGCGAGATGCCGGTGACGGTGTAGTGGCCGACGGCGATCGTCTTGACGTGGCCGCCATAGGAAACCAGCGCTTCCGGCTCGGAAACGCGGCGCAAAATGTCTGCGACGCCGGCCATCCGGCGTCCGATGAGTTCCAGCTTGTCCTCGGCTTCTGCCTGCATTGCCTCTCAGACCTACCGCGAGCCGCCGAGCGTCTTGATCGCCTCGCTCAGCGAGGTTTCGCCGTCGCGCATCAGCTGGGTGACGTATTCGAAGGTGCGCGAAACGGTGATCATCTGCGTCATCTGCTTGATCGGATTGACGTTGGACTGCTCCACGAAGCCCTGCTTGACGCCGGCATCCATGCGGTTGACCACCGGCTGCGGCTGCTCGGCGGGAATGATCGCCGTGTTGCCCACGCGGACGAAATCCGGACCGACATTGGCTTCGAACAGGCCAAGCGCTGCGACCGGCCGGCCGTTCTGGTAGAGCACACCGTCGGCGGAAACCGTGGGCGGACCTTCATTGGCATTGAGCTGGATCGGGGCGCCACCGGCATCCAGCACCGGATAGCCTTCGAGCGTGACGAGATCGCCGGTAGCGAGCATCGAGAAGCGGCCGTCGCGGGTGATCGCATCGCCCTGCGGAGAGGCGATCGAGAACCAGACGTCGCCACGCACCGCGAAGTCGAACGGGTTCTTGGTCTGCACCAGCGCACCGTTGTCGGGCGAGAGATATTCGCGGCCGGTCGATACGTAGTTCACCTTGGTGCCGTCGGCCCGGGTGACCACGTCGTCGAACTTGAGCTGCGTGGCGCGGAACCCGACCGTATTCATGTTGGCAAGGTTGTCGGCGATCGTGTTCATCCGCCTTTCGAGCGAGATCTGGGAGGAAATGGCAACATACAGACCCGTTTGCATTTCCGGCTTTACCTCCGACCAAGGCACGTAGCGTGCGCATCAAGCAGTGTGACTGCCGACAGACCGGCAGCATCGTGGCCGGAATTTGCGCGCATTCGCTTGTGCGAACCTGTCGGGCGAAAGCGGTGTGCAATCAGGCAACCAACAGCCTCACACAAGGCTGAAACCTTATTGCCCTAGCTCAGAGAAAAAGGTTCAGATCGGGCACCGGGCTCATGAATATCATTATCGGATTTGTCATCGTCTTCGGTTGTATCATCGGCAGCTTCCTGGCCACCGGCGGTCACCTGGAGGTGCTCTGGCAGCCCTACGAATTCCTGGTCATCATCGGTGCGGGTGTCGGCGCCTACTTCGCGGGCGCACCGCTCAAGGTCATCAAGGACACCGGCAAGGCGCTGGGCGAGGCCTTCCGCAATGCCGTGCCGAAGGAGCGCAACTATCTCGACACGCTCGGCGTGCTCTATGCGCTGATGCGCGACCTGCGCACCAAGTCGCGCAACGAGATCGAAGCCCATATCGACAATCCGGACGAGTCCCCGATCTTCCAGACCGCTCCGACGGTTCTCAAGAACAAGGAACTGACGGCGTTCATCTGCGACTACGTGCGCCTGATCATCATCGGCAATGCACGCAGCCACGAGATCGAGGCGCTGATGGACGAGGAAATCCAGACGATCGAGCACGACAGCCTGAAGTCGTACCACGCGCTTCAGAACATGGGCGACTCCTTCCCGGCCATCGGTATCGTCGCCGCCGTTCTCGGCGTTATCCACGCCATGGGCGCGATCACCGAGCCGCCGGAAGTTCTCGGTCACCTCATCGGTGCCGCTCTCGTCGGTACGTTCACCGGTATTCTGCTCGCCTACTGCGTGGTCAACCCGCTCTGCGGCATGATCAAGTCGGTCCGCAGCAAGCAGCTCAGGCTCTACGTGATCGTGAAGCAGACGCTCATTGCCTACATGAACGGCTCGGTCCCGCAGGTTGCTCTGGAATACGGCCGCAAGACCATCTCGTCTTACGAACGGCCTTCGATCGATGCGGTCGAACAGGAAATGATGAATCCCGGCGGCGGCGTTGCAGCCGCCTGACGGAAAGTAAGGTAAGGATACAGCAATGACTGCTCAGGTCCAGGCCATCGATCCCAAGATTCTCTCGCTGCTCACCGGCGAGTTGGGCACTCGGCAGGCCATTTCCAAGATCTCCGCCGAACTCGGCCACGTGCTGGCGACGTTCCTGCCGGACCTGGTGGAGATGGATACCCAGCTCAAGTTCGAGTTCACCTATGAAGGGTACGAGACGGGCTTCAAGAACGATCTCATCGAGGACCTCGACGAATTCATGGTCCTCGCCGACGGCTCGCTGAAGAACTGGTGCTCCGACTTCACCATCGCCTGTTCTTCCACCGCCATCATCGCCATGGTCGAATGCCTGATGGGCGGCAGCCCGGACGACATCGTCGAGCCAATGGCCCGGCCGGCATCGACAATCGAGCTCGAAATGGCGCCGCTGATCATCGACAAGATCGCCCAGGTGATCAAGTCGGCGGTCAACGCCCCCGGCAACTACGAGCCGATCCTGAGCAAGCCCTACAATGCATCCAAGCGCCCGAAGCCGGCCGAGGATTATGTCGATCCGCACGCCGCACTGATCCGCATGCGCGTGGAGCTCGGGGCGGTGACCTCGGAATTCTCGGTGATCATTCCGCAGCGGACGCTGCTCAAGACGGTCGTGAAGCCTCCGGTGCCGGCCGCTGTGAGCCCCAAGGATTCCAAGAACTGGAAGGAAATCCTCGAGGAGCAGGTGAAACGCTCGGACGTCAGGGTCGAGGCACGCATCCACCTGACGCCGCTCAAGCTCGGCACGATCGCCAAGCTGCAGCCCGGCGACGTGATTCCCTTCCTCGACAGCGGTGACGTGAATGTCATGGTCAGCGCAAACGGCCGCGACCTCTATTCCTGCGAATTCGGCCGCGCCGGCGACAGGTATACGGTACGCGTGAAAGAAACGGCGGGGGGCGAGGAGGATTTCATGCGCGATCTGATCGGCTGACATTCCTCAAAAGCCCGGCACAAGTTTTGAATGGAATATTGGCGACATGGCACCGAAAAAAGCGAAGACTCCTGCTATTGAAGAAAATCTGGATCTGGTCGACAACTCGTCCGAGCTCGATCAGGCGATCGACGACCTGCGCGGCGTGCTGAAGGCGGCTGACGACACTGCCGCACCGGATCTCGACAGCGATTTCGGCGCCGAATTCGGCGCCGGTGACACGGAAGCGCCCGCGCTCTCCTTCGATGGCGACCTCGACAGCTTCAAGTCCGAATTCGGCGGTCCCACCGACATCGGGCAGGATTTCGGCGACTTCTCGCAGTCCGCATCTACCCCCGACTTCGGCACCGCGTCTGAACCGGGCAGCGGCCTGCAGGCCAATCTCGACCTCATCATGGATATTCCGATCGACGTCCAGATCATCCTGGGCTCGAGCCGGATGCAGGTATCCACCCTGATGGGTCTGACCGAAGGGGCGACCATTCCGCTCGATCGCAAGATCGGCGAGCCGGTGGACCTGATCGTCAACGGCCGCATCATCGGACGGGGTGAAATCACCGTTCTGGAAAACGACGAAACACGCTTCGGAATTCGCTTGCTAGAAGTGAAATCTTCTGGAAGATCCTGAGTTAATAGCGTTCAAGCCGGAATGATTCCGGGGGGTGTCGAATGATCGACTTCGACGATTTTGGTAACACGAGCGTGGCCAGCCCGCTGAGCCCGCCCGACAAGGCGGCAGCCGTCCTGCTGGCCATGGGGCGTGACGTGGCAGGCAAGCTGCTCAAGTATTTCACGCAGGCAGAGCTGCAGGCGATCATTCATTCGGCACAGCGACTGCGGCAGATCCCGCCGCACGAGCTCGAGGACCTCGTCAACGAATTCGAAGACCTGTTCACCGAAGGCACCGGCCTGATGGACAACGCCAAGGCCATCGAGGGTATCCTCGAAGCGGGCCTGACGCCGGACGAAGTCGACGGTCTCCTCGGCCGCAAGACGGCCTTCCAGAGCTACGAAGCCTCGATCTGGGACGAACTGGAGAATGCGGATCCGAAGTTCGTCGCCCGCTATCTGGTCAACGAACATCCCCAGACCATCGCCTACATCCTGTCGATGATCCCGTCGTCGGCCGGCGCGAAGATCCTCATGGAAATGCCGGATCGCCGGCGCGCAGACATCCTCAACCGTACGGTCAACCTCAAGGACGTCAGCCCCAAGGCGACCCAAGTCATCGAAAACCGCGTTCTCGAAATCCTGCGCGACTACAATGCCGAGCGCAACTCGGTCGGTACGGTCAAGGCGGCCGAACTGATGAACGAGCTGCAGAAGCCGGAAGTCGAGGCGCTGCTCGATTCGCTCGAAGCCCTCAGCGCGGAAGCTGCAAAGCGCGTCCGTCCGAAGATCTTCCTCTTCGACGACCTGCTGCTCATGCCGCAGAAGAGCCGCGTCGCGCTGCTCAACGACATCTCGGGCGACGTCATCACCATGGCCCTGCGTGGCGCGCCGGTGGACCTGCGCGAAGCGGTGCTCTCGGCAATCGGTGCACGCCAGCGCCGCATGATCGAATCCGATCTTGCGGCTCCGGATGCGGGTGCTACGCCGCGCAACATCGCGATCGCCCGCCGCGCTATTGCCCAGGAGGCAATCCGGCTTGCCGCCTCCGGCCAGATCGTGCTCAAGGACAGCGGCGAGGCCGAGGCCGCCTGATAGAAAGGGGCCCTGCCCGTGGCGGACGACAGCGCGGACAAGGAAAGCAAAACAGAAGCCCCGACACAGAAGCGGTTCGACGAGGCTGCGGAGAAGGGCAACGTACCCTTCTCGCGCGAGGTCACGGTTTTTGCCTCCACGCTCGGCATCTACGTCTACGTGGTCTTCTACCTGCCCTCGGGCGTGGCTCGCTTCTGGGAGCGGCTGCGCGACCTTTTCGACAAGCCCGACCAGTGGCATTTTGAGAACGGCACCGATGTCGTGTCGCTGTTCATCCGTCTCGGCTGGGACGCAAGCGCCATCGTCTTTCCCGCCTTCATCCTGATGGCGGGCTTCGGCATCGCCTCCTCCATCCTGCAGAACCTGCCGAGCCCGGTTCTCGAACGCATCTCGCCGAAATTCTCGCGGCTCAACCCGATCTCCGGCTTCAAGCGCATTTTCGGCCTTCCGGGCCTCGTGGAATTCGGCAAGTCGCTGTTCAAGGTCCTCATCGTCGGGCTCATCGTCGTGCTGGCGCTGAAATCGGAATTCTTCAGCTCGCTGGACGCGATGTTCGCCGATCCGAACTTCCTTCTGGCTCGGCTCGTCAGCGACGCCAAGACGATCCTGATCATCATCCTCATCTGCTCGGCGATCATTGGCATCGCCGACTACCTCTGGACCCACCATCGCTGGTATTCGGACCTGAAGATGACCAAGGAGGAGGTGAAGGAAGAGCGCAAGCAGATGGACGGCGACCCGATCGTGCGCCAGCGCCAACGCTCCTTCGCCCGCGACCTCGCCCGCAAGCGCATGATGGCGCAGGTGCCGCGCGCAACCCTGGTCATCGCCAACCCGACCCACTTCGCGGTGGCGCTGCGCTATGTGCGCGACGAGGACCCCGCGCCGGTCGTCGTCGCCAAGGGCCAGGACCTCATCGCATTGAAAATCCGCGAGATTGCGGAGCAGAACAACATCCCCGTCTTCGAAGATCCGCCGCTGGCACGCTCCATGTTTGCGCAAGTCTCGGTAGATAGTGTCATTCCACCGGTTTTCTACAAGGCCGTCGCGGAACTGATACAGCGTATCTACGCGTCGCAAAACAGACGGGCGAACCAGTAGCAATGAAAAAATGCGAACACTCTCTGGAACGGGAAAAATTGGTGGCCGAGGCACTGCGTCCGGTCGCCACGGAACTACGTCTGATCGACGCGGCGGATCTCGTCGCGCTCGTCCGCTACGAGCGCTGGGGCAACCTGGCTGACCTTGTCTCCTCCGCTGCGGAACTCTATTTCCTGCCTGGCACGGTGCGTTTCGGCGTCGGCGGTGACTACCGCCTGGACTGGGACAGCCTGCCGGAAATCATGCTCGATCTCGAGATCAAGCCTGATGGCGTGAGCATCTATGCGAAGCTCTGCCTGAGCGACACCACGGCAGGGCTCGAGATCTCCCACATCGCCTTCCACAGCCCCTCGGACGATCCGGACGAGGACACAGCGTTTCTCGCCCGCAGCCTGGAGAGGGCACGATTCGTCGTTCCCAGCAGAAAGGAACCGCAGGCGGCAGGCGCTCAGGCGATGTAGCCGAGCCTGATCGCCTTGGCGATCGCCTGCACCCTGTTTACCGAATCAAGCTTGATGGTCGCCGTCGAAAGATAGGCGTTGACCGTGTGCACCGACAGGCCGAGCTGGGTGGCGATCTCTTCGCTGACCAGCCCGTCGCCGGCCAGTTGCAGGCAGGCGATCTCGCGGCTGCTCAGCACCTCGTCGGGCGCCGCACGGCGTTCGTCGAGCTGGAGAAGGTCCATCATCAGGTGATGGCTGCGCGCGTGCAGGTCGATGATCACCTCGCTGGTGATGTCGAGNTANTTGGCCGCAAAGACGGTATAGCCGTTGCCCATTGAACCGAGCCGGACCGGCAGCGCCACGCCGCAGATCGGCAGCGTGCGCGGCTTCAGCCGCACGACGAAATTGGCGAAGTCCGGCGTCTCGGCCGTCTGCGTGTCCTCGATCCCGTTCCAAAGAAGCGGCAGCGACGAGATTTCAAGATGCTCGAGAAAGTGCTCGCCATAGGTCTCCAGGATCGACTGCGCGCCCACCTTGCTGTCGCTCGGGAAATTGTCGAGGATGCAGCTCAGCTTGCGCCGCGACGGCAGGCCGGAATTGTTGGTCTTGAAGACCGCGAAGTTTCTCGCATGAGCGTCACGCTGCATCGTCACAAGGCGCGGAAAGAAGTCCGCCTTGCTGACGGCCTTGTTGTGACGTTTGCCCAAGTCGTTTGCGTTGATCGTCTTCAACGTTCCTGCCCCTTCAGACGAGGTTATGGCGGACCGCGTAAGCGATCGCCTCCGAGCGGGTCTTTGTCGCGGTCTTGCGCATGACGCTGGTGATGTAGTTGTTGATCGTGTTCTTCGAGATGCCGATGATGGTGGCGATCTCGTCGCTGGTCTTGCCCTCCGCAATCCAGTAGAGGCATTCGAGTTCGCGCTCGGTCAGATCGGTGTCGCGCGAGGCGTGGACCTGGTCGTGGAACAGCAGCGAGGCGAAGTAGCTCGCCAGAATCCCCGTTTCCCTGAGCCGCTGCTGCGAGAGAATCACATCCGGCGGACAGATGAACAGCAGGCAGTAGCGGTTGCGGCCGGCGCTGAACATGATCGTGCAGTATTCGCGGCTCGTCTCCGCCTCCGGCCCTTCCTCCTCCGGCAGCATCGAAAAGGACGGCTGCTGCGCCTGCAGGCACTTG
>Ga0065721_10051304_pt1 | contig 15361 bp, 17 predicted proteins | sample Mesricmetagenome_FD_59108 | JGI IMG/M metagenome (GOLD analysis project Ga0065721, IMG submission 59108) | Mesophilic microbial community from rice straw/compost enrichment Sample: eDNA_1 v2 (version 2) | ecosystem: Engineered > Solid waste > Grass > Composting > Bioreactor | place: USA: Davis... | reverse complement strand
CTCGAGGGCTCTGGCCTCGGCGACGCCTGGTACGCCGGCCAGGGTTTCGGCGGCCCGCGCCGCCGCGGCGTCCGGCGTCTCGGCCCCCTTGGGCCGCACCAGGACGGTGGCCTGATCATCGAGCTGGTCGCTCCAGTTCCGTGCGGCGCGGTCGGCCGCGACGAGGCCCAGCAGGGTCAGGCAGGCGAGGAAGCAGAGCACGGCCACCACGAAGGTCAGAGAACCATCGCGAGCATCGGCCTCGGGCAGGAAGGGGGCGGGTCGCCAGCGGGCGACGTCGAATTCTGTCACGGCCGCGCCGCCACGATGGTCATGCGCCCCTTTTCGAGGTGGAGCGAAGGCATGCCGGAGCGCGCCACCAGCTCCTGGTCATGCGTGGCGAAGACCACCGTCGTGCCCAGGCGATTGAGCTCCACCAGGAGCTTGAGGATCCGCACCGCCATGTCCGGATCCACGTTCCCGGTGGGTTCGTCGGCCAGCAGGATCTCTGGTCTATTGACGACGGCTCGGGCGATGGCCAGCCGCTGCTTCTCTCCGCCGGAAAGGGTGGCCGGCATCACATGCATCCGGTTGCGCAAGCCCACCCACGCCAGCAGTTCGGCCACGTCGTTGCGATAGCTGTCGGGCTTGCGGCCCTCGATGCGAAGCGGCAGGGCGGCGTTGTCGAAGACCGACAGATGCTCGAGAAGCTTGAACTCCTGGTACACCACGCCGATCCTTCGGCGCAGGAACGGCTGCTCCTGCCTCGGCACGGCAAGGACGTCCTGGCCGAAAAGGTGCATCAAACCCTTCGACGGCTTGGCGGCCAGGAACAGCAGTTTCAGCAACGAGGTCTTGCCCGCTCCAGACGCGCCGGTGACGAAGTGGAACGATCCTGGCGCCAGGGAGAAGGTAAGATCTTTCAAGGTCTCGGGAGCGCGACCATAGCGCATCGACACATCATCGAAGCGGACAACGGCAGGATCGGCGTCTTGGGCGCCTGTGGCGTTCAGGTTTCTGGACATGGGGGCCGAAATCGGCGACCTCGGTTGAGGTTGCTGGAGCGTCCGATTCGGCCGTCATGATACTGACCTGTCCAGAGTGCGCCACCAGCTATTTCGTGGACGATTCGAAGATTCCGGCCGCGGGGCGGGCGGTGAAGTGCGCAAGTTGCGGCGCGCGGTGGACCGCCTATCCCGAGGCGGAGGTCGAGCCGGCGCCCGAACCCGAAACCTTTCTCGAGCCGGCCGTGGTCGATCCGGTCGAGCCGCCTCAGAGGGTGTTGACGGGAGATGACCTTCCGAAAGCGTTCCGCGCCAGGGCCGACACCGAGCGCCGGGTGCGGGAGGCGGCCGCGACCGGCGTGATCTGGGCTGGGATGGCCGCCGTGCTCGTGCTCCTGCTCGCGCTCGCCGTCATCTTCAGGGTCGATGTGGTGAAGCTGTGGCCCCGGACGGCCAGCGCCTATGCCGGCATCGGTCTGCCGGTGAACAGCCTGGGTCTGGTCATCGAGGGTGTGCGCTTCGAGCCTTCCCTGCAGGAGGGGCATGCCGCGCTGTCGGTGTCCGGCATGATCCGGAACATCGAAAACGAGCCGATCGTGACGCCGCCCCTGCGCATCAGTCTGCTGGACGAGAGGGGCGAGCCCGTTGCGACCAAGATCGCCAGACCCGCCGACGCGCGCATTCCACCGGGTGAAACGCGTCATTTTGCGATCGCCCTGCTGGACCCGCCGGCGCGGGCCAAGGAACTCGAGGTCGCGTTCGCGCCGCGTGAACCGGTTGCGCTGAAGGTCGATCAAGGCGATCCGAACCCGGTCCGCGCTCCAACACCCGAGTTGCGCGCGAGGGCCGCTCCGCCCGCCCTCGAGGCGCAACCCTTGGCCCCTGGAAGCCCGGACGCCCTGCCCAGCCATGAATGACGGTCCCCCTGACAAGCTCTCTCCGGTCGTCCTGCTCACCGAGGCCGAGGTGGCGCAAAGGGTCGAGGATCTGGCGCGAAAGATCGCGCCGGCCATCGACGACGACACCGTCGCGGTCTGCCTGCTGACAGGGGGCCTATGGTTCGCATCCGATCTTACCCGAGCCCTGGCGCGCGCGGGGCGGCACGTCCGTTTCGACGCCCTTTGGCTCGCCTCCTATGGAGATGAGCGGGCGAGCCTTGGCCGCTGCGAGGTGCGCGCGGACCTGCAGCGGCCGCTGGCCGGCCGGACCGCGCTCGTCATCGACGACGTGATCGACACCGGCCTGTCGCTTTCAGAAGCCCATCGTCTGGTTCGCGACGCCGGCGCAAGCCGGGCCCTGACCGCGGTGTTCGCAAGCAAGCCATGGCCGACGCCGCGCGCGATCGTGCCCGACTTCGTCGCCTGGGACGCGCCGGCCCGCTACCTGGTCGGCTACGGCATGGATTCCGCGGGCGCGCTGCGAGGCCTGCCCTATATCGGCGCCCTGGACTAGAGCCAGGGCGCGGCGGCCTCGCGGGCCAGCATGTCCTCATAGGTGGGGCGGGGGCGCACGACGGCGTATTCGTCGCCCCTGACGAGGACTTCCGGAACCAGCAGGCGGCTGTTGTACTCGCTGGACATCACCGCGCCATAGGCGCCGGCGCTGAGGAAAGCGACGAGATCGCCCGACTGCAGGGGCGGAAGAGCGCGCTCGCGAGTGAAGGTGTCCCCGGTCTCGCAAATCGGGCCGACGACGTCGTAGACGACGGGCTCCCCCTCGCGCGGGCGGACGGGCGCGATCTCGTGATAGGCGTCGTACATGGCCGGGCGGATCAGGTCGTTCATGGCCGCGTCGAGCACCGCGAACTTGCGGCCCTCGGGGCGCTCGTGAATGTGCAGGACCCTCGCCAGCAGGACGCCGGCGTTGGCGGCGATCATCCGGCCAGGCTCGAAGGCGTAGGCGATGTCCAGGCCATCCATCGCGCGGGCGATCATCCGCGCGTAATCCGCGGGCGAGGGCGGTTCGGGTTGGTTGAAGTAGGGCACGCCGAGGCCGCCGCCGAGGTCCAGGCGCTGGACGGAGAGCCCCTCGCCGCGCAGCCGCTCGACCAGTCCGCGCATCTTGCGGAACGCCTGTTCCATCGGCGCGAGATCGCTGATCTGGCTGCCGATGTGACAGGTGACGCCGACGGGGTTCAGACCGGCGTCGTTCGAAGCGTTCGCATAGAGCCGTTCGGCTTCCGAGAACGAGACGCCGAACTTGTTGTCGGCCTTGCCGGTGGAGATCTTGGCGTGGCCGCCGGCCGAGATGTCCGGATTGACCCGGATGGCGATGGTCGCGCGCTGGCCGAGCGACTGGGCCACCTGGCTCGCCAGCCGCATTTCCGGCTCGGACTCGACATTGATCTCCGCGACGCCGGCCTTGAGCGCGAAGGCGAGTTCGTCGGCGGTCTTGCCGACGCCGGAAAAGACGATCTTCTCGGCCGGAATGCCGGCGGCGAGCGCCCGTCGGATCTCGCCTTCCGAGACCGTGTCGGCGCCCGAACCCAGGCGCGCCAGGGTCTTGAGCACCGCCAGGTTGGAATTGGCTTTCACGGCAAAGGCGATCAGCGGGTCGCCGCCGTGGTCGCCGCGGATGCCCTCGGCGACCAGCGCGTCCCGCAAGACCTGGAAGTGCCGCTCCAGCGTGGCGCTCGAATAGACGTAGACAGGCGTGCCGACCGCGGTGGCGATGTCGGTCAGGGACACGCCTTCACAGAAGAGCTCGCCCCCCTTGAGCTCGAAATGGTTCATCGTGGATTGGCGTACGGATCGGGCAGGGCGCCTTGAGGCGCGACGGCGGAGGGGTCGGAAGCGGAGTCGATCGGCAGGGTGCGGGGCGGGGCCGGGCGGTCGTCGCGGTTGCGCGGATCGATCGTGCGGACGGTGCGGGCGGGCGAGGGGCCCGCATCGGCGCCCGAGCCACGGCCGGCCATGGGGCCCGGGCGCTCGAGCTGACCCAGCTTGCCGCAGCCGGCGAGCGCCGTGGCGCCGATCGTCAGGACCACCGCGAGGGAACGAAGGGTCATTGCAACTTCTCCTTCCAGCGCGCGATCTGCGCGCGGACCTGATCCGGCGAGGTGCCGCCGTAGCTCTTGCGGCTGGCGGCGGAGGCTTCCGGCGTCAGCACGTCGAAGACCGCCGCGGTGATCCGCGGCTCGATGGCTTGCAGTTCGGAGAGCGGCAGGCCCGGTAGGTCACAGCCCAGGATTTCCGCCCGTTTCACGGCCGCTCCCGTCACATGGTGAGCGTCGCGGAACGGCATGTCCAGCGTCCGAACGAGCCAGTCCGCCAGGTCGGTCGCGGTTGAGAAGCCGGCTCCGGCGGCGGCGGCCATGCGTTCGGGCACGGGCTCGAGGTCGGTCACCATGCCGGCCATCGCCGCCAGGGAAAGCTCGAGGGCGTCGAAGGCTTCGAACGTCGGGACCTTGTCCTCCTGCATGTCCTTCGAATAGGTCAGGGGCAGGCCCTTCATGACGACGGTCAGCTGGGTGAGCGAGCCGAGAACGCGGCCCACCTTGGCGCGGATGAGTTCGGCCGCGTCGGGGTTCTTCTTCTGCGGCATGATGGACGAGCCGGTGGTGAAGGCGTCCGTCAGCTTCACGAAGCCGAACTGCGGCGTCATCCAGATCACGATCTCTTCGGCCAGGCGCGAGAGGTGCGTCGCGCAGATCGAGGCGGCGGAGAGGCTCTCCAGAGCGAAGTCACGGTCGGCGACGCTGTCGAGGGAATTGGCCGTCGGCGCATCGAAGCCCAACGCCTGCGCCGTGGCGTGGCGGTCGATGGGGAAGGGCGAACCGGCCAGCGCCGCAGCGCCGAGCGGGCACTCGTTCATCCGTGCGCGGGCGTCGGCGAAGCGCGAGGCGTCGCGGCCGAACATCTCCACATAGGCCATGAGGTGATGGCCGAAGGTCACCGGTTGGGCCGGCTGCAGGTGCGTAAAGCCCGGCATCAGGGTCGCCGCGTGCGGCTCGGCCTTGGCGATGAGCGCCCTCTGCAGGCTGCGGATCTGCTCGAGCGTCCGGTCGCAGGCGTCACGCACCCAGAGGCGGAAGTCGAGCGCGACCTGGTCGTTGCGCGAGCGCGCCGTGTGCAGGCGGCCTGCCGCCGGGCCGATCAGCTCCCGCAGCCTGGCCTCCACGTTCATGTGGATGTCTTCGTACTCGTCGCGGAAGGGGAAGGTCCCGGCGGCGATCTCGGCCTCGATCGTCGCGAGGCCGCCTTGGATGGCCGCCTCGTCCTCGCTTGTAATCACGCCCTGCTTGCGCAACATCGCCGCGTGCGCGCGGGACCCTGCAAGGTCCTGGGCCGCAAGCCGCTTGTCGAAGCCGATAGAGACGTTGATGGCTTGCATCAGCTCGGCCGGCTTCGATGAGAACCGTCCGCCCCACATGGCCTGGCCGCCCGCCTGGGGGTCTTGCGCCGCGCCGGCGGAAGCAGTCGAGGAAGAGTGGGTCATATGAACGAGAAGTCTGGTGAGAAGGCCGCGGGCGAACCCAAGGCCTCCCGCTTGAAGCAGGTGCTCTGGGGCGTCGCCTTGATCGGCGTCGCGGCCGTTCTCTACATCATCGTCCAGGCTTCCATAAACCCCCAGCGGCAGAGCGACCTGAAGTCTGTCGCCAAGGGCGAGATGGCGAAGTTCGAGATCCCCGCCGAGGCGGCGGTCGCGCCCGTCACCAGCTTCCAGGACGCAGCCGGCGCTCCGGCCCGTATCGCCGACTTCAAAGGCAAGGTCACGGTCGTGAACCTGTGGGCCACCTGGTGCGCGCCCTGCGTCATCGAGATGCCGACCCTCGCCAAGCTGGCCGCCGCCTACGAGGGCAAGCCCGTGGCGGTGGTCGCCGTCAGCGTCGACCGCCCGCAGGACGCGGAGAAGGCGCGGGCCTTCATCGCCAAGCATGCTCCGCTCGCCTTCTATCACGATCCGAAGATGGCCCTGCCTTTCGCCTTCAAGCCTGTGGCTTCGGGCATGCCGACGACGATCATCTATGGGCCCGATGGCGTGGAGCGAGGCCGATTGGCCGGCGGCGCGGACTGGTCTGGCAAGGACGCACGCGCCCTGATCGACAAGGTCCTGGCGGAAAGTTGAACCTCGTTCTCTGTTGACCGCCGCGCTTGCCGACCTCAGAGTTCCTGCGGCAATCCGGACTTGGGCCTGCAGTCGTTCTTCACCCCGCCAAGCGGGCTGAACCAGCCTCCCATATGACTGAGATTGTTTTGGGCGGCGCGCGGCCGCCAGCGCGTCGGAGCGCTTGTCAGGGAGACGTGAGCGTCATGGCCACCGGTACGGTCAAATGGTTCAACGGCACCAAGGGTTATGGGTTCATCCAGCCGGACAACGGCGGCAAGGATGTCTTCGTCCACATTTCCGCGGTCGAGCGGGCGGGACTTCGCGGCCTGAACGAGGGCCAGAAGGTGGAATTCCAGGAACGCGAGGAGCGGGGCAAGATCGCCGCGGTCGATCTCAAGCCGCTCTGAACCGAAGACGGGCGCCTCGCCAAGCGCTCGTCTCCCTAGGCGACTTCCTTCTGACGCGACTTCTGCCCCGCGTCGGGATCGGTCATCACCCGCAACAGACTGACCAGGGACGACCTGGCCTCGGGCGGCAGGCGCTCGAAGGCGCTGAGCAGCTCCAAGGCGCCTGGCGTGCGCATCCGGCTGAGCAGGTCCACGTCGCCCTCGCCCGCGGGAGTGTCGAGGACGTCCATCAGGTCCACCACCCTGCACCGCAGGGCGCGCGCGATCTGGACGAGGCGGGAAAACGAGATCCGGTTGGCGCCGTTCTCATACTTCTGGATCTGTTGGAAACTCACACCGCACTGCTCGGCAAGCGCCTCTTGGGACATGCCGATGGTTCGCCGACGGATCCGGACGGCGGCGCCGAGCGCCACGTCCATCGGGTCGGGGGTCTTGTTTGAAGGTTCAGCAGACATTGCGGTCTCCTCACCCAAACGGTCCGCCGGCGGAGTAAAGGCTCCGCGGTTCGCTTTGGATTCAATGAAGTTAAGGCTCATATTTCTTCTTTGAAAAGAGCGGCATGGCCGTTGCGCCAAGCGACAGCCGAGCGTGTTCAACGAACGCGTTGCGCGGAGTTCGTGTAGTCGGCTCCGATCGCCTATGCGGATGAAAAGAATTGGCAGTCCGCAAGCCGTACGCTCGGCGGTGGACATCAAACTGGGTATTTTACGTATACCTGAGCGATAGACGCTTAGGTTGTGTTCCTGGATCCCCAGCAAGCTTCGCCTTGGGGGAATCACCCTGTTCGAGAGCGGGTCTGCGCCGCCGCGGTTTACCCGGACGGCAAAATCCACATACTGCCGCTGTGTCTGTGAAGCGTGTGAAAACGACGGTTGGCGTCCTTGCCGGCATGCTGGCTCTTTCGGCGTGCGCCTCCAAGAGCGTGGATCTGGTCGAAAAGGGCGTGCGGCCCGATCTCGAGGCGCCGACGACGCTGAGCGTGGCCGCCCCGCCGGACCAGGCCGCTCCCGTGCTCCCGCTGGTGCAGGAGCTGCGGGAAGCGGGATTGGTCGCCCAGACGGAGGCCGGCGCGCCATACCTGCTCGAGGTCGGCTATAGCGAACGTCCCGTGAAGGTCGGCGCCTATTCCGGACCGCCGCCGGCGGACGAGGCCGACGGCTGGATCGCGCCGCCGCGAAAGCCGCAGCTTTGGCCGCCCTTGCAGCGCCAGATCTGCACCCTTTCCGTTCGGATCACAGACAGGACGCAGTCCGATCCGCCCTACGAGCTCCGCGCCAGCAAGAAGGGCCGAGGCGCCGGCTGTGGCGATGCGGCCCCCGCGCTTTCCAGCGCCATCACCGCCAAGCTCACCTCACCCTGACGCGACGAGGGGGAGGGAGACGCGGAAGGTGGTTCCCCTGCCCGGCGCGCTGACGCAGGAGATGGTCCCGCCGTGTCGTTGGATCACCGCGTGCACGAAGGACAGCCCCAGCCCGACGCCGGGGACCTTGTCACCGCCGACCCGCTGGAACCGCTTGAAGAGGTTGGCGACCTGCTCCTGGGTCATGCCGCGTCCGTGGTCCGTTATGGCGCAGACCACCCGGCCGTCCGCCACCGACAGACGGCACTCGATAGGCGCTCCCGTGGGCGAGTACTTTATGGCGTTGTCCACCAGGTTGATGAGGGCGCGAGTGAGCAGGGAGCGGTCGGCCTCGACCAGCAGCTCATCCTCCGCGCCCGTAACGGTGACCTCGTTCCCGCGGGCCGAGGACTGCGGCCAGAGGTCGTCGACCGCGTCGAGGAGGACGTCGCCGAGATTGAGCGGCTCGAGGGCGTAGGCGCCGGTCTCCGCGCGGGCGAGGTTCACGAAGTCGTCCGCCAGCGACAGGGTGCGGCGCGCATAGCCGCCGATCCGCGCGGCGGCGTCGTTGGAAAGCCCGCCAGGCCCTGCGCCGCCGAGCAGGGTCAGGATCGAGACCTGCGGCGAGCGCATGTCATGGGTGAGCAGTTCCAGGATCCGTTCGCGCTGGCGTCCGGCGGCCTTCAAAGCGGTGATGTCGGTGAAGCGGACGATCCAGCCGGCCGGCTCGCCGCCGGCCTGGGTGAGGGCGGTGCGAAGGACGTGGAAGGCGCGCCCGTCCGGCAGGCTCAGTTCGACGTCCGTCGGAGGACCGCCGTCCGTAGGGGGCGGTAGTTCGATTTCCGGAGACAGCCGCGCGATCAGCTCTGAGACGGGAGTTTGAGCGTTCTCATTCAGCGCACCAAAGAGAGCTTCGGCCTCTCTGTTGGCGATGAGCACCTGACCGTCCAGCGCGGCGACCAGGGTCGCGTCCGGCAAGCCTTGCAGGGCGTCGAGGACCAGTCGGCGCAGGTTGCGGGCCCGGAGGATCGCCCGATGCAGCAGAGCCATCCGCCGATCGACCACGTCAGTGAGCGCCGGGTCCTTCGGGTCGGAGAGCGCCGACAGCAGGTCCGGCTCCTGGGCGAAGTCTCTAAGCTCTTGAAGCATATACGAATTTGTCGCTTCCAGCCGTCGCCAGCTCCAGAGCGGATAGGCCAGCAGCAGGCCGGCGAGGGCGGCGTTGGGCGGCGCCCACAGGCGGCCGAAGAGAAAGAGCGCGCCGCTGGCGATCAGGGTGAGCGCGAGCAGCGCCCCGCCCAGGATCAGGTTCTCGCGAGGGCGCAGGAAGAGGAAGCCGGCCAGCGCGAGCACGAGGGGCAGGAGCGAGAGAAGCGCGGCCGCGGGCGCCGCCAGGGGCCTGATGGCGTGGGCGCCCAGCAGGGTGTCGAGCAGATTGGCCTGCAGCTCGATGCCGGACATGATCTCGGTGTGATTGGAAAGCGGCGTGGCGTAGCGGTCGCCCATGCCATCGGCGGTCGCGCCCACCAGCACCAGCTTGTCACGCAGGAAGGCCTCGGGCGTCGCGCCGCGAAGGGCGTCGACAAAGGACACGGTGCGGAAATGGCCCGGCGGTCCGGCGAAGGAGATCATCAGCGGATCTTCCCGGACCAATGGAGCGGACGGGTTCTGGTCGACGCGCGGCTTGGGCGCGATCGCGCCGGGCGCTTCGGCCGCCTGGACCATCGCGGCCATCATGTGGGGCCAGAAATTCGCGCCGTCCCGTTCATGGAGATAGGCGCGCCGAACGACGCCGTCCTGGTCGAAGTGCACATTGACCTGGCCAAGACCGGCCGCCGCGGACCGGAGCGGCTCGACCGGCGGCAGCAGGTCATAGGGCGCGCCGTTCGAACCAGGCACATCGAAGGTGACCGGCAGGAACACCGGCCGGGCGGCGGCGATGGCCGCGCCGAGGTCGGCGTCTTCCGCCGCCGGCTCTACGAAGAGGACGTCATAAGCGACGGCGCGCGGCCGGGCCTTGGCGAGTTCACGGAGGAGGTCCGCATGCAGCCGCCGCGGCCAGGGCCAGCGGCCGAGCTCGGCGACGCTGCGATTGTCGATCGCGACAATGACGATGTCGTCGTCCGGCGCGCGGAGATTCGCCGCAGACAAGGCGTCGAAGAGGACATTGTCCGCCCGTTCGGTCGCCCGGCTCAGCGACAGGCCAAGGACGAGCGCGGCGGTGAGCACCGCCACCAGGAGCCATTCCTGAAGCACGCGGCGGCGGGCAGGCCAGCTTTCGCCGGCGTCGATCGCCGCCCGACCTCTCAACGGCCGATTTCGAACCTCTCTGGCGGGGACCACTTCTCGGCATAGCTCCCGCGCGCATAGGTGCGCGACATCACCCGCCAGTGGTAGACCCCGGGCGGCAGGTCCGTGACAGTGAGCTCCTGCATCGTCAACCCGCCTTCATCCAGAACCGGCGCGTCGCGGCCTTCCTGGAAGAGCTGCAGGCGATAGGTGCGCTCGCCCACGCCGCCGACGTTCCAACGGAATTTGTAGCGCCTCACGCCATCCTCGCGGCTGGCCGAGGGAGCGGAGAGGGTCAAGGTGTTGAGACGCCGTTCGAAGGCGTAGGTCCCTGGAATGCCGACCAGTCCCGCATCGTCCACCGCGGCGAGGCGGAGGAAATACACCCCGTCCGGCAAGGCGCCGAGATCGACATTGGCGGTGGGAGAGGTCGTCTCCTCGACCACGTCGACGAAGCCCGCATCCGTGGCCAGCCGCACCTGATAGCCATGAGACGACTGGGGCGTCTCGATAGCGAAACGCACCTGCGGCTCGTCCTGCACCTTTCCTGGGTTGGCGAGCTTCGGCGCCGGGGTCAGCGGCAACGGCCCGATCACGCCGGCGGCCTCGGCCACGGCTCCATGGCTGGCGGCGACCGAGGTCGACTGCCGGCCGCTGGTGACCGTGACGAGACCTTCGACGACCTCGGTGTTGGCGCGGCTGGCGGTCTCGTCATAGCTGACCGCGAACTCCGTGCCCCGAACCGCGGAGACGGACATCGGCGTCCGCACCGTGTAGCTGTCGCGCGGATTGCTAAGAGGCGTCACGTCCGATTCCAGGCGGCCGCGTTGCACCTCCAACTCCCGGCGCACGACCCCGGTCATCTCCACCGCGCGCATGTGGCTGAGGCGGACCCGGCTCTGGGATGGGATGGACATCTGAGTGCCGTCGGGCAGGTCCAGGCGCAGGAAGGCGTTCGGTCCGGTGGAAACGATCGCGCCCTCGGCCAGCAGCGCGCCGCGTGTCAAGGCGATCGTGCGGCCGGCGACCGTGGCGGTGACCGATCCCTTGTAGCCGGCGACTCGGGCTTCGACGGGGGTCACGCGCAGCAGCCGAGCGGGAACCTTGAGCCGGGCGCCGGCCTGCAGGCTGCGCGGGTCGCGCACGCGGTTGAGGCGGGCGACGGTCCGGTAGTCTTCGGCGTGGGAGAAATAGCGACGGCCGAGCTCATAGAGGGTGTCGCCCTTGCGGACGACATAGGTTTCCATCGGCTCGGCCGCGGCGGCGGGCAGGCTCGCCAGGAAACCGAGCGCAGAGCCGGCCGCGACCGCCGCAGGCCAGTTCATGCCTCTCCCTCGTCGGTCCATCCCTCGGTGAGCCGTTCCAGGCGATAGCCGTAGCTGTAGACCGGCGTCAGCCGGAAGCCGTTCTGCGGGCGCAGCTGCAGCTTGGTCCGGATCCGCGAGATGTGCATGTCCAAGGTCCGGGTCGGCAGGTCCGGATTGCGGCCCCAGATGGCCTCCAGGATGTGACCGCGCGACAGGGCGCGATGGAGATTCCGGAAGAGCAGTAAGGCCAGCCCGAACTCCTTGGCGGTGAGAGGCATCAACTCTCCCCGCATGGTCACCTGTTCGGCGGGCAGGTTGAAGACGTAGTCGCCGTAGGTCTCGATCCCGCCGACCGCGCGATCGGGGTAGGACCTCCGGAGGAGAGCGTTGATGCGAGCGAGCAGGACGCCGCCCTGTACGGGCTTGACGACATAGTCATCGGCGCCTGCGTTGAGGCCGGTGATCACGTCGGCCTCGTTCGATCGGCTGGTGAGCAGCAGGATCGGAGGCGCGGGGCTAAGGTTCTTGCGCGCCCATTCCAGAACCTCGAGACCGCTCATGTCCGGAACGTTCCAGTCCAGGATCAGCAGGTCGAAGGTCTCTCGCCGAAGGGCGGTGATCAGAGGGGCGGCCAGATGAAAGCACTGGCTGGTGTGACCGCCCGCCACCAGGACCCGCGCGATCGCCTCCCGCTGAGCGTCGTCGTCGTCCAACGCCGCAACTCTCATTCGCCTACCCGATTTAAACAGCGGGCCGTGGCCCGGAACCCAATGCAACATCCCACCGAGAACTACAGCCCAGCAGCAGGGCTAGGTCGTAAACAAGCGTAAACGTGGCGGTAGTTTACAAGCCTCGAGGCTCAAATCCGGGTTACCGGGACCGTGGGCGTCCAGTGGACGGCGCCTGCTTTCCGTGAGTTCCGGTCGAGTATGTCAGCTCCGTCGCCCGATCTCCCCGTCGGCCTTCGCCTGGTTCGCGCCTCGTGAACATGATGGCGGCTTCATCCACCGGCGCCGGCTCGGCCGAGCTGGACCGCCTGACCTATTGGCTCGTGCGGCTCAGCGAGGCGCTGCAGCGGCTCAACCGGTCTCTTTTGCGTGTCGGGTCCTCGCCCGGCGAGTTCGCGAGCCTCATGTCGGGCCCAGAGTTCGAAGCGACCTCGCTCGGCCGCGAGATTCGGATGGTCGCCCATGCGATGCGGCGTTTCGCAGCCGTGCTGGACGAGCCGGGGGCGAAGGCGCAGGGCGAGGCGCTGACTATATGGGAAGACCTCATGGCTTCGCTCCGGCTCATGCTGTCGGCCTGCGCGCTCGACAGCGAGCTCTGGCTGAGTCGCGCGCCGGCCGAGCCGGCCGTGCTTGGCGAGCTGAGCGCCACGGTTCACGCCATCGAAGGGCTTTGCGGCCGCTTCGAGCGCCTGCACTAGGCCTCGGCCGAAGCTACGGGCGGCAACCGATAGGCGCCCTCCAGCAAGGCCGCCTTAGGCAGATAGGCGCGCATGAAAAGGGCGAAGGGGCCCTGCGGCGCGGGCAGCCAGTTGGAGTCCCTCTCGGCGCCTGGGCTGCGCGCGCCGATCCAGATGTCGAGCGAGCCGTCAGGGTTGTAGCGAAGCCCCGGCGTCCGATCTCCTATGGCGTAGCGATCCAGCGGATTGTCGGTGAAGAAGAACTGCCCGTCGGCCGTGGCCTCGTAGAGGCTGAGGGACCAGAAGCTCTCCACCGGCGGCAGCCGATCGGCGGGAAAGTGCAGGCGCCAGTCTCGCGCGCCGTCATAGAGGCCCCGCGCCTCGCCCTGGCCGCGCATGTACATCGCCTCGACGGGGGGCAGGGCCGCGAGGCCAGCGAGGGCGACGGCCGCGCGGTAGGCGTAGCTCTGTCCGAAGTCCCCGAGGTCTGACCGCGGATAGGACCAGCCGTCGATCCAGGCCGCGCCGCCGACGCCGCGACCTCGGATGAACGCCTTGGCCTGTTCGACCCCGGCTTCGATGCTCGCTGCCTCCTCCGGGCCAAAGCGGCTCGGATCGAAGCGGCCCTGACCAAGACCGAGCGGGGCGATACGGCGCAGGAGGGCCAGATCGGTGACGGGCGGAGGATTGGCGACCATCAGGGCGTCGACCGAGGCGAAGTACTCCGCCCATGGCGCGCTGCGAGGGGCGTAGCTGACGCTTTCCGGCGCGGCGGGGCCTTGCATGGAGACACCCGCCTGGACCGCCCGGGCCGCTTCGAGGTCGAACGGTCCGTCCACCAGGATGCGCGCCAGCGCCCAGACGTGGTTGGTCGGCGAGCGCACGACATTGTCGCCTTCGGCAGGATCGTTCGGGCCGACGAGGCGGAAGGTTCCGCCCTCCGGACCGGTCGTGCGCGTGCCGAGGATCACGAAGTTGTTCGTATAGGCGTCCATCAGCGCCAGGGAGAGATAGCGATCGCCGGCGGCCGGAAGGGTGATCGTGACCGGTCCGGCGCTCAGGTCCACCTGGGCGCTGGAATAGAGGGTGTCGTTGTTGGGCGTGGTCACAGCCCGCGCCTTGTGATCGGCCAGGTTGCGCATGTGCGCGAAGCTGTTGACCTTGCCCCCGAAGGCCGCGCCGCGCGCGCGGGTCGACGCCACTTCGATGAGCGGCAGGCCGAACATCCAGGCTTCCGTCGCCGCTTCCCGCAGCCGAGCGTTCCGTTGCTCGCCAGCCGTCATGATATTCGCTCCCTCGCCGCACCTTCGAAAACGACCGCAAACTGCCGGCGCCGCCTTGGCTTTTCAATGGCGCCGGCGCCGTCCTGGGACGGATCAGTTTGAGGGGTGACAAGGCGAGCCAAACGGTTCAAGCTCTGGTGATCGCAGGTTCGGGAACTCCGGCCGGCACGCCGGGGTTGAGTTTTCAGAATGAAGCTCGAAACCCAAGATCGTGAACGACTGATCCGGGCCCTGGAAGCCGGCGGCCTGGAAGTGGTGACGTTCCGTCATAAGCAGGAGGTCGAGGGCGCGGCCAACGAATGCCGGCACCTGGAATGCCTCTGCATCCACGGCTATCTGCGCCTCGCGCGCGTGACCGGTCACCGACAGGATCCGCATGGCGAGCGCACCTTCTGGTTCGCCCTGACCGACAAGGGCCGTCGGCTGGCGCGAAGATAGGCGCGAAAGGCGCAGCGCCCGCCGCGTCGTTCGCGCGGTTCGTCGCAAACCACTTCCAGATCCTTCGCGCGGTTGGCGAGAGAGGCGATCCATCCATTCGGGCGGGGAATCGCCGCGGCGCACGTGAGCGAGCCACCTCGCCCCGCTCAAGGAAATCCAGAACATGCGCTTTACGCTTCTCCTCGTCGCGGCTGCGAGCCTTGCGGCCTGCGGACAGGGCGGCGACGCCCAGACGACCGCCGCCGCCCCAGAGGCGACGACGCCCAGAGCCTCTGCGGCCGCGGCCTTGCCGCTGGACGCCAACGGGGCGCCGCGTTTCCGGCCTGGGCTGTGGGAAACCACCAAGACGAGTTCGGAAGGGGTGGAGAAGACGCGCCAGTGCCTCGGCCAGGAGGCGAACGCCGAGATCGCCGCCCTGCTGACCCGCGAGGATACGCCGGAGTGCAAGTCGACGCGGACGAGTGATCGTGGAGGCTTGAAGGTGGTCGCGACCTGCGTCCAGTCCGGCGTGAAGATCCATACCGAGCTCGTCCTCCGCGGAAGCGAGACCGAGTACGAGATGCGGCTGAAGATGGGCGCCGAAGGGGCCGACGGCGAGGTGGACAGCGACGAGATCGTGGGGCGTTCGCGCTGGATCGGCGCGTGCCCGGCGGACATGTCGCCGGGAGATGAAATCGAGGTCGAGTGAGGATTGGAGCCGGAGGAGGGAGGGGCTTTAGGTCCTCCGGCTCCTCCGCCTCAGCAGGGCCGGCCGCGATAGATGCCGGTGAGCTCGGTGAGCCGCTGCTGTTGCGGGGTGACCTGGGCGGGGGCGACCGGTTCGGCGGCGGCCGCCGGCGCATTGGCCGCCTCCTGCGCGAC
>Ga0065721_10006095_pt1 | contig 15361 bp, 9 predicted proteins | sample Mesricmetagenome_FD_59108 | JGI IMG/M metagenome (GOLD analysis project Ga0065721, IMG submission 59108) | Mesophilic microbial community from rice straw/compost enrichment Sample: eDNA_1 v2 (version 2) | ecosystem: Engineered > Solid waste > Grass > Composting > Bioreactor | place: USA: Davis... | reverse complement strand
CCGCCGATCGCTGCCGGTTCTTCGACATCGCCCGCGGTTCAACCCTCGAATGTGCGGCCGCATCGGACGTTCTGGGGGCGAAGGGAATCGCGACCGAAGCTGAGATTGATGTCGGCAAAGCAGATCTCGCGGAAATAACGGCGATAATCGGATTGATCCGGAGCAATTCCGAGGCGCGACTGCATGAAGACAGCGAACCTTTTGAGATTGAGCCACGCAACAACCAATTGATGAGTTATGGGAAAGAGATGAAGAAAAAGATTAAGAGTAAGATTAAGAACTCCGTCTTCCATCGCCGTCTCCTAATTTTGATCGTTTTCTTAACCCTGATCTCGCCGGCTTACTCGGCTGATTGGCCGCAATGGGGCGGGCAAGCGATTCGCAACATGTATTCGCCGCAGCGCGGTTTGCCGGATGTGTTCGGGAAAATTGATTTCAAACCGGGCACGGACGAGGTCAACACGAACGGCATCAAGAATCTCAAGTGGGTTGCCAAGCTTGGTTCGCAAAGCTACGGCAACGTCACGGTCGCCAGCGGCAAAGTATTCGTCGGCACGAACAATGAACCGCCGCGTGATCCGCGTCATCAGGGCGATCGCAGTATTCTGAAATGCTTCGATGAAAAGACCGGCGAATTTCTCTGGCAACTCGTCGTGCCGAAACTCGCTTCCGGCAAAGTGAATGACTGGGAAAGTCTCGGTTTGCTCGCGTCACCGACGGTTGAAGGCGATCGCGTTTACATCGTGACGAGTCGTTGTGAAGTGATGTGTCTCGACGTGAACGGCATGGCGAACGGCAACGACGGCCCGTACAAAGACGAAGCCAAATACGTCATCAAAGATGTGCAAGGTGCGTCGCCGATTGAGCCTGGCCCGAAAGACGCCGACATCATCTGGGTCTATGACATGATGGACGATCTCGGCGTGTTTCCACACAACGCATCAAATTGCTCCGTCCTCATCGTGGACGACATTCTCTACACCTGCACGTCGAACGGACAGGATTGGACGCACTCGAACATTCCGTCACCGAACGCGCCCAGCTTTATCGCACTCAACAAAAAGACCGGCGAGTTTCTGGGCGAAGACGACGCTAAAATCGGACCGAACATTCTCCACGGTCAATGGGGTTCACCCACGCTCGCGGTCGTGAACGGCAAAAAGCAAATCGTCTTTGGGGGCGGCGACGGCTGGTGTTACTCCTTCGATCCGATTCCAGTAGAAACTCCGGACGGCCCGTTCCTGAAAACCATCTGGAAGTTCGATTGCAATCCGCCGGAATACAAAAAAGACGCGGACGGTCGTCCGATTAAATATCCTGCGTCCGACGGCGTCAGCGAAATCAACGCCACGCCCGTGTTCTGGAAAAATCGCATTTATGTCGCCACCGGTCAGGACCCGGAACACGGCGAAGGCGTAGGCATTCTCACGTGCATTGACGCCACCCAAACCGGCGATGTCACGGCGACCGCGAAAATCTGGGAGTATCGCGGTATTCATCGCAGCATTTCCACGGTGTCGCTTGATCCTGAATCCGGACTGCTGTTCGTGGGCGATTTTTCCGGCTTCATTCATTGCCTCGATGCCGAAACCGGCAAGCTGCACTGGACACACGACATGAAAGCGCACATGTGGGGTTCAACCTTCGTTGCCGATGGAAAAATTTATGTCGGCGATGAAGACGGCGACTTCGTTGTAATGGCCGCGAGCACAGAAAAGCGCGTCATCAGCGAAACGAATCTCGGCGCGGCGGTTTACGGCACGCCAATCGTTGCGAACGGCACGGTTTACATTCAATCCAACACGCACCTCTTCGCGTTCGCTGATCCGTCGAAAACCGGCGCCATCAAAGACGAGCCGAAGAAGCTCGAGATTGATTTGAACAAATAAGTTTCAGCCGGAAGACCGCGCGCCGGAACGTTGATTCTTCCGGTGACTGATTTACTGCGGCATTCCTTTGCGACCTTTGAAGGTCAACTCAGCGATGCCGGATTTGTCCAGCTCGCCCAGCCCTTCGGCCACCATGCGGTCGAACTGTTTCTTGGTAGCGACGGCCAGCGGGAGCGTCATCCCCTGCTCTTTCGCGAGTTTGACCGCGATGCCGGAATCCTTCGCTGCATGAGCGGCAGAGAAGAAACAGGAATGCTCACGGTTCTGCATATCTTCGCCGTCGGTCTCCAACACGCGTGAATTCGCCCCGGTTTGAGAAAACACTTCACGCAACATCGTGAGATCAAGTCCCAGCGCCGCGCCTAAACCCAATCCTTCCGCCAGCGCCGCTGTGTTAGCGTTCATCACCATGTTCACGAGCGCTTTGACTTCGGCCGCTTTACCGGTCGTCCCGATGTAACGCAAGCTGCTGCTCAGTTTTTCCAAAATCGGTTTGGCGCGTTCAAACACCTCCGGCTTCCCGCCACACATCAGATACAGTTTTCCTTCCCGTGCCTGAGTAATGCTCGACGCCATGCAGGCTTCCAACGAACTCGCTCCTTTTGCTTCGCACTTGTCCTGCACCCACCGATGAATCGCCGGCGTCACGGTCGCGCAATTGATGAACAGTTTTCCTTTCGCCCGATGTAACAAACCGTTCAGAAAAATGCGTTTCATTGCGACGTCATCAGTCACCACCGTGATGATTACGTCCGACAACGCCGTAACCACCTTCAGTTGATCCGCCGCCACACAACTCAGTTCGCCGGCAAGAGTGTCAGCAACGCCCGGATTGGCATCAAACACCGCCGTAACCGGATAACCACATTCCTGCAAGCGCCGCGCCATGTTCGCTCCCATGCGTCCGACGCCGACAAATCCAATTTTTTCTGGCATAAATTTTTGAAAATTGAGTTCGGGCGAGAGTGCGTTCGCCCGGAATCCAAGTCAATCCGCTTTCCCGTCCACCGTCTGCTGGAGTCACCCGCAGTCTGCCAAATAATTCGTTGACCCGCGCCTTTCTTACGCTAGAGTGCCCGCGTCTTGATGAAATCTATCATCGCCAATCCGAACCCTGTGATTACGCGCGCCGCGTGGCTGCACCTCGTAATTATGGCAAATTCGGCAAGCGATGGGGGATTGATTTCATAGCAACAAACCAGATTTCAAAAACCCATCGTCGGCTTCCGGCGGTGGGTTTTTTTATTTTTCGATTACCGGTAGAACAAAATGAAAACCAATTCAAACCAGGTCTCACTCACAATGGTCATCACGGCCTTTGCCATTGTGTACGTCATCTGGGGCTCGACTTACCTTGGCATTCGCTACGCCGTTGAGTCGATTCCGCCATTCCTCATGGCCGGAAGCCGCCATCTCGTTGCCGGCATGTTGCTCTTTACTTTCGCGATGATGCGCAGCGCCACGTTGCCCACGCGCGCGCAATGGCGTGATGCGACCATCGCCGGAATTCTCATGCTCGTGATTGGTAACGGCGGTGTATCCTGGGCGGAACAACTGATTCCCTCCGGCATCGCGGCGTTGCTCGTAGCGCTGACTCCGGCGTGGATGGTGTTGATTGATTGGGCACGTCCCGGCGGCAAACGCCCGCGCGCATTGGTCGGATTGGGTTTACTCATCGGGCTGACTGGCGTCGTGGTGCTGGCCCGCAAACAGATGTCAGGTACCAGTTCCGCCTACGGTTGGGGCGTGGCCGCGGTGCTCACCGCTTCAATCTGCTGGGCATTCGGTTCAGTATTCAATCGCACCGCGCGCAAACCCAAATCCGCGTTTCTCGGCGTATCTATGCAAATGATCACCGGCGGTCTGGTCCTCCTGGGTCTCGCTGTGCTACAAGGCGAAGCGAAGCGATTCTCCTTTGCGCAAGTCACCGCGGTGTCATTCTGGGCGTGGTTGTATCTCACCATCGCCGGCTCGCTCGTTGCCTACACCGCTTACGTGTGGCTGCTTCACGCCAGCACGCCCGCGCGCGTGGCGACCTACGCTTACGTCAATCCGCTGATCGCAGTTATTCTCGGTTGCACCATCGGTCGCGAAGTGTTCGCTCCAGATATGTACCTCGCAGGCGGACTGATTATCGCAGCGGTGATACTCGTGTTACGCGGCGGCGCAACTCCGGCATCAACCAGTCAAAATCCTTCCAACGAATCCATCGCTACGGCGCAACCAACGACCATTTCGAATCCGCTCTTGAACGTCGCGCCTCCCATTGTTGCCGACAAACCCGGCGCTGACGGCAAACCCTGATTTCACATGTTGTTGCAGTTTCTCCAGACCCTCCGCTTGTGGCGACACGAAGTGCGGCCCACGCTCACGCTCGCACTACCGATCGTCGCTGGCATGTTGAGTCAAACGCTCATGGGCCTGGCGGACACCATCATGGTCGGACGCGTCGGGGTCGTGCCACTCGCCGCCGCGTCGTTCGTGAATGCCATCTCGCACCTGCCGTTGGTTTTCGGACTCGGATTGCTCTCTTGCATTGCCGTGCTGACGAGTCAGGCCTACGGAGCAAAACAACCGGCTGAAGCCGGCGAAGTTCTCCGTCACGGCCTCGTGTTGTCCGCGGCAATCGGATTACTCGCCGCGCTTTCGATGTTTGTGCTGCGACCTTTTTTGCATCTGTTGGGGCAAACACCTGAAGTCACCGCAGCGGCGGGAAATTATCTGCTGATCGTCAGCGCCTCCATGTGGCCCGCGCTCATCGCGCACGGCAGCAAACAATTCAGCGACGCATTAAATCATCCGTGGTGGCCCACAATTATTATGTCCGGCGGCGTACTGCTCAACGTGTTGTTGAACTGGCTTCTGATTTACGGCAATTGGGGCACGCCGGCACTCGGACTCGATGGTGCAGGTTGGGCGACGTTGATCGCGCGAACCATCATGACCGCAGTGATGGTAGCCTACGTTGTGGCCGCGCCGCAGTTGCGCCGATTTCATCCGCCCCGCTGGCGAGCCGCGCTCAGCAAAGAACGGTGCGTTCGGTTGTGGCGCGTCGGCTTTCCCGTCGGCGTGCAACACTTTTTCGAAGTCAGCGCTTTTGCGTCCGCCGCAGTGATGATGGGCTGGATCAGCGCGACTGCTATTGCAGCCCATCAAATTGCTCTTACCTGTGCGGCGACAACTTTCATGACTGCGCTTGGAATTGGCGCCGCGGCGTGCATTCGCGTCGGACATGCGTACGGCGCACGAAAATTCACTCGCACTCGCCGCATCGGTTTCAGCGCTATTGCGATGGCTGCCGTTGTCATGGGCGGTTTCGGAATCATCTTTGCGCTGGCCGGAAAACCGATTGCCAGCCTGTTTATCGACTCACCCGCAGTCGTCGCCTTGACCGCCCAACTGCTCATCATTGCTGCGTTCTTTCAGATTGCTGACGGCGTGCAAGTGGCTTCCATCTCGGCATTGCGCGGTTTGTCGGATGTGCGCGCGTCGGCAGTCATTGCGGTAGTGGCTTACTGGTGCGTGGCGCTGCCTTTGGGCGCCATTCTGGCATTTCGCATGAAGCTCGGAGCGGTGGGAATGTGGATTGGCTTAGCCGTCGGCCTCGGCGCGGCAGCCGTCGCCTTAACGTGGCGATTTCATCGGCTGACTTTGAAACCGACGACGCGTTTGCCGGTCGCAAGTCCCGTTGCGGAAACATTTCCTGAACACGGCGCAATGCCGTAATTCACATCGGGGCCAATGCGCCTTGAACGACCTGCCAGCGCTGCAACTCGCGCCCCAGTTCGCGCGGCCAGTTTTCCTCGGTGCACGTCATGAACACCTGCCCGCTCGTTTCTCGCGCTCGTTCCAGCAACGGCAACAAACCGCTGCGCCGTTTCACATCTAATTCCCCCATCACGTCGTCAATCAACAGCACCGGCGCGCTGCCATGAATTCCCGTGAGATACTCCGCCTGCGCCATTTTCAATGCGATGGCCAACGTACGTTTTTGTCCTTCGCTGCCAAACTGCGCCGCCGATTTTTCATTCAGCAATAATTGCAAATCGTCGCGATGCGGCCCGAGCAGCGTAACGCGAAAACGTCGTTCGCGTTCTCGCACCTGCGCCAATTCCACCTCGAAATCGCCCCGCACGTTGGGCGCGTATTCGATGCGCAGTTCCTCGGCGTCGTTGGAAATGCGACGATACGCGAGGCGCGCCAGCGGCGACAGTTTCGGGATCAACTCGCGCCGGTAGCGAATGATTTCGTTGCCCAGTTTCACGAGTTGCTCGGAGTAACTGTCGAGCAACATCACATCCGGTGCGTGCTGTTTGAGCAACGCATTCCGGGAGCGAACCACCTGCATGTAACGCTGCAATATCGGCAAATACCCGCGCTGCGTTTGCGAAAGCAACAGATCGAGGAATCGTCGTCGCGTGCGCCCCGCACCTTTGACCAGTTGCAAATCTTCCGTGCAAAAACAGACCGTGCGCAACGTACCGAGATAATCCGTCAGCTTTTTCACCGGCTGACCGTCGAGCGCCAATTTTCGTTCGCGACTCGACCAATACATTTTTATTTCATGCTCCGCCCGCCCCACGACTTTGCCGCCGACGAAGTAACCTTTCTGGCCGTGCCGAATCATCTGCGCGCTGCCCACGCCGCGAAAAGAGCGCAGCGTCGCCATCAGATAAACAGCTTCCAGAATATTGGTTTTGCCCTGCGCATTATCGCCGAGCAACACGTGAAATCCGGGCGTAAAATTCACGTCCAACCGCGGGTAATTGCGGAAGTCGCGAAGTTTCAATTGCGCCAGATGCATCGCCTCAAGGATGAAAGGCGCGACGGCACGCGGCGAGAAATTTTGCGAGCTTGGACATTTTTCCAAATCGCGCTACTCTTCCCCATCGCCGCAGACGTCGCTCGCTGAACCAATCTGCGGGACATAACTCAAACTATGAAACTCATCAAACTCCTCACCCTGTGTGTGGCGCTTGTCGGCGCTGCGACTGTGTTCACCGGCTGCGCTTCGTGCAAGAGCTGTTGCGCCAAGAAGCAAACGGCCGCCTGCGGCATGAAATGCTGCACCGACGCCGGCGCTACCTGCGCCACTTGCCCGTCCTGCACCAAGAAATAATCAGACATTCCATTCACGACCGGCCCGAGATATCCCGGGCCGGTTTTTTATTCCGGCCATTACAATTTCTCCGGCAATTTGGGGTTTCATTGAATTTGACTTCGTCCTCCGTTCGTCAAGGATAGCGCCGAATTATGGATTGGATTACGCAACCGGAAACCTGGATCAGCCTCACTACGCTTACCTTGCTGGAAATCGTGCTGGGCATCGACAACATCATTTTCATCTCCATCCTCAGCGGCAAACTTCCCGTCCATCAACAGGCCAAAGCGCGGCGCCTCGGCCTCGGTCTCGCGCTCATCACCCGCATCCTGCTTTTGTGCGGCCTCGCCTGGGTTGTGAAACTCGACAAACCATTCTGGGAGCCGACGATTTTTTCATGGCAATTCGCCGTTTCCGGAAAGGATTTAATCCTGATCGTCGGAGGCTTGTTCCTCCTCGGAAAAAGCGTGTTTGAAATTCACGAGAAACTCGAAGGCGAAGACGGTCGCGCCACCAACAAAATGGCGGTCACGTTCGGCAGCGTCATTTTTCAAATCCTGATGCTCGACATTGTGTTCTCGCTCGACTCGGTAATCACCGCCGTCGGCATGGTAAAACAAATCGGCGTGATGATTGCCGCCGTCATCATCGCCATGATCGTAATGCTGGTGTTCGTGAACAAAATCAGCACGTTCGTGGATCGACATCCGACCATCAAGATGCTGGCGCTGAGCTTTCTGATTCTCATCGGCACGATGCTCGTCGCCGAAGGATTCCACCAGCACATCAACAAGGGTTACATTTATTTTGCGATGGTGTTTGCCCTGGGTGTGGAAATTCTAAACATGCGCCTCCGCGCGAAAACCCAGAAGGTCCAACTGCATCAGCCGTATCGCTGAACGGCAAATGCAAGAAAACTTCTGACAAACTGAACTCTAAAGCGCCAACAACAGCTTTTTGATCTCCTTGAGTCGGCCTTTTGCGTCCTTCTTGGTCAGACGCGGGAACTTACCGCCGAGCGTGATAAAGTCGTTGTTCCGCGTCAGCATCACCTTGTCTTCCTTGACCTCCACGACGGTAATGTTGCGTTCGCTGGCGAGAATTCTCAGTTCCGCCACGGCCAACAATAATTCCACTGACGGCGGCAGCGGACCGAATCGATCCCGCATCTCTTGCTGCAACGCTTCCAACGCTGCTTTATCCGTCGCCTGCGCCAGCTTGCGATAAATCTCAATGCGATGTTGCGATTCCGGCGCGTAGTTTTCCGGCAGATGGGTGGCGTCCTGGAGAAAATCCAACGCCATCCGCACTTCAACGCGCGGCTTCACTTTCTCGCCTTTAAGCGAACCGACACTTTGCTTCAGCAATTGGCAGTAGAGTTCAAAGCCCACCGCCGTGATATGCCCGCTCTGCTCCGCACCAAGAAGATTTCCCGCGCCGCGAATTTCCAGATCACGCATCGCAATTTTGAAACCGCTGCCGAGCGTCGCGTATTGCTTCATCGCATTGATGCGTTTGCGAACATCGGTCAACAATCGCGCGTGTCGCGGCAGCAATAGATACGCGTAGGCCTGATGCTTGTAACGCCCGACGCGCCCACGCAACTGATACAGCTCGCTCAAGCCAAACCGATCCGCGCGATCAATGATAATCGTATTCGCGTTCGGAATATCGAGACCGCTCTCAATAATCGTGGTCGACAGAAGGACGTCCGCTTCGCCGTTGACGAACTTCGTCATCACTTCTTCCAGATCATCGGCGTTCATCTGACCATGCCCGACGACAATGCGCGCATGTGGCACGAGACTTTGAAGTTTTTGCTGCATGGCGTGAATCGTCGTCACGCGATTGTGCAAAAAGAAAACCTGTCCGCCGCGATTCAACTCGCGTTGAATGGCATCACGAATCAACCGCTCATCGTATTGCGTAGCGATGGTTTCCACCGGCAACCGATCATGCGGCGGCGTTTGAATCGTGCTCATGTCGCGCGCCCCGGTAAGCGCGAGGTACAACGTGCGCGGAATCGGCGTCGCACTCAGCGTCAACACATCCACCAGCGTGCGCAGGCGTTTGAATTTCTCTTTGTGCAACACACCGAAGCGTTGTTCTTCGTCAATCACCACCAGGCCGAGGTCTTTAAACGTCACGTCATCCTGCACGAGCCGATGCGTGCCGATGACAATGTCCACGGAACCGGCGGCGAGGTCCTTGATGACACGCGCCTGCTCGCGTTTGGTGCGAAAGCGTGACAACAACTCAACGCGAATCGGATAATCCGCCATGCGCTCGCGAAAATTGTTGTAATGCTGCTGCGCGAGAACGGTCGTCGGCACGAGAACCGCCACCTGTTTACCACCCATCACGGCTTTGAAAGCCGCGCGAATTGCCACTTCCGTTTTGCCGAAACCGACATCGCCGCAAATCAACCGATCCATCGGTTTGGGCCGCTCCATATCCGCCTTCGTCTCCATGATGGCTTTCATCTGGTCGGCGGTTTCCTCGTAGATGAAGGCACTTTCAAACTCGCGTTGCCACGTGACATCCGACGGAAACGCGTGACCGGGTTGGGCTTCGCGCACCGCCTGGATGCGCAATAGTTCCGCCGCGACATCGCGCACCGCTTTTTCGGCGTGTTCCTTGGCTTTAGCCCAACGCGTCCCGCCAAGTTGATTCAACGGCGGATTCACCTTGCCCGCGCCAACGTACTTGCTGACGAGATGCGCTTCCGTGACCGGCACGTAGAGCTTCGGCGGTGCTTGCCCATCGGACGCCGGAGCGTATTCGATCACTAGACACTCGGTCGTGGGTTGTGCGTCGGACGCAGCGACATCTCTTCCTCGCGTGCCGCCACCAGCCGGAACATTCTGCAAACCGCGATACCGCCCGATGCCGTGTTGTAAATGCACCACCAGATCGCCGTCTTCGAGATCAGTAAAATCAATATCGAGAGCGGAACGGGTCGCTTGCGCGTGAGCGGATTTCAGTCGCCGTGGTCGTTGCACTTTGTAGCGACCGAAAATTTCCGCATCGGTAACAACGACGAGTTTCGTTTCTTCACAAATAAAACCACGCGCCAACGCACCGAGCTGCGGTTGCAAGGGATGTTCGAAACCCAGCTCTTTCCAGATTTCCAGGAAGCGCTGCCGTTCACCCTCGTTATTGCAGAAAATCTGCAGCGAATAATCCTGGCGCAACCAGCGATGCAGTTGATTAAAAAATTCCCGTCGCTGCGCCTCGGCAATCTGCGGTTCCGGCGGNCGCTCCGGCAACGGNCGAAAGGCATCGAGACTGGAAAACTTCAAATTTGTCGGCTCAGCAGATGGGTTTTCATTCTCCAACTCGCTAAGTGCAACAGAAGTGAACCCTCGCCGTTCTAATTCGTGATTAAACTCCGACCACGCGATGAAAAATGAATCGTCGGACGGGACTTGTTCCGCGTACGAATCCGCATGTGCCGTCAACTGCTCCGGTTCGCACAACAGAAAGATGGTTTCCGTCGGCAGATAATCGAGCAACGTGGCGAGTGATTGCGTTCCATCCGACGCATTCTGCACGGCGCGTTTTAAAATGCCCAACTCTCCGGCTGGCGGCAGCATCACTCGGGTGATTTGTTCCCGCGAAATCTGCGTCAACGGATCAAACTCCCGCAGCGATTCCAGTTCGTCGCCAAAAAATTCCAGTCGCACCGGCCACGAGCCAGTTGGCGGAAAGATATCAACGATGCCGCCGCGCATCGCGATTTCACCGCGCGCAGTCACCTGCGCTTCCGGTTCGTAACCCTGCTCTTCCAACCACTCCACAAGGTCGAGCGGATTCACCCGGTCACCGCGATTAAGCTGCCGCATGCGCGATTTTAGGTCGGCTGGAGCGTAGGTTTTCTGCAACAGCGCGACGATACTGGTAACCACCAGATTCGCCTCCGTCGCGTCAGAATTTGCCGCCAACGCAACGAGCGTCTGCAACCGGTCGCTGATGACGTCAACGTGCGGCAGTTTGTTTTCGTGCGGGAGAATTTCCCATGCCGGATAAAACAAGAGACGCGATTCGGAAGGAGGAAGCTGAGCGAGCCAGGTTTCGACGTCCTGCTGAACGCTTTCCTGCGTCTTCAGATTTTCCGTCACCAGAACGATCGGACGCGTGGGAAAAATCCGGTGCAGGATCGCCGCCAGGAACGGTTGCGCGGGCATCGCAACGCTGGGCCCAACCAATGCACCGCCCTGCTCCAGTCGCCGTGCAAAGTCCTGCACCGCGGGAGACCGAACGAACTCAGCGATCCAATTGCTTGTCGGTGAGCCTGAAATGTCTTGCACCAAGCCGCATCAAACTCGCAATCAACACTCCCACCGTCAAGTGCGGCAACCTTTTACCAAAAAGAAAACGAGCGCATCGTGAAATACGCTCGTTTCCTGGAGGGTCGCTCAATCTTATCGCCGTGCCGGCGGAAATCCTGTACCGCCGCCCATGCGTTTCATCATCTCTTCCTGCATAAGCGACATCATGTTGTCGTACTTTTTGAATTCACCGGTGACATCGAACTGCTTTGCATCCGGTTTCTCCAGTTTGACATTCTTGAACGTCATGGTGACGGGCATTCCCTGCTGTTGCGTTTCCAGCTTGATCGGAAACGATTTGAGATCGGTGGCATTCCAGACGGTGAATTCCTGTTTGCCTCCCTGCTCATCCGTCACCACCACTTTTTTCTTCACCGTGAGATGACCGGCCACGGTTTCTTTACCTAAGTCTGTGGTTTCGATTTTGCCCGACTCGGAATTTTTCGATTCCTTGCTCGGCGTTTCCACATAGGCCTTCAAGCTGGGATAAATCAGATAATTCACGTTCTTATCCGGACGGGAAATCGCCAACATGACATCCATCCCCATCATCTTCATCTGTTCCACTGCCTGCGGCGGCATCTGACTGTTCCGCATTTTCGTCATGTCCATTTCAAACCGCGATTTTCCTTCATCAAACGCGAGTTTGCCGGATAACGTCGTATCACCGGTGTTGGCATCTTTTGCGTGAATCTCCAGATCGGCGCTGAACGATTTATTGTCGCCAAACAGCTTGGACATGCTGCCGCCGAAATTCGGGCTGCTGGCCGATCCCATCCCGCCCATCAATCCGGGTTGGGCGGAAAGAGAAACAACACCAATGGCCGTGATTACCGCCAGTAGAGATGCAGATTTTATTTTCATCATTCGGAGATTAACTCAAAGCCGAAGCAAATCCACCTCGGACAAAATATTTTTAACGCAACCGTTTCCGTGTGATGGCTTCTGAGGAATGCGGACATTTAAAGCGTGGTTTTGCGGCGCGGCTGAGACGATGAAAAATTCGGGCAGCAGACGCCAAGGAGGTGGGGGTGGGGAACCCCGCTGAAGAAACGTACTGCTACCCGAACATGTCGATTCTTAGAGGGTTGCCAATCTTTGTCAATGCTTGACAACTCCGTAGAAAACACCTCTCGGGGGTCGGGTGATTTCAGTTATACCCCCGGACCGAATTCTTGCCCGCCTCGCTCCTGCTCCACTAGTCTGACCGGACATGACGGCTACCGACCGCACCGCACAAACGTATCGCTACGAACGTTGGCGGGCAGTGTCCGCTGGAATTCTGGAAGCCGCCGGCAGCACATTTCTCCTGCTCATCGCCGTCCGTTGGTTTCACGCCGAAAACATCGCGAAATCTCTCGTCGCCGCCAGCGGAAGCTTCGGACTCATGCTCGGTCCGTGGGTCGTCGCTCAGGTCGAAAATCTTCGCTGGCGGACCTCGATTGCAGCAGCCCGACTGCTTTGGTTTGGCGCGGCCTGGCTGACGTTGATGATCGTATGCCCGGTCCTGCCCGTCTATGTCATTGGCAGCGTTATCGCCATGACGACCGCATCGGCGGTCATTCCGTTAATGACTCAGGTTTATCAGGAGAATTATCCAGAGAATCAACGAGGCAAACTTTTCTCCCGCGCGTTTATGTTGCGCATTATCGCCGCAGCTACGTTCAGTGAACTCGCGGGGCGATTTCTCACCGACAACCTGCATCGCTTTCAATGGCTGCTCTTCATTTTTGCCTTGGCGTTTGCGTTCGCGGGATTCTGTCTGTCACGCATTCCCTCTCAACCGCTCAACGTCTCCGGCGGCACGCATCCATTCCGCGCCCTGCGGTTCGTGCGCGATGACGCGCTCTTCCGTCGCACGCTAATCATGTGGATGCTGATGGGCTTCGCGAATCTGATGATTGGTCCGCTGCGCGTGGATTATCTCGCCAACGTAAAATACGGCGTCACGTGGAACGGACATCCGCTCACAACCGCGGAAATCGCCCTGCTCCTCGCCGTCGTCCCAAATCTCGCGCGCCTCATCATGAGCCCGATCTGGGGCTGGCTCTTTGATCGCATGAACTTTTTTGTGCTGCGAATTCTGCTCAACACCGGATTCGCTCTCGGCATGCTCTCCTTTTTCGGTGGCGACCACTTCGGCTGGCTGATTGGCGGCGCCATCATTTATGGAATTTCCAATGCGGGCGGCGACGTCGCGTGGAGTTTATGGGTCACGAAATTTGCTCCCCACGAGCGCGTGGCAGACTACATGAGCGTGCATACATTCTTCACCGGCCTACGCGGCGTGCTCGCCCCGTTCGTCGTTTTTGAACTCGCCCAACGGTTTTCCGTCTCCACTATCAGTTGGATCGGCGCCGGAATGATTTTCGTGGCAACACTGATTCTCATTCCGGAAATTCGCGCCGGGCGCGGCGGCAAACCCGCCGCTGCCTTGACGGAAGAAGTCTCCGACTGACTCAGCCTCCCAACGTCGCGGGATCCGTCACATCGCCCTTGTTGAAATCCACGTATGCTTCGGTCAAATCCGCCGCATACATCACCGCGCTCGCTTTGCCGAGATTCAAATTGATGTGCAACTCAAACTCCGGCGGCGCGACGGCAGCGCAAAGTTGTTTGAATGTCGCCTTCGTCGGTTGTCCGCGTTTCAAACTCCACAAAATCTTTTTCGACCCCGGCGCGCTGTAACCGATATCCACTTTTTCTTCGACCACTGTCGCCGACGAATAACCGATCGCGTCAATGATGCGTCCCCAATTCGGGTCGCCACCGTGCCAACTCGTTTTGACGAGCGCGCTGTTCGCCACCGCGCGCGCTGCCGCGTCCGCATCCTGAATAGTTTTTGCACCATTCACTCGCACCGTCACCACGCGATGCACGCCTTCGCCATCGCGCACAATCATTTTGGCCAGTTCGAGACAAACGTAATTGAGCGCCGCCTGAAAAGTTCGAAGCGCCGAGGCTTTTGATGAGCCTGCTTTCCCCGCCAGTTTTGGATTTCCCGCCAGTCCATTTGCCAACACCAGCACCGTGTCGTTCGTGCTCATGTCACCATCGACAGTGATGCGATTGAAACTCTGCGCCACCGCTTCTTGCAACGCCGCTTGCAACGCCTTCGCTCCGATCGCCACGTCCGTTGTGATGAAACACAACATCGTCGCGTGCAATCCACCATGCGGCAGCGCTGCCGGTCGAGCTCCCGTCGCCGACATACCCGGCTGAATCATTCCCGCGCCTTTGCAAATTCCGCCAATCCGAACTTTCTTCCCGCCCAGCGTAAACTCCACCGCGATCTGTTTCGGTCGAGTGTCACTGGTCATGATCGCTTCCGCGGCTTCCGCTGCGTGCGCGGGCGCATCACCCAGCAATTGCAGTGCGTTGAGAATCCCCGTCCTCACATTCGTCATCGGCATCTTTACTCCGATGCGGCCCGTGCTGCCGACCAACACCTGTTCTTCCGGCAGGTGCAATTGCTTCGCAAGCAACGCAGTCATTTCGCGCGCGTCTTTCATGCCCTGCTTACCCGTGCACGCATTCGCGTTACCGGAGTTCACCACAATCGCCTGCGCCACGCCGCGCTTAACGCGCTCGACGCAAACTTTCACCGGTGCAGCACAAATCTGATTTGTCGTAAACATGCCCGCAACCGTCGCCGGCACTTCCGAAACAATCAGCGCCAGGTCACGCTTCTTGCCTTTTTGCGAACCTTTGCCGGTGCCGAGTCGTTTGATGTCACAAAAAACACCGCTGGCGAGAAAACCTTGCGGCGCGACGATTGAGCCTTCGATGACTTTGAGTTTCTGCTTCATTAAATCGGCAAGAGATTGCCAACGCGCCGCCCGGCTGCAATGCAAATTCAGCGTATCCTCTCCGCTGATTTGTCCCCTTGCGTTGGCCGAGATGAAAGATTTTTAGCAACCTCAAGTTACAGTTGCGCGCACTCGGAAGCTCTATTCCTGCGGATAAACAATAATCCGGTCGTGCACCACTACCGCGAGATCGTTTTTGCCGTCGCCGGTTAAATCCGCGACCAAGGCTTC
>Ga0065721_10005607_pt1 | contig 15363 bp, 10 predicted proteins | sample Mesricmetagenome_FD_59108 | JGI IMG/M metagenome (GOLD analysis project Ga0065721, IMG submission 59108) | Mesophilic microbial community from rice straw/compost enrichment Sample: eDNA_1 v2 (version 2) | ecosystem: Engineered > Solid waste > Grass > Composting > Bioreactor | place: USA: Davis... | reverse complement strand
GCCAATGGGCGCCGTCCTCATGCCCCCGCCGCAGCCCTTGGAATCGTTAATGCGGTTCTCGGTGGTGCCCTTGCCGCCTTGCGCGAGGGCGGACATGCAGGTCATCCCGGGCGCCCTCCGCCTCCAGAGCGGAGCGTGCGCCAAGAGCCCCTCCAAGCCTTCATCAAAGCGTCCGGTTTGGGTCTCGTACCACCGCAGATATGCAGCGCGGCACTCGTCGATGAACCTGTCGGCAGATCCTGACCGGGTCGCGGCCTCGGCTGTAAACAACGTCATCTGAGTGTCGTCGCTGACGACCAACTTCCCACCCTGCAGCTGAGGCTCGACTAGACCGTTCACACCATGGCGGCGACGGATCTCTTCAAGCCGATCAAACTCCACGGCGTAGCCAAATGCGTCGCCTACAGCGCCGCCGAAGAGGCAGCCAAGCATCCGATCATCGTAGTCTGCATCGGACTGGATCTGGACGGACCTGACGTGCGCCTCCTGCGCCGAGGTTTCGATGGCGCCAGGCCGAGCGTTGCGAACGCGTCGTACGGCCTCGGTGGGGCCCTCCCCCAGCTCCACAAGGAGGCGAGCTGCAACCATGCCGGCGCGGCCTCTGCCGCCGCGACAGTGGATCAAAACGCGGTTCCCCCGCCGAAGCTCAGCTCGGACCTTGTGGCCGACCACCGCCCAGCGCCTCTCGAAGGCTTCGTCTGGGACATCCACATCTCGAATGGGCGCATGAAGCCACGTCATCCCCACTTCACGCACCGCCCCCGGTAGACTGCGGACATCCAGAAGGTCGAACTCGTGGTCCTCGATGAGGGTGAGGACCGTGGACGCAGCCCATCCGCGGATCGCGGCGATGTCCGTCGTCAAGTCGCGATCCCAAGGGGCGCCGAAGACGCTGTCGCCCTTCTTGCCCGGACACAGCGTCAGCCCGATCACCCCTCCGGCGCAAAGCACCTCCTGGATTTGCAGAGGGTCGGTCGTACTGGTCCGGATCATGCAGCCCCCTGCGCCAAGCTTTTCGTGTACTTGCCACATTTATTATTTTGTGTCAACGTCACCACAAATGCCTAGCTTTCGGTACAGCCATCCGCGCCCTTCCGTTGCGACCGACGTCGTGGTTCTGCGGGACGGCGATGAAGGGCTCGAAGTGCTCCTCATCGAGCGCAAAGAAGCGCCTAAGGGATCAGCGTTGCCCGGGGGGTTCTTACGAGTGGGGCCGCCCGAAGTGGAGAAGGCCGTCGCTGAGGGGGGTGAGATCCCTGAGGACGTCGATCCGTCCCTTGAGGCTTGTGCATTGCGCGAGCTTGAGGAGGAGACAGGAGTGCACCCTCGTCGAATCCATCAGCTGGGCGCATACGGCGACGCCGCCAGAGACCCGCGCGGGCGCTACATCTCGGCGGCTTATTGGACCTTTGTTCACGAGAGCCGCTGCGAGCCGCGCGCTGGTTCCGACGCCGGCGCGCTAAGGTGGGAACGACTCTCAGACGTCGGCCGACTGGAGTTCGATCACAGCCGCATTGTGGACGACGCCCTAGGGCGCATCCGCCAACGCCAGGAGGAGCTGGAGCTATTCCTGGACCTGATGCCTGAGGTCTTCACCTATCCGGAGTTCCACGCGGCATATCAGCGCGCCGTTGGTCGCGAGATCGACCGCTCGAACCTCTACAAGCGCGCGATCAGCCTCCTGGCCCCTGGAGAGCACTCCGAACCGGTTGCGGTAGCGAACCGCGGTCGCGGCCAACCCCCGAAGCACTTCAAACTCAGCCGTGTGTTGGCGGCTCTAGGAGCAGACGCGTGAGCGACGACTTTCCGTCTACAGTTCGGCGCACGCAGCGTGTGATCCGCATGGTCAGCGACCTGCACCGCCTCGGCTATCAGCGGCTGCGGATCATGCCGTACATCTATCCTCTGGCATGGCGGGTGGCGATCGGTCCCGCAGTTCACTTCTCTGAACGCAACGGAGCCTGGTCGCAGCACCCCCTCGATGAGGCCTTCGCCACCTATTCCAGCGCCAGCTCCAATGCGTATTTCGGCTGGACGGATGCCCGCAACGACAACGCTCGAGACCTGGCCGATAAGTTCATCAAGCGTTTTCCGGGCGTCTGCGCCGCTGGCTACGGCCGAGACTGGGCTTATGCCGGCTGGCTTTGTGAGCTGATCGGCGCGATGGAGCGGGAGCACGCCCTGCCTTGGGTGATGGAAGAGCACTTCCCCACGCCGCCGGAGCAGCTGGACCATTTGCCGCTCAGGCGGATGGGCGACATGCACGACTTAGAATTTCCCCTACCGCCGAGCCTGAGTCTCACCGTGGACGGCTAGACGCCCCCCGCATCGACTGCAGCTGTCTGAGGCAGGACCGTTCGCCTTGCTCCCGTCTCGGGCACCCCTTCTAGTCCAGTCGGAACCGGACGGCGAAACTAACCGAGGCTCCCTCAGCCACGCCATTCACCTCCCTCGGGTTAACCCGCGCGCGGCGGGCGCCGCTCAATGCCGCTACCCCAAACCCTCCTCCCTCAGGGGTCTCCGAGAGGATTTCACAAGCCGTAAGCGCGCCAGAGGGGGCGACGCTGCACTTCAGTTGAACCACTCCTGACTGCAAGCCGCGGCTGAGGGCTCGCTCGGGAAACTCGACGGCTGGAGGCCTGGCCCAAGTGGGGTTGGTGATGACGGTCGGAACAGGCGTTCGTGGCGACGCAGGCGCCGTCTCTGCCGCCCCCCCTTCAGGGTTTACGGCTGGAGCGAGTTCGCCGTATTCAGGCGCGTCCAGCATCTGCTGAGGGATGATGTCCTGACTCAACGCGGACTCTGGCGGCAGCGCAGCGGGTTCGAGCGGCAACTCCGGATTCACCGATTCCACGGCGTTCGGTTCGGCAGTCAGAGACGCCGGCGCGTCCGCTCCTGGTTGGGCGACGATCGGCCACGGCGGTGCAAGGAGCATGAACGCCGCCAAACTCGCCGTTATGCCGAACTGCGCCAATAGTCCGGCGCGAGCTTCGGCCTTCTCACCGCGAACAGCCTCTCGCCGAGCTCCATTGGATTCGCTGGGCGCCGCGACGCGTCGATGAAACCGTTCCATGCGGCGGCCGAAAAGAATCCAAGCGGTCGCCGCCCAGATCAGAACGCCGATCATGGTAAGGATCGACTTCCATCCGCCGACCATGCCTGGATCCAGCGTCAGGTACAGGCTGTCCATCCCGAATGCGGCCAGGGCCGACGCGCCGAGCACGAGAGCCGCTAACGCGACGGCGATCAGAAATCGGCTTGCGACGAGAGATTGCTCCTCGCGGGTCGCGCGTACGATCTTTCGGATGGCTCCGCCCACGAGCTCGCGAGCCTCAGCCTGGACTGACTCAGCGAGCAGCTCCCGGATGATAGCTCCGATCGTTTGGTCGGGCGCGCGGCGCGCTTCCGCATCCGCAAAGCGCTTCAATCCTTCTGGAGCTTGAGAGCCTATCGAGTCGGAAATGAGCTCCGAGATCCAAGGGCGGGCGCTCGCCAGCTGCTCCAACTCGACCCGCCCCTTGTCAGCTGCCTGTCGGGCGTTGTCGACCAGTGATCGGACGGTCGTATCGAGACGACCTTCGATCCGGAAGGCCTGCGGACGATTGCCCACAAATGCAGCGCTTGCCGTTTCTAACCGCCCACGAATGTCGACGCGATGAATGTCCAGCTCGCCGCTGAAGCGGGCGCTGTCCTGCCCGACCTCTTCACCCGGCGCTTCTAGGTGAGCGCACGCGCCCGCAACCGCGGAATGGCGCCGAACCACTTGCTCGATGATCGCGGCCTCCGCGTTGACAGTCTGGATGCCCACAGCCGGCGTGATGGTCGCCTGTCCATAGAAGACATGCGTAACGGAACCCGTGGCCGTACAGGCGCGACAGGGCACTCTGCCGCTTGCTTGACAGGTCCCGCAGCGCACGCGGCCTGATGATCCACAGGTGACACAGTTGATGTTCCCGCTACCGCCACATGGACTGCAGTATCTGTCGTGGTAGGAGCCGTTGCCATAAACCCTGGTCTTGCCAGCGCCACGGCAAGACTGACACCGCACTCGCTTGAACCCGTGGCAAGCGCTGCAACTCACTTGGCCGCCGCCGCCGCAGTCTCCGCAGCGAACTTGCGTGGATCCGTCACAGGTCCCGCACGTCAGTTGCACGCCACAAGAGGATAAGTCGTACGTTCTGGCTTGACCTGCCTGCCACTGGTCTGGGCTGTCGGATAAGCGTGAGAGCTGCCCCTCGAAGGTCGCGCGAGCCTCTCCTTCTAAGGCGTCATTGGCTTCTCGGACGCTCGAAACGGCGCGCCCACGGCCGGGCGACCAGGGTCCCGGCAGCTCGTTCCAACCGCCGCCCCAGTCCCAATCGAGCCGGATCTCGGCTACGATTGGGATTGTGATCACTTGTTCCTCAAGGTCGACGCTGGACGCATCTGGCCCAAGGACGCTGACGAGCGCCTGCCTAACCGCACCGATTCCCGTCATGAGGCCCCCCAGCCTACAGAAATGCGCACACGTCCAGCCCGAAGCTCTGCGACGATGCTCGGATTAGGCGAGCTTCGGACAAACGGTCAAGCTAGCGAACAGCCGGCCGGTGGCATTGGGAGAGCAAAGGCATCGCCTGCCTCACGCGCGATGACGCGCCTCAACTGAGGGCCAGGTGGGCTTGAACTTCTGCCTGTTGGCCCAGCCTTCGACATTGGTCAGCGACAGATCCGATCCGAGCGACATCAATGGTAGCCACCTCGAGGACGCAGCCCGCTGGCCCATTGTATCGCGCCAGCACGCCGGCAAGTGACCCCAGTCCACCGTGATGCGGGTAAAGCAACGTGAGTCTCTTGGCGCGATAGACCTGGCCGTAGGCGAGCATTTGGTACACATCAGCCTGGCTGACCCCACGCTTGGCGTCCACGTCGGCGCTGTGGAGACGCTTCCACTTGGTGTCGATAACGTGCGTACCCGCAGGACCGGTGAGCACAATGTCTGGCTTCGTGGCGAAGCGCGGCTTATCCGCCTCGTCGCGCAGGACGAACCTTCTCGGTCCCTGAAGCCGCACCTGTACGCCAGTGCTCCGCATAGCGGCTTGCATGCGCCGGCCGATAAAAGCCTCGAAGAGAGTGTTCATCTCGAACAGCAGAGCGTTTCCCGTCGCCGTCCCCAAGGTCGTCGTCTGGAACTGCCGATCAAGAAGCCGCCGGGCGAGCACGAGGAGGTCGCGGAACCGGGCATCGGTCCGGTCCAAGATAACGCGGTCCCAGGCAAGCTGAGAAACGGGAACGAGCTTGACGTCCACAAACGCCATCTCGAGCTCCATTAGCAGGCGCCGATTTCGGCTAGAGCGGGTCATTCCCGCCAGCATCACCACTGCGGCTTTCAGAATGCGGTTCAACGCGATGTCGGAACTGAGCTCAGAAAACCGACAGGCTAGCCGATTGGGCGTCACCGCCAAGGTGGTGAACTGGCGCTGCACGACCAGCTGGCCGCGCAGAAACCCAAGGTCCTCTTCGTGGTCGAGGTAGCGCCGGGACAGCCCTCGGTGCACGGCCCGAAAGAGGCGCTCGCAGAAGATCCGGATCAAGATCTCCAGCAGCGTTTTCTCCTGATGGCTAAAGGCGGACACCTCGCCATCGGCGACGGGCAGATCCCACGCTTGGGCCAGCATCTGCACCAGACTGACCCTGGCGTCGTCATCATCGAGATCGATCTTCGGCAGGATCTCCACGGTCAGACCGGGAACGGCGAGTACGCCGACCACTTGTCGCGCAGCGATCACTCTGTGGGTGCGAGAGAGCACGCTTGCGCCCTCTCCGCTCCCGGATCCCAGCTTCTGCTCAGCGGCGATCGCAAGCGCGATCAGGCGATCCGCTTCCAACTCAGTGACCGTCGTCGAGGTCGGATCGGAGGTGATCGCCCTGCGCTCCCACTCGCGAAGGGTGACGGGCCTCATCCGAGCTGCCGGTAGGCGTCGTCGGCGAAGGGCCACTTCACCTGATAGCGATAGCGTACATTGTCATCGTACTCGTCCTCGAGCGTGCCGGGCCGGCGGAGCGCCCGCCGCGAGACGAAGGATCCCTCGTCGGTGGTCTCGCCGAGCACCTGGCGAACCTTTTCCCAGTCTTCGTAGAAATACTCGACCAAGAGCGGGATCACCTTCTGGCGCATCACCTGGTCGATGTCCGAGCGGCTCCCGCAGCCCATGAAGAACGCATGGCCGATCTGATGATCCCGGTCGAACAGGTACTCGATGCGGTCGTTGAGCGTCGTCAGCACAGCTTTCAGATTGACGCCGTCGACGACCCCGAGCTTGGCGGGATCGGGCATCAGCTCCCGGAACTCGAACCGCCTGCGCAGCGCCGTATCGAGTAAGGCGATCGAGCGGTCTGCCGTGTTCATCGTACCGATGATATGCAGGTTCGCCGGCACCCCGAAGCGCTCGGACTTGTCCGAGTACGGGAGGCTCACCGTGAGCTCGTTCGGCATTCCCAGGCGTTTGTCGGGTTCGATCAGCGTGATGAGCTCACCGAAGACCTTCGAAACATTGGCCCGGTTGATTTCGTCGATGATCAGGACGTGAGGAAGGCGGGAGCCGCTCTGACCTGAGGCTCCATCCTCCGAGAGGAGACTCGCCAGAGCTTCGTACTTCAGCCGCTTTGCATCGAGTTGATACAGCGAGCGCATCGTGAACTGCCCATCGAAGATTGTATCGACCTCGATCGGGCGATCGAACACCTTCAGCCATTTGACCGGACGGCGGTGATTGAAGCCGTCTGGCGACAGCTGAAACCTGTAGTCGCCGGTTACCTCAGCGATGGCCCGAAAGCGGGAGTTTCCGTCGGAGACAATGACCAGATCGCCTTCGCGCATGTTGCCGCGCAGCGCCCAGAGCTGAGAGATGTGCCCTGAGTTGCCATTGGCGTCCGGGTCCAGCTCCTTGCCCCGCTTTAAGACCTCGTCGTAGGCACGGTACTTGTCGTGACTCCAATCCTCGTCGCCTCCCCAACCCAGGAGGATCAGGCCTTCATCCAGCGCCTGTCGATAGACCTCGCCCTGGTCCGAAGCGCGGCCGAGCGACATCTTGAAGACGCGCTTCTTCCTGAGACGGTCAATCTGTCCTGACAGGTCCGCGCCTGCTTGGGCGCTGACCTCGGCCTTCTGCGAAATCCGCTTGAAGATGCCGGCCTTCGGCTGAAGGCTGAAGCCGGCCGACGCCTGCTCTCCCTCTTCGCTTGATGAGGTGACAGGGACCAAACCCTCAACGAATTGCTCATAGCCGTAAGACTGGTGGAAGGTGACGAACGCGATCCGTTCGTCTTTGACCAGACGGTCGTAGGTCGCCATTAGCGCCGCCCGATCGTCGCTCACCTTTTCGCCGCACAGCTCCACCGCGAGCGACGCGGTTTGATAGGTCTTACCGGTGCCAGGCGGGCCATACAGGATGATATTTTGGGGCGTGGTTGTCATTGCTATCGAGACACTTTCTGAACGGTGGGAAGCGCCAGGAGCCGGCGTTGAGGTAATCGGCGCATGGCCGCCCGTGAGGTCATTCAGCAACTGACGAAACTGCGTGAGCCTATCGGGCTGAACTCGGACGAACATCGTCGGACCCCGCTTCACTTCAGCGGAGTGATTGGAGTTCTTGACCGAGGGTCCAGCGATGAATTCGTCACCCACAAGGTCTAGGAGTCCACTTTGGGTGACCAACTCCCCCGCAAAGAGAAATGTGGTCGCTTCTTTGCCCTTCCGGTGCAAGTTGAGCACGAGCCCCGGTAGGCGCCATTCCGCAATGTAGTCGGTCTGCCGGCTCGGCTCGCCCAGAACGTCTTGGGCGACCTGCATCGCTGCCCAAGCCGCCTTCTCAGAGCGATGATCTGTAAGCCCCATGTCAGTCCTCAAGCACCCCTGAAGACCACGCCATCGCATGAGAATGGCCGCCCTTGTCCCAGGCAACACCCTTGCTCTCGCGATCGGCCTTCAGTTTGAGGACATAGCGCTCCGAGCAGGAGCCATCCCCCGGGAGGGCTTCGACGGTGAGAACCTGTCCTCCGAAGTAGGACGGCTCGGCCTTTGTCTGGTGAAGATAGACACGGCCGCCGGCCAGCTTGGCCGCTTCCGCCGTGGTGAACGACCAGGCCTCGCTCTGGTAAATCGCTTCCTTAGGATCGACGCACGTCACGCCCTGCCCATCTCGGCAGATCAGGTGAAGGCGCACGCTCATTGCGCGGCCCCCACGGCCTTCGTGGCGGCAAACGCGCCGCGTCGTTCAAGCTCAGTCTTCGCCGTCCGGAGTCGGCTCGGATCCATGTGGCTCTCCCTCATTATCCATAGCAGGTAATCCGTCGGTACGTCCGCCCACGCCTTCCCCTGGTGGCGGCCGAACGTGACGACCTCAGGCTGAGTCGTCCATGCAACTAGATCGCTTACGGTCTCCGTCTGGAGAAGTTGGACCAGGATGTGGGCCGTGACATAGGCGTCTGGACCAGCCCGGTGCGCGGGCAGCCCGCGGAGGGGATCGAGATCGAGCTCGAGCCAGTAGCGCAGGACCTGATTGCTGAACCCGGGAGCCTGCGGCCATGCCCGCCGGGCCGCTTTGGCCGTACAGATCCAGGAAGCGGACCCAAGCTCTCCCAGGAAGCTGCGCTCGAATTCCGCGTGATGAGCCGCGTAGGCTTCAGCTGCGCCGCCGCCGCGTATGAAGGCTTCGATCGCAGTCACGTCTGTGGGCTGCGCGTCCGCAAGCTCTCTGTCACTGATGTGGTGGACCGCCCGCGCGCCTGGAGGCACAGGCTGGTTGGGCCGGAATAGGATGGTGCGAGGATCATGGACAATCCATTCGCGACCACTCCCCTCGATATCGACCAGACCAACTTCGATGACTTCACTGCCCTGAGGGCCAGTCGTTTCGAAGTCCACCACCCGTAGCAGCATCAAATCCCCCTCGTCGGTTGCGACCTGCTTGCGCGGGCGTTGCGACAGAAGCGGTCGTCTATTTGGGGCTGGGAGGGGTCCGGCGATCCGTTTCCGTCTGAGAAGCGTCAAGAGCGCCTCGGATCGAAGCCGTTCCGCTGAGTACAATCAGACGACCTTCTACGAAGCCTGGCGGCTCCTGATCCAACGGTACGGAATTTGGAATCCTTACACAGGCCGCGGAGCGATCGAGGGCCTGCTGCCCCACGGGCCGCATAACGTCCGGGACGTCTTGGCCACTCACATTCTGAAGAAGACCGGCTCCTATCAGCAGGCCAGCTACGCCATTCAGGACACACCGGAAATGGTGGCTAAACACTACGGCCGGTTCCTACCCGAAGATAAGGCGGCGCTTGCCGCCCAGATCCTCAATCAAGCTTGGGCTGAGGCAGCTTGATGGGCTTGATCAACGCGCTGACGTCTCCTCTCAGGACCGCAAAACAGTCCAAAATTGTCCAATAAAATCCGGCCGAAACCAGCGTACTTGCGGGGGTAAACGCGTGGGATTTCGCTCTCAATGCTGACAGCATGTTGATTTTATTGGCATGCTGAAGGACACCCTCTCCGCCATTCGCCTCCCGAACAACTTCAGGACCCTGCACCGGGCCGCAAATGCCCGGAACCGCGGGGCTGTGGTTCCCGGCCCTCGCCGCGTCCGTTCGGCGCCAGGGACCTGACTTTCAGCCATTGCCGCATGAGAACGCGGCAATGCGGATTCGTTGACGGTCTCCGGGCGCCATGATAGCGTCACGGAAATGACAGCGCTGTCAGGCTGTCCTATAAACAGACGGTCGCTTGGGGAGGACGGCAATGAACGCCATTGAGATCAATCGCGGCGCAGCAGCGCGGCGCGTCAGAATGGCCATGGCGGGTGCGTCGGCGCTTGCAATGGGGATGGCCCTGCTCCCGGCCGCCGCCTCGGCCCAGTCGGCTCCGGCTTCGCCGCAGGACCCCGAGACGACCGAGGTCGAGGAGGTCATTGTCACGGGCATCCGCGGCAGCCTGCGCTCGGCCCAGTCGATCAAGGAGAACGCCGACCAGATCGTCGACTCCATCACCGCCTCCGACATCGGCGCCCTGCCCGACCGCAGCGTCACCGAGGCCGTGCAGCGCATCCCCGGCGTGACCATCGACCGCCTCCAGGCCCGCGAGGACCCGGACCGCTTCTCGGCCGAAGGCAGCGGGGTGCAGGTCCGCGGCCTGACCCAGGTGCGGCAGGAGCTGAACGGCCGCGACACCCTCGGCGCCCTCGACGGCCGCGCGCTGGGCTTCGAGGACGTGCCCGCGGAGCTGATGGCCGGCGTCGATGTCTACAAGAACCCCTCGGCGGAGCTGATCGAGGGCGGTCTGGGCGGCACGGTCAACCTGCGCACCCGCCTGCCGTTCGAGTCGAATGGGCAGGTGATCGCCGGCTCGCTCAGCGCCAACTATTCCGACCACGCCGAACAGTGGAAGCCGCAGGGCTCGATCCTGTTCAGCAACCGCTTCGACACCGCCTCGGGCGAGATCGGCATCCTCGCCAACCTCGCCTACTCCGAACTGGCCAGCCGTGCAGACGGCATCCAGGTCTCGCCCTATCGCGCCCGCCGGCTGGCGGACGACGCCCTGTGCGCCGGCCTGCAGAACCCCAACGGCGACCCCTACGCCTGCGGCCAGGACTGGATCGACCAGGCCTATCTGGGCCTGACCGCCGACCAGACGCTGTACGTGCCCGAAGGCGTGTCGTGGCGGCGTCTGGATTCGGAGCGCGAACGGCTGGGCGGGGCGCTGGCCCTGCAATGGCGGCCGAACGACCAGACGGAAGTCGTCCTCCAGTACCTGCGTTCGGACTTCGACACCCGCTGGGACAACTACGAAGCCATCCCCCAGGTCGACGCCAACAACAACTTCGTCATCCCGACGGGGGGCAGCCAGTTCACCTTCGATGACGATGGCTACTTCCAGACCGGCTCGCTGAGCCAGATCAGCTACTGGCGCGGCAGCCAGCCGGTCGCCGGCGAGGTCGGCACCCAGTACCGGATGGCGTCCCGCCACCAGGAGCGCGAGGAATCCAGCAACGACCTGTCGCTGGGCGTCCGCTACTATCCGTCCGACCGCCTCGCGATCAGCGCGGACCTGCAATACATCAAGTCGACCAGCGCCGGCTGGGACTTCACCATCTTCAGCTCGGCCTATGTGCCGGAGGTGAACGTCGATCTCAGCCGCGGGCGGCCCGTGGCCAGCATCGGCCCTGACTCCTTCACCAGCGACCCGTCCAACTACTTCTGGCACGCGGCGATGGATCACATCGACGACAACGAGGCCGAGCAGCTGGCCGCGCGCGTCGACGTGGCGTGGGAAGTCGAGCATCCGGTCCTGCGCTCGATCCGCTTCGGCGCCCGGATCACCGATCGGGACGTCACCAACAACTACACCCAGTACAACTGGCGGGCGCTGAGCGCGCCGTGGAACGAGCCGTTCCTGTGGATGGACCAGGTCCTTCCCGAGTATGCGATGCTCTACGGCTTCGACAATTTCTTCCGCGGCGACGTCCAGGCGCCGACGGTGGTGATGCCGGATATCCGGCTGGCCCGGGGCTACCTGCGCAACTCGGATCTGATCGAGAACATCGGCGGCAACGCCCAGTGGACCCCGCGCGGCTTCGACGCCGAGACCCTGTCCACCCAGAGCGAGCAGACCCTCGCCGGCTATGCGGTGGCGCGGTTCGGCTGGGAGACCACCCCGGTGCCGGTCGAGGGCAACATCGGCCTGCGCGTGGTGCGGACCGAGAATACGGCGCGCGGCTCGGGCTTCCTGCCGGATCTGAGCACCTATCCGGGCCTGCCCGCGGATGACCGCGCGTTCGGCACCGGCGCCGCCTTCGACGTCTCGGGGGGACAGTCCTACACCGACGTCCTGCCCAGCCTGAACCTGAAGTTCCAGCTGACCGACTCGCTCATCGCCCGCTTCGCGGCGTCGCGGGCGATCGCCCGGCCGAGCTTCAACCAGATGTTCCCCTTCGTGAACCTGACCGCCTCGGTAAACCCGCAGGGCACCGTGGTCGAGGGCTGGGGCGGCGCGGCGCGGGGCAATCCCGAGCTGAAGCCGATGCGGGCCGACCAGTTCGACGTGGCGCTGGAGTGGTATCCGTCGCCGACCGACTCGCTGTACCTCACCGCCTTCCGCAAGAACGTCGAGGACTTCTTCACCACGGGGACGCACACGCGGACCTTCGAGGGCCGCGACTTCCTCGTCAGCGGACCGACCAACGGCGACGAAGGCACCATCCAGGGCTTCGAGGTCGGCTACCAGCAGTTCTACGACTTCCTGCCCGGCTGGCTGAGCGGTCTCGGCCTGCAAGCCAACTTCACCTACATCGACAGCGAAGGCTCCACCTCGCAGCAGTACATCAGCGAATGGGACGCCGCCGAGGTGATCGACGGCCTGCCGCTGGAGGGCCTGTCGGAGAAGGCCTGGAACATCATCGGCCTGTACCAGCGCGGTCCGGTCCAGGCGCGCCTGGCCTACAACTGGCGCGGCAAGTACCTGCTGACCAACCGCGATGTCTCGGACGTGCGCCTGCCGATGTGGCAGGACGACTACGGCCAGCTGGACGGCTCGGTGATCGTGGAGCTGCGCGACGGCGTCAGCCTGGCGATCGAAGGCAACAACCTCGCCAACAGCGAGAACCGCCAGCTGATGGGCAGCGACGTGCTGAAAACCCGCTCGTGGTGGGTCTATGATCGTCGCTTCGCGGTGACCCTCCGCGCCTCCTTCTGAGGCGCGGACCGGCCCGCCCGGACGAGGACAGGAGACGACCTTGAGACGACTGCTCGCCCTCGCCCTGCTTGTGCTGCTGCCCGGCGCGGCCATGGCCGAGACGCCGGTCGAGCGGCATGGCCAGTTGCGGCTGGAGGGGACGCGGCTGGTCGACCAGCACGGCGAGCCGGTCACCCTGCGGGGCATGTCGCTGTTCTGGAGTCAGTGGGCGCCGCAGTACTACAACGCCGACGCCATCCGCTGGCTGAAGGACGACTGGGCGGTCACCGTGGTGCGGGCGGCGATCGCGGTCCATCACGACGGCTACCTCGACAATCCCGAACGCGAGACGGCCAGGGCCGAGGCGGTGATCGACGCCGCCATCGCCGAGGGCCTGTACGTGATCGTCGACTGGCACGCGCACGAGCCGGAGCCGGAGGCCGCCGCCGCCTTCTTCGCCCGCATCGCGGAGAAGTACGGCGATCGGCCCAACGTCATCTACGAGCCGTACAACGAGCCGCTGAACACCCACTCCTGGGCCGAGGTCGTCCGCCCCTACCACATGGCGGTGATCCCGTGGATCCGCGCCCATGACCCGGACAATCTGATCGTCGCCGGCACGCCCAGCTGGTCTCAGGACGTGGACGTCGCCGCGGCCGATCCCCTGCCCTTCGACAACGTCGCCTACACCCTGCATTTCTACGCCGGCACCCACCGGCAGGAGCTGCGCGACAAGGCGGCGAGGGCGCTGGAGCTGGGCGCGGCCCTGTTCGTCACCGAATGGGGAACGAGCGAGGCCACCGGCGACGGCGTTCTGGACCGGGATGAGACCGAGCTGTGGTGGGACTTCATGGAGGCGCGCGGCATCAGCAGCCTCAACTGGTCGGTCACGGACAAGGACGAGACCTCCGCCGCCCTGCGACCCGGCGCGGCGGGCGAAGGCGGCTGGGACGACGCGATGATCAGCCCGTCCGGCCTGTTCGTGCGCGACTGGCTGCGGCGGATGAACGCGCCGTCGAACTGAGCCGGACCGTCAGCGCACGCGGCGGATGCCCGTGACCGCCACGGCCCCCAAAAGGGCGAACAGGGCCGAGGCGGCGTAGATCCAGCGGAAGTCGCCGCCCGACAGGGAGAGCAGGCCCAGCCCCAGCAGCGGGGCGAGCACCTGCGGGGCGGTGATCGCCAGGTTCATGAGGCCGAGATCACGGCCGGCCGCCTGCCGATCCGGCAGGACCTCGGCCACCAGCGCCGTGTCGACGGTCGAGTACAGGCCGAGGCCGAGGCCGAAGAGGAGCTGGGCGAGGAGCGGTCCCGGCCACGACGGCGCGGCGGCGAGGAGCGCGGCGCCGCCGGCCATGGCGAGGCCGCCCGCGATCACGAACAGCCGCCGCCGCCTCAGCCGGTCGGACAGGACGCCGCCGAGGAATCCCGCGGCCAGCGACACCGCCGTGCTCAGACCCAGCAGACCGCCCAGCACAGCTTCGGGCCGCAGGTCGGCGAACGGACCGAGCCGCGCCGTCTCCTGCAGGTAGAAGAGCAGGTAGAGGACGTTGAAGGTGATGGTCACCTGCACCAGCAGGCGCGAGGCGAAGGCCATCAGGAAGTCGCGGTCCGCAAGGGCCGCCAGTGACGGGAGGCCGATGCGCGCCGGTGCGCGCGGCCGCTTCGGCTCGCGCAGGCGCAGGGCGAACGGCAGGACCAGCAGGGGCACGGCGGCGGCGACCGCGAGGAAGCGCAGGTCGAGCCGGGCGAGGGCTACGGCCAGTACCCCCGCGGTGAACAGGCCGGCGCCCGGCAGGGCGAGGCCGGCCAGGGCCGCCGCCAGCCCCTTCTGACGCCCCGGCACCACGTCCGGCAGGACGGCGTTGAGCGGCCCGAACATGACGTTCACCGCCGCCTGGAAGACCAGCACCGCGACCAGCAGCTGCTGCGCCGTGCCGGCGGCGAAGACGAGGCCGTGGGCGGCGGCGACGGCGAGGGCTCCGACGATGATCCACGGCCGGCGGCGGCCGTGGCGGCCGCGCGTGGCGTCGCTGAGCGCGCCGGCGGCGAGATTGGTCGCCGCCGCGACCACCGCCCCCCAGAGCATGACCTGGCTGAGCAGGACCGCCTTGCCCCCGGGGTCGATCAGCTCCGCCTTCAGGGGCAGGAGCAGGTTGAGCATCGGTACGAAGGCGATGAAGGCGCCGAGATGGGCGAGAGCGAACAGGCCCAGGAAGGGCCGGCTCACGGGCGCCAAGGCGGTCTCGTCATTCTGATTCTCTTGCGCCCCGGCCATCACCGCAGCTTTCGCGGCCCTGCCCTCAGGCGCAAGCGCCGGATGACTAGGGGCGGGCCGCGGCGGGGCAGACCGTGTCGGATTCGTTGGACGCCAATTTGATCTCGGAGACCGAGACCGCCGCCGCCCGCTCGGAGACGAGCTGGAACGGACGCTCCACCGCCTCGAGGTCGGCCCCGGCGTCGCGGAAGCAGGACAGGCGGACCTTGATCGTGCGCCACTCCCCGACTGGCGCCGCGCCGAACAGGCTGGTCAGGTCGACCGACGCCTGACCGAGCCCGAGGTTCAATTGGCCCTGCGGCCGCTCGTCGACGCGATAGCGGAAGGACAGGGCCATCTCGCCGTTGGCCTGTCGCGACAGGTCCACCGGGCCGCCCCAGATCAGGGCCTG
>Ga0065721_10005214_pt1 | contig 15365 bp, 14 predicted proteins | sample Mesricmetagenome_FD_59108 | JGI IMG/M metagenome (GOLD analysis project Ga0065721, IMG submission 59108) | Mesophilic microbial community from rice straw/compost enrichment Sample: eDNA_1 v2 (version 2) | ecosystem: Engineered > Solid waste > Grass > Composting > Bioreactor | place: USA: Davis... | reverse complement strand
CCTTGCCTTCCCGCGGGGCCGGGCGGGCTTTGGCGTGCGCAAACGAAAAGGGAGGCCATCGCCTCCCCTCTCGATACCGTCGATGGCGAAGCGCTCAGCGCTTCTTCTTGTCCACCTGGTGGTAGGCGCGCCGCGCATGGAACTCGCAGTAGGGAATTCCTTCGCTGGAAGCCTGGCCGCAGAAGTAGAAGTCCTTGCTCAGCGGGTCGCCGATCGGCCACTTGCAGGTGTGCTCGTTGAGCTGCAGGAGCGTGAGGCGCTTGTCCTCGGGGATGTAGAGCTCCTGCACCTGCGGGGCGACGTAGACCTCGGCCTCCATCTCGGGAGTGGCGGCAAGCGCCGTAGCGCCGATCGTCTGGGTGCGCATGATGCTGGCGCGCGGCTTGCCCATGCCGAGGCTGGCGCTCATGCCGCTGGAGGGCGAGGCGACGCGGCGGGGTGCCGTGCGCTGTGGGGCGCGGGTACGCGGGGCCGTGTTGGTCGGCTTGGCGCGGGCCGAGAGCTTCAGGCGATGCACCTTGCCGATCACGGCGTTGCGCGTCACTCCGTCGCCGAGCTCGGCGGCGATCTGGCTGGCGCTCAGCCCTTCCATCCAAAGCTTCTTGAGCAGTTCGACGCGCTCGTCGGTCCAGCCCATGATCTGCGCTCCTGCAACCATCTTCAAACAGAATCCCTCATCGCGCTGCCAGAACGGCACGGCAGCCGCATCTCTATACTTCGTATGTCGCAAGGGTCCGCCACACGAGATATCGTGTCCCCAACGCCATGGAGTGTACGCCACCGGCGGAATCGGGATCAAGAGTCGGTCAGGACTTTCCCCGGAAAAACCGATGGTTAAGACCGGGTTAAGAAAGGCAGAGTCAAATCAGTCACTTGGCCGCTCCCGCATTGACTTGGCGGGCCGATTTGCCCTATTTCAAGGGCCTCGCGCGCCGCCAAAGGGCAGCGCGTTTTTGATTTTTTTAGGGGCTGCCGGTGCATTCCGTTCCGCTCCTGAGTCATTCCTGCAACACTTGACCTGTCGGTGAACCCCATGTCTGCGCTCTACGGCACGTATGCCCGGTCCGATCTCGCTTTCGAGCGGGGCGAGGGCGTGCGACTGTTCTCGCAGGACGGCACCGAGTATCTCGATTTCCACGCGGGCGTCGCCGTCAACGCGCTGGGGCACGGCGATCCGCATCTCGTCGCGACGCTGAAGTCCGCGGCCGAGAAGGTCTGGCACACGGCCAACACCTTCACCATTCCCGAGCAGGAGCGGCTCGGCCAGCGGCTGGTCGATGCCACCTTCGCCGACTCGGTGTTCTTCACCAACTCGGGCGCCGAGGCGATCGAGTGCGCCATCAAGACGGCGCGGCGCTACTTCTGGGACAAGGGCGAGGCGGACCGCTACGAGATCATCGCCTTCACCGGCTCCTTCCACGGACGCACGCTCGGCACGATCGCGGCGGGCGGCAATCCGAGCTACCTTGAAGGCTTCGGCCCGCCGGCGCCCGGCTTCAAGCACGCAACGCCCAACGACCTCGAGTCCGTCAAGGCGCTGATCGGCCCCAAGACCTGTGCCATCCTCATCGAGCCGGTGCAGGGCGAAGGCGGCGTCACCGCGATGACCGTCGACTTCATGCAGGGCCTGCGCCGGCTCTGCGACGAGAACGGAATGCTGCTCATCCTCGACGAGGTGCAGTGCGGGTTCGGCCGCACCGGACGGTTCCTTGCCCATGAATGGGCCGGCATCACCCCGGACATCGTTGCCGTCGCCAAGGCGATCGGCGGCGGCTTTCCGCTGGGCGCGTGCCTTGCGCGGGGTGAGATCGCCAAGGCCATGGTGCCGGGCACGCACGGGTCGACCTATGGCGGCAACCCGCTCGCCTGCACCGTCGGCAATGCCGTGCTCGACCGGATCCTGGCGCCCGGCTTCATCGACGAGGTCAACCGGGTGGGCCAACGCCTCGCCTGGCACCTGCAGCAGCTCGCCCAGCGCTTCCCGCAGTTCGTCGTCGAGACGCGCGGCAAGGGGCTGCTCGCGGGGATCAAGATCACCCCGCCGGTCAAGGATTTCGTTACGCGCCTGCGCGACGACCACAAGCTCCTGACGATCGCGGCGGGCGACAACGTGCTGCGGCTCCTGCCACCGCTGATCGTCACCGAGGCCGACATCGAGGAGGCCATCGCGCGCATCGCCGCCGCCTTCACCGCCATCGAGGCCGAGACGGCGACCGCTCCGGCGGTCGACTGAACGCCCTTGCCCCAAGCGACACACCAGCCGGACAGAGCGTCATGACCGGAACGCCGAGACACTTCCTTTCCATCGCCGACTTCAGCAAGGCGGAGCTGCGCGCCATCCTCGACATGGCCGCGGCCCTCAAGCAGCGCCTCAAGGCGGGCGAGCGCCCGCCGCTCCTGAAGGACAAGGTGCTGGCCATGATCTTCGAGCGCGAATCGACCCGCACCCGCGTGTCATTCGACGTCGGCATGCGCCAGCTCGGCGGCGAGACGCTGATGCTGACCGGCAGCGAGATGCAGCTTGCCCGCGAGGAGACGCTCTCGGACACCGCCAGGGTGATGTCGCGCTATGTCGATGCGATCATGATCCGCATCCTCGCGCACGACGACCTCCTCGAGCTCGCCGCCGCCTCCGACGTGCCCGTCATCAACGGCCTCACCCGGCGCGGCCACCCCTGCCAGGTGATGGCCGACATCCAGACCTTCGAGGAGCACCGCGGCTCGATAGAGGGCGCCCGGGTCGCATGGGTGGGCGACAGCAACAACGTCATGATGAGCTGGGTGCATGCGGCCGAGAAGTTCGGCTGCACCCTCGCCATCGCCTGTCCCGAGGAGTTCGGGCCCGACCAGGGTATGCTGGCAGACATCCGCCGAGCGGGCTCGGCCGTCAGCCTCGGCACCGACCCCCACGAGGCGGTCGCCGACGCCGACCTCGTCATCACCGACACGTGGGTATCGATGGGCGATACGGATCCGGGCGAGCGGCGCCGGGTCTTGAAACCCTACAGGGTCGATACCACTCTAATGGGCCGGGCCAGCAGGGACGCTCTCTTCATGCACTGTCTGCCTGCCCATCGCGGCGACGAAGTCACCGACGATGTCATCGACGGGCCGCAATCGGTCGTGTTCGACGAGGCCGAGAACCGCCTGCATGCACAAAAGGCGATCCTGGCCTGGGTCTTCGGGATCGAAACCGTATAAATAGCAAGAGCACCGGCCTTGCCCTGCCCGCCTCAGCCCCCTTTCGGGCCGAGGCGCATGGCTATTGGCAGGACCGATGCCAGATGGAAAGTTCAAAGCCCATGGCAGACAACACGACCTCCAGCTTCGGCCTCGACCGACCCGAAACCGGCGACGATGCCGTGGTCCCCTTCACCCTCGAGAACCTCGACACGCGCGGCCGCTCCGTGCGACTCGGCAAGTCGCTCGACACGATCCTCAAGCGCCACGACTATCCGGCGCCGGTCGCGCGGCTCCTCGGGGAAGCCATTGCGCTCGCCGCCCTCATCGGCTCTTCGCTCAAGTTCGAGGGCCGCTTCATCCTGCAGACGCAGACCGACGGGCCGGTCAACCTCATCGTCGTCGACTTCGACGCACCGGACGGAGTGCGCGCCTATGCCCGCTTCGAGGAGGACCAGCTCGAAGCGGCTGTCGCCGAGGGACGCACCCGGCCCGGCGAGCTCCTCGGGCGCGGGCACCTGGCCATGACCATCGACCAGGGCGAGCACATGGAGCGCTACCAGGGCATCGTCGCCCTCGAGGGCAACTCGCTCGAGGAAGTGGCGCACACCTATTTCATGCAGTCCGAGCAGATCCCGACCCAGGTGCGCCTCGCGGTCGCCGAGCTCAGCCGCAAGGGCGATCCGGTGCCCCACTGGCGCGCCGGGGGCGTCCTGATCCAGCACCTGCCCGACCATGGCATGGCGGTGATGCCGGACCTGCCGGGCGATGGCGATTTCGACAATCCGGAAACGGCCGATCCCGACTTCGTCGAGCCGGACAGCTGGACGCGGGCGCGCACGCTGCTATCGACCATCGAGGATGCAGAGCTCGCCGACCCCGCCGTCTCGCCCGAGCAGCTGCTCTACAGGCTCTATCACGAGACGGGCGTGCGCGTGTTCGAGCCGACGGCGATCGAGGAACGCTGCACCTGCTCGGCCGAACGCATCGAAGACATGCTGCGCAACAGTTTCTCGAGCGAGGAACGGGCCGAGATGGCCGTCGACGGCGAAATCGAGGTGGTCTGCGAATTCTGTTCGAGCGCCTACCACTTCAATCCGCACCAGTTCGAGACCAGCAACTAAAACGCGGGCGGCCACGCGGCCGCCTGCCGTTTTTCTAGTCAAGTGGCGAACAAACAACCGTTTTTTCGCAAGCCGCCGCGCATTGGGATTTGCGCTGCTTCTCAAACACTTGCACAAAGTCGCACAAACCATCACAATAGTTCCTCATTCAGCGGGGCAAGAGGCGGGCCAGTTGAATTCGGACTTGATGTCGACGATCGAGGGTATCCAGCACCAGGCATCCAGTGCCGGCATCCTCAATATCATGTACGGCGCCATCGGCCGTTACGGGTTCGAGCGGTTCATCATCTCGGGCCTGCCCGACCGCGGGCAGGACGTGCGCCCTTTCGTGCTGCTCTCGGGCTGGCCCGAAGAATGGTACGAGCGCTATACCAGCCTCGGCTACGTGCACCTCGATCCGGTCGCCCGCCACTGCTTCTCGACGACGCTGCCCTTCGAATGGTCGGAGGCCAAGTACGATCCCGAGTCCGACCTGCCGGCGCGGCGCGTCATGGAGGAGGCCCGCGAGTTCGGCATGAACGACGGCTTCTCCGTCCCCATCCATATGGAGGGGGGCATGCAGGGGATCGTCTCGCTCGTCGGCAGCACCCGTGCCCTCGACGAGCATTCGCGGCTGGAGCTACACATGCTGGCGCTCTACGCCCATGGGCGGCTGCGGTTCCTCAACATCGCGAACGACGACCATCCGAGGAAACGCCGGGCGATCACCTCGCGCGAGGCCGAGGTGCTCAAATGGGCCGCCAACGGCAAGACGGCGGGGGAAATCGCGGTGATCACGGGGCTTTCCGAGCGCACCGTCAACCAGCACTGCGTCAACGCCCAGGCCAAGCTCGGCACCAAGAACCGTACCCATACGGTCGTCGAAGCGATCCGGCACAAACTCATCACATTGTAATTTATGCCAATACCGCGATCCGCCGGGAACGTGCCTAATGGGGCACGGACCAGTCGGGGGGTCGGTATGAAGGTACATCTTTTGGGCGCACACAACCGCGCCCGTTATGGAGATTTGCTGGAAGAGAATTACAAGTTACGGCATCGAATCTTCGTCGAACTGCAGGGCTGGGAAGGCATTCGCCGACCAGACGGGCGTGACGTGGACGCCTTCGACGGTCCCGATGCCACCCATATCCTGGTGACGGACGATGGCGAACTCGTCGGCGGCTCGCGCTTCAACTGTCACGATGGACCGACCTTGCTGCAGACGGTCTTTCCGGGGCTCGTCACGGAGCCATTTCCTGCGCCGCCCGCGCTAGGGGCCGATTGGACGCGCTTTTATGTGCGGCCCGATCGTCGCGAGGGCAGGCGCCGGGCCCCGGAGTCTGCAGCCCTTTTCTGCACGATGATGGAGTACGCCCTCCTGCAGGGCTACTCCTTCATCACTTTCGTTTCGACCATCTACATGGTCGAACTCGGGGTGAGCATGGGCCTGCGCATCGTTCCTCTCGGTGCGCCGGCCAATGTCGACGGCAAGCCTACCCTGGCAGCGTGGATCGAGGTATCGGAGACCGCGCTCGCCAACCTGCGGCGCGCAACGGGCATATCGCGGGTGCTCCTGCCCCTCGACGATCTCGGCGCCGGCGTTCCCCGGCCCGTCGCTTCGAATCTCGTCTAGCCGCGCAAATGTCGGCAGGCCTGGAGTTGATCCGGGCGGTCCTGGCCGAGGACCGCCTGACGGACGAAATGGCGTTGCGCATCCTCAACGATGCGCTGCTGCTGGAGGTCGATCCTCTCGACTATTGCGTGCGGCGCCTCGGCGTGCCGCAGGCGCTCGCCAGTGCCCGAGCGGCGCGGTGGGCAGGTCTCGCCTCCCACGACGTGGTGCCGCGCGATCTCAAGGGCTTCTGCGCGCCGGCGCGCATCGACATGCTGGCGGGCGTGCGCTGCTGCCGGCTGTCGCTCTTGGGCCGTGACGCGTTGTTCTGCGCGCCCGACTTCTTCGCATTGCTGCGGCTTGCCGAATATCTGCGCGCCAATCCGGCGGTGAGCCGACGGCTGTGCATCGTGCCCCCGACGGCGCTGCGCGCCTTCGTCGCACGGTGCTCCACCTCCGCGCTCACGGCCTCGGCGCGCCAGCGCCTGGCGCGCCATTGGCCCTGGGCCAGCGCCCACCTCGAATTGACATTGCCGGCCCGCATCATCTTCGCGGCGCTGCTGCTCGCGCTCCTCGTTTGCGTCGTGCTCGCGCCGTTCACCGGACAACCGCTGCTGATTGCCCTCTCGGCGCTGATCGTTGCGGCGCCCGCGGTGCTGCGCGTTGCCGCGATGGCGACCATACCCTCGGCTCCCCCCGCCCGACCCCGCCGGCCCGACGATGCGGAGCTGCCCACCTATACCGTGCTGCTGCCGCTGCGTGACGAGGCGGCGATGGTGCCCCAGCTCTACCGCGCCATGGCGGCCATCGACTACCCTCCCGAAAAGCTCGACATCAAGTTCGTGGTCGAGGCCGACAGCGCCGTCACCATCGCAGCGGTCACGCCCTACCTGCGCGACAGCCGCTTCGAGCTCGTGACGGTGCCCAGGAGCCTGCCGCGCACCAAGCCCAAGGCGATGAACTACGCGCTGCCGCTGGCGCGCGGCGAGTTCATCGTCGTCTTCGACGCCGAAGATCGCCCGGCGTCCGACCAACTCTGGCAGGCAGCGGCGCGCTTCAGGCAGGATGAAAGCCTTGCGTGCCTGCAAGCGGAACTGGTGATCGACAATGGCGAGGAGGGTCTCATCGCGTCCCAGTTCGCCGGCGAGTATGCCTCGCTCTTCGGGATCGTGCTACCGGCCCAGGCACGCTGGGGCCTGCCCGTGCCGCTCGGCGGCACCTCCAACCATTTCCGCACGAAAACGCTGCGTGCGATCGGCGGCTGGGACAGCTTCAACGTAACGGAGGACGCCGATCTCGGCGTCCGGCTCGCCCGCCTCGGCCACCGCGTCGATACGCTCGCCTCCTATACGCTCGAAGAGGCGCCGGTCTCGACCAGCGCCTGGATGGCGCAGCGCACCCGCTGGATGAAAGGCTGGATGCAGACCTTCATCGTCCACAACCGGCAGCCCCTCAAGTTGCTGCGGGATCTCGGCTGGAAGAGCTTCGCCTTCTTCGAACTCGTCATCCTTGCCATGATCCTGGCCCCCGCCCTGCACGTGGCCTTCATGGTCACCGCCGGCCTGCGGCTCGCGACCGGCCAGCCGCTGCACGATCCGCAGGCCGGTCTCTGGGTCTGGGGTTATCTCGGCCTCTTCATCTTCGGCAATGCGGCCGCGTTCCTCGTCAACATGATCGGCCTCGTGCGCCTCAAGAACTACGCGTTGATCCCTCTGCAGCTCTTCCTGCCTTTCTATTGGCTACTGCTGGCTGGCGCGACGTTCCGGGCCATGCACGAGCTGCTGATCAAACCCTACTACTGGGCCAANACAGCCCATAGGCCGGCACGCAGGACNGCGCAGCAAGAGCAACTCGTTCCGGCGAATCCGCCGGTCCGGCAGCCCANACCGGGCAAGCAGCGTTCCGGAAACCCTGCCGGATTCGGTTAGCGGGAGACTCCGCCGCCCGNTTCAGGCTCCCAGCGCAGTCCCTTGGCCATCTCCTGCTGGAACCAGCGGCGGATGACGTGCATGGTCTGGCTCGGCCGGTCGTCGCGCCAGGCAAGGAACCAGTGGCCCTGCCGGGTAACCATGCCGAGGGGCGCGGTCAGCCGGCCCTGCTCCAGCGCATCCCAGACGGCGGGGCCCGGCCCGATTGCGACGCCAAGGCCGGCTTCCGCCGCCTGCACGCTGAAGGAAAGCGCGTCGTACCAGATGGTCTCGCGGTCGGGGAGCGGAACGCCGGCTTCGCGAGCCCAGTTGGTCCACATGTCGGGCGGCCAGCGGATGTCGAGCCGGGGCAGGCTCCAGAGCAGCTCGCGGGTGAACTGCCGGCCGCGCACCAGCATCGGGCTCACCACCGGCCCGAAGGTTTCGGGCGCGACCGGCACCACCGTCATGCCCGCGATGTCGAGCAGCGGACCGACGCCGACATAGACGTCGATCGAGCGATCGGCCGGATTGATCTCGCGCGTCCAGGTGGTCAGGCGCACGGAGACGCCGCCGAGCGCCGCCTCGAGGCTCGTGAGGCGCGGCACCAGCCAGCGCAGCAGGAACGTGTCCGGCGCCGTCAGCATGATGGTCGACTGGCCGTAGGTTGCCCGCAGGTGCTCGGTGCCTCGGGTGATCGATGCGAAGGCTTCCGTCACGGTCGCGGCGAACGCGGCCGCCCCCGGCGTCAGCTTCATCGAGCGGTTGCCGCGCTCGAAGAGCGCGATGCCGAGCGCGTCCTCGAGGTTCTTGATGTGGCGGCTGACCGCCCCGCTCGACACCCGCAGTTCATCGGCGGCCTTGCGCACGCTTCCCAGCCGCGCCGCGACTTCGAACGCGCGCAGTGCGTTGAGCAGATGGAGCACCAATACCTCAGGAAAAGTCAACCGAACTGCGGTTTTATATGCTGTTGCAAAACTGTCGTCCATCCTACGCTTTCCCTTGAACTGTGGGGCTTCGAGCATGGATGTCCGCCCTTTGCGACCCGCTCTCGTGCACGCAGGTTTTTGTGTCAGACAGAGCGAGTTCACCGCGTGACGACTACTCCCCACCGGATCATCATCGACTGCGATCCCGGCCACGACGACATGGCGGCAATCCTCCTCGCCGCCTTCCATCCCGGCATCGTCATCGAGGCGATCACTACCGTTTGCGGCAACGCCTCGCTCGCCAACACCACCAATAACGCGCTGCGCATCGTTTCCGCCTTCGGCCTCGACGTGCCGGTCTACAGCGGCGCGGTGCAGCCGCTGCTGCATCGCTATGATTTCCCGGCTGCCTTCCATGGGCCGTCAGGCCTCGACAGCGCCGGTGTCGAGCTGCCTGCGGCCACGCGCGAGGCCGAGCCGAAGCACGCCGTCCAGGCGATCATCGACATCGTCGATGCCAATCCCGGCGAGATCACGCTGGTCGTGGTCGGCCCGATGACCAATATCGCGCTGGCCTTTGGCCTGCGGCCGGACCTTGCCGGCAAGGTCCGCCAGATTGTCTTCATGGGCGGCTCGGCGGGCGAAGGCAACGTCACGCCGGCGGCCGAATTCAACATCTGGGCCGATGCCGAAGCGGCGCGGGTGGTATTCCGCTCCGGCGCCAAGCTCGTGATGTTCGGCCTCAACGTCACCCACCAGACGCTGCTGCGCCGGCAGGATGTCGCTGCGGTCCGCGGGGCCCGACCGGGTGACAACGCCGTCGCTGACATCATGGATTTCTACTGCGGCACCTATTACCGGTTCGCCGGCGCCGACAAGCCCGGCGCGCCGCTCCACGACCCCTGCGCCATTGCCTGGCTCATCGATCCGACGCTCTTTACCGTCGAGCAGCTGCCTGGCGACGTGATCGTCGGCAGCGACGAGGCCTATGGCCAGACCCTAATCGACCTGCGGCCGCAGGATCCGGCCCACGACACCCGCAACAAGAATGTCGGCGTCGCCATGAAGGCAGATGCCGAACGTTTCGCCGCACTGGTGACGCAAGCCCTGATCTGGGCTGCCGGCCGGATTTCTCCCAACCCCTGAGGGATGCCATGATGAAGACTGCCAAGATCGCCATCGTCGCCGGGCTCGTCGCCGGCATGCTCGCCGGCACCGCACTGGCGCAGGACAAATCGCTCAACATGATCGTCATTGAAGGCGGCGACACCACCGCCATGCAGGCGGTCGTCGATGTCTACGAGGCGGCGAATCCGGGCGTGACGATCAACCTGCAGCCCTACCCATTCGCGCAGTTCTTCCAGGTGGCGGAGCTCCGGCTGCGCTCGGGCGATGCCGGCATCGACCTCGTCTATGTCGATGCCCCGCTCCTTGCCAGCTATGCCTCACGGGGGTTCCTCTCGCCGATCGATGCGGCGATCGACACCTCCTCGCTGGTGACGAGCGCGCTCGAGGCCGGCAAGTACGAAGGCACGCAGTACGCCTTGCCGATCAACAACTCGGCGCAGGTGCTGTTCTACAACAAGGCCCTGTTCGAAGCCGCCGGCATCACGCCGCCCGACGGCCTCACCGCCGGCGAGACGGCGACGCAGGCTGAGGTTGACGAGCTGGCGGAAACCAAGCGCTGGACCTGGGAGCAGGTCGCCGAGGCGGCGCGCAAGCTCACCGTCCAGGAAGGCGGCCGCACGACGACTTACGGTTTCAGCGTCGAGCAGTTCGGCGAGCTCTACCAGCTCCAGCCGTTCGGCGAGTCGCTCGGCACCGACGTCATCGGGCCGGACGGCTATACCGCCAAGGGGTATCTGGACAGCGAAGCCTGGACGAAGGCCGCGACCTTCTGGAGCGACCTCTACAATGCCTGGGGCGTGAGCCCGCGCAGCCTCGGCTATGGCGAGGGCGCGCAGCTCTTCGGCAACGGCCAGCTCGCCATGTTCGCCGCCGGCACCTGGAATATCCCCATCCTCTCGGCAACGGATGTCGATTTCGGCGTCGCCCCTTATCCCTATTTCGAGGGCGGGGAAGTGCTGACCCCGACCGGCTCTTGGTATGTGGGCGTCAACGCCGCTTCGGCCAATCAGACCGAAGCCATGGACTTCGCCGCCTACCTCACCACCAGCGCCGAAGGCACCAAGATCTGGTTCGACTCGCTCCAGCAGCTGCCGACCTATAAGCCCCTGCTCGACGAGATCAGCACCGACGCCACGTTCGACGCCTTCCCGCAGAACGTCTTCCGCCTCGGCGTCTACGACTCGCTCAACACCGCCAAGGCGCGGCCAGTGACGGCAGCCTACGGGCAGCTGCAGGATGCGTTCCGCACCGCATTCGTCGACATTGCCAACGGCGTGCCGGTTGCCGATGCCCTGGCGAGTGCCGTGCAGAAGTTCGAGTCCGCGGCCGCCCGCGTCGCTCCATAGACCTCTGTAGGAGACTCCCCCCTCGAGGGAGGGGTCGGGGTGGGGGTCCATCGATGGCTAGACCGCAATACCCCACCCTCAACCCCTCCCCTGGTGGGAGGTGATGGAGCCGTCAATTCCGATAAGGCCTGAAACATGGTCTAAGTCAGCAATCGTGCGTCCCCAGGTCTTCATGGGCGCGCCATCGGGTAGACCGCATGACGAACTCGCGCACACCAGTCCTGTTGATCGCTGCGTTGCTGGCGCCGGCGCTGATCGGCCTCGTCGTCTTCCGGCTCTATCCGATCGCGCTTGCCGCCGGCGACAGCTTCTTTAACGTCTTTCGGGGCGAGCGCGTCTTTGTCGGCCTCGACAACTATGTCGCGCTCCTCACCGACTCGATCTTCTGGAACTCGCTGCGGGTGACCTTCTGGTTCAACCTGCTGATCAACCCGATCCAGATCGCGCTCGCACTTGGGCTCGCCCTGCTCTACGTGCAGCAGTTCAAGGGCGTCACCTTCTACCGCATCCTCTTCCTCATCCCTATCGGCGTGTCGTTGCCGACGGCCGTCATCATCTGGCGCATAATGCTCAGCCAGGACGGCCTGGTGAACGGCGTCCTCGGCATCGCGGGCGTGCCGGCGCAGCCTTGGCTCACGGCAGAGTCACTGGCGCTCTATTCGATCATCGCCATCGCCACCTGGAAGGGCATCTCCTACTGGATGATCTTCATCATCGGCGGGCTGCAGAACATCTCGCCCGAGATCTACGACGCGGCCAAGGTCGACGGGGTCAAGCCCTGGCAGCAGCTCTTCTACATCACCATCCCCCTGCTGCGCCCGACCCTCCTCTTCGTGCTCGTGGCCGACGTTTCGATCAACTTCCTGCTCTTTGCACCCATCTTCATGCTGACGCAGGGCGGGCCGGCCGATTCCACCAACGTCCTGATGTACGAGGCCTACAAGTCTGGCTTCATCTTCGGCGACATGGGTCGGGCCATGGCCATCATCGTCGTGGTCGTCGCGATCCTCCTCGTCATCGTCGGCCTGCAGTTCAGGCTGCTTTCGGGCAAGGGAGCGCGCTGATGTCCGTGTCGTCCAATCCCGTTCGGCATGGGCTGCGCCTCGGCGCCAAGCACCTCGTCTATGCTCTCGTCGCCTTCATCTTCGTGCTGCCGCTCTGGTGGGCCGTCGTCTCGTCGCTGCGCCCCAACGCCGAGGTCTTCGCGGACATCTTTCCCTTTACCGCCAAGGCGCTGCTGCCGAGCCCGGCATCGCTCGAAGCCTATGCCGGCATCTTCGAGCGCGGCTTCGGCATGATCATCGCCAATACACTGATCGTCGCCCTCATCACCATGGCCACCGGGCTCGTCGTCAACGGCGCGGCGGGGTTTGCCTTCGCCATGTTCGACTTCAAGGGCAAGAAGTACATCCTGACGGCGATCATCATCAGCTTCATGCTGCCGTTCGAGGCCATTGCGCTGCCGCTCTATACGGTCACCCAGCAGCTCGGCTGGCTCGACAACATCGCGGCGCTCATCGTTCCCAGCGTCGCCAACGGCCTGGCCGTCTTCCTCTTCTACCAGTTCTTCTCCCAGGTGCCGAAGGACTATGCCGAGGCGGCCCGGCTCGATGGGGTGAGCTGGATCAACATCCTCCTACGCATCTACGTGCCCCTCTCGATGCCGACCTGCATCAGCGCGGCGCTCCTGCTCTTCATCTTCCAGTGGGAAGCGTTCCTCTGGCCGCTCCTGGCCATGCCCAGCCAGCAGTTCAAGGTGATCCAGGTCGGCATGGCCACTTTCCAGCAGCAGTACCAGACGATCTGGAACCAGCTCTTTGCCGTCGCGGTCATCACCGCGCTCATTCCCATCGCCCTGCTGCTGCCCTTGCAGCGCTACTACGTGCAGGGTCTCGCCGGCGCCGGCATCAAGGGCTGACCGATCAGGTTACGGGCGTAGCTTCCATCGACGCCGGCCGGATGCCGGTGAAGCCCGGCTCGTAGAGGAAGCACTTCACGTGCCGGCCCTCGGCCTCGTAGGAGCCCGGCACCTCCTCGCGGCAGCGGTCCATGACATAAGGGCAGCGGGCGGCGAACTTGCAGCCGCCGCGGACCGGGAACTTTACCGGTCGCGGCGGTTCTGCCGGCGCGGCTGACCAGGCCTTGTCCGGGTCGGCCTGCGGCACCGAGCTCTTGAGGAGCTGCGTGTAGGGATGTAGCGGGTTGCCCAGCACCCGTTCGACCGGCCCCGTCTCGACGATCCAGCCGCGCAGCATCACACCGATGCGGTCGGCGGTATAGTAGGCGGTCGCGAGGTCATGGGTGATGTAGAGCACCGCCACGCCCTGGCTGTCGCGCAGATCCTTGAAGAGGTTGAGGATCGACATGCGCAGCGACGCATCGAGCATCGAGACCGGCTCGTCGGCGACCAGCAATGATGGCTTGGTAATCAGCGCCCGCGCGATCGAGATGCGCTGCGCCTGCCCGCCCGAGAGCTCGTTGGGATAACGCCCGCGTACCTCGGCGAGCGTCAGGCCGACAACGCCGAGGGCTTCGTCTATGCGTTTCTCGATCGCCGCCCCTTCCGCCACGCGGTAGTTGCGCGCGGTCTCGTAGAGGTAGCTGTCGACGCGCTTCATCGGGCTGAACGTGGCGAACGGATCCTGGAAGACCGGCTGCACCTCGCGGTAGAACCAGGTCCGCTTGTCCTTGGGTGTCAGCTCGCCGACGGGCCGGCCCTTGTAGTTGAGCGTTCCCTGCGTCGGCCGCTCAAGCCCGAGGACCATGCGCGCCAGCGTCGTCTTGCCGCTGCCGCTCTCGCCGGCAAGGGCGTAGATCTCGGGCTTGCCGGCCTCGAGGGTCAAGGAGGCGTCATCCACCGCCTCGAGCCGGGTGACCGACAGCCCCTGGCGGCTGAGGAACACCCGCGTCAGGTGGTCGATCTCAAGCAAGGGCTGGGCTGGTTGCTGCTGCATGTTCGGCCTCGCCGGTGATGAGGTGGCAGGCGGCGCGGTGGCCGCCTTCGAGAGTGACGAGCGGAGGCACCGTGGTCTTGCAGACCTCCATGGCGTAGGGACAGCGCGGGTGGAACCGGCAGCCGCTCGGCGGATCATCGAGCGCGGGCGGGCGCCCCGGCAGGCTCACGCGCGCCACCTTGTCCTCGAGGGTCGGCAGCGAGCCGATGAGGTGCTGCGTATAAGGGTGGCGCGGCGCCTTGAAGATGGTGCGGGTATCGGCCTCCTCGACGAGCTTGCCGGCGTAGAGGACGGCGATGCGGTCGGCGAGGTTGGCCTGCACGCCCATGTCGTGGGTGATCAGCACCAGCGTCGAGCCGTGGTCGCGCTGGATGCGCTTCAAAAGCTGGATGACGCCGCGCTGCACGACGACGTCGAGGGCGGTCGTCGGTTCGTCGGCAAAGATCAGCTTGGGCGACAGGATGGTGGCGAGCGCGATGGTCACGCGCTGGCGCATGCCGCCGGAAAGCTGGTGCGGAAACGAGCGCAGCACGCCTTCGCGCAGGCCGAACTCGGCGAGATAGGCGGCCACCCTCTCATTGGTCTCCCGCCGTGACATCGGCTGATGGGTCGAGATGAAATCGTGGAAGGTGTCGCCGATCCGGCGCACGGGATTCAGCACGTGCATCGAGCCCTGCGGCACGTAGGACACCCGCGACCAGCGCGTGGCGGCGACCTCCTTCTCGCTCATGTCGAGGGCATCGTGCGGCCCTTCGCCGAAATCATAGGTGACCGAGCCGTCGACGGGGGTCAGCGGCGGCTCGAACTCGCCGAGCAGCATCTTCAAGAGCGTGGACTTGCCGCAGCCGGATTCCCCGGCGATGCCGTAGATCTCGCCCGGCCGGATGGCGAGCGAGACCCCGTCCACGGCCTTGACGGTGCGCCGCACCCCGAACGCTTCGGTGATGTAGTGGGCCTTGAGGTCCCTGGCTTCGAGAATGGGAGGCTGGTCCAAGAGGCTAACCTTTCGCTTGCAGGCGCGCCAACCGGGTGCGCGGATCGAGATAGGCGGTGAGCCCGACCGAGGAGAGATAGAAGCCGACGACGATGAACACGGACGCAGCTATCGGCGCTGCCAGCACCCAGACGCGATTGGCGAGCAGCGACTGGTAGTAGTTGCCCCAGTAGATCATCGTGCCGAGGCTCTGCGCGTTCATGTCGCCG
>Ga0065721_10005286_pt1 | contig 15373 bp, 14 predicted proteins | sample Mesricmetagenome_FD_59108 | JGI IMG/M metagenome (GOLD analysis project Ga0065721, IMG submission 59108) | Mesophilic microbial community from rice straw/compost enrichment Sample: eDNA_1 v2 (version 2) | ecosystem: Engineered > Solid waste > Grass > Composting > Bioreactor | place: USA: Davis... | reverse complement strand
CGGATAAAAGCGAAGCTGAATTCCATAGCATAATGATACTAAGGAACGGGAAGGTGATTGCCGAAGGGTGGTGGTCACCTTATCGTCCTGATCTGAAACACACCATGTACTCCGTGACGAAGAGCTGGACGTCAACAGCAGTGGGGTTCGCAGTTGCTGAAGGATTGCTCAGCGTCGAAAATAAGGTCATTGAGTTCTTTCCTGATGAATTGCCTGATACAGTCAGTGATCATTTGAAGCAACTTTCGATAAAAAATCTGCTGACCATGAGCGTCGGACAGGATCCGGATCCCACACACAATATTGCATCCGGCAGCGATAACTGGGTGCGCGCGTTTCTTGCACGTGAGATTGTCAAACAACCCGGCACAACCTTCCTTTACAATTCCATGGCTACATATATGTTGTCGGCAATCGTGCAGAAAGTAACCGGTCAGAAGGTGATTGATTACCTCAAGCCCAGGTTGTTTGATCCGCTGGGGATTACGGATATCGATTCGGAGGTTGATCCCAGGGGGATCAGCACGGGCGGATGGGGGATGCGGGTGCGCACTGAAGATATGGCAAAACTGGGGCAGCTTTACCTTCAGAAGGGGAGTTGGAATGGAAGGCAGATACTTCCGGCAGCCTGGGTTAAAGAGGCGACCACTCGCCAGATACTGCAATCACCTGACGTCCCAGACAGTGTCCGCGAGGTGAGCGATTGGCTTCAGGGCTATGGCTATCAATTCTGGCGCACCCGTCACAGTGCCTTCCGCGCTGACGGAGCGTTTGGTCAGTTCATCGTCGTTCTTCCTGAAGAGAGTATGGTGATCGTCTTCACGGCAGAAACTCCGGATATGCAACGACAAATTAACCTCGCATGGGAATATATCCTGCCTGGAGTAAAAAAGCAAGCGTTGCCAACCGACAAGGCTGCGCAAAGAGCGTTGGATAAAAAGCTCCGCAGTCTTCAACTTGCTATACCCGAACGAGGTGTCTCGTCTGACCGCGAGAAAGCTGTTCTGGGAAAGGCAATCAGGCTTGAAAAAAATGAACTTGATCTGGAGGAAATTGTGATTCGTGCGAACGGTTCAGGTTATGAGGTTTCATTTAAAATCGGTTCTGATGTTTATCCGATCGAATTTGGTAGCGGGAAGTGGATTTTCGGTAAGACGGAAAAACATGGACCACACCTTTTCTCAAAAGCACGAGCGAAGTTCAAGGGCCTTCCGCCGTTCAAAGTAGCGGGTGCATTTTCCTGGAAGGATAACGATACGCTGGAACTCACCCTGCGTTATATTGAAAGCCCGCACACGGAACGAATCACGATTGCGTTTGACGGATCGAATGCGCGGGTGGTTACCGCTCCGAGTTTTGCCCCCGGAATGGCGGTGAACATTCCGGGTAAATATTGATCCATTGCGCCGATTTCGGCTCATTTCTTTTTGAACGAAAACATGCGTGTGACGTTGAAGCCGAAATGAATGTCTCCGTCGAAAAAGTCACCCGCGGTTTCCGTCAAGTAAGCCCTTTCCGTAAGGCCGCGCGTGTTGGTGAATACCAGTTGAAAGACGTGTCCGCCTGTTTCGATATCAATGCCGATCCCAAAGGGATTGTAATAAGGGCTGGAGCCAGGTACGTCGAACCGGTGATAATACTCTGCGGTGATCGCCGCGCTTTTGGATATCTTTATTCGCCCGCCTACACCCACAAGGGGTTGCGTGTTCTTTTCGATGGATTCATCAACCATGTTCTTGTGGACAATCGTGGGCATGAGCTGAAATGAGAAGGCCGCACTCACCTTTCTGGCCAATAGCACCTGCGTTGTATATGCCAGTCGATCATTAACGTCGATAGGGGATGAGAGGTCTTTGTTTCGCGGCGACATTCGCGCTGCGGCGGAAGCAAACAAGGTCGCCGTAAACGGGAATGTTTCGCTGCCGGATTTTTGCCTGATGACCTTGTAACGCAGATATGCATCAAGGGTTTTATCAACCGAATTGCGTCCGAAACCAACGCCAAGGTCATCATTGATTCCGTATTCGAAGCCTATCCGAACATAAGCCTGGTCTAGCCCGAAAAACTCATAGATACCCTGGTTGATTGTTTCGAAGCGGTGAGCGAAAATGAACTGCAGGTCACCTGCTGGAATCGTCTCGACGGTCTGACCGTTTACCAGTCGCTGTCCTTTGAACGTTGCTATGGTATAATTAACCTCCTGGTTTCCGGAATCAAGGTCGTTGAGGAGACTCTGACTCAAGCCCGGGACAAATGATGCGACGAGAAGGAAGGCAATAATACGTGTTCTCAAGACTTCGTGTACGTTAATCGTATGGTAACTTTTACTTCCTCCGCAATATTCTGCCACAGGAGTTGTGGGATGGCAATGCCGTAGTCTTCAAGACGCACCATAAAGCTGGAATCCATTTGATAATATTCGCCGTTCCTTCTTACCGTTCCGGGAGTACTGACATCATGAGTGACTCCGTGAATAGTAAGCTTTCCTGTGGCGGTTACCTGTTGTTCACCGGACGCATTAGCGTTAAAGCCTCCAAGACTACCACTGAAGGTCGCATATGGATATTTGTCCGATTCCATATACTTCTCATTAAAGTGTTCCTGCATAAGTTTCTTGCTGAACCGGAAGTCGCTGATGCGGATCCTGAATGCGATTTCTCCGGTTTCGACGTTGAACAAACTTTGAATGTTTTTGTTTTCGGCCGAAATGTCTTCCAGTGGTGCATGAGAGAAGAAATCGACAACACCTTCCTTCACCGTGTACCGTTGTGAATAAAGCGCATGGAAATGGAGCAGTAGCAGTATCGCGGTGAGGAGAAGGTGTTTCATATCAGTTTTGTGGTGCGTTATCGTCGGCCCAACAAGCGATCTTATCCTTTAGTTCCTGCGAGAGGGGTGGTCCTCCCTTAGGCATTACGTTGCTCAGAACCGCGTTTTTTATATCAGCGGCACGTGATGCGGCAACGGTATACGTCTGCAAACTCATCGGCGCTGCACCACCTGTGACATGACATCCGCTCGTGGCGCAGTTGGCGTCGAGTATATTCTTTATTTCGCTGTCATACGTTACCCCTGTCGTCAGTGCAACGTTCTGAATCGATAGACATCCTTCGCTATCCCTGACAGTTACCGTGTATGTACCTGCGGGCAGTCCGGAGAATTCGGGTGTCGCTCCAAAGGCGCCTTCGTCCAGCCTATACTCATAGGGCGACGCGCCACCTGTAGTCGCAATGGTAATCGATCCGTCCGAAGTCTTGCAACCACTGTCATCGGTGGTCGCGGCGAATGCGAGGTTCGATGATCCTGCAACAATAGTAACATTCACCGATTGTTCACAATCATTTTTATCGCGTGCCCGCAGCACATAATTCCCTGGCGCGAGGCCTCTGAAAACATTGTCAGAAGTGAATGTTCCATTATTGACCGCATACTGGTATGGGGCGGACCCACCCGTGGCATTTAATGTTACGGTGCCATCGGAAGCGTCGCATCCTGATGGGGCCGTCGTTTCAGTCTCCAGCAAAATGTTTACCGAATTGCAATCGACCGGTTCGGGTTCGTCGCTGCTTGAACAGCGTACTATCGTCACCAACGTCGACAGGGAAAGGCAAACCATGACAGCAAGTTTTTGTCGTGAGATCATATTGAGGGTTTTATTGGGTCTTTAGGAATGAATACCGGGCACGCAGGAACATTCCGAATGTGCTTACGTCAAGCTTGCCTTCGCCCACGCCACTGAGAGGAATTTTCACGAAGGGCTCGGCTTCGATGTGGATCCTGTGACTGATTTGCCGGGAAACACCCAGGGAGATGTTCATAACCTTGAACCATTCGTTGTTTTTGTTCCTGACTTCCTTGTTATAGCTCGCCGGGCCGTAAGGGGAATCATAATAGAAGACGTAGCTTTCTTTCTTCATGATGTAGGAAGAAAGTCCGGCACCGGCAAACAGGCTGTATCGGCCCGTTCCGTTAAGCTGATAATACAGGTTCAATGGAATGTCAATGATCAGGCAATCGCCTTCGGCATCAGGGTAGGCATGGCCGTAGTATTCCACGTCGCGGGCGCGGTACAACTTCGTTGAGCTGATCACACCACTCATTACCGAGAGCCTGGCGGTAATGTGCACTGCAACCAACCCAGCGAAGTTCTTTCCAGGCTTGGTTTGTTCTCTGAAATTCACAGAGCTGAAATCAGGAGATAGGGCTGCAATCAGAGACAGACGGTATGTAGGTCTGCGCCCGTGGATCGCAGGTTCGTCGTTGGCTTCTTTGGGATCGGATACATGTTCACGGGTAAATGATGGGGACTTGGTGCTATCCGATACCACTTGTGCAATTATTTCTATTTGCTTCTTAAATGTTTGATCCGACATTGCCGCGAATCCATCAGCCTTATTTGAGACCGCGGGGTCTTCCATAGGGATGTTTTTACTTACTGTACCAGGCGGTGGAGGGGGATCATCGTGTTGTGGAATCGTCTCATCTGCTTTTGTTTGGTCAGCCTTGATTGTCGACGCGTCAGGTTTATTGGATTGATCGGTGCCGGCACCATGATCGTTATTCCTGTGGCTCTTCCTTTCCGAATTCCACACGCGGGGACGTGATTCCTCCGTCAATTTGTTAACGTGGGAACTACTGATGTGAATTTCATCGATGCCACGTTGTTCGTCAACAGTAGTTGTTTCAGGTACGATTACTGCTGCAGGTGCGGGCGTTCCGTTTTCCTCCGGAGGCACGATCTCCTCCAGCGGATTTGTATAATGAACATTGATCTCTTCATCGTAACTCACATTTGAGGTTAAATATGACCAGGTAAGGATTCCTGTGATGGATCCAGCCAGGAAAATCAGGAGGACGGGAAGGGCGCGACGGACCAATGGGGGCTTATCAGGGGTGGCGTCAGCAGCCTTGTTGAGCCGTTGCTGCATAGCACTCCACGCCGCCGGATCGAAGGGAGGCCGGTACTTTTCAGCAGCTTCCTGAAAATGCTTGTCCAGATCGTTATCCGACAGATTTTGCATAGTGTTTACCTGACTTTATTTCGATCATTTTGCGAAGCGCAGCGCGTGCTTTAAGAAGGTTCGACTTTGACGTCCCTTCTGATATGTTCAGCATTTTTCCTATTTCCGGATGCGTGTATCCGTCAATAACGTGAAGGTTGAAGACAGCGCGGTAGGCCGGCGGCAGATGGCTGATCATTTCAATTAACTCCTCATGGGCGAGATTATCCAGGCCGGAAACATGGTGGCCTTCTGAATCCGGCTGTATGGTGATGTCCGCATGGAAATAATTCTTCTTCTCTTTGCGGTAATGGTCGATGGACGCGTTGACCATGATACGGCGCACCCACCCGTAGAATGACATGGATTCGTTGTACTGATCTATTTTCTGAAACACGTGCATGAAGCCGTCGTTCAGCACTTCCTGGGCTTCGCCCTTCGAATAGCAATATCGCATGCAGATACTCATAGCGTAGGAATACATATGCTGATACAGCAAGCGCTGACTCTCACGGTCGTTCCTCTTACAGCCCTGAATCAGTAGCAGCATACGCGCCGGGTCTTTCGTATGATCGATAAAATTTGCCACAGGACGTAAGTTCTTCGCTAAGGGTTGCCAGAGGGAGAAGAAAATGTTCTATAATATACCTATTTCGGAAAGCGCCCCCAAAACGAATTATTGACGCTCCTGAANAGGAAGCTTCGGCAGATGTGGGGCGAAAATTTTCGCATTCCAGGTCAGTTTCNATCTTTTGACCTGTAATTTTCACCGCCACCGTGCGACCTATTCGACAGTTATCAGCNGGAGCTCCTGTTGAAAATTGTAANTGGCTAACCCTTAATCTATGGTAAGAACTTTTTTGGATCATGGTTGGAAGAAGTGGACGCGATCGGTGTCGTTTACAAAAGAGATGGCGACGACCATATTTCTCGGGGTCGTTACCCTGATGATAGCGGCGTATCTGCTTGCTTTTGGATTCTTCCTTCCTACATTACTAAAAGATGCATTGAATCAGGCGGATCCTATAGGATTCCTTCATCGCCTCCTGATCTATTATTTCCTTTTCGACTTCGTATTCAGATATCTTCTGCAGAGTGTCCCGGTGGTTGAGATACGGCCCTATCTCCACCTTCCGATAAAGCGTTCAGGGATTATTCATTTCTTGTTGGGGCGATCATTGTTTCATCCGTTGAATGTATTTGTGCTGTTGTTGCTTGGACCGATGGCCTTTATGACGGTGGCTCCCGAACAGGGAATGGTCGTCGCATTGTGCTGGATCGGAGGATTCTGGCTGATTGCGTTTGCAATACATTTCCTGGTCATGCTATTCAAGGTTAAACTGGATGATACGCTTTGGGGTATTATTCTGCTGGTTACAGTATTCTCGGGGCTGGGCCTCGCCGACTATTATGGATGGTTCAAATTATCCGACGTTTCGAAACTGATCTTTGACAACGCTCTCGCCGGTCCTTCGTTCCTAGCGGGCTGTTTCGCGCTGGTTGCATTAATCTATGGTATTGCGTTTCTCATCTTTCGCAATAGCATTTATGCTGATGAGGTTCCGGGTCAGGATAAGAAACAATATGGCTACGGCGACTTCACCTTCCTTCGCAGCCTCGGTTCAATGGGAGAGTGGATTAACCTGGAGCTGAAACTCATCCTGCGCAACAAACGCCCGCGGACGCTTTTGTTTCTGAGTGCATTCTTCCTGTTGTATGGAATGATTTTCTATCCCAACCCGATGTATACAGAGGAGATGCCTGGCTTCCTGCTTTTTGTCGGCATATTCGTAACGGGAGTGTTTATGATTAACTATGGGCAGTATTTGTACAGCTGGCAGAGCTCGCACTTTGATTTCACCCTCACTAAACCTGTGTCGTTGCGTGAGGTCGTCAACTCAAAGTACTGGTTGCTGGGTGCGGTTTCTGTGATATGTTTTTTGTTGACAATTCCTTATGTGTTTTTTGGATGGCATATTGTCCTCACCAATGCCGCAATGCTGTTCTTTAACCTCGGGGTTAATGCCTTCATAATAATGAATCTCGCGATGTGGTCGCCAAAGAAGATCGATATGACCAAAGGTGGTGCGTTTAACATTCAGGGTGTAGGCGCAGCACAGTGGGTGATGGGCTTGCCGATTTTCCTGGGACCGTACGTGTTCTATCTGCCTTTAAGCCTGATGGGATATCCGCTCGCGGGTACGCTGCTCGTGGGATTTGTGGGTCTGCTGGGAATTATGTTCAGGCCGTGGCTCCTGAATATGACGGCACGCCGACTCCAGCAACGCAAGCACGTTATTGCAGAAGGTTTTAGAAAGGATTAATCAACCAGGAAAATTAAAGACATGATAACAATACAATCACTGAAGAAAGCATACAAAGGTGTAACGGTAGTTGATGTGCCGGAATTGAAGATTCAGTTCAACGAAAGCGTTGGCGTGGTTGGAAATAACGGTGCAGGAAAGACGACACTGTTCCGCATGATCCTCGACCTCATTCGTCCGAACGAAGGGTCGGTCATGATCAACGATGTCAACGTTCAGGGGAATGATTCATGGAAACAGATCGTAGGTTCTTTCCTTGATGAAGGGTTCCTGATTCCGTATCTGACACCGGATGAATACTTCCGCTTCGTCGGCAGGTTGCATAACTACAGTCCCGAAGACTTTAAGAATTTCTATGCAAAGTTCGAAGACTTCTTTCAGGGGGAAATCGCCGGGAAGAAGAAGTACATCAGTGATCTTTCAAAAGGCAATCTGAAGAAAGTCGGCATCGCGGCGGCATTTATGGGAAATCCTCAGCTTGTGATGCTCGACGAACCGTTTGAGAACCTCGATCCTACATCGCAGATAAAACTGAAGAACTTGCTTAACCGCGAAAGACAGGAGCGTTCGGTTACTTACCTTATTTCAAGTCACGATCTGAATCACGTCACGGAAATCTGTAACAAGATCATCATCGTTGAGAAAGGTAAGGTAATTCGTGAACTCGACGGACAGGAGAACATGCTCGCGGAGCTTGAAGCGTACTTTAAAGCGTAAGTACGGTGATCAGGTAGAAAGTGACCTGTCAGCTAACTGGATGGCTGGCCAGGAGGGTAGCCTCGTGGTGGATAGATATGAAGAAAAAGGGCCTTCGATTTTCGGAGGCCTTTTTTTTGTCCATTATATTCGGGCCTATTAAAGCGTCAGCAGCCATCACGTAGTCCGTTCCAGGCGAAAAGATACCGTTTAATCGTTATCGTTCCCGTCGGGTTCCCGGGCGAGTTCTGATGCACCGACTCCACTGAGGAGACCTTCATCGCGCATTGCTGTTACCACGACTTTTGAAAACTGGCGTGAGAAGTCGGGCAGGCTGTTTGGATTATATGTTTGTGATTGCGCCGACCACAACAGCTCTTCTGATTTTGCGTCGTACAGATTAGTTTCAAGGAAGTATATCTTGTCTTCATCGTAATATCCAGGTGAATACAATCTCGGAGACCAGGTGTTAAAATAGCCCCAGAAGGTTCCATAGTATCCAAAACGCGGAACCGGCGCATAGGCTGCATCGCCAGGCGTGTATCGTGTTTCCGTTTCCTTGTCAATTAACGCGATAGTCAGAATGGCGTCGGCATCAGTACCTTTGATTCGGTCCAGCAATTTACTCTTGTCGGGTTGCTGACCGTTTGTGAAGGTCGGTGGCAGCACTTCGATACTCTTAATCGTCCGAAAGCCCTCTTTCTTCAGTGCGGCCGCAACTTCATCCTCAACAGTCTGTCTTACATTGGTACGCTCCGTGAGCGCTGTGACCATTATGGTCTGGATTTTTTCGGATGCTGCCATCGCCTGTTGATTGGGATTCTTCCAGGAGCCGGTTATCTCAGTCGATGGCCGGCAGTTCATCATCAGAACTGATAACAATATTAATAGGGCTGTATTTTTCATAGTTTTTTTTATTCGACGGGGAAAAACTCGTGCCTGCATGGCTGCTGAATATTGACGGCGATTCACGTAACAGTGGCATTAATTTCAGGTGTGTGTGGCCCGGTAACGCAGAGATGAGTACCTTTAATGAAATCGCATTTGTTATGCTTGAAATGGTAATACAGCCCCGCATTGCTTCAATAGCAAATGGCCTTGAAGTCAGGCGAATCCTTCCATTCCGATTAAAGCGAATGGTAGGCCCATTCATCTTTATGGATCACGCCGGACCGGTGGCAGTCAATCCTGATCAGATCGAAAAAATGGATGTGCTTCCGCATCCGCACATTGGCTTGTCGACGGTAAGCTATCTCATCGGCGGTAAGGTTACACATCGCGACAGCCTGGGTGTGGAACAGACTATACGGCCAGGCGAAGTGAATTGGATGACAGCCGGAAAGGGGATAAGCCATTCTGAACGCTTCGAAGATCCGGAAGCTCTTGCTGCCGGCAATCTGGAGATGATTCAAACGTGGGTGGCGTTGCCGGAGAAAGATGAAGAGGCAGATCCGTCGTTCACCAACTACTCTCCCGAGCAGCTTCCGGTGTTCACCGACAAGGGAATCTGGATGCGTCTTATTGCGGGTGAAGCGTTTGGTGAAAAGAATTCTGTAAAGACGCATTCCCCGCTGTTTTATATTCATGCGGAACTTACCGCAGGCGCAACGGTTACACTACCTGTGGGCTACAGCGAACGCGGCCTGTACGTCGTCAAGGGCCAGCTCTCGTTTGAGGGGAGGTCATATCGCGTGGGCGACTTGCTGGTTTTCCGTAAGAATGCAGAGCCTGTAATCCATGCTGATGCAGATTCTGTTGTGATGATGCTTGGCGGTGAACCTCTGGGGGAACGTTTTATTTGGTGGAATTTCGTGTCCTCCCGTAAAGAGCGCATCGAACAGGCAAAGGCGGACTGGAAGGAGGGGCGTATACTTCTGCCTCCAAACGACAATCACGAGTTTGTTCCGTTGCCGGATGACAAGTCCCGGGCGGCGGGAAGTGGCTCGCCGCCACCCGAAGTGTTGTCATGAACTTTTTGTTCGCATCAATAGCTGACGTGGATTCCCATATGCACGTTTCGCCCGACCCGTGGGATTCCTCCCCAGTCGAGGTGTTCATGATACTTCCGGTCAAAAGCGTTTTCAAACCCTGCGCTAACTGACCATGTCTTGTTGGGCCTCCAGTATATATTGATATTGGCAATCCAGAAGGGCGACGTTTCATCTTCTCCAAATGATTCGCTGACGCGACGCTGCCGGCTCGCATATTCAAAGGAAACGCGTGCGTCGAACTGGTGAAAAGCATAATTCATAGAGGAGGTGATTTTCAGCGGCGGCATCAACGGCAGAGGATCGCCCGTGGATGCAGTACCCCGTGTATATTTCAATGTGTTCATCCATTTCACGGACCTCACGGGTTCAGCAATTACTAACATATCGACACCACTTATGTTTGCATGAGGGATGTTCGCATACTGTTTTACACCCAACGCGCCCGGCGTCATTACATCAAGTTCATTCCGGATGCCTCCCGATACAAAGTTGTGAATCCGCTTAAAATACGGCGTGATGTTGAACTCCGTTTTTCCCCAGTACCAGCTGAATGTTCCCTCGACATTGAAAGCCGATTCCTTTTCAAGCGCGGGATTGCCCACGTAGTCGAACCCATCGTACCGGTTGAAAAGGTAATATCCATATCGTTCGTTAGTTGTGGGTACACGTTCACCGTAACCCGACTGTAACTTCAATAGCGTTGACCTGCCAGGCTTGATGGAATAGGACAGACCCGTGGTAGTTACAATGTCAAGTTTAAGTGGATCGAAATTGCTGACGAGTACGTCCCATTGGTCGCGGCCGGGTCCTTTGTGCAGGTGCTGAGAAATAATGTCAGCCCTGAATGTCACCATTAGCTTATGACTACCGGAGAGTCTGAGGTTTTGCTGAACGAAGTAGCCGATGGTTTGCGAGGTCGACTTCGGTGCTGACTGCATGTACATCGGGGAACCTTCCGCGGGATACATTATCATCTCTGCTTGAGCTGTATTGGAATAGTATTCAGCCTTCATGAATGTTATGTGGCTGTGAAACAAGTGGACGTTACCTTCCGCGAAGAGTCCTGACGTTGCAGTGTATCCAGGCATATCCATCGGCATGATCACATCCGGCCGGGCTGCGTCGTCCATCGTGTGGCGAATGCGGTTGTGATATGCTTTTATTCTTAGGTTTTCGAGGTGCCACCATGTTTCTGCCCGCTCAAGTGTGACGGCAAATATTCCTGCGCGTGCCCTGCCCACGTCCATGGGCAGGGCGGGGAATCCGATGTTCCATCCTTCGTCGAACATGATTTCTGCAGTGAGTGTGTCCTTTGAGCTCGCCGCCCATCGGCCTGCGCCAGTGAGCTGCAGCTTTTCATATTGCGAGTAAGAGATTCTGGAGCCGCCGCCTGCGCGATAAGCGTCTGCGCGGCGGTGGGTCGCGCTGAACCGAAATGCCCCAGCTTTTCCGCTGGCGTTTACTATTCCATACGTTGTCGTTGCCGCCGCTGCTGAACCGAACTGAAAGCCAGCGTCGCCGGTGACGCGTTTAGAGGTTAGCTTCGGCTTTTGTAATAACATGTTCACCGATCCGCCGAAGGTGCTGCCGTAAGAACTTGCCGTTATGTCTGTGATGCCATCAATCCCAATGAGGTTGACGGCATCAACATAGCTTGTTACCGGATCCATGCGGTCCGTACATGCACTGATCATTCGCATGCCGTCGAGCGTAACATTTATCTGACCGTTACCCAGCCCACGAATAACAGGATCCTGCCCATATGCACCGCGACGGATCGTGGAGAATCCATTTAATCGTTCCAGTATTTGTTCCGAGGTGCTGAAATTGTCTTTCCGGTAAAACTCAAATACGGGGTCCTGCGACATTACAGATCCGGTTATGACAAGGTCCGGCAGAATCTTTACAGCCAGTGAATCACTGTGTTGGCCCATCAGTGCACCTGTGAAAGTGAAGCCTGCGAGTAAGAGAATAAATTTCTTCATGACTTCTACTTTACCGATACATCAAACGACCTCGTTCCGAAGGATTCTTCTTTGCTTTCGATTTCAAGATGAATACGCCAGTCGCCGCTCATGGTGAAGTTGACTTTTCCCTGGTAGTGCCCGTCGTGATCATGGACGGGATTTACGTTATTGGGTGATCCGTGATCCATGGAAGGCATTTCAGTGTGCATCGTAAACTGCAGCTCCTTATGAGGTTCCCAGTCGTGTCCGTGTGCCCGAAAGGCGACGATCTCAAAAGGATTGGAACCGATCACAGGCTGTTTAAAAAAGAGCGTAGCCAGTACAACTCTCTCGCCTGAAGGCGTATTAAACATCGCGATTGGCGAGGGAGATTTCGGTAGCACGTTCACGGGGAGAATAGCCTTTCCTGCGTTAGTGCTTCTACTGACATCTACGTCAAGGGTCCAGCTACCGGTTTCCCCCGACGGCATCGTAAACAACACCGCGCCTTCATAAGTGTTGGTGGTTTTGCGTTTTGGATTTTCAAACGGACACGAATGCGCTTTGTCCGTCATTTGCATTCGCGGGTGTAGTTGCAAATCTGCATCGGTCACGCGCTGGCCTGTGACGGAATCATAAAGGAGGAATGTGATCTGATTATATCCTGAGAATAATGCTTCCGTAGCCCACAGCTCCACGCGGGTAGCCGATCCGATTGCCCATGTTTCCGCTATGCGGATAGCGCCGTTGGTCGGATGAGGCTGAACATCGTTTTCGGAGCAGGAAAAGATTGTAAGGATAGCAATAATATATGCTATAGGCAAAGCAATGCCTTTTTGAAAAGATTTCATATTAGTGGATTTTTAACAGTACCTGATAAATGAATTAGATCATTGGTACTGCATCCGGTGGGTGGAAGGCAGCCCCGAAGAATCCCTGACATTCTTGATAAGATAGCGTGGGAAAGGAGGGCGTAATGTAGTTCGAGGAATTGACTAAACTAAGGACCGTGGTAATGAAGCAAAATGCGGAGTCTTCAATGCCCGATTTTACAATCGGAAGTACAGGTTCCTTTTCAGATTGTTGTTTGATCTCCGACTGAAGGTGGCAGGTGCCTTCGCATTTCAGTTCCGGCTGCTGCTTATTAACACAATGGGTTTTGTACGCTTCGAGCTGGATGTAATAGTTGATAATGGGGATAACGGGCTTCAGCAGTAGAATGCTGTATACTATCAGAAACGCTATGGCTATTGGTTGTTTCATCCCGGCTTACAGACTGCCCGTTTTTTCTGGAGCAAGATCGCCTGACAGGGATAATCGTAGGTATGATTCAGGTCATAGCGGGGTGGGATTGCATAATGATAAATAACAGGAAATTGGCAACTGCAGATAGGTTTCGTTCAGACTGGCCAGGGAGAAAGGCCGGCGACACCGGCCTTTGAATGTGATTAAGCTGCTACTCTGGCCATAGTACGGCATTGGTGGGCGCATTCTCGGCATGCCTCGGCACAGCTTTGGCAATGGTCCACATCGTGTTTTTCACACTCTTCGGCACAGGCATCGCAGATTTCTGCGCAGGTGCCACAGAAGGCAGTGGCGTGGTCGCCACCGATGGACATCAACTGCGCCGCGGCGAGACAAGCTGCCGAACATTCACGGTCCAGCTGAATACATTTGCTCATCATTGCGACGTCCTTTTCACCGAGGCACATCGTTGCGCAATGGTTGCATTCGGCGGCGCATTCCAGGCACGCGTCGATGCAGGATTGAAATTTCTCGTGACTCATAGTTCTTAGCGTTTTGTGGAAAATAGGCTTACTGTCTGAGCTAAATAATGATGCCCCTGAGGCATGTGCCTGCACGGGCATAGTTCGATTAGTTTGGGCCGCAGCGTGCGATTTTTTTTTGAATTTTGTAGTATTACATCAGCATGGAAGACTCGAAAATCAGAATTATCCTCGACGCGGCCCGCAGGCGCTTTGCGCATTACGGGTTAACGAAGACCACCATGAACGAAATAAGTAATGATATCGGCATGTCGAAAGCCGCTCTTTATTACTATTTCGCTGACAAAGAGACATTATTCATCGCCGTGCTGAAAGAAGATATTGGTGAGTTTGAAAAGGCCGTACAGGAACTTCTGGATAAACCCACGAGAGCCGCCCACAAGCTTAAGAAGTACGTCGTTATCCGTAACAAGTTTTTTCGCAACATGCGCAACCTTACCAAACTGGAAAAGGCCAGTCTGGGCGAGCTCGTAAATCCGGTTTTTAATGAGTTAAGGTCCATGCTGCTTGAGACTGAAAAGCGCATGGTCCTCAAAATCCTGGAACAGGGAATCAAGAGTAAGGAATTTGTTCGCTTCCCTTTGGAGGAATACGTTGAGGTTTTTGTAATTGGCATGATAGGGCTACGGAGAACCGCCTTTACCTTCAATCTGATAGCCGGGAAAGCTGCCGAACATCAACTCGATGAGAAGGCATCTATATTTATGGACGTTTTTCTCAAAGCGATCCGACGTCCCTGACTCCCTTTAAATGTATTTCTGTAATCGCTGCGATTTTTTCATTATGTAAGGTCTTTCCTCATTTTGATAAACCCGGGCTGGTGTCAAAGTCTGCTTTCTGACTATGCTTTGCAAAAAGTCAGTAAGAAGGGGGCTTTGGAGTCAACTACAACGATTTCGGAACTTTTTTCAATTTTTTTCTTGGTTAAACTGGAACGAAACCCGAATCTTGTCGTTATAGAAACCGAGGAAACTATAAAAGAAATGAAAGTTTCCGGAGTTTATTAGCGTATGGAAGACAAGAATAGCAAGGAGCGGATTTTGAGCAGTGCGCGAGACTTGTTTCAACGATATGGAATTCGAAGCATTACCATGGATGACATTGCGCATCACCTGGGAATCAGCAAAAAGACCATTTACCAGCATTTTTCGGACAAGGATGATATCGTGACCCTCTCGATGAAACATCATATTGGGACTGAACGAGACGCAATCCTTCAATTGAAACAGCAGGCAAAAGACGCGCTCGACCTGCTTATCCGTATCCACCATTACCTGCAGAAAAACCTGACGCACAGCACAAGTGCGCTGCTTTTCGACCTTCAGAAGTATCATGCCAAAGCCTGGGCAATGATGAATGAATTCAAATATGGCTTTGTGGCCGATTTCGTAAAGTCTAACCTGGAGGCAGGAATCGAACAAGGATTGTTTCGCGACGACATCAACGTCGAAATCGTAACGAAAATCAGGCTGGAGGAGATCATGCTGGCCCACAACGACTCCGTTTTTCCCCGTGATAAATTCAGCTCCGTTGAAGTGTCAGGCAGCATCCTTGAACATTTCATCTTCGCCATCACAACCGACCGCGGAAGAAAGCTCTACAAGAAATATCGTGAAGTGAACAACAAAA
>Ga0065721_10006535_pt1 | contig 15374 bp, 11 predicted proteins | sample Mesricmetagenome_FD_59108 | JGI IMG/M metagenome (GOLD analysis project Ga0065721, IMG submission 59108) | Mesophilic microbial community from rice straw/compost enrichment Sample: eDNA_1 v2 (version 2) | ecosystem: Engineered > Solid waste > Grass > Composting > Bioreactor | place: USA: Davis... | reverse complement strand
TCACAGTCTTCGCTCCTCGTCGACGGTCGCCCCGCAAGCCGGACCTTCGCCCCGCTGGCCTTCGGCGCCTAGCCCCAAGGCGTGTTTCGGGCGACCTGGGCGGGGCCTGCTGAGTCCGCAAACCCCCACCCGTCTCGTCGCTTCGCGCCGATCCACCCTCCCCATGAAGGGAGGGAGGCAGTTCCTTCCGCTGGCTACTTCCGCTGGCTCGCCGTGGCGTCGCGGGTTTGCTTGAATTCCGAGCCCTCCTTCCATTCCGGCCAGGTGGTCGAGTTGGCGAGCTGGCGGCCGAGGTCAAGCATCAGTTGGCCGTCCTGGGCGATGCCTTCCAGGTTCCAGCTGTCGTCGAACTCGTCGGCAGGCTGGTGGTAGCGGTCGGCGGTGTAGGTCTCCTCGAACTTGTCGCCGGCCGCCTTGCCGCCGTTCACCAGGTCGCGTCCCGAGCCGAAGGAGATGGCCGGCACGCCGCGCTTGGCGAAGGGGAAGTGGTCGGAGCGGAAGAACGAGCCCGCCTCGGGGTTCGGATCGGGCGAATAGGTGCGGCCCTGGGCCTTGCCCACCGCGATCATGGCGTCCTGCAGGGTGGAGGCCGCATCGCCGGAGCTGGTGAAATCGCGGGCCGGGCCCATGGGCGACAAGGCGTCCATGTTGATGTTGGCCACGGTCGTGCCCAGCGGGTAGAGCGGGTTAGCCGCGTAGTATTCGGAGCCCAGCAGCCCCTTTTCCTCGGCCGTAACGGCCAGGAAGACCACCGAGCGATCGGGCTTTGGCCCCTTGGCGAAGGCGCGGCCGATCTCGATCATGGTGGCGACGCCGTCGGCGTTGTCGACCGCGCCGTTATAGATGCGGTCGCCCTTGGCGTCAGGCAGGCCCACGCCCAGATGGTCCCAGTGCGAGGAATAGATGATGGTCTCGTTCGGACGCTTGGCGCCCGGGACGATGCCGACGACGTTCTTCGACACGATCTTCTGGGCGTCGACCGCATAGTCGGCCGAGAAGGTCGCCCCTTTCAGCTCCACCGGCTTGAAGGCGCGGGTCTGGGCCTGTTTCTTCAGCGCCTCGAAATCGAGGCCCGAAGCCTTCAGCAGTTCGACGGCCTTGTCGCGCTGGATCCAGCCTTCGAGCAGGGCGTGAGCCTCGTTGGGGTTCTCGCGGATGATGTCGAAGACCGGGGCGGTGTTGGAGTTCTTCACCGTGGCCCAGCCGTAGGAGGCCGGCGCGGTCTCGTGGATCACCAGGAAGCCGATCGCGCCCTGGCGCGCGGCCTCTTCATACTTGTAGGTCCAGCGGCCGTAATAGGTCATGGCCTTGCCGCCGAAGTCGCCCTGGCCGGTTTCGAAGTCGGGATCGTTCACCAGCACCAGCGCGACCTTGCCCTTCAGGTCTGTGCCCTTGAAGTCGTCCCAGTTGCGCTCGGGCGCCTTTACGCCGTAGCCGACGAAGACGATCGGCGCGTCCTTGATGCTGACGTGGGTGGCGCCGGTCTGGGCGGCGCGCAGGGCGACCTGCTCGCCTTGGCTCCAGGTCTCGCTCTTGCCGCCGAACTTGGCGCTTATGGCGAGCGGGCCCTTGTTCTCGAAGCGGGCGAGCGGCACGTCCTGGGTCCAGGCGCGCTGGCCGTTCACGAGGTCGCCGCCCGGCTGGAGGCCGGCGGCCTTATACTGCTCGGTGATGTAGGCGACGGTCTTCTTCTCGCCTTCGGTCGCCGGCGCGCGGCCCTCGAAGGAGTCGTCGGCCAGCACCTTCACGTGCTCCCCGATCTTAGCGGGATCGATGTCCGCGGCGAGGGCGGGCGAGGAAAAAACGGCCCACAAAGCGGCGCCGGCGAGAAGAAACTGTTTCATAGTCAATCCAACCAGGGTGCGAATTGAGCGCGACCCTAGGCCGAGGGCTCAGCTTGCGCCAGTACCCTGCGACCATCGCGCCACAGGGGTGAGGCGTGTTTCTGAATATCTCGGTTGCGCAATCGACGCGGAACGCAACCACGACTAAGAACGGGAACGCCGATATCGCGCATTTCGCGTACTTGTCCGGTCGTCACGGGGGCGGGCCGCGAAACGCCAAAAATGAAAAGACCTATGCGTTCTCATTTCCTTGCGGCCGCGGGCCGGGCGAGTCTCGCCTGTCTTGCGCTCTCGGCCTGCGCCTCCTCCCGCGACGTCGACACGCGTCTGCCCACCGCCTACGAGGCGCCGGCCGATGCGACCGCGCAGGACGCCGCCGACCTTTCCGCCTGGTGGACCGCCTTCGGGGATCCGCAGCTCACCGGCCTGATCGACCAGGCCCTGGCCGCCAGCCCCGACGCCCGCAGCGCCGCGGCCAAGCTGCGCGAGGCGCGAGCCACCCGCGCCGGCGCGCTCACCGCCTTCCTGCCGCAGGGCAATATTCGTGGGTCCAGCACCAGGACCCATAACGAGGTCACCGACGGGACGGCGATCGACATTCCCGGATTTTCCACGTCCGGCACGAACGAAACCCAGAGCGCCAATTTCGACGTGACCTGGGAGGTCGACCTCTTCGGACGCCTCTGGGCGACCCGCCGCGCCGCCAACGCCGAGATGGCCGCCGCCCGCCTCGACTATGAAGCGGCCAAGGCGAGCCTGGCGGCCAACGTCGCCGACAGCTACTTCATGGCCCGGGGCCTTGCGATCCAGCTCGACGACGCGCGCGCCACCGAACGCATCCAGGCCGAGCTCTATCGCATCGCGCGCATCCGGGCCGAACGGGGGCTCGGCTCGACCGCCGACGCCGACCGCGTGGCCGGCGAACTGGCCCAGGCGCAGAGCCAGGTCGCGGCCTTGGAAGCCGACCTGCAGGCGCAACGGCGGAACCTGCTGATCCTGGTCGGCCGGGCCATCGAGCCGACCACCAACCTGCCGATCGACGCCCAGGTGGGGATCATCCCGCAGGTCCCGACCACCCTGCCGGGCGACCTCCTGGCGCGCCGGCCGGACGTGCGGCGGGCCGAGGCGATGCTGGTTTCTGCCCTGGGGCGGCTCGACTACGCCAAGCTCGCCTTCTTCCCGACCGTGAACTTCACGCCCGGCGTCGGCATCCAGAAGTCCGACCAGCCCGGCTTCTCCTCCACCGTGCAGAGCTGGACGGTCGGCGGCGCGGTCACCGTGCCGGTGCTCGACATCCCGCGGCTGCTATCGGAGTTGAAGGCGCAGGACGCGCGCACGGAGCAGGCCGCCATCGCCTATGAGAAGGCCGTGCAGACGGCGTTTGGCGAGGCCGAGAACGCCCTCGTCCAGCTGTCGGCCGATCGCCGCCGCGTGACGACCCTGGAGGATGGGGAGGCGAGGGCCAGGCGCGCCTACGAGGCCGCCCAAAAGGGATATGTCGCCGGCTTCAACGACCTGCAGACCACGCTCAACAACGAACAATCCTGGCGCGCCGTGCGCACCCAGAAGACCGCCGCCCAGGTCCAGGCCCTGCGCCGGGCGGTGCAAAGCTACAAGGCGCTCGGCGGCGGATGGCCGCTGCAGTCGGCCCCGACCAACAAAGAGGCTCGCTGAAGTGACGAGATCCAAGACCCTACTGACGCTTGCGGTCGGCCTGTCGGCCCTGACCCTCGCCGCCTGCGGGGCCAAGCAGGAACCGAAGAAGGATCCGGCCGCCACGGCGCGCACGGTTCGTGTCGTCAGCGTGCAGGAGCGTTCGATCACCGGCTCCCTCACCGCCTCCGGATCGCTGATCCCGCGGGAAGAAGCGGCTGTCGCGCCCGAGGTGTCGGGCTATCGGGTCGCCCGGGTGCTGGTCGAGGAGGGGGCCTATGTGAAGGCCGGCCAGACCCTCGCCCAACTCGACGATGCGCTGCTCAACGCCCAGCTCGCCCAGCAGAAGGCCCAGGCCGAGCAGGCCGAAGCCCAGGCGCAGCAGGCCGAGGCCGAGGCCGCGCGGGTGGCGGGCCTCGATGGCCAGGGCGTGCTCAGCCAGGAGGCGATCGACCAGCGGCGCTATCAAGCCAAGTCGTCTCGGGCCAGCGCCAACGCCGCGCTCGCCGCCTATCGCGAAGTGCAGACCCGCGCTCGCAAGCTGGCGGTCACGGCGCCGGTTTCAGGCCTGGTGCTGGCGCGCAACGTGCGGCCGGGCGATCAATCGGGCGCGGCGGGCGACCCGTGGTTCCGCATCGCCCGCGACGGACAGATCGAGCTTTCCGCCGATCTTTCGCAGGAGGACCTCGCCCGCGTCCGAGTCGGCCAGCTGGCGAGCGTGACCCTGCCTTCGGGCGGCACGGTCGAGGGCCGCGTGCGGATCGTCTCGCCGCAGATCAATCCCGACACCAAGCTTGGCACGGTCCGCATCCTGTTGCCGGTGCGCGGTGATATCCGGGCCGGCGGCTTCGGGCGGGCGGTGTTCCAAGACGCCTCGGCCTCGGGCCTGACCGTGCCGGAAACCGCCGTCCGCTACGACGCCGACGGCGCCAGCGTGATGGTGGTCGGCGCCGACAACCGGGTGAAGCGCGTCAATGTGGTGACCGGAGCGCGGGGCGGGGGCCTCGTCACCCTGACGAAGGGGCCGCCGGCGGGAACGCGGGTGATCCAGAACGCCGCCGCCTTCCTCCTCGACGGCGACCTGGTGAAGCCGGTGGAAGGGAACGCCACGCCGGCGGCGGCGCCGGCGCCCGCGAAGGCCGCGCCTCAAGCCGCAGGTAAGCGCTGATGGCTGATGTCCAGACTCAAGACGAAGGCGGGCATGGCGGGCTGAGGATCTCGGCCTGGGCCATCAAGAACCCCGTGCCCGTGGCGGTGCTGTTCGTCGCCCTGCTGCTGGCCGGCGTGGTGGCCTATCTGGGCCTCTACGTGAAGATGTACCCCAACGTGCAGTTCCCGATGGTCTCGGTGACCGTCACCCAGAACGGCGCGGCGCCCGGGGAAATGGAGACCCAGATCACCCGTCCCATCGAGGACGCGATGGCGGGGATCCCCAACGTCAAGAACATCTACTCCACCGTCACGCTCGGCGTCTCGACCACCAACATCGAGTTCGAGCTCGGCGAGGACCTGCAGAAGAAGACCGACGAGGTCCGTTCCCGGGTCGACCAGACCCGGGCGATCCTGCCGCGGGAGATCGACGAACCGACGGTCACCCGGGTCGAACTCGACAGCCAGCCGATCCTGACCTATGCGGTCGCCGCCCCGGAGATGTCGGACGTCGAGCTCTCCTGGTTCATCGACGACACTCTCGGGCGCCTGTTGCAGGCCGAGCCGGGCGTGGCCCAGGTGGCCCGTGTCGGCGGGGTGACGCGCGAGATCAACGTCATCATCGATCCCGACAAGCTGAACGCTCGCGGTCTGACCGCCGCCCAGGTGAACAACGCCCTGCGGGCCGCCGATCTCGACGCTCCGGGCGGGCGGGTGCAGGTGGGCGGTCGCGAGCAGACCCTGCGCGTGCTCGGCTCGGTCAACACGCTGAACGCCTTGCGGGAGTTCACCATCCCGACGGGGACCGGCGGTTTCGTGAAGCTGACCGACATCGCCGACGTCGGCGACGGCTCCTCCGAGGCGCGGGGCTTTGCGCGCCTGAACGGCCAGCCGGTGGTCGGCTTCATGGTCATGAAGACCCGCGATTCCAGCGACGTGGCGGTCGAGGACGCCGTCATCGCGGCGCTTGAGCGGGCCGAGGGCCAGTATAAGGGCGTCACCTTCACCAAGATCTTCTCCAGCGTCGACGAGACGCGGGCGAGCTTCAAGGCGACCCAGCACGTCCTGATGGAAGGGATGATCCTGGCGGCCCTGGTGGTGTTCGTCTTCCTGCGCGACTGGCGCTCGACGGCGATTACGGCGGTGGCGATGCCGATCTCGTTGATCCCGACCTTCTTCTTCATGAACATCTTCGGCTTCTCGCTGAACGTCGTGACCCTGCTCGCCCTGACGCTGGTCATCGGCATCCTGGTCGACGACGCCATCGTGGAGATCGAGAACATCGAAAAGCGCGTCGCCCAGGGCATGCGGCCCTACCAGGCGGCGATGCAGGGCGCCGACGCCATCGGCCTGGCCGTGGTCGCCACGACCTTCGCGATCGTGGTGGTGTTCACGCCGGTCTCGTTCATGTCGGGCATGGCGGGCCAGTTCTTCCGCGAGTTCGGCATCACCGTCTCGGTGGCCGTGCTCTTCTCCCTGGTGGTGGCGCGGCTGCTCACGCCGCTGATGGCCGCCTATCTCCTGAAGCCGGTCTCCCACGCCAAGCCGCGCAAGCCCTTCCAGGGCTTCTATCGCAACGCCCTGGAGTGGGCGCTCGACCACCGCATCCTCGCCTCGGTCATCGGCGGCGTGATCTTCATCGGCTCGCTGATGCTGGTGCCGCTGCTGCCCCAGGGCTTCCAGCCGGCGGGCGACCCCGACTACCTCTATGTGGACATCCAAGGGCCTCCGGGCGCCACGGCCGAGGACATGGAGGACACGACCCAGCGCCTGACCCGCCTCTTCGAGGCGCGGCCGGAGGTCACCGGCGTTTTCGCCCAGATCGGCGCGACGACCACCAGCAACCCCTTCGCCGGCGGCGGCGGGGGCGGCGATCTTCGCACCGGCTCGATGACGGTCCTGCTGAAGGAGGATCGCGACAAGAGCGGCGCGGAAATCCGCCGCGAGATGCGGCAGGACATCCTCTCCATACCGGACGCGCGGGTGAGCTTCCTGGACTTCCAGGGCCAGGCCGGCCTGCAGAAGATCCTGACCGGCGATGATCCAGCCAAGCTGCAGGCTGCGGCGCTGGAGCTGGAAAAGCAGATGCGCACCCTGAACGAGGTGGCCGATCCGCGTCCCTCCACCCCGCCGGTGGGGCCGGAGGTGATCATCGTGCCGCGTCCCGACGAAGCCGCGCGGCTGGGGGTTTCGGCCGAGGCCATCGCCCAGGCGGCCCGCGTCGCCACGGTGGGGGACATCGACGCCAATGTCGCCAAGCTGACCGACGGCGAGCGGCGCATTCCGATCCGTATCCGCCTGCCGGCCGACGCCCGCGCCGACATCCAGCGGATCAAGGCCCTGCGCCTGCCGACCGCGGCGGGGGGAGTGACGACCCTGGACGCCGTCGCCGACGTCTACTTCCAGGCTGGTCCGGCCAAGATCGAGCGCCTCAACCGCAAGCGCCAGCTCACCGTCCAGGCCGAGCTCAACGGCGTCGAGATGGGCACCGCCAACCAAGCGGTGGAGAAGCTGCCGATCATGAAGAACCTGCCCGCCGGGGTGGCGCCGGCCGAGACCGGCGAGCTGGAGGCCATGCAGGAGCTGTTCGGCTCCTTCGGGCTGGCGGTGTTCTCCGGGGTCTCGATGATCTACGGCGTCCTCGTCCTGCTGTTCAGGTCGTTCTTCAAGCCGATCGTCATCCTCTCGGCCCTGCCGCTGGCGGTGGGCGGCGCCTTCTTCGGCCTGTTGATCTTCAACCTTTCGCTCTCGATTCCCTCGCTGATCGGCTTCCTGATGCTGCTCGGCCTGGCGGCCAAGAACTCGATCCTCCTGGTGGAGTACGCCATCGAGCGGGAGCGGGCCGGTATGGAGCAGCGGGAGGCGCTGATCGAGGCCTGCCGCGAGCGCGCCCGGCCGATCGTCATGACGACGGTCGCCATGGCCGCGGGCATGCTGCCCACCGCCTTCGCCCTGGAGAAGGGGGCCGAGTTCCGCCAGCCCATGGCGGTGGCGGTGATCGGCGGCCTCATCACCTCGACCCTGCTGTCGCTGGTGCTGGTGCCTGTGGTCTACGAGTTCGTGGACGACTTCGAGAACTGGCTGCGGCCCAAACTCGGCAAGCTCATCACCCCGCGCGAGGCGCCGGCGCAGCCCGTGCCGGAGGATCGGCTCTAAGCTTCACGGTTGCGTGAACGGGAGCCTAGGCTATCGTCCGCCCCTCGAGGTTGGGGGGCGGCGATGGCGACGTTTTCAATCGGGGAAGCCGTGAAGTCCGGCTTCGACCTGATCCGGCGAAATCCCAAGGTGGTGACCGGCTGGGGCGTTCTCTATTTCGCGTTCGCCCTCGTCCCGGCGATCGCCGCGGAGCTGCTGCTCGGCGAGGGCGAGAACTCGCCCGGCGTCATGCTGGGATCGCAGACTCTGTCCAGCCTGAGCAATGTCACCTCGACTCTCCTGTCGGTGGTCCTGGCCGCCGCCATCTGCCGCGTGATGCTCCGGCCCGAGAGCCGCTCTCATTGGTATCTCGGGTTCGGGCTGGATGAGCTGTGGGTGGGCCTCGTTTCGATGGCCGTCTTCGTCCCGCTGTTCCTGCTCGGTCTTGTTCTTCTCGGTCCCGTGCTGTTCGCGCTCTTCGGGGCCTATATGAGCGGGACCGCCCTATCGCTTGGCGGGGTGGTCCTCGTCACGGTGTGGACGGCGGGCGTCATCGTCCTTCTGACCTGGCTGGCCGTCAGGTTCTCGCTCGCCGCCCCGATGAGCTTCGATAGGCGGACCTTTGTCCTGCTGGAATCCTGGTCGCTGACCCGCGGGCGGGCCTGGCGGATCTTCCTCGCCTACGCCGCCAGCTACGCCATCCTGCTGGTCATTCAGCTTCTGGCCTTGGCCGCCTTCCTCGCCACGGCGGCGGTCCTGGCCCTGCCCTACGGCGCACTCGAAGGCGTCGGCTTCAAAGAGGTGGCCGATCGTCTGCCCGCCGGCTTCCTGCTGCTGGTGGCGCCGCCGGGCTTCCTCATCCTGACGGCGCTGAGCGCGATTTCCTATCCGATCACCATCGCACCCGCAGTCACCATCTACCGACGGCTGTCGGAAAGGGACGCGCCGGAGCCGGCCTAGACCTCGCGGCGCAACACCCGCGCAAACAGCTCCGGATCGACATTGCCGCCGGAGAGGACGAGGCCGATCGCGGCCTCTCCGCCGAAGTCCTTCACCTTGCCGGCCAGCAGGGCCGCCAGGCCCACCGAGCCGCCGGGTTCGACCACCAGCTTCAGCACCGAAAAGGCGTAGCGCATCGCCTCGGCGACCTCGGCNTCGGTGACCACGGCGATGTCGGCGACCGTCTTCTGCAGGATNGGGAAGGTGAGCTCGCCCGGGGCCGGGCTCTCGAGCGCATCGCAGAGAGANCGCGTGGCCGGCCTGGTCACGATCCGCTCNCCCTTCTGCAGCGAGCGCAGGGTGTCGTCGAAGCCGGCGGGCTCCACCCCGACGATCGCCGTCTTCGGCGAGAGGGTCTTCACCGCCAGCGAGGCGCCGGCGAGCAGGCCCCCGCCCCCCACCGGGGAGATGACCATGTCCAGTTCGGCGCCCCGCTCCTTGGCCTGGGCCACCAGTTCGAGCCCGACCGTGCCCTGGCCGGCGATGATGTGCTGATCATCGAAGGCCGGCACGATCACGGCGCCGCGCTCGCGGGCGATCCCCGCGGCGATCTCCTCGCGGCTCTCGGTCAGGCGGTCATAGAGCTTGATCTCGGCGCCGTAGCCGCGCGTCGCCTCGACCTTCACGGCGGGCGCGTCGGCGGGCATGACGATCAGGGCCGGCATGTTCAGCAGCCTCGCCGCCAGCGCCACCCCTTGCGCGTGGTTGCCGGACGAGAAGGCCACCACCCCGCGCCGCGCCTCCTCCGGCGAAAGCTGGGCGAGGCGGTTGTAGGCGCCGCGGAACTTGAAAGCGCCGACCCGTTGCAGGGTTTCGGGCTTGATGAGGATGCGCCGCCCGAGCCGGTCGTTCAGAGCCGGGCTCTCGATCAGCGGGGTGCGCACGGCATGGCCGGCGATGCGGCCGGCGGCGGCTTCGATGTCTGCGAAGACGACGCTCATTTGGCGAACACCATCGAGTCGTCGGCGAAGGCCTTGAACTCCAGGGCGTTGCCGGAGGGATCGAGGAAGAACATGGTCGCCTGCTCGCCCGGCTGGCCCTGGAATCTGATCTGCGGGGCGATGACGAACTTGACGCCGGCGCCCTCCAGCTTGGCGGCCAGCTCATGCCATTCGGGCAAGGTCAGGATCGCCCCGAAGTGGCGGACCGGCACGTCCTCGCCGTCCACCGCGCTGGTGTTGCGATGACCCACCTCGTCGGGGGACAGGTGCGCGACGATCTGGTGGCCGTAGAAGTCGAAATCCACCCATTCGGGGCTGGAGCGCCCCTCCGGACAGCCAAGCAGGCCGCCATAGAAGGCGCGGGCTTCGGCGAGGTCACGGACGGGAAAGGCGAGATGGAAGCGGGGCCGGGTCATGGGCGCTTCTTAACCTGGACTGGAGATCCGCGCACGGGGCTTGACGTGCGCGCGCCCCGCTGGTTTACCCCCGCCGAACGGAAGCCGCCGCCCGTGAAGGCCGCGCATCCGGTTCCTACAATCGATCCCATGTCCACCCGCCGAGACCTGTCGAAGGGCGTGGTCGGACCCGCTCGGCAGGCCGGGAGATCGTATCCAGATGGCCAATGTGACGGTGATCGGCGCCCAATGGGGCGACGAAGGCAAGGGCAAGCTCGTCGACTGGCTCTCCAACCGCGCCGACGTGGTCGTCCGCTTCCAGGGCGGCCATAACGCCGGCCACACCCTCGTGGTGGGAAACCAGACCTACAAGCTGAGCCTGCTCCCTTCGGGCGTCGTCCAGGGCAAGCTCTCGGTGATCGGCAACGGGGTGGTGGTCGATCCGTGGCACCTTCTGGAAGAGATCGCCAAGCTGGGCGGGCAGGGGGTGGAGATCACCCCCGACATGCTGGTCCTGGCCGACAACGCCGCGCTCATCCTGCCGCTGCACCGGGATCTGGACCAGGCGCGCGAGGCCGCCGCCGTCAACAAGATCGGCACCACCGGCCGCGGCATCGGTCCGGCCTATGAGGACAAGGTCGGCCGCCGGGCCATCCGGGTCGGCGACCTGGCCGACCGTGACGCCCTGGAAGCCAAGATCGACCGGCTGCTGGCCCACCACACGCCGCTGCGCCGGGGCCTGGGTCTTGCGGAATACGACGGCGCCCAGCTGCTGGCGGCGCTGGAGGAGATCGCGCCGAAGATCCTGCCCTTCGCGCGGCCGGCCTGGCGCCTGCTGGACGGCGTGGTGAAGTCCGGCAAGCGCGTTCTCTTCGAAGGCGCCCAGGGCGCCCTGCTCGACGTCGACCACGGCACCTATCCCTACGTGACCTCGTCCAACACCGTCGCCGGCCAGGCGGCGGCGGGCTCGGGGCTGGGGCCGAAGGGGCCGGGCTATGTGCTCGGCATCGTCAAGGCCTACACCACCCGCGTCGGCGAAGGTCCGTTCCCGACCGAACTGTTCGACGAGATCGGCCAACACCTGGGCACGGTCGGGCGCGAGTTCGGGGTGGTCACCGGACGGCCCCGTCGCTGCGGCTGGTTCGACGCGGTGCTGGTGCGCCAATCGGTGGCGCTGAACGGCATCGACGGGATCGCGCTCACCAAGCTCGACGTGCTGGACGGCCTGCCCAAGCTGAAGATCTGCGTCGGCTATCGGCTGAATGGCGAGGTGCTCGACTACCTGCCCGCCGGGCTCAAGGCGCAGTCGGCCCTGGAGCCGGTCTATGAGGAGCTCGACGGCTGGGGCGAAAGCACCGCCGGCGCCACCTCCTGGAAGGACCTGCCGGCCAACGCGGTGAAATATGTCCGCCGGGTCGAGGAGCTGATCGGCGCGCCCGCGGCCATGGTCTCCACCAGCCCGCAGAGGGACGACACCATCATGGTGCGCGATCCCTTCCAGGACTAGGCGCCCGTCAAGGCGTTCTTAAGGGCGCTCGTGCACATTTGCGGCGAAGCTTCCGCAAGGCCGGGCGCCCGTGTTCACCGAAGACCTTAAACAGATCCGCCGCATGGCCCCGTTGATGCAACGGGTGCTGATCGTCGATCCGACCGTGGCCAGCGCCCGCCTCCTGACCGAGGTGATGCGCAACATCGTCCAGGTGCAGGTCTGGCACGCCCCGACAACGCACAAGGGCTTGGAGGCGGCGCGCCAGGTCAACCCGCAGCTGGTCTTCGTCGAACTGGCGGGACCGGACGTCGACGGGGTGGAGTTCTCGCGCCTCCTGCGCCGCTCGGAGATGGCCTGCCGTCAGGCCCCGATCATCATGGTGACCGCCACCGCCACGGCGGCGGGCATTCTCGCCGCCCGCGACGCCGGGGTGCATGAATTCCTGCGCAAGCCCTATACCGCCAAGGACCTGCTGCGGCGGCTCGAGGCCGTCACCCTGCATCCGCGCGACTGGATCGAGGCGGTCGAATATGTCGGCCCCGACCGGCGGCGCTTCAACTCGGCCGACTACAAGGGACCTCTGAAGCGGCGTTCGGACGTCGGCGCGACGCCGGAAGCCCAGCGGATCACCCAGGCGCTCAAGATCGTCCGTTCGGCGGTTCCGGCCATCGCCACCGATCCGGCCCAGGCCATGCGCGCGCTGCTCGCCCAGATGGTCGACCTGCATCGCAGCGCTCAGGTCACTGGGAACGCCAAGCTCGCGGCGGCCGTCACCGAGTTCCAGCGCCACCTGGCCATCGGGGCGCAGTCGGGCGTGCTCGTTCCAGAAGAGATCGCCAAACAGGCAGCGCCGCTGCTGGCCTTCCTGCCCAAGGACGCCGCGGGCGACCGCGCCGCCTGAACGAAAAAGAGCGCCGCAGCTCTCGCTACGGCGCTCGATTATTCGCGTCCAAGGGCTGATTAGGCCGCTTCGATCAGGTTCTTGTCACGAGCCGCAGCCGTCACCGACTTCTGCAGCTTCTCGAAGGCGCGGACCTCGATCTGGCGCACCCGCTCGCGGCTGACGCCGTATTCGGCGGCCAGCTCCTCGAGGGTGGTCGGGTTATCCTTCAGCCGACGCTCGGTGAGGATGTGCCGCTCGCGATCCGAGAGCTCGGAGAGCGCCGCTTCCATCAGGGTCATGCGCTGGCTGCGCTCCTGATTTTCGGCGACGTAGGTCTCCTGGCTGACCGAGGTCTCGTCCTCCAGCCAATCCTGCCACTCGCTTTCGCCGTCGGCGCGCAGGGGCGCGTTCAGCGAGGCGTCCGGCCCGGACAGGCGCCGGTTCATGGAGATGACTTCCTCGTCCAGCACGCCCAGCTTGGTGGCGATCTCGCTGACCTGTTCGGGCAGCAGGTCGCCTTCCTGGAAGGCGCTGATCTGGCTCTTGGCCTTACGCAGATTGAAGAACAGCTTCTTCTGCGCGGCGGTCGTGCCCATCTTCACCAGGCTCCAGGAGCGCAGGATGTATTCCTGGATCGAGGCGCGGATCCACCACATGGCGTAGGTGGCCAGGCGGAAACCCTTGTCGGGCTCGAACTTCTTCACAGCCTGCATCAGGCCGACATTGCCCTCGGAGATCACCTCCCCGATCGGCAGGCCATAGCCCCGATAGCCCATGGCGATCTTCGCCACGAGGCGCAGGTGGCTGGTGACGAGCTTGTGGGCCGCTTCCGGGTCCTCGTGCTCGCGCCAGCGCTTGGCCAGCATGAACTCCTCGTCCTTGCTGAGCATCGGGAACTTGCGAATTTCGGTCAGATACCGGCTGAGGCCGCCTTCCGGCGACATCACGGCAAGCGCATTGGCGGCCATGTGTATCCCCTTTCTTACTAGGCGGACTTTCGGGTCGCCGCGCCGCACAGGCGCGCGAGGCCGTCCGCCCCCTCCAACCCTTCAGATAGGTATTGGTTGCGACCGACGTAAGGCCCAGGTTTGGGAGAAACCGCGGCCAAAAAGTCCGACTGCTCAAGTCAGGTATTTCTACAGTCGGAAGTAGGCGGGTTCAAGGCGCCGGAGGCACAAGCTTTCTTACAAAGCTGACAGAATAGCTTCCAATTGCGCCATGTCGGCGGGCATGGGGCTTTCGAACCTCAGGGCTTGGCCGTTGACGGGATGGATGAACCCCAGCACGGCGGCGTGCAGGGCCTGGCGTTTCAGGCCTGCGGCGGTGATCGCCTCCCGCACCGGGGCCGCCGGCGGACCCGAGCCATAGACCGGGTCGCCGAGGCATGGGGAGCCCTTCGAGGCCATGTGCACGCGGATCTGATGGGTGCGTCCGGTCTCCAGGGTGCACGCCACCCGTGCGGCCAAGGGCTTGCTTCCGCCGTCTCCGAACGTGCGCTCGGTGCGGTAGTGGGTGACCGCCACGCGTCCGCCGGTCTTCAGGACGGCGATCTTCTTGCGGTCGTGGGTCGATCGTCCCAGCCGGTTCTCGATCACGCCGTTCGCAGGATGCGGCGCGCCGCGGACCAGGGCGACGTAGACCCGCTCTATGTCGTGCGCGGCGAACAGTTTCGAAAGGCCCTGGTGGGCGGCGTCGGTCTTGGCGGCGACCAGCACCCCCGAGGTGTCCTTGTCGATCCGATGCACGATGCCCGGCCGGGCCACCCCGCCGATGCCCGAAAGGCTCGATCCGCAATGATGCAGCAGGGCGTTGACCAGGGTGCCGGTCTCGCTGCCGGGGGCGGGATGCACGGCCATGCCGGGGGGCTTGTCGACGACGATCAGGTGCTCGTCCTCGTAGAGGATGTCGAGCGCGATGGCCTCGGGTTGGGGGTCGGCGGGCGCCGGCGGCGGTATGGTCAGCTGATAGTCGCCTGCGGCCGCCTTGGCCGACGCATCGAAAAGGACGGCGCCCTCCCGCTGGACCAGCCCCTGGGCCATCAGGGCCTGGATGCGGCCGCGCGAGAGGTCCGGGGCATGCGCGGCCAGCGCCTTGTCGAGCCGCACGCCGGCGTCATCGGCGGGAATGGTGACGGTCAACCGGCTTCCCGCCTCCACGCCGGGAAGGTCGTCGTCCTCGATGTCGAGCTGGCTCACCCTTGCAGATGTCCGCCGGAGGAGAGCCCCTTGGAAAGGCTGTTGGCCCAGGTGGAGAGCAGGAAGAGCTCTCCGGTCCCGGCCTCCGCGGCGGCGGGTCCGATGTCGCGGATCAGATGCCGACGGACGGCCTCAGGCGCGGTTTCCTCGGTCGCCATGGTGTCGAGCTGCAGCAGCTCCTCGCAGCGGGCGTCGTCGGCGGCCTCGTCGCCGGTGAGGTCCCCGATCCGTTCCAGGATCACCGGATAGGCCGAGGGGGTACGCGCGGCGTTGAGGGCCGCGGCGAGGATCAGCCCGTCGAGTTGCAGCGCCTTGTGCAGTGAGACGCCGTTGAAGATCAGGAAGACCGGGGTCTGGCCTACCGTGTCGAAGAGAATGGCGAAGAGCTGTCCCTCATTGGGCATCAGCCAGCCGTCGAACAGCAGGCCCGAGCCGCCCATCTTGAACTGCAGCAGCCCGTCGGCGCCGCGCCGGATCATTCCGTAGTCGTGGAAAATCTCGCCGGGCATGGCGATGGATGGGCGGGTGCTGCGCCAGAAGCCTTCATAGGTGGCGGCGCGGCGCTCGGTCATCATGCGGACGAGATCGAGGCCCGGCAGGGGCAATCCGCCGACGGACGCTCCGTTGGTCGTGGCGGCTGGCGGTCGCGCGATGTTGGCCTCGACGCCGAACACTTCGGCCAGGCTGCCGA
>Ga0065721_10051302_pt1 | contig 15375 bp, 10 predicted proteins | sample Mesricmetagenome_FD_59108 | JGI IMG/M metagenome (GOLD analysis project Ga0065721, IMG submission 59108) | Mesophilic microbial community from rice straw/compost enrichment Sample: eDNA_1 v2 (version 2) | ecosystem: Engineered > Solid waste > Grass > Composting > Bioreactor | place: USA: Davis... | reverse complement strand
TTAGCAGACATCATGCCAAAATCAGGGTTTTGGGATAGCCTCTAGGCCCGCTGGCCCGGATCGTACCCATGGTTTTGGATTCCCTCGTCTTCGACAATTTTCAGCGGCGGCGGCTGGGCCCAGGATGCGGCCAGCGCGGCGATGTGATCCACGCCCCGGTCGGTCATTCCGTAAAGGGTGTTCGCCACCACGGAGCCATCGGGCTGCCTGTGGCGGCGCGGATTGGTGGCGGTGAGGCTGGTGTGGCTGGGACGGTCGGCCACGGGCGTGACCCGTCCGTCATTCGGAATCTGGGCTACCGGCCAGTGGTTCCAGCAGGGGAAGGTCGAAAAACCCTCAAGACTTCCGGCGTTGAAGGGCCGGATCGGACCCGAACCGTTTTCGACGACGGAGAAGGATTTTTCCCCCTTCCGGAAATTCACGATCTGAATGGTGGCCCCGGCCGGTCCGCGATCGAATTGCGGATACCCGTGCTCCCAGGAATAGGTTTGGGACTCACCGCGGAGGTTCGCGAGGGTGAGCGCTTCGTAACGCAGGGTGTCCTGCGGCCGGCTGCCGGGCTGGTTGAAGACGATGGTTTCGAGAAACTGACTGCGCGCCTGATCGCTCCACAACACCTGCCTCCGGGCGGCCACCGCATCCGGATAGATCGTGATGAACTCGTCGGCCCAGCCGCCCCAGCCGGTCGGATTGGGATGATTGATCCCATAGTCGATGTCGGCGAGCGCGTAACGCCCGTGAATGACCACCCGCGCGGAGGTGTTCTCGATGATCCTGGCATGCGCGTAGCGGCATTGCTTGTCGGACATGTGCTCGCAGCAGCCGTTGGCATTCCAGGTCTCAAGGCTTTGATCGCTGCGCCAGAGGTCGGCCCCGTTGATCCACGACATGCCGAAATTGGCTCCGCGCCAGAAGACGACCTTCACCGGCGAGTCGTCAAAGCGCACCACAATGTCGGGTTCGCCGGCCGCGCGCCACAGGCGGTCCCATTCCTCACAATATTTCAGCCGCGTGAAAAAGGCGCCGAATCCGCCGGGGCCGGGCGGGATCTCGGGCAAACGCCGGTATTTCAACGGCGCTTCGGCGGGAAGGGAAACGGAGTGAAAGGACCGGGCGACCTCGTCGGAGGAAAGCGCACGGTCGTAAAGACGCACTTCGTCGAGGAGGCCGTCAAAAATCATGCGGCTTTTTCGGGCTTCGCTCGGACGGCGTTCCGTGCGGCTCGGACTCATCCGTTCCCGCGTCATTCCGACAAGGAGATCGGGCGGCCGGGCGGGCTCGTCCAATCTTCCCGAGGCCGGAGTGAAAGCGACTTTGCGACCATTGACAAAGACCGCCAGGCCCTCGCGGGCATCGAAGGTGCCCACCATGTGAGACCAGCGGTGAAGAGGGAGGGGATCGGCGGAAAGACATTCCCGCCATTGGCCCTCTGAGCGTACACGAAGGAAAACGCGACCGACATCGTCGATGCCAAGCAGGTAGCCCGGACCATCAAGCACGGCGGTGCGATTCCAGGAATATTCCTGGGGAGCGCTCCAGGCCTCGATGGAAAATCCCTCCGCGACCGACGGGAGTTCCGAGGAACTTCGTGCGAGGTGGGTCGAAAGACCGTCGAATTTCAACGCCTGCCCCGAAACCCCCGGAACAAAATCCAAGCGACCGACGGCTTTGGTTTCCGCACCCGTTCCCCCATCGAAATCCCACGCCGCAATCGGTCCGTCGGCGGCACGGCCCGGAAGGAACAGCGTGGCGAACAGCGCCGCGCCGGCCAGTCGGTTCAATCGGGCTGTCCCCATACGCGCGGAACCTTGAAGTCGTCGGGCTTGTTGTCGAGAAACGGCGGAGCGGCGGACTTGGCGATCGCCTCATAGCGGGCCCACAATTTTTTCAGGATTCCCGGTTTCTCCCCGGCAAGGTTCCTTTGCTCGCCGGGATCGTCGGCGAGATTGTAAAGCTCGATGCGCCGCGGAGAACCGGGCTCCGGGTCGTCCTTGCCCGGCAGAAAGCGGTCCTCGAAATCCCCGCTACGCTGCGGATTGTAAACGAGTTTCCAGTCTCCGACGCGGAGAGCCCCGCTGTTTGGCGCGCAACTGAGAACAATCTCCTCATGCGGTGACGGCGCGCCCTGCGCGATCACCGGCCACACATCGCGGCCGTCGAGCGGAAGATCCTGCCGAAGGTTCGCGCCGGCCAGATTGAGGAGCGTCGGATACCAGTCGACAATGTGAAGCGGGGCGTCCACCGTTCCCGGTTTGATTTGCCCCGGCCAATAAACAAAGGCCGGCGAGCGCATCCCGCCTTCGTAGATCGAGCCCTTGCCGCCGCGGAACGGGGCGTTGCTGGAGATGCGACCCGGCGCGGGGCCTCCATTGTCACTCGCAAAAAGGATGATCGTCCGATCGAGGAGGTTTTGCCGGCGGAGCGTCTCCACAATCTGGCCGACGGCTTCGTCCAGGGCGGTCGTCATGCCGGCGTATATCTTCCGCTTGCCCGTCAATTCCGTGTAGGGCGCAACATATTTCCGCGGCGCCTGGAAGGGCGAGTGCACGCCATTGAAGGCCACATAAAGAAAAAGCGGCTTCGAGGTGTCGCGCTGCTCGATGCGCCGGACGGCTTCGTCCGCGATGAGGTGCGTGGTGTAGCCGACGTCGTGATTTTCGTGATCGTTGCGGTGCCAGTCGAGCGCGCCGTTGTGAAGGTGGGTGAAGTAGTCGACCAAACCATGATAGGAGCCGTATTGGTGGTCAAACCCGCGGCGCGTCGGCAGGTAGGCGGGATCAAACGAGCCAAGGTGCCACTTGCCGACGATGGCGGTTTCGTATCCGGCCTCCTTCAGGGCCTGCGGCAGGGTGCGTTCCGTGAGCGGCAGTCCGTATTGCGAAATGGCCCGAATGACCCCCACCTGCAGGCCGTAACGAAACGGATACCGACCGGTGAGCAACGCCGCCCGCGTGGGCGAGCAGAGCGGCTGAACATAAAATTGTTCGAGACGGACTCCGTCCCGGGCCAGCGCATCGAGGTTGGGAGTCCGGATCTCGCTGCCGCGCCAGCCGACATCTGCGGAACCGAGGTCGTCCGCGAGGAAAACGACAATATTGGGCCGCGGGGCGGAGTTCTTTTGTGCAAAGGCCGCGGGAAGCGCGGCAAGAAGGACGAGAAAGAATCTCATGGTTGGTCGGATGAAAGGGAGTCGTTGAGAATGGCGGCTTCGTCACGCGCTCCATCAAAGAGACGGACGCGCGCAATTTCCCCGGTGAAACGCGGCTTGGCCGTCCCGACGGCGGTGCCATCGTCCGCGGCAATTTGCATCGGTTCGTTCGGCGGTGCCGTGATGAGCGAGCCAACCGCGGTCGCCACAGCCCGTCCGTCCACGTAAAGACGCAGTTCGCCGTTTTCGGTGATCACTCCGGTGAGGCGCGCCCAGCGGTCGGTGACGGCTTCGGGACCGGTGACACGGGTCAGGCGTCCCCCGGACCGCACACTGAAAACAGGAAGTCCCTGTTCGATCGAGAGGGCGTAGCCCTGGATCTTCCCACCGCGCGCGACAAGCACGCCGTCGGGCGAGGACGCTTTGGCCAGCACCTCCACCGTCCACGGCCCGTTCGACGGGTCGAGGCGCGGCGCATTCGGCACCTCCCGGGACGCCGAGCCGTCAAAGCGGCCCTGATTGGGTTCACGGGACAGATCAAGATCAAGCACGCACCCGCCCCGGGCGATCCGTCCGGTCTCGGCGGGATCATTCAGTGAGGCAAGGTCCACGCCGGCCTCCTCGCCAAGACGCACAAACTGCTCCTCAAGCTTCCTGCGAAGCCCGGCAGCCTGGGGATCCCGGGCGAGGTTCCGGAGTTCAAAGGGATCCGTGCGGAGGTCGAAGACTTCCGTCCAATCCTCTCGCCCCGGATAGCGGATGAGTTTCGCGTCCGTCGTCCGCACCGCCGCCACGCCGACCGCATAGGGATAGGTCGCGTCGTAATGGTAGCGGTAAAAAAATCCGTCGCGCCAGTCCGCCGGCGGACGGTTGTCGAGGAGCGGACGCAGACTGCGGCCCTGGACGGATGCGGGCGTGGACAGGCCCGTCAGGTCGAGGATGGTCGGGGCCAGGTCGATGTTGAGCACAAGGCGATCCTCCACCTTTCCCCGACCGGCGGGCGAAGGCGCGCGGATGAGGAGCGGGATGCGGATGCTTTCCTCGTACGCGGTGCGTTTGTCGAGAAGGTGGCGCTCGCCGAGGTAGTATCCGTTGTCACTCATGAAAATGACCACGGTGTTTTCGGAGAGGCCGAGTTCGTCGAGGGTGTCGAGCAGGCGGCCGACATTTTCATCCACGCCGGCGAGGCAGCGGAAATAATTCAGGAGTTTTTCGGGCGTGCCGACTTTTTCCGGCAGGCGGAAAAGATTCCGGTAGGGCGCGGCGACGTTTTCATTGGCGGCGGCGCGGGCCTCGGCCCCCTCGTAGAGATGGCGGTGGCGCTCAGCGGGTGTTTGCGGGTCGTGCGGAGCCTTGAAACCGACCACGAGCGCAAACGGACGGTCGCGGTATTTTTTCAGAAAATCGACGGCATAATCCGTGGCGGCGTCATCAATCCAGCGGTCCTTCACCTCCTTTCGGCCGTTCACGAGAAACTCCGCGCCGAAATACCGTCCGAAACCGATGTAACTGGCGACTTCATCAAATCCGGGTCGCTCCGCCTGCGTGCCCATGTGCCACTTGCCGATGTAGCCCGTGGTGTATCCGGCCTCGCGCAGCAGGCTTGCATAAGTCGGCGTGGAGGCCGGGAAAGGCGTGAAATTGTCGGTGACACCGGCGGCATGCGCATGACGCCCGGTCAGGATGCCCGCGCGGCTTGGGGCGCACAGCGAAGTGGTGGCGAAGGCATTGCGGAAGCGCACCCCTTCGCGCGCCAGGCGGTCGAGATTGGGCGTTTCAAACCAGGGAAAACGCGCACGTTCGCCCTGTTCCTGCTGGACCACCCCGAGGGCGTCCCACCGCTGGTCGTCGGTGATGAGAATGAGAAAATTCGGTGCGGCCGCCGCCTGGGCGGCAAGGACGCCGCAGCAAAAAACAACGAGAGTTTTTGTCATGGGTCAGTTCGGCCGGGCGGCTTCGTGGCGGACCACGCGCACTTCAACATCATTCGACAGCTTCGGACCCGGCGTGGTGCGTCCGTCGTCGATGTATTTTTGAAGGAGGGCGCGCAGTTCGCGGACCTTCTCCGGATTTTCCGCATAAAGATTGTGGCGCTGCGCGGGATCCTTCTCGAGGTCGTAAAGCTCCCCGGCCTGGTCGTTCACCTCGTAGCCCCGGTCCTTCCGAAACCACTCCGTTTCGCCGCGGCCTCCGGACAGCAATCCGTTGGTGTCCCCGGCGGGCGCATCGATAAGGATCCATTTTCCGTCGCGGATCGCGAAATGGCCGGAACCGCTGGTGAGGACAAGCGGAGGACGGATCGGCTGGGCGTGCGGTTCCCCAAGAAGCGCGGGAAGGATGTTGAAACTGTCCTCGGCGGCGGTGGGGGGAATTTTCGCGCCGGACAGGGCGGCGGCGGTGGCGAAGAAATCGACCTGCGACACCGGTTCGTCGTTGACCGACCCGGCGGGAATTTTGCCCGGCCAGCGGGCGAGGAACGGGACGCGGTGTCCCCCTTCATACGTGTCGCGCTTGATGCCGCGCAGGGGCCCCATGCTGTAGTGGCCGTATTTCTGCGCGCGATCATAAGCCCCGACACGGACTTCGCCGGTGATCTCGGGACCATTGTCACTCGTGAAGATCACAATCGTGTTGTCATCGATCCCGGCCCGTTTGATGGCGTCGAGCACCTGGCCGACGCTCCAGTCGAGCTCCATGACAAAGTCCCCGTAATTTCCCGCGCCGCTTTTGCCCCTGAAGCGGGCCGTCGGAACCACGGGATAATGCGGAGCCGTGAGGGAGAAAAAGAGGAAGAACGGCCTGCGCGGTTCGGTCCCGACGGCGGCGGTGATGTAGTCCACGGCGCGCCGCGTGATCGTGGGCATGATTTCCTCAAACTTCCATCCCGGCACCATGGGGCCGATGCGGTTGATGTTCGGAGTGTTGGGAACGGAGGGAATGCCGACGGTGTGATCGTCCTCGATGAAGCAAAACGGCGGATAGCACGCGATGTCCACGCCGAAGTAGGTGTCGAAACCGCGCGTGGTCGGACCGTTTTTGATGGGCTTCGTGAAATCCACATTGCTCAGCGGCAGCCGGGGACCGCTCCGGGGCGGCCGGCCGTCCGTCGTCGGCCATGCAAATCCGAGGTGCCATTTGCCGATGCAGGCGGTGGCGTAGCCGTTGCGGCGCAGGAATTCACCGACCGTCAGGCGGTCGGCATCAATGATCGGTGCACCCCACAATCCCACCACCCCGCGCTGGAGCCGGGAACGCCAGGCGTAGCGGCCGGTGAGCAAGGCGTAGCGCGTCGGCGAGCAGATGGCCGTCGGAGCATGGGCGTCGGTGAAGCGCATGCCCTCCTTTGCCAGACGATCGAGGTTGGGTGTGGGGATTTTCGAGACGGGATTGTAGCAGCCGACATCGCCATAACCGAGGTCGTCGGCGAGGATGTACACGATGTTGGGCGGTGCCGCCGACACCGATGCGGTCGCGGCAAGGAGGGTGGAGGCGCAAAGGCCGAGAAAACGGGAATTCATGGCGTGGAAGTGAGCGAATTGGACTCGGGGGCGGAATGCCGACGGATCATGAGCTGTATGGCTTCGTCACAGGCGGCCGTGGCGGCGGGACCGGCCTGGTTCGTGCAGGCGACCACCCCGAACTGTCGCCGCGGAGCGAGCCAGCAGATGGCGTAATTCATCGTATTGGAGCCGGCATGGGTGAAGACCTCCCCGCCCGCCCAGCGGCGCCGTTGAACGCCCCAGCCGAAGGCATAGGTTTCTCCCGGCGGCGGTGTCTGAATGGCGGCGTAGATTTTCGGCGGCAGCAGCGCCTTCTGGCCGTTGGCGCCGCGAAGCTGGTCGGCGAGGAATTTCGCCCAATCCTCCAGGGAGGCGTGCACCGTCCCGGCCGGACCCATCACGGCGGCATTGTCGGCGCGCGGGCCGTTGTGGGCGACGGGTCGTCCGTCCTCCTCGTGTCCCCACGGTTCGTCCACCTGCCCCGGTGTGCCCACACCGCCGAAACCCGCGGACTTCATGCCCAGCGGACGGAAGAGGCGCTCGGTCATCAGTTCCTCCCACGACTTCCCCCCGATGCGCTCGAGAATCGCCCCGGCAAGCACGTAGCTGGCATTGGAGTAATGAAACGAACCGACCGGATATTCCGGCGGGGTTGTCAGCAAGGTCTTGGCCGCCCGGGCACGCTGCTTCCGCAACGGACCACCCTGCGCAGCAATTTCGGCCCAGGGAAGATTCTCGATGAGACCGGCGCGGTGCGTGAGCAGGTCGGCATATGTCACGTCCTTCAATTTCGGGGAAATCCTGGAGGCCAGTTCGGGAAAAAGATCGGGCAGCTTGTCGTCCCACGACAATTTTCCCTCGGCGACAAAGGTACCGGCCAGGGTGGCGGTCATGACCTTGGTGTCGGAGCCCAGATGCCAGCGGTCGCGGGTGGTGACGCGGATCGGCCGGCCGGCTTTGCGAACTCCCGTCGCCACAATCTCCGTCGCGCCGTCGGGCGTGACAATGGCGGCGGTGAGTGCGGGAAGGTTATGTGCCTCACGGATGGCTTCGAGCGCCCGGGTCAGGTCGTCCGGGCGGTCATCCGCGGCAAACGCCGGAAGGGAATGCCATCCGCAAAGAAGGGCGGCCAGTGTGGAACAAAGTGGTTTCATCGGGAAGTGGCGGAGACGGTTTTTTCGGCGTCCCGCACGCAGCGAAAGCCGATGTGGTTGGTGCCGGTGTCGGGGGAGGTTCTCATGCGGGCGCTCACGCGGTACCCCGAGCAATAGGAGGCATTGCAGAGGAAGGAACCGCCGCGGATGACGCGTTTCGGCACAAAAGGTTCGTCGGGGTCGTGGCTCGTGGACGGACCGGCGGGATTCCCCACCGGCGGGTTTGCGGCGTCCTTTGCATAGGTGTCGGGCCGATACCAATCGGCCACCCATTGCCAGACATTGCCAGCCATGTCGTGGAGCCCGTAGCCGTTCGCGGGAAACGCCCGCACGGGGGAGCGCCCGGCAAATCCGTCACGCCCCTCGTCCTTCACGGGAAAGTCGCCCTGCCAGGTGTTGGCCCGCCACGTTCCCCCGGCATCCAGGTCGTCGTCCCCCCAGGCATGGCGTTTGCCTTCCAGACCGCCACGGGCCGCGTACTCCCATTCCGCCTCGGTGGGAAGCCGCTTGCCGGCCCACTTCGCATAGGCCACGGCATCGTCCCAGGAAACCTGCACGACAGGCCAGTCGTCCCGGCCTTCGATGGTGCTGCCGGGTCCCTCGGGGTGACGCCAGTTCGCCCCCGGACACCAGGTCCACCATTGTGAGACGTCATGGAGCGGCCCGCCGGAGGAGGTTGCCTGAAAGACCAGACCGGCGGGCACCAGCAGTTCCTTCGGCGGCGGCGGCGCGCCCGGCGGAAGTTGTTTCATGATCTCCGCCAGATCGGGCGCCTTCTCGGCCGTGGTCAGATAACCGGTGGCTTCGACAAACTTGCGAAATTGCGCATTCGTCACCGGAGTCACGTCCATCCAGAATCCCTCCACCCTCACCCGATGTGCGGGTTTTTCATCGGCACGGGCGTCGGCATCCCCGCTGCCCATCGTGAATTCGCCGCCGGGGATCCAAACCATGCCTTCGGGGGCGCCGGACACGGCCGGCGCATAACGTGAGGCCGCGGGCGGTTGGCAGCACTCGGGTTGCTTCGCCACCGCCGGATGCAAACCGGCCATCAGCCACACGACAGCGGGCAGACAGGGCATGCGGAGTTTCATTTTCCCCCTCCCTTCCGTTCCCGGTTCAGGGTCTTTTCGACGGCGGCATATCGCTTCACGAACCGCGGCGGCACGGCCGGTTCGCCAACCGGAGGAGGATTCCAGGTGAAGTCCGCGATGAGGTCTCCGATCTGCACTCGGACAAGACGGCGTTCATCGACCGAGACAAACGCCTGCGCCTTGAGTTTCGCATGGTGGTCCGGATCGGGGATCACATGACCGGGCCAGAGAATGATGAGCGGAACTTCCGCTTCGAAGACGATCACCTTCCTGCCTCCGAATTCGCCGACACCCTTCAACGCGTCACGGCCGATCCAGCCGGTCAGCCCAATGCGGCCGGGCCAGCGATTGACGTTGAACAGGACACCCTCGACGCGGGGATCCTCCGCGAACCAGGCCCGTCCGAGCCACCACGCCTCGGAGGTTTTTCCGTCCGGCCACGTGATGACGTCCCGCTGCACGTCGCCCACACGGGTGGCTTCGAGCGACGAGGCCAGATGGGCGGGCGCGGGGGAACCGGCCGCGGACTCGGCGCGTGAGAAGGTGACCGTCCAGGCCCCCCGCTCGGGCAGCCGCAATGCCGCATCGGCGATGGCCAGTTGCTGTTCGGGCGTGGGATCTTCCGCGGCGGTCGCGGTCACGAGGGCAATGCCAGAGAAAAATAGAAGACGTTTAATCATCGGCGGGTTCCCGGCTGATGTGGAGGATCCGGCCTGTGAGGCGGTCGATGGAAAGATGGACCCAAATGTGGCGTTCCGAGGCGACCAGGAACTGGTCGAGCCCCGTCTTGCCCTGCGGAATGCGACCGGTCTGTGCAAAGAGATCGATGAGAAGGTTCCAGGTGCGCGTTTCGGCCGTATCGGCAAGCGCGCGGACAAAAACTTCGCGCTGACGTTTGATGCGTTCGGCGTCCGAGCCGATGGACAGTCGGCTCTGGTCGCCCAGCCAGCGGGTGACGAGCTCCGTGCGGTTGAGAAGCGGACCGCCGCTGTCCGCGTCCCGAATGAGCGCCGTCAGCGCCTGGGCGGCCTCCCGGGCCCGGACGTCCGTGATGGTGGCGGCGGTTCCCTCGTCGGCCAGTGCCCCTTGCAGGAGGGCGGCCAGAACGGCGGGACTGGCGGAATTGACCGCCACACGACCACCCGTAATGCCGTCGTCGGGTTCCTCGTTTGCACTGAAAAAATCCAACAGGGGCGCGTCGCCGCTCGCGGTGCTGAAGAAATCCAGACTGCGGCAGGGCGTTCCGCGGAAGGCGTAACCCATCTCCCCGACGGAGCGGAACGGACGGTTCAGCACGATGGGACGGCTGGCGAAATTGCCGGGCCAATACATCTGCCCTTCCTTGCCGGCGCCGGCGGCGAGGGCGCCGTCACCGGGCCGCAGCTCCCCGTCGGGATCACGGTACCGCGTCACGGAAGTCGCGGTATTCTGCAGGATCGTACCGATGGCCTGCGCATTGGCATTCGAAGCCGGATTGGCCGCGCCGAGCTCCCAACCCCGGCCGGTGTCGGGACGCAACGGACGGGCCGCGGCATAAACAAAGCCATACCCGGCGCGCTGATCGGGACGCAGCGAAGCACCATCCACGTAGGCATTGGCGGCGGTATCCTGTTCCTGCAGGCGGAAGGATGAAAAGCGGTCCGAGCGCGGATCCGGCGCGATGGTCCGGCTGTTGTTTTGCAGCGCGTAGTACTCCGGAGAAGAGCGTCCGCGGGCCGCCGCGCTGCCGCCGGACGTGGCGTCGGCGGTGCGAACGAAACGGCGTTCAAAATAGCGATGCCAGTTGCCGTCGGGTCCGCGGTATTCCAGGCCGAAGACGATGCCGGGATAGGTGTTGGCGGCAAAAATCTGGAAGCCGATGGCGCCGGACGCATAAGGCACGGTGAACACCGGCGTATGGATTCCGGCAAGATTCGGAGCGACGGAGGCTTCGGCGGGAAAGCCGGGCTTCAGCAAAACGGGTTCCCGGGCTTCCAGCGCGTTCTCGTCCAGAACAACATGGCTCGTCTCCGGCGTAAATCCGGCATTCACGGTGATTTCCCAGGGATTGCCGGTGTTGTTGTTCTGCAGAATGCGCACGGGATACAGCGTCGGCTCTTCGAGGTCCGGAATGCGACTGTCGGCCACCACACGGATCTCCGTCGGACGGTCCGCGGGCGGTGCGAGGTCGTGGGGATTCCACACCTCGGGAAGAAAGGCGATGGCGTAAGGCTGGTTCGCGGCGAAGTCCTCCGTGTCGGGCAGCAGCCGGACCAGGAAGCTCTTGATTCGGGTGAGATACGGAAGGTTCTCCACGCCGTATACCGTCTCGTCTCCGAAGCGGATCGCGGTCGGATATCCATCGGCGTCCGCCTGATCGATCAGGTTCGCAAAAATCTGCATGACCTGCAGATCAAGATTCCGGTCGCGCTCATCGGCCGTCGTGCTGCCCGCCGTCATCGTCCCGGCGCTTTTGCCCAGCGAACCCGCGACGATGGCCGCCTTGAGGAGCTCGACCATGTCCGGCTCGCGCGGATTCGCGCCGGACCGCACCTGCTCCAGCGTGAGAATCGTGCCGTCTTCCCCTCCGTGTTCGTAAACCCACGGCTCGGAGGCGGTGGCCCGGGTGAGTCCGAAAAACCGTTCAATGGCGCTGCCCGGCGCGGCGGTGGCGGTGGGGGTGAGCAGGGCCAGACGGCTGAGTGCAAAGCGGCTGTTCAGGAACGGCTCACCGATCCTGGCCGCGACCTCGCGCGTCGGATTCCCGTTGTCGTCGAAACGCAGACGGGGAAATTCCCGCTCCACCACCAGCCGGGTGACGGAGGGATTGATCTCATCATCCCTGCCCCACGAGTCGTTGCCTCCGTCATTTGCCGCGAGGATTTTCGGCCGGTCCGGATCGGGGTTCCACGAGGGGGCGGAGAGAAAACGCAGGTCGTGGGCGAAACTCGCAAGAATCTCCCTCTCCGCCGTGGTGCATTCCGCGACGGAATTGCGTCCGAAGACACTCAAAAAAAAACGCAGCAGGTCATTGCGCGTGTGGAAAAAGCCATCGTATCCCGCGTTCGTTTTCAGCGGTTCCAGAAATCCCCGCCGCTCGGCCTCGGTGCGGATGCGCTGCGCGAGGTCGGGCAGATTTTTCGAGTGGAGGTGGCGGAAATTCACGAGCCGGGTGATTTGCTCCGGCGTGAGACCGACGGCCCGCAGGTCCGCCCAGGCCAGGCTTCCCTTCCGCCGGGCCTCGTCGGCCGGAGTCTGCGGCGCACCGGCGGCATTGGCGTTGAGAAGTCCGCCGACGTCATAGATGTTGTAGGCGTAGCGGCCGATGACAAAATCGGCATTGCCCAGCGAGGCATCGGAAACCGCCGCGCCGGAAAGCGTCCCGGCATCCGCCGGAACACCTCCGCGCGTGACATAAATCCAGTCGGGCAGCGCGTTGGCGGGCAGCGGGCCGGCCGTAAGGGCGACCGTGTCCCAGCGTTTCGCGGAAAGCCTGCGGCCGTTGGGCGAATCGGTCGCCGTGTTCACGGCGCTGGCCCGCCGGGTGCCGGTGGCCCCGGCCGGGCCCCTCGCGGCGTAGGCGTCGGCCGGATGCGCACCCGGGTAGAACGCCTGCCCGTGGAGACTTTGTTTCACGAGATTTTCAAACCCCGTCTCCGGCACCTGCGGCGAAACAACCCGGGCCGGCACCATCGCCCACCGCTGCCGCACGATCATCGGCTCAAGCGTCGTGAAATTGGTCCGGGTCGGGTCCGCCTCCGAGCCGGCCAGCATTTCCAACCGCAAATCACTGATCGTCGTCTCGACGGCGCTCTCCGCCAGGGCATCCAGCGCGGCCCGGGTGGGAACGGACGCGGAAATCAGAAGCGTGCCGCGCGTCTGCGAGAAGAAGGCAAGAATGACGATGGTCACGAGCAGGACAAACGCCAGCGTGATCACCAGGGCCCCTCCGCGGTGGTCCGCCCGGAGAGGCGATGAAATACGACCGGAGAGCATGGTTGCTCAGGTGACAGACTTCATGGAAGCCGGCATCAACGGGTGACGATGACCTGTCCCGACGGTCCGTCCACCAGCAGGGACAGGACGTCCGTCGGGCGGACCGGCGAAACAAAGGAAAGTTTGAGCCGCTGCGGCGAATGTCCGGGACCCGCCACCGCCTCGCCCCGGGGCGAAAAACCCACCACGGTGCCTGTGAACCCAACGTCGGACGGGCCCGCGGGGGTCGGAATTTTCCATTGAAACGAGAATCCGTCCTCCTCCGGGCCAAGCGCCACCACGCCGTCCTCGGGAGCCACCGTGATCCCCGCCTGGGCGACCCGCACGGCCCTGCCGAGCGGAATCAGATTCGCCTCCGACAAGTCGTCGGACCCATCACGGCTCGCGACGGCCACCAGGGTGAGTTGTTGCACGCCGTCGGAAAGGGCGGTGGTATCGGCAATGCCCACCCACACCCAAGTTCCCAGCCGCATCGCGGACTGTCGGGCATGCTCCAGCTGCCAGGCGGCTTCCGTGAGGGCGCGCGCCGGACCGCTGGCCCCCACAAGACTGGAAACCGTGGGCGCGGCAACGGCGGAAAGCACGGTCAGAACCGCCAGAACGGCGAGCAGTTCGACGAGGGAAAATCCGTCAGATGGAAATCGTTTGTTCATAGACATGGATGGTTTGGCGCACGGCGGACGGAAGTTGATCAACGGCTCCGCGCCACGCTTCGAGAGGACGTTGATTGGATTGGACCTTGGGAAAACGGGCCGCCACGCTTTCGCGCTCCCCCTCGGGCAACCGGGCGAGGGATTGGCGATCCACCGCGACAATGCCGCAGATGAGGGCGCGGATGGTCGTGGGATCGGCGGGTTCCTCCGCGACAATCGAACCGTCGCGGAGTTGGAAGCAGATTTCGTAACGAATCACCCCGGGAGCGATCTGCTGCGGTTCGACGTTGGCAAGGGCGGTTCCGGCCGCCGCCTCGGTGAGCGGAAGAAAGGAACCGAGGTCGTCGTTCCAGGAAAATGCCCGCGCCGTACGCGCAAACGCCGGCACTCCGGGCCAGTCGCCGGGCGAGGGCGCACCGGCCGGGGGAGGCTCAATGCCGTAACGCACCAAGGACAGACGCCGCGGAGCCTCCGGCACATGGGCGGCGGGAAGCGGCGCAAGAAAAATGATCGCGTCGTTGCCGGCCACCCCGTCCCCCTTCACGACAAGAAGCTTCCATTTGCCCGATTGCACCAGCCCCGAGAGGTCGCGGTGCAGGCGCTCCAGCGCGCCGACGGCCTGACGCAGCACCTCGGTGCGTGCGCGGGACGCCTTCGCCGAGGCCGTGACGGAACCGAAAACCTGGAGCAGCAAAGCGGCCAGGATCGCAAAGACCGCGGTGGAAACGAGCAGTTCCACCAGCGTGAATGCCCCGCGGGCACGGAAGGATGGGAAGGGCGTCTTCATCCGCGGCTCAACTCCAACGAGGCTTCGATGTATCCCTGTGCCTTCTGCAGCCGCAGATCGGAGCCGGTTCCCTGAAATTCGGCCGTGCCCGGCCACGCCACGATGATACGGGCATGCCAGGGCTCAAAAACGCCCTTCGCGCCCTCCGGCGCCTCGACTTCACAGCGAACCACGTACACCCCGGATTCGCGGCTGTCGTCCACGACGAAGGTCTGAATCGCCGGCGCGTCACCCGGCTCCGGAATCAGCAGTCCAAAGCGATCCGCCGCCGCGGACAGACTCAACCGACTGCGAAGCGCCTCCTTGACCGCATCCAGCACGTGTGTCGCCTGGGTCTGATCAATGGACGTCCGTTCCTGCCGGAGCCCGACGTGCAGCAGACCCAGCAAGGCCACGAGGCAGAAGGCAATCAGAGCCACCGCCATCGCGACCTCAATGAGGGAGAATCCCGAACGCCGCGACCGGGGGACCCGTCGAAAGAGGGAGGTTTCTGAAGTCGGTCTTCTCATTTCGTCCCCGTTTGCGCGACCGGGGGGGAGGATGGAGGAATGACGATTCCTGCGGCGGAGGGCGGCCACACCCAGCAGACCAGCCGTGGCCAGCGCCGCCGTGCCGGGCTCGGGAACGGCCGACACCTCCAGCACGCCGGTGGATTGATCAAAGCTGTAGAACAGGCCACCGGCTTCCCCGGTCCAGACATTGTCAACCAGAGCCAGCTCGCCGAACTTGCCGTTGGAATCGTAGAGCGTGAAGGAAGAGAAGCTTCCCGACTGCAAACCCACGGCGAAATTGAACAGCGTGTATTCCCCCGGCATGGAAAAATCGTCCGCCAGCGTGAGTCGCAATTCGCCGGCATAGGCCAGCAGACCGCCGACATTGACCGAGTCAAACGCCGTATTGGTCAGGTCCAGCAATGTGACACTGCCTTCGCTGAGGGTGAGCGAATCGGAAAACGTGATGGCATTGACGGGAGCCGCCGGCACCCCCGGCGCCAAAAGGCCCCCACTCTCAATGAGGGTTGTCCCGATCGATCCGCGTCCCCCGAGCGTTCCGCCGGATTTCAC
>Ga0065721_10051301_pt1 | contig 15377 bp, 12 predicted proteins | sample Mesricmetagenome_FD_59108 | JGI IMG/M metagenome (GOLD analysis project Ga0065721, IMG submission 59108) | Mesophilic microbial community from rice straw/compost enrichment Sample: eDNA_1 v2 (version 2) | ecosystem: Engineered > Solid waste > Grass > Composting > Bioreactor | place: USA: Davis... | reverse complement strand
CCCCCGCCACTACGCGGGCCGGGAGGTGCTGGAGTGGCTTGCGCGCCTCTCCACCGCGGAGGGCGACTTCGACTGGGGGATCGCCTACCACCCGTACCCGCAGAACCTCTTCGAACCGCGCGTTTGGGAGGACCACGAGCCCACGTTCTCGTTCGACACGCCTAAGATCACCTTCAAGAACCTGGAGGTGCTGGATGCCTTTGTGCGGCTGCCGCGGATGCGCTTCCGGGGCCGGAGCATCCGCCCGGTTCACCTCTCCGAGCAGGGGCTAAACTCGCGCGACTACTCGGAGACCGCCCTGCGGGACCAGGCGGCGGGCATGGCCTACGCCTGGCATAAGTACCGCGCCCTGGACTCCGTGGAGGTGTTCCACTACCACAACTGGGTGGACAACCGGGGCGAAGGCGGTCTGCGCATCGGCCTGCGCCGCTTCCCGGACGACCGGGACGACCCCCACGGGCGCAAGCCTGTGTGGTTCGTCTATCAGGCGCTCGGGACCCCGGGCGAGGCGCGGGCGCTCGCTCCGTACCTGCCGGTGGTCGGCGTGCGGGACTGGTCCGAGGTGCGCTATCGCGGTCCGATCCGGTAGAGTAGTGAGTGGGGGGGAGCGGAGCTCTTCTGCTAGGCGCCCTGCGCCACGCACCAGGCAAGGAGTCCCTGCATCTCCCGCCAGGAGAGTTCGGCCACGGCCTCTGTCTCGCCCGCGCTGCCTCCGCGCGCCGCCTTCTCGCTGCGGTCCACCATGGCGCGGGCGTCCCACACGGTCTGCCCCGTCGCCGCGCCCAGGTCGGCATAAAACGGATGGTTTCCGGTGCGCGACACCCAGTAGCGCGTGTTGCCCCAGTCTCCTTCGCGCCGGTGGACAATCTGGTGCAGGTAGTTCGCGGTCAGGTCGTCCTCGTGCGACTGCACCAGGACATGCGCGCCGTCCAGGTCGTCGTTCATCAGGTGCAGGGCGGCAGCCACATTGTAGGACGCCGCGCCGCGCGCCCGCATCTCCCCGATGCGCCGGGCGATTTCGGGATCATAGGGGCGGATGGGGGTCAGCGGCGGCGTGGCGCGTGCCAGCAGGGTCTCCGCGACGGCGTGCAGCGGCGACTCCGGCGGGAACGGGTTCTCGATGTAGGGCATGGACCTCTCCAGTTTTCGGATGCTTCTGGTTCAGTATAACGCCTTTCACGTGTCGGAACCGGCGGCGGAGACTCCTCCCCCAGGGGACGGATTGTGTTTGACGGGACTTTACAAGGGCCCGAGTATTGCCTATCCTTGTACGTGTAAGAAATCAAAGAAAGGGGTTCGGAACGACCTGTGACAATGGCGACCACAAGGACAACGAACACGAGGACCGGGATAATGAACGCACCGGAGTACGTCCGGAACGAGAAATTGAAGGCGTGGGTGGAGAAGATGGTAGCGCTGTGCAAGCCGGATCGCGTCCATTGGGCCGACGGCTCACAGGAAGAGTACGACGCGCTCTGCCAGCAGATGGTGGAGTCGGGTACCTTCATCCGTCTGAATCCGGAGAAGCGCCCCAACAGTTTCCTCGCGCGTTCGGACGCTTCTGACGTCGCCCGGGTCGAAGACCGCACCTATATTTGCAGCATCAGCAAGAACAGCGCCGGTCCCACCAACAACTGGGTCGCGCCCAAGGAGATGAAGGCGACCCTCAAGCGCCTGTTCGACGGCTGTATGCGCGGGCGCACCATGTACGTCATCCCCTTCAGCATGGGGCCGATTGGCTCTCCCATCGCCCACATCGGCGTGGAGATCACGGACAGCCCCTACGTCGTGGTCAGCATGCGGATTATGACCCGTATGGGCCGCGCGGTCCTGGAGGCGCTGAAGGACGATGAGTTTGTTCCCTGCGTCCACTCCGTCGGCATGCCGCTGGCGCCGGGACAGAAGGATGTGCCCTGGCCCTGTAACCCCAACGAAAAGTACATCGTCCACTTCCCCGAGGAGCCGTCGATCTGGTCGTACGGGTCCGGCTACGGCGGGAACGCCCTGCTGGGTAAGAAGTGCTTCGCCCTGCGCATCGCCTCGGTTATGGGCCGCAACCAGGGCTGGCTGGCCGAGCACATGCTGATTCTGGGCGTGGAGGACCCGAAGGGGCAGAAGACGTATGTCGCCGCCGCCTTCCCCTCCGCCTGCGGCAAGACCAACTTCGCCATGCTCATCCCCCCGAAGCCGTTCCAGGAGGAGGGGTGGAAGGTTACGACCATCGGCGACGACATCGCCTGGATCAAGCCCGGGCAGGATGGCAAACTCTACGCCATCAACCCGGAGGCCGGCTTCTTTGGCGTGGCGCCCGGCACCAGCGAGAAGTCGAACCCGAACGCGATGGCGAGCATGCGCGAGAACACCATCTTCACCAACGTCGCCCTGACCGACGACGGCGATGTGTGGTGGGAGGGTATGACCAAGGAGCCGCCCGCGCACCTGATCGACTGGACCGGCAAGGACTGGACGCCCGACTGTGGGCGCCCCGCGGCGCACGCCAACGCCCGCTTCACCGCGCCGATCAGCCAGTGCCCCTGCGTGGACCCGGAGTACGACAACCCGAAGGGCGTGCCCATCTCCGCCTTCATCTTCGGCGGCCGGCGCAGCGCGGCGGTGCCGCTGGTCTACCAGGCATTCAACTGGAACTACGGCGTCTACGCCGCGGCGACCATGGGCTCTGAGATGACGGCGGCGGCGGCGGGCACCATTGGCGTGGTCCGCCGCGACCCGTTCGCCATGCTGCCCTTCTGCGGCTACCACATGGCCAGCTACTTCAATCACTGGCTCAACTTCGGGCGTATGATCCCGGACCCGCCGCGCATCTTCAGCGTCAACTGGTTCCGCAAGGACGCCGAAGGCAACTTCCTGTGGCCCGGCTTCGGCGATAATATGCGCGTGCTGAAGTGGATAGTGGAGCGTGCCCGCGGCCGGGCGATCGGTATCGAAAGCCCGATCGGCTGGATGCCCCGCTATGAGGACATCGACTGGCGCGGCCTGGACTTCACCAAGGAGCAGTTCCGCACGCTCATGTCCGTGGATCGGGACATCTGGCAGCAGGAGATCTCGTCGCACGACGACCTGTTCAACAAACTCTACGACCGCCTGCCCAAGGAGTTCATCTTCCTGAAGCAGCTCATCCTGTCCGCGCTCTGGCGGGCGCCCGAGCACTGGGAGGTGTCTCGTGAGGAGGTAATGTCGATCCCGGTCACCGACTGACGTTTCGGATTTCCTGTCCCACCCTCTCATCGACATCGGGCAGGGAAACGGCCCCGGCTTCCTTCGCGGAAGCCGGGGCCGTCCTTTATTTTGAGGCAGGAGATGGCCCGCAGCCGTTACCGGGTGGTGATGAGAGCGGTGGGGCGGGGGACATCGGCCGGCAGAGCGTCGGCGGTGCGGGCCTGGGAGTAGGGGCCGCGCGGCGTGTTCGCAGCGGGTTCGTCGTCGTGGTCGTCCGTCGCGTACGGGTCCGCGTCCTCCATGCCCATCATGCCGCTGTCCATGTCGCCCATGGCGCGGGCGGCGAACTCGGTGGCCGCCCGCCGCTCCTCCGCCGTCAGAATCGCGGCGCAGTTCGTCCCAAACCGTGGCTTCGCAAACGGCAGGTGCGAATCGCCGCGCGCCAGGATGTGCAGACCGTTCGCCATCTTCGTCTCCGGGTCGATAGCGCCGGCGTTCGGGCCGTCCGTGGGACCGCCGGTCCACTGGGTAAACGAGCGGGCGTTGCAGTAGTGGCTGACAAAGGCCCGCCGGTAACGGTCGGCGGTGAAGTTGGTCTTGGAGCGGTGCAGGATGTGTCCGCCAAAGAAGACCACATCGCCAGCCTTCGCGCTCACCAGCACCTGATCGTACCGGTCCGCAATGCGCGCCAGATCGTTGTGCCGGTCGTCCGGGTGGCTTACCCCGCCCACCTCGCGGATATCGGCGAGGCGGCGGTCGCCGTAGCCGTAGCCGGACGAGGGCGGGTATACCGGCTCGTGCTGGCTGCCCTTCGCGAACCACATGGCGCCGTTCAACTCGTCGCAGTCGTCCACGGCGATCCACGCGCCGCAGAGGCTGTCCGGATGGGTGGGGATGTAGTAGGAGTCCTGGTGCCAGCCCTGACCCGGCTTGCCCGGTGGCTTCAGGAAGAGCATGGTCTGCATCGCCAGAACGTCCGGCCCCATGATTGCCTCCAGCACATCCAGCACGCGCGGGTGGAGCAGATAGCGCTCGTGCAGCTCCAGCTTCCGGTGAAGCATGTGGATGCGCAGGAAATACTGCGCCTTCTCCTCCGGCGACAGGTGCTCGGGAGGCGCTTCCAGCCCCTGCGCCGTGGTGCCGGTCTCCTTGCTCAGATCCCGCTCGCCCATCGGGTTGCTCTTCTGCTCGGGCAGGCGTCCCTGCATCAGATCCTCGGTGTGCTGACGCAGCTCCGCGATGTCTTCGGCGTCCACCAGGCCGCGCACCACCAGGAAGCCCTGCTCGCGGAACGTCCGGTACTCAGCCACAGAAACGCGGTACGGCTCGTAGAACTTGCCCCCCACCGTGCGCAGGCGGCGATCAGCGGGCGGGGCCGCGGGCGGCGGTGCGGTGGCAGCGACAGTCGTCGTCATGAACATCCTCCAGGCACAGAGACAATTGTTGATATTGTAGACGTCCGGTCACGGCGCGTCCATGCTGTCGCTTGGAGAAAACATGCCTGATTTTGACCTGCCGGGACATCGTTGCGGTAGCCAGGAGAGGGGCGGCGGAGGGCCGATTGTAGTGCGCCGGACGCTGGGTAAATGAATGGTATGTCGCTTGGTACGGCATCCGGAGCGCACCGGAGAATGAGCGTTATTCAGATAAAATGCTGACACGGCACGGCGTGATTAGAAGGTGAGATCGTCTGAACCTTGGGCAAGGAAATCAGGGACGGCGTCAGCGCGGCGCCGCACGGGAGTGAACCGACCGGAGGGATAGCGGCCGCGGTCGGCGTGGGGGCGCAGCACCCCCTCGCCGACCGCGGCGACGGCAGCGTGCCGACACGGCAGGAGCAGGAGGTTTCCCTCCACGACATGCTCCTGCTGCTCAACCGCGTCATCGCGGCCGCGGTCACGAGCATTGTCGTCACCGACCCGCACCTGCCGGACAACCCCATCGTTTACCACAACCCGGCGTTCGAGCGTGTCAGCGGCTATGCGGCGCACGAGATTGACGGACGCAACTGCCGCTTCCTCCAGGGCAAGGACACGGACCCGGAGATGATCGCCGAGATTCGGAAGGCGATCGCCGAGGAGCGACCGTGTCATGTGGTCCTGCTCAACTACCGCAAGGACGGCACCCCCTTCTGGAACGAGCTGTCGCTCTCGCCCGTGCACGACGCGGACGGGCGGCTGACGCACTTCGTGGGCGTCCAGAATGACGTCACCATGCGCAAGGAGGCCGAGGCGGAGCGGGACGCTCTGCTCGCCCAGCAACAGCGCATCGCGGACACCCTGCAGCGTGCCCTTTTGCTGACGCCGCCGACCTCGGCCATCTACGGCCTGGAGATCGCCACGCAGTACGAGCCCGCCTGGGACGAGGCGCAGTTCGGCGGCGACTTTTACGACGCCTTCGCCATCGCGGAGGACCGGGTCGCCCTGGTGATTGGCGACGTCACCGGGAAGGGACTGGTCGCGGCCCGTCACACCGCCGAGGTGAAGTACGCCCTGCGCGTCCTGATGCGCGAGTATGGGCACCCGACCCCCGCGCTGCACCGGCTGAACAACTTCCTGATGGACTCGCAGCGCCTGGACGGGCGAGAAAGGAATGCGCTGGTCTGCATCTCTGTGGCGGTGGTGAACACCGAGACCGGGGACACAGATATCGCGGCGGCGGGGATGGAGCCTCCTCTGGTCATTCGAAGCGGGGGCGTGCCCGAGATCATCGAGGCCAGGGGACTGCTGCTCGGCATGGACACCGGGGCGGAGTACACCGCCCAGACCCTCCGGCTTGGCGAAGGCGACATCCTGGTCCTGGCGACCGATGGTGTCACCGAGGCGCGCAGTCAGGACCGCAGATTCTTCGGCTACGAGGGGCTGGTGGAGGCCGCACGCGGCGCCGCGGAGCGTCATGCCAACATAGAAGCGATGAGCGAGTCGGTGGTTGCCACCGCCAAGGCGTTCGCGGGCGGCCGGCCCCAGGATGACGTCTGCCTGCTCCTGGCCCGCCGCACGGGGCGGCCGGTGCGCCCCGGCGCCGGGGGGAGCGGCGGGGCCGTGTCCGAATCGTCGGAGCGTGCCGAGGTGAGGGCTGTGCCGACGGTGGGGCCGGGGGATGCGGAGCCCTGGGACCGGATGGCGGCGTTTGCCATTGAGGCGGCGGGGCTGGGCTACTGGGACCTGGACACGCTGAGTGGCACGATTACCCGCTCGCCCCGCTACGACCGCATCTTCGGGTTCGATACGCCCGCGGCCGAGTGGAACTATGAGCGGTTTCTGAGCCATGTGTACCCTGAGGACCGCGCACACGTGGATGCACGCTATGGTCAGGCGCTGGCAACCGGCACGGACTGGCGGTTCGAATGCCGCATCGTGCGCGGGGGAGACTCCGCTGTACGCTGGATCGAGGCGAGCGGGCGGCACCTGCCCGATGAAACCGCTGGCGTGTCCACACGCATCGTTGGAACCGTGGCGGATATCACGGACCGTAAGGAGAGGATGCGGCGTCTGGAGGAGAGTGAACAGCGCTATCGCTCTCTGTACGACCGCAACTCCGACGCCGTTTTTTCGCTCAGCCTGGAGGGCGATCTCGTATCGGCCAACGCCGTCTGCGAACGTGTGCTGGGCTACAGCGCGGACGAATTGCGCCGGTCGTCGCTTCTGTCCTTCGTGGTGCGCGAAGACCAGCGGCGCGCCTTGAGGCACTTTCGGCGGACAGTGGCCGGAGAGCCGCAGGACTTCGAGGTCACGCTCCGCCACCGGAATGGGCACTACGTCGTGCTGAGCGTCACCAGCGTCCCGAAGGTCGTGAACAAGCGCACGGTGGGCGTCTACGGCATGGCCCGGGATGTCACAGAGGAGCGAGAGGCGGAGAGCGGTATCCGGGCGTCCGCCACAGCGCTGCGTATCTCGGAAGAGCGCTACCGCCTCCTGACGCTTGCGACCAACCAGATCGTGTGGTGGACCGGGGCCGACGGGACAATGGCAAGTCCCGCCCCGCACTGGGAGGCCTTTACCGGGCAGACCGAGGCGGAGTACTGCGGATGGGGCTGGATGGACGCTATCCATCCGGAGGACCGCACGCACGCCCAGAGCGAGTGGCGCGCGGCTCTGGAGAGCAAGAGCGTCTACGAATGCGGCTACCGCCTGCGCTTCCGGGACGGCTCGTACCGGCACACGATAGCGCGCGCGGCGCCGATTCTGGATGAGCGCGGGGAGATCATGGAGTGGATCGGGGCGAATCAGGACGTCACGGAGCAGCGCGAGGCCGAACTGCGTGAGCGCCTGCTCGCCGACCTTTCGGAGCGGACGCGTCTGCTTCTGGACCCCGACGCCGTGGTCGGGGAGACGGTCGGCCTGGTGGGGCCGTTCCTGGGGCTGTCGCGCTACCTGTTCGCGGACGTTGACGCGACGGGGGGCACTCTGACGGTCCACCGGGATTTCGTAAACCCGGACCACCCGGGCGTCTCCTCGGCCGCCGGGGTGTGGCCCCTCACCTACTGGGCGGGCGAGGAGTTAGAGAAGCTGCGGGCGGGGCGGACAGTGGTCCACCGGGACCGCCCGCCGTCCACCGCGCCCGCGGTGGGGCCGAACGTGCGCGCGAGCGTCACCGTGCCGCTGCTGCGGGAAGGGCGCTGGGTCGCCGTCTTCTCGGCGCAGATGTGCGATGTGCCGCGCGACTGGGCGTCGGACGATGTGGAGCTGCTGGAGACCGTGGCCCAGAGGATGTGGCTGACCATTGAGAACGCCCGCCTGCGCCGAGGGGAGCAGGAGGCCGCCAAGCGCCACCGCGCGTTTCTGCGGGAGATGCTGTTTGGCCTGACCGAAGGGCGCCTGCGCCTGTGCGACACGGCGACCGACCTGCCGGAGCGCATGGCGCCGGCCACGGAACCCGTTGAGTTGAACCCGGCGTCCCTGCGCGTCCTGCGCCGGCAGGTCGAGCAGGTCGCCCGGGAACTGCACTACGAGAAGGACCGCATCCACGACCTGGAAACGGCGACCCATGAGGCCGCGATGAACGCAGTGCGGCACGCCGGCGGGGGGACGGGGCGTGTCCACGCTGACCCGGCAGCGGGCGTGATTCAGGTCTGGATCGAGGACCAGGGCGAGGGCATCGCGGAGCACCTGATCCACCGGGCCATTGAGCGCGGATGGACGACCGGCGGGTTCGGCCAGGGATTCTGGCTCATGCTCAAGTGCGCTGACAGGGTCTACCTGTTCACCAGCCCGGAGGGCACCACGGTGGTTGTGGAGCAGGACTGCGTCTGGCCTATTCCGGCCTGGCTCAAGGACGGGATGTAGCACAGCCGGGCCGGCGCGGAGGAGTTTCGCGCTGGCTCTGCCGAAGCTTCTCCGGGGGAGCAGGTGTGAAGTATCTCATCATCGGCATCGGCGGGTTTCTCGGGGCGAACGCGCGCTACCTGGTGGGGAACTGGGCCGCGCAGCGGTGGGGGACGGAGTTTCCCTCCGGAACGCTGCTTATCAACGTGGCGGGAAGTTTCCTGCTGGGGCTGTTCGCCACCCTGGCGATGAGTCTTACCTGGAGCGACAACGCCCGCCTCCTGATCGCTGTCGGCTTTCTGGGAGCGTTCACGACCTTCTCGACGTTCGCGTTCGAGTCGCTGTCCCTCCTCCAGCAGGGGCGGCAGCAGTTTGCGCTTGCCGCAGCCTATCTGCTTGGAAGCTGCGCCCTCGGTCTCGCCGCCGCCGCCCTCGGCGTTCTGGCAGCGCGCCTCCTGCTGGCACTCGTGTTGCAGCCCCGGGCAGCCGGCCCCGCCTGAAACGGGCGATTCACCAGACCCTTACGGGGCGACAGGGGCGCGGACCAGGATCAGGTTCAGGTGCGCGCCGTCGGCGACAACCTTGCCGTCCACACGTACCGGCTGCAGTGGGTCGGCGTTCCAGGCAGACAGAGTGACCTCGGGGGGCGGGAGCACGGCGGACGGCGCGCCGACTTCCCGGACCAGGCGGGATTGACGAGCGCTCCACTCGCGCACCCGCAGCTCCTCAATAATCTGGCCGACCGAGAAGGTCATGCGCTCCTGCATCGCGGAGCGCAGGCGGGCCGTGCGCTCTTTGGGCGACGTTGCCGCCGGACTGGAGGATTGCCGCTGGGAGCGGCGCTGGAGCGCGGTATGTACGAGGGGGGATTCCAGGCGGAGCTGCTCGGCGCTGGGATCGCAGGCGTACCGGACACGGACCGTCTGGCCGGGGGCGAGCGTGCCCAGCTTCTGACTGCCTCCCTGCCCGAAGAGGCTCACCTCCTCCAGAGTGCGCCCGGTTCGGTTCTCCACCGTGCCGATCAGCCACTTGCCCTCCTGGCGGACCCGGATGCGTACGCCCTCACCCAACGACAGAGAGCCGGTGCGGACTCCGAAGACCCGCATCGCCCACATCGGGACGTCCGCGCCGCGCGCCTCCGAGCCGGGTGGGGCGTCCTCATCCACCATCAGCGGGCTGAATGTCTGAGCCGCGTTGCCGCTGCTGGAGTAGCGTCGGCGCCCCTGTGGTTCGAAGACCAGGGCGTCGCTGGCCTCCGCGCGCACGTCGTAGCGGGTACGCCGGGGGGAGAAGAGGCCGACGTAGGAGAGCACGGACGCCGCTCCGGAGTCCGGGCCCATCTCGACCAGGGACGCGACGTTCTGGTAGAGTGTGGTCCCCTTGGTTGCAAACCCGATGCGGTACGCCCCGTAGGAGAACGCCGCGACGAGCAGGGGGACCGTGACCCAGGTCCACTCCCGCCGCCCCAGCCGCTTCAGCACGAAGTAGTTCACCGGGGCGACCAGCAGCACATAGGCAACCATAAACCCGCCGAACCAGGTGGGAGAGGGCGCGCGCAGACCCGGTGCAAAGACTGCCGCATCCGCGAAGGACGAGGCATACCAGGAGTCGCCAGTCTCCAGGTAGGCGCCGATCCGCGGCGGCGCCACCGCCCGCAGTGCCAGCCGCTCCCAGAACCGTTTCGCCTCGGCGGGGCGAGCCGCGAAGTCCGGCGCGGTAACGTCCTCGGCAATCGTGACCGCCCACCCCCGACCCACTCGCCGCCACGCTGCCGGGGCGCCCGGAGCCAGCGCGGGCGCGAAGGCCCGGAAGCGCTCGTCTCGCCGCAGCCGATCGCCTCGCTGCCCGAAGACCACCAGCCCCCCCGCTTCGGCGTACTGCTTCAGCGCGGCGGTCTGAGCGTCCGAGAAGGCATCCGGCGGGAGAGCGGCGAGGTAGACGAGGGAGATGCTGTCATATCCCACAGCCCGGTCTGGCAGGCGGCCCGGCTCCGTGACCGCCTGGGTCTGCACCACGCCCGGCGCTATATCCGGCCCGCCGCTTCCGCTGGTGCGTCGCCGCGCCGCGCCGCTTGCCTGGGGAAGGGCGGGCTGAAGGGTGCGGCCGTCGCGGTAGACCGGCAGATGTGTCCCCTCCAGGTACGCCAGCGCATCCGGAATCGGAGACACGGCCAGAACCCGCAGCCCCTCGGGGTGCATGGGGAGCTTGTCGAACCGGCGGCGCGTCACCACGTCCGCGTCGCCACGGTTGCTGCCGGCGGCCCCGGGCGCGCGCAGGAGGTTAACCACGAGGTCCGGGGGCGTGCTCTCCGGCACAAATATCTGGAACGTCGTTTCCGCCGTCGCTGCGCCAGCCGGCAGTGCCACCCGGCGGGCGTAGAAAGCGATCGGCTGCGCGGTATACGGGTCTTCCACCACGACCTGCGCCTCGCCGATCAGTGCCTGACCGTCATCGGGGTTGGTCAGGGTCACGGTCATCGGCTGCCACCGCCCGGGCGTCAGCGTGGTGCCGAAGGCGGGCTTAAGGTCGATACTCGGCGGAGCGGCATGGGCCGCTCCAGTCGCCGCACCGAGCGCGACCAGAATCGCCACCACTGCTGCCTGCGCGAGCCATCGAGCCATGCGACCTCCCGAAGACGTAAAAAAAACCACGGAGACAATGGGGAAACGGAGATTCCGCGGGAAAAGTTTCCCGCTCCTCGTTTCCCGCACGTCGCCGTGGTTTCCTTCGGCCGACTGCCAAATCGCGCGTTACGCGGCGGCCAGGGCGTCCTCTTCGGAGATCTCGACGTTCGCGTAGACGTTCTGAACGTCGTCGTGCTCCTCCAGGGTGTCAATCAGGCGCAGTACCTGGGCGGCCTCCTTACCCTCGACCGAGACGGTGGTGGTGGGGACCATCGTGGTCTCGGCGGAGGAGTAGGCGATCTTCGCCGCGTCCAGCGCGTCCCGAACGGCGGTAAAGCCCTCGAACGAGGTGGTGACCTCGAACCCGCCGTCGTCGGTCGGCTGCACATCCTCGGCGCCTGCGTCCAGAACGACCTCCATCAGCGTGTCCTCGGTGGTGACACCCGGCTCGATCTGGATCAGGCCCACCGGGTTGAACAGGTACGAGACGCTTCCGGACTCGCCCATGCGACCACCGTTCTTGCTGAAGATGGAGCGTACGTCGGGCACGGTGCGGTTCTTGTTGTCGGTCAGGCAGTTGACCATGATGGCAACGCCGCCGGGGCCGTACCCTTCGTAGGTCAACTCCTCGTAGCTGACGCCTTCCAACTCGCCGGTGCCGCGCTGGATGGCGCGCTTAATGTTGTCGTTCGGCATCGACGCCTTGCGCGCCGCCTCGATGGCGGTCCGCAGGCGGATGTTGGCGTCCGGGTTGCCGCCGCCATTCTTCGCCGCAACAATAATTTCCTTGGTGAGTTTGGTAAACGACTTGCTGCGCTCGGCGTCCTGCTTGCCCTTGCGCAGCCGTATGTTATGCCATTTGCTGTGGCCGGACATGCCGGGAAACTCCTTGTCTGTGCGTGGGGGATAACCTCAAAATTGTACGGCCCGGTGCAGGGGCTGTCAAGCGACAGTCTCCACACCGGGCCGCAGACGGAGGGAAGTAGTGGGCAGAAAGGATGGGGCAGGACCGTAAGTTGCGCCGTCGGCGCGTTACGACCGTACCGCCCAGCAGGCCGAGTCCCATTAGAGCAAACGTGGATGGCTCCGGTACCGTTGCAGTCGCATTGAACGTCTGGTTCAGGGTGTGAGGCTGCTGATTGTTGAAAACGAAGGCGTCCCCGCCGCCGGAGAAGCCGTTTCGCTCCCATCCTATCTGGGAGTCCGTTGTCGGGTCCCAGTTGTAACGCGAGTTGTACGGCCCGACCGCGAGGTAGTAGTCACCTGCACCCAGGGCGATCGAGAACTGAGAGAGGTAGCCGTCGTCGAACCCGTCATCATTGGCGATGAGCGTGTTGCCGGCAGCATCAAAGAGCGCGATCTCGGTGTCGTCATTGAGGGAGCCAAGCGTATCCGCCGTCAGGGTTCCTGCTGTGCCCAGGGTGAAGGAATACCAGGTTCCCGCGCCCGGCGGGGTTGGGTTGGTGGCAGAGGTGAGACCCTCGCCGAGAACACCCAACGCACTCACGGGGGGGCAATCCGCGAGATGGTCAGCTGGTAATCGAAGATATCCGTGCTGGCGAAGCCAAAAACGTCTACTCCAAACACGGTGTTAGCGGTGCTGGAGTGAAACTGGTCGAAGATGATGCGGCTGGCAGGTTCCTGGCCCGGAAAGTCATCGCTGCGGACGAGATAAAATCCGTTCTCGCTCGCGTCGTAGATGTCGAGCAGACTGTCTCGGCCATTGCTCCCGCTGCTGGAGGTCAGAAGGTCGAAGGTGTAGCGGTAGAGTCCCGGTGCCTCAGGGCCGGCGAATGTTATGTAGTGGCTGTCTATGTCGCCGGAAGTGATCGAACCCAACAGGCGGTCGCCGGATAGGAACGTCGGATTCCCTGGAAGGAACGTGGGCGGGAAATCGTTGTTCGGCTCATTTTCCAGGTAGTCGGTTGCACGGGCGGCAGGTGCGGCGAGGGCAAAAACGAGGGCTGCGAGGACGAGGAGGCTCCGATGGTTCTGCTGTAGACGACGCATGTGTCGCTCCTTTCTGCCCAGAATTCAGGTTGAAAGAGCAGCGGCACCGTCGCATCATCATTGAAGGAAGACTGCAATATGGCGGGCATGATAGCACATGGTCGGGTGAGGGGGGGGGGGGCAAGTAAAAAAGCGGGGTGTCCCTGCTTTCTTGGGACACCCCGCTTCGCGGATTTTCAGGCGGTTGCGTCAGTCGCGGCTCTGGAGTTTGGCCAGGAGGCGCAGGATCTCTAAGTACAGCCAGACCAGCGTCACCATGAGGCCAAAGGCCCCATACCACTCCATGAACTTCGGGGCCCGGGCGCGCACGCCCTTGTCAATCAGGTCGAAGTCCAGAATCAGGTTCAGGGCAGCGACGATCGTCACGACCACGCTGATGCCGATGGAGAGCGGCGACGAACTCCACAGGAAGTTCGAGAACGCGGTCATACCGAACGCCCGCATCAGCAGGTTGACCAGGTACACCAGTGCGATGGCGCCAGTCGCCGCCACCACCCCCATCATGAACTTCTGCGTCACCTTGATGATGCCGCTCTGATACAGCAGGAACATAATTCCCGCCGTGGCGAAGGTGATCGCCACCGCCTGCGGCACGATGCCCCGGTACTGCTGGTTCAGGATCGCCGAGATTGCTCCGAGGAACAGGCCCTCCAGGACGGCGTACACCGGCGCCAGGTATGGCGCAGTGTTCGGCTTGAACGAGATTACCAGGCTCACAATGAGACCGCCCAGCAGGCCGCCCCAGGTGAGGCCCATCGCCAGGCCCGCACCGCCCGGCTCCAGGATCTTGGTCCAGGTGAACGCCGCGCCTGCCACGATCAGCGCCAGCAGAATCAGTGCCTTGCGCGCGGTCCCCACCAGCGTCATGGTGCCCGCTGTCTGTGCCGGAACGACGTTCTCGAACGTCCTTTCGGAAAGAACGGGATTCGACATTGCCCTCTCCTTCTTCGCCCGCGCGGCAGGTCGTCGCACGACGGCGGGCATCCTTTACTCGCCTATTATACCGGTCCGCCCTGCCTTCACGCTCCCGATAGCGCCGCCTGCTTTTCGCGGGCGTTGACTCGCCCGCACGAACGCGTGTACGATAGAGGGGATGAGCGACGACGAACTGATCGAGGTGGACTGGTACCCCTACGAGGGGGGCGTGACGCTGGGACAGACGGGGCCGGGCGGCGGCGTGGTCCGTCGCGACGAGGAGTTCGGCGCCGTGGACGACCCGGAGTATGCCGACGCCCGCCTCACTCTGGAGCAGGAGCCGCCCGGCTCCGAAGACCTGCCGTTTACGGTGACCGCGACCCTGTACGGCGGATGGATGCTCCATGTACAGCGATTCGCCACCGAGGAAGAGGCGAACGACGCCTTCGAGGCAATGCAACCGGAGGTGGAGGCGCTGGCCGATCTGATTCCCGATGAGACGGACCGCGACATCCCCGGGGGCGTCCGCGCGCTGAACGAGGCCATCGCCGCGTTCCAGAGCCGCTTCTCGGCGTCCTGAACGGCGACGGCCCCGGGAGCAACGGGTGCTCCCGGGGCCGCGCTCGCAGCGTCGAAAATGGCGGAGGGGACAGGACTCGAACCCGCACAGGCTTTCACACCTGAGACCGCTTTCAAGGCGGTTGCGATACCATTCCGCTCACCCCTCCCCGGGTGACGACGCACGCGTACCCGGATTATACGGCCGGCCGGGAGCCCCTGTCAAACCGGCCGCAGTCCCGAAAAAAAGTTGTTTGCCCTTGCTTTCCGCCCCCCGCCTCCCTCCGGGAGTGGTCGGCATGCGCCGCCGCGCCGCCTACCTACTCCCACCCGCGCGGCAGAAAGCAGGTTTTCCACATGCCCCGTGTCGTACATTTCGAGCTTCCCGCAGAAGACCCCGCACGCGCCGCCCGGTTCTATGCCGATGTCTTCGGCTGGCAGATCCATAAATGGGATGGTCCGGCGGACTACTGGCTCGTTAGGACCGGCGAGGACAGCCCCGGAATCAATGGCGCTCTGATGAAGCCCGCCTGCGAGCAGGGGTTCGCCCCGAAGACCCCGGTGAACACCATCGATGTGCCGGACGTGGACGCGGCCGTGGCGAAGATCGAGGCTGCGGGCGGCAAGATCGTGATGCCCCGGACGCCGATCCCCGGCGTCGGCTACGTCGCGTACTTCACCGACACCGAGGGAGTCACCGGCGGCATTATCCAGTACGACAAGTCTGCCGGTGCGTCCGCCGCAGAAGCATAAGGCGCGCCCGCCGGACGAGAGAACACGGGAGGCACACCATCGGAGCGGGCCGGGGCAAATTGCCCCGGCCCGCTCC